>TARA_R110001599_G_scaffold353885_1_pt1 | contig 90706 bp, 87 predicted proteins | sample TARA_R110001599 | Tara Oceans TARA_R110001599 (sample SAMEA4398360) | marine metagenome | biome: Polar Biome; feature: [MES] marine water layer (ENVO:01000295) within the mesopelagic zone...; material: water (ENVO:00002006), including particulate matter (ENVO:01000060) such... | reverse complement strand
GGTCATCGCCAGGCTTCTAAAAAAGAAAACCCCCGTAGCTTCGCGCTACGGGGGTTTTGTTTGTTGGGGTGTAGTAATTCTCCATCCCGTCCTGACGAAGCCTACCCCCCATCAGACCGCACAAAAATCTCCCCATCCAGATGCACGTCCCTTTGCGGGAAGGCAATAACGATTCCGGCCTCGGCGAATAGTCGGTCGATACTGTAACGAAGATCGCTACGTATGCCCCTGAGGCCACTTTCTGTGGCGGTATAGATCCATATGTTTAGATCGAATACCAGGGCGTTGTCTCCAAAATCTTCAAAGATCACGTTTTTGCCAGGCTTCTCCAACACTTTTGGATGATCATCGGCTGCCTGTTTCAGTAACTCTGTTACCAGGTTGACGTCAGAGCCATAGGCGACACCTATGCGTACAGTGGTTCGCAGCAATTGATCCACCAGCGTCCAGTTAGTCACCGTATTTTCAAGCAGGTAGCTATTAGGAACGAGCAGATGAATACCGTCGACACGACGGATTCGAGTGGAGCGGGTATCAATGGATTCGACTGTGCCTTTTACATCACCCATTTCCAGAAAATCGCCAATCTTGATGGGACGTTCCCACATCAGTATCCAACCACTGATAAAGTTGTTGATGATATTCTGTGCACCAAAACCAAAACCAATCGCTACCGCGCCAGAGATAAATGCAAAGGCGGCCAACGGAACCCGTAGAAAGTCGAGAATAATGAAAGCGAGAATGACAAAGCCCAGGATAAGATAAGCTCGGCACAATAGTTGGATGATGTCCGGGTTGGTGCCACGCGACTGGAGCCGATTGCGCAGGAACTTAGTGGTCACTACAACAAATAGTCCGCCCAGGATGGTAAAGAGCAGTACATATAATAGTTGAGCCAGGTCCAGGCTGGTTTCACCGAACACGATAATCGGGGTATGCAGTATTTCTATAAAGCTTTCCATCCAGTGCTCACCTTCGAAATAATCGGAACTATAAGAGTTATCCAGCAGGAGAACGGTAGAGTGCAAGTACACCACGACTCCGTGCGGGTAGCTAATAAGGACTATAGTTAAAATCACAGCTTACCGTAAGCTTAAGTGGTTGCGATTGGCGCTTGGCTGAGCATTAAAGGTGAAATAATGGCACCGGAGCCAAGCAGCGCAAGACTCCAATTTCAACAAAACCGAGAGGTGATTTCTGTGTTTCAGGCACGCGTGGTATCAGGAATCTCAGCGGTAGTCGCGAGATTGAAGCGGGGCATGCAAGACTGGTTGGCGTTAGGCCGGCTGAGCGCGATATCGATAGACACTTTGCCGTCAACGGGGGTCGAACTCACCATGGATCATCTACGGAAGATTTTTTGCCAGCGATGATTTTGAGCAAAGCATTATTCGCAGGTAGTTTAGCGCTGGTCACCTCGTTGGGTGCAATAACTGTCTCATCTCAGGAAACTCTCGCAAAGGAAGAGGAGCTTGTGTCCCGCTTCCAGCGTACTGTCCAATATCTGCAGGGTTCTTCACTCGAAGAACGAGCTGATTTTGCAGCAGTGGCCCTCGTTGAGCTGACGGAAGTTTATCTGGCGGAGTCGGATCTTGCCCGCGCAGAGGCTGCTCACCAGAAAACTGTGGCGCGCAGTAAGTTGCTTAATTGGTCCCGGGCCGTCGATCTTTACGCGAATCAGCTGGAGCTGGTGCTCTATGATGTGGAGCAGGGTTTTCCCGTAGTCCTACGACCCAATCCTCAGGGGCCGGTGACTACCATCGTGGCCGATCGTGCCGTTATTCTCGGGCATCCCCGATCAGATCAACAGGCCGCCTATGAGCTTCGCGTGTTGACTGACTTCTGTAGTACCCATGATTGCCAGCGTATGACTGTCACGGCAGATGAATCTGAACCAATTCCCGCGTCCGCCATGCGCGTGAATGCACTCTGGACTTTTACTGAGAGCGGCCCAGTTTGCTCGAATGATGGTATTGAGTTGCATTTTCACAGCAGCCAAAACCTGCCGATACTGCGAGGGATCTGCGAAGAACTGATGCAGGAAGCCGTGACACTGGTGATGGAGTTGCACTGGCAGAGACGCCATGGCGTAGCCATAGATTGGACAGCCCTGGCTGTGAATGCGACGCCGGGTCGTCCGGAGCATCTGGTGCGTTTAAATGCCGCTGGTGATTCGGTATTGGTCACTTTGCCGCTGCTGTATTCTGATGCGCAGTTACTCGCGGACCTCAAACCCTGGATATTGTCTCGCGTCGTCGGTAATTCGCCAGAGGTGCTTTACCTGGATGCAGGTGACTACGGCTGGGAGTCGCGCACTCCGTGATGCGGTCTCTAGTTCCGGGGTTAAGGCTGGCGGGAAGTGTTTCGTCCTTTTATCGGTGGTACTGCTAGGCAATAAGACGCTATGCTTGCGGTGATCACTACCGGAAGCGACTGGAGCCGCCAGAATGTTGGAAATACTTCAAGTCAATACCTCAGAACTCCAGCTGGGCATGTATGTGTCTGGCCTGGATCGTCCGTGGCTGGAAGTGCCCTTTCCGGTACAGGGCTTCCTGCTTGAGACACCCAGCGATATAGCCCGGATACAGAAATACTGTAAGCATGTATTCATAGATAGCGCAAAGTGTGTAGTGGAAGAGGGGGCCGTCAAACGCACCGCCTCAAATCGTGCCCGCAAGACAAACCAACAGATATTTCAGGGCCGCAAACTAAAAGTTTACGCGGACAGTGCTACCTGGACCGAGGAATTTCCCAAAGCCAAAGCCGCAGTACATGCTCTCACGGAGACGGTTGATCACATCTTTGACCAAGCGTCCCGCGGTGGCGCCCTGGATGTGGTCAAGGTCAAGAAGTCTGTCGACCCCATGATAGACAGCATTGCGCGTAATCCTGATGCGTGCATTTGGCTGGCCCGGATGAAGCAGCAGGATACGTATACTTATCAGCATTCGGTTGGTGCCTCCATATGGGCGGTAGCATTGGGGAGACAGCTGGGGCTACCCAAATCCGATCTACGATCTCTGGCCATCGGTGGGCTGTTATTTGATATAGGTAAACTTCAAGTTAACCCCGAATTGCTTGGTGCCGAACGTTCTCTCACAGATGAAGAGTTTGCGGAGGTTCGCAGCCACGTGTCATTGGGCGTCAAGATGATTACTCAGACTGGCCTGATGAATAGAGATGTATTGGACATGGTCGCGCATCACCATGAGCGTCATGATGGGTCCGGTTATCCTGGTGGTTTGAGTGGGGATACCATTCCGGTGTATGCGCGCATTGCGGCCATCGTGGATTGCTACGACGCCATAACCAGTCATCGTAGCTATGCGCGTGCCATACCGCCGGCGCTGGCGATCAAGCAACTGTATGAGTGGCGAGACATCGACTTTCAAGCTGAATTGGTAGAAGAATTTATCCAAGCTGTAGGTATATACCCGGCAGGTACGCTGGTTGAACTGTCCTCCGGTGAGGTGGCCGTCGTAGTAGCTGAATACCGCACTAGGCGCCTGCGCCCGCAAGTCATGGTCCTGTTGGACGCCAACAAACAACCTACCACCGAAGTGAAAATGGTGGATCTGCGGAGTGAGACAGTAACCAGCGACGGTAAACCGCTTGAAATAGCCAGCAGTCTTGAGCCAGAGGCCTACGGTATCGATATGGCTGGCATCAAGCTCTGAGGGTAAACTCAGTTGGATCAATTACCGGTTATTCAGCGCGAACATTTTATTCAGCGGCTTTGTCAGGCGGTTGAGGAGGCCAGGGCGGAGGAAACTCACCTCGGCTTGATGCTAATAGACCTGACGAACCTGGCAAGGATTAACCACTTTCACGGTTACGAGGCGGGTGACCAGTTATTAAAAGCCGCTTACGGTGAGTTGCTGGAACTCAGTAAGCTACCGGACTCCGTATTCCGCTTGGGCAGTCATCGTTTCGCGTTTATCCTCCCGGATCTTGGCAATCCTGCCTACATTGCCCTTGCTATGAATCGGGTGCACCGGTCTCTGCAGACGGAATTGCGCGAAGATTCCGAGGTGCTCGGAGTTGACGTGAAGATCGGTCTTGGGATTAATCGCCAGGGCAATCTTGATGCTATGACTATGCTGGCACAGGCAGAAGCTTCCCTGTCCCATGTTAAATTGGGCGGCGTTCTGCGAATAGAAGATGTGCTTGCCGAAGACGGCAGCGAGCCCTTGCAAAAACCGCTGGAACAAAGCCTTACAGAGGCCTTGCAGGATAATGCCTTTGAGCTCCATTACCAGCCAAAGGTCGAATTGGCAACGGGTACCCTGCGCAGCGCCGAAGCGCTGTTGCGTTGGCAGTCGCCGGAGGGCGAGTTTGTTTCCCCCGAGTTGATAGTGCAGTGGGCTGAGTCAGCTGGTCGGTCCTACGAATTGACGAAATGGTTGGTTCACAAGACACTGCGGCAGTTAAGGGAGTGGCAGGACACCCTGGATATTGGTCTTGCATTGAATATCCCGGCGACGCTAGCAGGTGACCCCGACCTTCCGGCACTTATACAGGATGCGATAGCGATCTGGGGAGTGATTCCGGACAGGTTAACTGTGGAACTCACTGAGAGCGCTTTCATCGAGGACAAGCAATCCGGATATGACAATCTGTTAAAGTTGAATAAGCTGGGCATCAATATTTCTATTGATGATTTTGGAACTGGATATTCCTCCCTCTCTTATTTCAAGCAGATCCCCGCCACAGAACTCAAAATTGACAAGTCATTTGTCGACTCCATGCTGGTGGATACCCAGGACATGGAGCTGGTAAAAATTATTATTAATATCGCCCACCAGTTCGGACTGAAGGTGGTGGGCGAGGGTGTGGAGGATAAAGAGAGCTTGCACAGCCTACGCGCGTTGGGCTGTGATATTGTTCAGGGATACTATGTTTCGAAGCCGCTACCCAGGAATGAGTTCGAGGCGTGGGCAACAAACTGGAAAGGGTTCCCCCAGTAATTACTGTCCTTGCTGTGAACGGCCCCTGATACATGCTTTTGCGAGACTAGTTCTTTTTGCTGGCAGCGGCGAAGGCCGCTGCAAACGCGCCCGCAGGAGCAGCCTTCCCTGCCCGCTCCTTTGACCGCTGCTGTGGTTTTGTGTTGGGCTGACGCTTTTGCGCTCTGTCGCCATGATTATTGATGTCTTCAGCTTTATCTGAAAGTCGCATGGTCAGACTTATCCGTTTGCGAGGTATGTCTATTTCCATAACTTTCACCCGCACGATGTCGCCGGACTTGACGACATCCCGCGGGTCCTTTACGAAGCGATCTGCGAGGGCTGAAATATGCACCAGTCCATCCTGGTGCACTCCGATATCAACAAAGGCACCAAAGGCCGTTACATTGGTCACTGTACCTTCCAGAACCATGTCCGGGGCCAGATCGGAAATTTTCTCCACGCCATCCTGGAACTGCGCCATCTTGAAATCCGGCCGTGGGTCGCGGCCGGGCTTGGCAAGTTCTTCAATAATGTCTTTTACCGTGGGTAGCCCCACTTTTTCATCCGTATAGTCGGCGGGGTTTAACGTACGCAGGAACGTGGTGTCTCCAATAATACTGCCGAGATCGCGCTGCTGGCGATCGGCGATGGCAGTCACAACCCGGTAAGATTCCGGATGCACCGCAGAGGCATCCAATGGATTGTCGCCACCCATGACCCGTAGAAATCCGGCTGCCTGCTCGTACGTTTTTTCACCAAAGCGGGAAACCTCCAGCATGGCGCGACGGTTGCCGAAGCTGCCGCGCTGGTCCCGCAGTGCAACAATGTTGCCGGCGATGGTTTGGTTTAACCCAGAGACCCGCGCCAGCAGTGGTACCGAGGCGGTGTTGACGTCAACCCCTACCGCGTTAACACAATCTTCTATTACGCTGTCCAATTGCCGCGCCAGCTGCAGTTGGCTGACATCGTGTTGGTACTGGCCCACGCCGATAGATTTGGGTTCGATTTTCACCAGCTCTGCCAGCGGGTCCTGCAGGCGCCGTGCGATGGAGACTGCACCGCGGATGGTGACATCCAGGTCGGGAAATTCCCGTGCAGCAAATTCCGAAGCGGAGTAAATTGATGCGCCGGATTCATTCACCATGGCCTTGCGGACATTCAGTTCCGGATGACTGCGTAGCAGGTCGCCCACAAACTTGTCGGTTTCCCGTCCTGCGGTGCCATTGCCTATGGCGATCAACTCGACCTTGTGCTGCTGAATCATGTGCAGCAAGGTGGCCTCTGCCTCCTGCAGACGTTTGCGTGGCTCGTGAGGATAGATAGCGCCGTGGTCCAGTACCTTGCCGTTTCTATCGACTACTGCGACCTTTACTCCGGTGCGCAAACCAGGGTCGAGGCCGATGGTGGCTCTCGGTCCCGCCGGGGGGGCAAGTAGCAGGTCCTTCAGGTTGTCGGCAAAGACCTGAATGGCTTCCTTTTCTGCCCGCTCGCGCAATTGGCGCAGCAAATCGCTTTGCAGGTGTGTGAGGAGTTTAACTCGCCAGGTCCAGCGCACAGCTTCCAGCAGCCACCGGTCTGCGGCACGCTGCTGATCAGCGATTTTCCAGTGTTCTGCAACCATCGCTTCACAGGCGTGTGTGTCGGTAGGCTTCTCATCTGCGTCCATTATCAGATTGAGGCTTATTACGCCCTCGTTGCGTGCGCGAAACATGGCTAGGGCTCTATGGGAAGGTACCTTTGCCAGTGCTTCTGTATGCGCGAAATAGTCGCGAAATTTGGCACCTTCCTGCTCTTTGCCATCGATCAGTCGGCTGGCAAGCAGCGCATGGCTTACAAGGAACTGGCGCAGCGCGGCCAGCAAATCGGCGTCCTCCGCAAAACGCTCCATAAGAATCTGCCGCGCGCCATCCAGGGCTGCTTTGGTATCGGCAATGTCGACGGATTCATTGATGTAAGGGCTGGCTGTTGTTTCTGGGTCAAGTGTGGGGTCTCCCAACAGGGCATCCGCCAGAGGTTCCAGGCCGGCCTCCCGGGCTATCAGGGCCTTGCTGCGCCGCTTGGGCTTGAAGGGGAGATAAAGGTCTTCCAGGCGGTTCTTGGTATCGGCGTTTTTTATCGCCTGCTCAAGGTCGGCGCTGAGCTTACCCTGATCCTTTATGCTGGCAAGAATGGTTTGGCGGCGATCTTCCATTTCGCGCAGGTAGTTGAGTCGTTCCTCCAGTTGCCGCATCTGGGTGTCATCCAGTGCACCGGTAACCTCTTTTCTGTAGCGCGCGATGAACGGCACTGTTGCACCCTCATCGAGGAGTTGGATTGCGGCGTCTACCTGGCCTACACGAACGGAGAGTTCCTCCGCGATGCGCTGGGAAATGGCTTTGGTCATGGCTGTATTGGTCTATTCCTGCGGGATGATATCAGTGTGTTGCTACGTGGAGGCGGCATTATGCGCCAGCAGGAATGACATTACGATCTGGAAAATGATTGGCTTTTGTGTTGAGGCGGATAAAACCAATGCTGCCGGGGCGAGTGTCTACTCGCCCCGCGACAGGCCAGCGGGCTATCCGAACTTCTTGACCGCCGAAAGTAACTGGCGGCAGGTGATCTGACCGATAAGCCGGCCATTTTCTACCACAGGTCGGCGGCGGTGTTTTTTGATCAGCATATCCTGGGCCACGTCGAGGATATTCTCGTCCGGGTGCGCTACCAGCAGGTTATCCGCCGTCATATGTTCGCTTACCAGGCCAATAGCGGACTCATTATAAATCGCCCCCAATATTGCCCGCAGGCAGTCGAGCTCGGACAGGATGCCCGAGAGATTACCGTCCGCATCGACCACGCAAACCCCCGATACCTTGTTATCGATGATGACCTTTACGGCATCAGCGATATTGTCATCCGGTTTGACCTTGACCGGGTTCGTTATCATGTAGTCTCTTAGGTTGACCGACTTAAGCATAGCGTTCTCCTGCCCGGATGGGTTGCTAAAGTATAGACTGTAAATAATGCATAAGTGATTCTGGAGCGACACCGAGCCATAGAATGACGGCGATCAGCACAAGCGATAGCGCACTTCCACGCCAACCACTTTTCGTTTCAGGCACTCCCGGGTGTTCTTCCGGCCTGCGCGTCATGTAATAGATTACCCGAAGGTAGTAATAGATACCGATGCTACTGCCCACCACCAGGGTAAATAGTAGCACCCAGTTGTGCCCACTCACGGCGGCGCTAACGAGGTAAAATTTGGCGATAAAGCCAGCGGTCAAAGGAATCCCCGCCAGAGACAGCAGCGCCACAAGCAACAGGCTGGCCAGCACTGGCTGGCGCCAGAACAGGCCGCTTATTTGCTGCAACTGAATGTTTTCCCGGTCGCTATCGTCAGCACAGATTAGTGTCAGCAGGCCGAACGCACCGAGGGTTGTCGCGGTGTAAGCGATCAGGTAATACATCGCTGCCTCCACTGCCAGGGCCCGGTTAGCCGGATCGAAGCAGACCATAAATACAATCATCAGGTAGCCGATGTGGGCGATGGAAGAGTAGGCGAGCATCCGTTTGATATTGGTCTGCAACAGCGCCAGCAGGTTGCCGGCGAGCATACTCAAAATGGCGAGTAGGCCAGTCACTTCCACCAGTATGCGGTAGCGGAACAGGTCTGCCTCCAGAAACAGCCGAAGCAATACGATGAATACAGCGGCCTTGGCGACTGAAGCCAGGAACCCGGTAACCGGGGCGGGTGCGCCATCGTACACATCCGGCGTCCACAGATGAAACGGTACCAGGGACAACTTGAAGGCCAGGCCGGCAAAGATCATTACAGCTGCAGTAAGTAGTAGGCCCTGGCTGGTACTTGTGATATTCAGCTGTTGGCCCAGGGCAGCAAATTCCATGGTGCCAGTCGCGGCGTACAGCAGTGCGAAACCGAACAGCGCGGTAGCGGATGCAGCGCCCGATAACACCAGGTACTTGGCAGCTGCCTCCAGCGGCAGAATGGATTTGTTGGGGTATGCGATCAGGGCGTAGAGCGATACTGAAAGCAACTCCAAACCCAGAATCAGCCCTGCGACATGCACCGCATAGGCAAGCACGCAAGCACCCATAGTTGCCAGAACCAGTAACAGGAAAAACTCCTCGGGCTGGTCGCCATGCTGCCGGACATAGTCCGCAGACAATAGTGCGGTAACAGCCCCCGCCAGGCAGAACAGGGAACAGAAGACTAAGGCAAACCGGTCAGCCATCAGCAGCGGCGTAACCTGCCGAGGCGCTACCTCCTGCGCGAAGCCACAGGACAGTGCTGCCAGTACCAACGTCAGCGCAGCAAGTGCTGCCGTTAGCTGTGCATCCCTCACCCAGGCGATCTGTAGCATGAGTGCTGTTGCGCCAAAGGCGAGCACTATCAATGGCAACAAGGCCTGGAAGTCGACGAGGTTCACAGGCCGCCTCCCGCGAGGTTGTTGGCCGGCGTTTCCAGTGCGGTAACTGTGTCGGCACCGGGAACAAGCTGCTGCAGTCCGTCCAGGACGGGCTGCGCCAGGTCCAGAACCGGTTGCGGGTAGAGGCCCAGCCAGATCAGCGCAAGCATCATTGCCGCCATGGCGAGCATTTCCCTGGTGTCAAAATCCGGCATTTTTCGCTGCTCGTCCGGGGTACCCTGAAAAGCTTGTTGCATCATCCACAATGAGTAAACGGCAGCGGTGATCAGACCGAGGGCAGCGATGACCGCAAGCCCCGGTTGTACTGCGAACAGGCCCAGTAGTACCAGAAACTCGGCGACAAAATTTCCCAGCCCGGGAAGCCCCAGGGAGGCCACCGCAAAGAACATTGCGCAGGCACCCATGCGTGGAGCCTGGTGCCAGAGCCCACCCATGCGCCGCATGTCGCGGGTGTGTAACCGATGCTGCAATGCACCTGCCATCATAAACAGCGCTGCCGTGCTCACGCCGTGAGCTACCATCTGCATGACTGCACCCTGCAGCGCCAGTTGGTTCCATGCGTACAGGCCGAGTAGTACGAAACCCATATGACTGACGCTGGAGTAGGCTACCAGCCGTTTGAAGTCACTCTGGGCAAAGGCGAGTATTGCACCGTAGATTACTCCGGCCGCACCCAACCCCATGGCGATAGGAGCGAATTCCATGGAAGCCTCGGGGAATAGCGGGATGCAAAAACGCAGCAGCCCATAGGCGCCGGTCTTCAATAAAATGCCTGCCAGTAGTACGCTGCCGGCAGTGGGCGCCTGGGTGTGTGCATCCGGTAGCCAGGTGTGGAAAGGAAACGCTGGTAATTTCACGGTAAAGGCCAGGAAGAAGCCCAGCATAGTCCAGTAACCCAGTCGCGGGTCGAGTTCCAGGCCCAGCAAGTCGAGATAGCTGAAGCTGAGCTGGCCAGTGCTTGCCAGGCCCTGCCACGCGAGTACTACGATTGCCACCAGCATGAGCAGGCCTGAAGCCTGGGTGAAGATGAAAAATTTCATTGCCGCGTAGGTTTTGTTTTCGTGCCCCCAGATAGCAATCAGCAGGTACATGGGAATTAGCATGACTTCCCAGAACAGGAAAAACAGGAACAGGTCGACGGCGAGAAACACGCCGCACACTCCCGCGAGAGTCCATACCAGGTTGGCCTGGAACAGCCCGGGTTTGAAATCTATCTCTGACCAGGAGGAGGCAATGGCGATCAGGCCCAACAACAGAGTTAACACGACAAGCAGTAGGCTGAGACCGTCCATCGCCAGCTCAAAGGCGATACCAAAGCGAGGGATCCAGTCAATTTTCAGGTAGAGCATCCAGTCGTTCGGGTTGCCGGGGTTCGGCAAGTGCACGGGCTGATCTGCAGGGATGCTCAGGAGCAGGAATACAAGTGATCCGACGACGGAACCGAGAGCCACCCACCGTGGCAGGTTCGGATTGATTCGCTCGCTCTGCCATGCCAGCACACCGCCAGCGAGTAATAGCAGGATCAGTACCGCCATACTCATGTGGCGTTCCTCAACATAATGGCCAACAGCAGCACGAGACCGAATACCATGGTGGTGGCATACCAGCGCAGTTCGCCTGTCTGGCTGGCTGTGAGTTTGTGGTGTGCCCATTGGCTGAGGGTGACCACACCGTTGTAGATGCGATCCACAGGCTCATTGCGCCACCAGTGAGACAGGGCAGTAAAGGGCTGTACCAACAGCGCGTCATAGAGCTGGTCCACGCGCCAGCCAGCCTGGAAAAAATCGCGCAGGCTCCTGCCGCCCGCGGTCGAAACGAGTTTGTCTGCGGGCAGCTGATGCCCCAGGAACATCAGGTATGCGAGTAACAGGCCGAGCAGGGGCGTGCCAATGGAGATGTATTCAATGATATGGCTGGCTTCGTGGGGAGCCGCAGCAGGAAACACCTGTGCCAGGGGCAGTACTAACATGCCACCGGACAGGGCGAGAATACAGAGCAACACCAGGGGGACAGACATTTTCCAGCCCGGCTGTCGGTCCGGTTCACGGTGGGCCTGGCCAAAGAACACGACAAATACCAGTCGGAAACTGTAAATTCCGGTGAGTAGCGCTCCCAGCAAGCCACCAGCCCAGAGCCAGTGACCGATACCCGGTAGCTCCCAGGCGGACAGCAGAATGGCGTCCTTACTGTAAAACCCGGAGCTAAACGGCAGTGCTGCCAGTGCCGCAGAGCCTATCAGGAAACTCCAGAACACCACCGGCAGCCGCGTTCGCAGGCCACCCATGCGGAAGATGTTGTGCTCGTGATGCAGGCAGTGGATGACCGCGCCTGCCGCGAGGAACAACAGCGCCTTAAAGAATGCGTGGGTTACCAGATGAAAAATACCCGAGGCATAGGCGCCGACCCCCAGGGCCAGGAACATATAGCCGATCTGGCTGATGGTGGAGTAAGCCAGTATGCGCTTGATGTCATTCTGTGCCATTGCCGCGAAAGCCGCCAGCAATAAAGTGGCGAGGCCAATCCAGGCGACTGCCAACTGGGTGGGAGGAGCCAACAAAAACAGTTCATAGGTGCGGGCAATGAGGTAAACCCCGGCAGTGACCATGGTGGCCGCATGTATCAGTGCGCTAACCGGGGTGGGGCCTGCCATCGCATCCGGTAGCCAGGTATGCAGGGGGAGTTGCGCGGACTTGCCGACCGCCCCCCCTAACAGCAGCGCGGTAGCCAGTATGGGTAATGTCTCGCCGATCTGCCACTGGCTGTTGGCCGCCGCCATCAGCGGCTGTATATCCAGAGTGCCGAGCTCGGTAAACAACAGGAACAGCCCAAGTATCATGGCGGTATCGCCAATGCGGGTAACCACGAAAGCCTTGCGAGCAGCCTTGCCGTTATTCGGGTCGCGGTACCAGAAACCCACAAGCAGATAGGAACACAGCCCCACGCCTTCCCAGCCCAGGTAGAGCAGCAATAGGTTGTCAGCCATTACCAGCAACAGCATGGCGGCCACGAACAGGTTCATGTAGGCGAAGTACCGGCAGATCGACTCGTCATTCCACATGAACTCGATGGAGTAGAGATGGATAAGAAAGCCGACACCGGTGATCACCGACATCATGACAATGGTTAAACCGTCGATGTAGAACGCGATGCGCGGAGTAAAATCACCCACGGCCATCCAGGTCCAGAGCGTCGCTTGTACAATGTCGCCATCCGCCAGGAATGCGCGCGCCAGCAGGGCAACACATACGGCAGACAGCCCCACTGAGCCGGCGCCGAGTATGGCTGTAATATGCCTTGGCATCTTTCCTGCGCTCAGCAACAGCAGAATGGCACTGGCCAGCGGTAGCAACGGAATGAGTGCAACACTAGCCACGCAACCTCCTGGCCTGGTCCATGTCCAGGGTTTTAAAGCGGCGCTGAATTTGCAGTACCAGGCCAAGGCCCACGGCGACTTCGGCGGCTGCGACGGAGAGAATAAGGAGGAAAATAATCTGGCCGTCGGCCTCGCCCCACCGGGCACCCGCAGCCACGAAGGCCAGCGCAGAGGCATTGAGCATGACTTCCAGTGACATCAGCATGAAAATGATATTGCGCCTGAGCATCAGGCCCAGCAAGCCGCAGCTAAACAATAATCCAGCGAGCACCAGCACATGCTCCATAGGGATCTGTAAGCCGCCCATTAGTGCTTGCGCTCCCGTCGCACGATAAAGCGCCGGCCCAGGTGGTAGGCGCCGACCAGTCCGGACAACAACAGCATCGAGGCGATTTCCACCGCCAGCACGTAGGGACCAAACAGGGTGAGCCCCACGTCTTTCGGGCTGACCATGGTACCGCTGGTCACGGCGGGCGCATGCTGCAGTGCCAGGAAGAGCTCCAGCAACAGTAGCGCCGCCATAACCCCTGGAACAATCCAGTTGCGCGCGTTGAGCCACTCCCTTTCCTGTGCGACACCTGACTGCCCCACGTTGAGCATCATGATGACAAAGACGAACAACACCATGATCGCGCCGGCGTAAATCACAATCTCCAGTGCCGCGGCGAAAGGTGCGCCCATCAGGAAAAACAACACGGCGACTGCAAGCAGTGACACGATCAGGTAAATCAGGGCATGGGCGGCATTGGCGCGGGTAAGTGCAAGGCCTGTAGCCAGTAGAGCGACTGCGGAGGCGATATAGAAAAGTACCTCCATCATGGCAGCAGACTCTTAACGTCGATGGGCGGGGATTCGTGCTGGGCCTGGCCTTTGTCTTTGCCGTCTATGGATAGGCCCGCCACCTTATAGAAATTATAGGTGTGATATTTGCCGGTACCTTCTATTTGCAGGTGTTCCTTTTCGTAGACCATATTGCTGCGGTCGTACTCGCACATCTCGAAATCCGGTGTGAGCTGTATCGCATTGGTGGGGCAGGCCTCCTCGCACATACCGCACATAATGCAGCGGGAAAAATTGATACGGAAAAATTCCGGGTACCAGCGCCCGTCTTCCTTAACGCCCTGTTGTAGCGCAATGCAGTCTACCGGACAAGCCACGGCGCAAAGATTACAGGCAACACAACGTTCCTCGCCCTCGGGGTCCTTGGTGAGCACGATGCGTCCACGGTAACGCGGGGCCAGGTAGGGCTTCTCCTCCGGGTACTGAACCGTCTCTGCCTTGGTGAAGGTGTGCTGCAGAATGGTCCAGATTGTGCGCAGTTGGCTGGTGAGGGACTTCAGCATGTCATGCTCCCCTCATCCACAGGGCTATAGCGCCTGTTGCTACCAGGTTCAGCAGGGTAAGCGGCAGCATCACTTTCCAGCCCAGTGCCATCAACTGGTCGTAACGCGGCCGCGGAATAGCAGCGCGCAACAAAATAAAGAAACAGATCAGTATGAAGACTTTCAGTAAAAACCACACAACGGGTGGCAGCCATGGCCCGAGCCAGCCACCGAAGAACAGGGTGGCAATCATGCAGCAAATCAGCAGCAGCCCCAGGTATTCGCCAAGCATGAACATGGCAAATTTCATACCGCCGTACTCGGTATGAAATCCCGCAGTGAGTTCGTGTTCCGCCTCAGGTAAATCAAAGGGCAGGCGGTGGCTCTCGGCAATGCCCGCGATCAGGAAGGTAAACAAACCGAGAAACTGCGGGATACAGAACCAGATATCCCGCTGTGCCTCAACAATCGCGCGCAGGCTGAAGCTGCCTGTCAGCATGACGACACCCATTAGCGAAAGCCCCATAAATACTTCGTAGCTGACCATTTGGGCGGCGCTGCGCAGGCCTCCCAGCAGGGCGTACTTGTTGTTGGATGCCAGGCCGGCCAGCAGTACGCTGTATACCGCAAGTGACGTCATACCGAGGAAGAACAGCAGGCCGATGTTGATGTCGAGAACGTATAGCTCCGGGCCAAAGGGCACAACGGCGAACCCCAGCAACATGGCCACCACGATAGCTGTGGGGGCGAACACGAACACTGCCCGATCAGCAAAAGGGGGTACCCAATCGTGTTTGGTCAATAACTTGATCATATCGGCAGCCACCTGCATGATGCCAAAGGGCCCCAGGCGGTTTGGCCCGTAACGGTCCTGCCACACGCCCAGCAGACGCCGTTCAAACCAGGTGAGAACCGCGGCGCCCCCCACTGCGGCGGCAATAATCAGCAGGCCGAAACCAATGGTATCCAACTCAGACATGGGGGCCCCCCTGCCCGGTGCTGTGCTCTCTGGCAATGATCTCTGGGCGACGACGCCAGCTGTCGGCCTTGCTGAGTATCACGGACAGCCCCGGGGCGAGGTTATCGGTACCCGCGAGGCCGGCGCTGTAACCGGCGCAGCCAGGGGCAACTGTATCGTTGACGCGCACCTCCAGGGTGGCCAAGCCATCGCCTATGTGTAGTCCATCGCCGTGTGATACGCCAAGGGTAGTCGCATCGGCCCTGTTGATTTCAATAAAGCCAGATTCCGTCAGTTCGGCTATGGCGGGACTCAGGGCGCTGAGCTCGTCGCTGCCGAATATCCGCTGTCGCGGCACTAGCAGCCAGTGTCCTGTCAGCGACGTTTTCCGGGCACTCTCCCCAGTGTCGCTGTAGTTATATGACGACTCGATTTTTCCATGACTACCGGCGTTCAACAGTCGAACTCCCGCGGTGCCGCCCTTCAGGGCGCCCCCGGGGTGGCTCTGAAATTTCTGCACCGACTGGTTGGAGTTCCAGCCCGGCGACCACACCCAGGGCAGCAACGCACCAGGCTGCGCACGATTGAGCCCCTCCATGGTAAAAGCGAGGGGGGTTTCCTCGTCCTCCCGCTGCTTGGGCTCGTGTACTGACAGGTTCGCGCGCATGGCAGTGCGCCCGCTATAACGCGGCGGTTGGCGGGGAATTTTGACCCCAAGGTTGCGGTAGTGCAGGTCCGGTGCCGCCGCAGTAATGCCTGCCAGTCCGGGTATTTTTGCCGCACAGTTCCTGGTGATATCGTCGAAGTGATGAAGAGGCTTTGCTTCGTTGTACTCAAGTTCTTTCATGCAGGCCAGCAGCCAGACCCATGATGGGCGCCGCTCCTCCCGAGGCTGGAATACGGGGTAGTAGCGCTGTGCGCGACCTTCAAGGCTGACCAATGTTCCCTCGCTTTCAGCAAAATTGGCGGCGGGAAGCACAAGATTTGCAGCTGACGTTGTGTCGTTATCCAGCCCGTCCAGCACAATCACCTCGGCAAAGCTCGCCAGTAATTCGTGTATCTGCGCCCGCGTGCCGCGCCGGAACAGATCATTTTCCAACACGATAAGGGTCTTGAATTCTCCCGCCGTCGCGCGTTGTCGCAATGCGCTCAGGTTGGGTGCGTCCGGATCCACCAGCATGGCCTGCCCAAGGCTGTTAGCCTCTGGTACGCACAGGCACAGCATGGCCTGCTGCCCGGTATCGCACAGGGCATTCGCCACTGCCGCTGCCGCGTGCAGAATGTCTGCGCTGCCGCAACCTGTGCCGGCGATGATAAGAGGGCGTTTGGCCCCGGCCAGCGCAGCGCTTATATCAGCAACCTCCTGTCGCTGTGAGGTCGCATTGTTGCTCACGGACAGTTCCGTGGCCACCGCCTGCCCCAGCGCGGCGATATCCTGTGGTGTAAGGCTGAATCGCTGCTTTGCAACATCGTCCAGAGGTGTGTCCGCCACCGTGGCGATAAACATCGGGCTGCGCTGCTCCTGGGCCAGATTGCGAATGGCGGCGTCCTGCCAGGTTTCCAGCTTGAGATCTGCCGCCAGTTCATAGGCCTTGTTGCGCACGCTCTGGCGCAGGGCCAGGGCGATACGCGGTGCAGTATTGGTAACGTCTTCACCCAGTATTAGTATTGCATCCGCTGATTCGATGGTCTTGATGTCGGGCACAAGCGCCGCAGTGACCTGCTGCAGGTGCAGCGCCAACTGCACCAGCGGCTGTTCGCTGTCACTGAAACCTGGAGCGAAGTTGTCTGCACCCACCAACTCCCGCAACAGGTAATTGGCCTCCACCGAAGTGCGAGGCGAGCCAACCGCTGCCGCTTTCCCGGAAGCGCAGCTCTGGGACAGCCGCACCAGTGCGTCGTGGTGATCGAGTGCCTGGTAGCGACCATCCTCCTGGCGTAAGCCGGCATACTCCAGTGCGCGTTCACTGTTGACAAAACCGGCACCGAAACGCCCGCGGTCGCAGAGGAAATAGCCGTTCACTTCGTCGTTGTAGCGGTTGTGTACGCGCTTGAGTCGGCCGTATCGTTCCCCGGGCATCGTGTTACAGCCCACCGCGCAAGCAGTGCACACCGAGGGGGCAGACTGCAAATCCCATTTTCGCGTGTAGTCGTGCACCAGGGACTTGTCGGTAAACACGCCTGTAGGGCAAACCTCTACCAGGTTGCCCGCAAATTCACTTTGTAACACGCCTTCTTCGTGGCGACCAAAATAGACATGGTCATGCGCCGCCATGGCCGCCAGGTCCGTGCCGCCAGCGTAGTCGCGGTAGTATCGTGTGCAGCGATAGCAGGTAATACAGCGATTCATCTCGTGGTTGATCAGCGGCCCGAGATACTGATTGCGGTGGGTGTTTTTGCGCCCGCGGTAGTGACGGTCCCGGTGCCCGACCATCACTGTCATGTCCTGCAGGTGGCATTCGCCGCCCTCGGCGCAGACCGGACAATCATGGGGGTGATTGAGCATCAGCGATTCGACGATGGCCTCGCGGAAATGCTGTGCCTTGTCGCCCGACAGGGAGAATATAGCGCCGTCGGTGACCGGCGTCATGCAGGCCATCATGATACGTCCGCGGGTATCTTCGGCGTTCTGGTATTGCACCACGGCGCACTGGCGGCATGCGCCGATGGAGCCCATGGCGGGGTGCCAGCAGAAATAGGGCAGGTCCAGACCCAGAGCCAGACAACTTTCCAGCAGGTTTCTGCCGGCCTCTACCTCGTACTCCATATCGTCGATGGTGATTTTTGGCATCAGTGTGCCCCCCCATCGCACCAGGGGCATGCGCCGTCACTAATATGGCGTTCGAAATCCTCACGAAAGTATTTCATTGCACTTTGCAGAGGTTCCATCGCCCCGGGTGCCAGTGCACAGTGGGTATTGCCGATGGCACCTATGTAATCAACCTGACGGGCCAGCGTATCCATATCCTCTGACCTGCCGCGCCCGCTTTCAATATCGTCCAGTACCTGAGCAGACCAGGGCAGGCCATCCCGGCAGGGGGTACAGAACCCGCAGGATTCTCTGGCGAAAAATTCCATAAGGTTTTTCACAAAACCCACGGGGCAGGTCTTGTCGTCGAGGATGATCATGGTGCCGGTGCCCATGCGACTGCCCGCCTTGCCGATGGTGTTGTAGTCCATGGCCAGGTCCAGGTGCTCCGTGGTGAGAAAATCGGTAGAGCCGCCACCGGGCAGGAAGCCGCGCAGTTGGTAGCCGTCTTCCATACCACCGGCATGCTGTTCGATAATCTCCCGGATAGGGGTTCCGATAGGTAACTCCCAGCAGCCCGGATTTTTCACCCTGCCGCTAACACCGTAGAGCTTGGTCCCGGCATCCTCGGTGAGGCCCAGTGCCTGGAACCAGTCGGCGCCGCGCTCGATAATGTGATGAATATTGCAGAGGGTTTCGACATTGTTGACGATGGTAGGCCGGCCCCATAATCCGCTGACTTGTGGAAAAGGCGGTTTCGCGCGGGGATTGGCGCGTTTGCCCTCCAGCGAACTGATCAGCGCCGTCTCCTCGCCGCAAATGTAACGGCCGGCGCTTGAGTGCACCTGCATGTCGAGGTTGTACCCCGAGTCCAGAATGTTCTTGCCCAGGTAGCCCTTGTCGTAACAAACGGCTATTGCCTCCTGCAACAATTTCGTTGCTTTGTGATACTCCGCGCGAATGAAAATGTAGGCCACATCTGCCTGTATGGTGTAGGCGGAGCAGATCATGCCTTCAATCAGCTGGTGCGGGTCGCACTCCAGTAGCAGCCGGTCCTTGAAAGTTCCCGGCTCCATTTCATCGGCATTGCAGATCAGGTACTTGTGGCCGTTGCCGGGATTGTCCATTGGCACGAAGCTCCACTTCATGCCGGTGGGGAAACCCGCCCCGCCGCGGCCGCGGAGGTTGGAATCCTTGATGATTTGTAAACACTCTGCCGGGGTCAGTTTACCGACAGTTGCGTGCAGGCCCAGATAACCGCCATTGGCTTCGTAGGTGGCAAAATCGGTGGGTGAACGATCCTGCCGTACGTTGCGGGTTAACGGTAGATCCAGACTCATTCGCCACCTCCGCTTTTGTCGAACATGTGTTGCAGGGCTTCGCCGTCCACATCCTCGTATAACTCGTCACCTACCATCAGCACCGGTGCCTTGTCGCAGGCACCCAGGCAGGTCACCGGTAACAGCGTATAGCGGTTGTCGGCAGTGGTCTCCCCCAGTCCCACACCCAGTTGCTCACTAATCCCTCGCTGCAGTGTGTCGCAACCCTTGATCCAGCAACTGATGCTGTTGCACAGGAGTATGACCTTGTCGCCCACCGGCTGGCGGTAGATCAGGTTGTAGAAGGTCGCGATACCGTCCAGTTCAGCTGGCGACATTTGCAAGTGTCTGGCGATGGCACGCAGGCTTTCGTCGGAAATCCAGCCGCGATGCGACTGTACGATTTTTAAAGCGTCGATAGCCACCGCCGAGCGATAGGGCACGTGGGATATCTCGGCGTCGATTTCGGCCAGTTCGATCTCACTGAGTGCGGGGATTAATACTTCGGCTCTTGGATCGCTCATGCCATCACCGGTCCACGTCCGCCATCACGAAGTCAATGCTGGCAATGATTGCGATCAGATCCGGAATCATCAGCCCCCGACTGATCAGCGGTATCTGCTGCAGCGCCGGGAAAGAGGGTGTGCGTATGCGCGTGCGGTAGGACGTGGTGCCGCCGTCACTCACCAGGTGGTAGTTGTTAATGCCCTTGGTGGCTTCGATAGGAAAGGAGGCCTCTCCCGCGGGAATCACTGTTCCCCAGCTCATATTGAGGAAGTGGTGAATCAGTGTTTCGATATCCTGCAGTGTGCGCTCTTTCGGCGGTGGCGTGGTCAATTTGTGATCACTCTTGTAAGGTCCCTCGGGCATATTGTCCAGGCACTGGCGAACAATGCGCAGGCTCTGGCGTATCTCCTCGACTCGCACAACCGCGCGATCATAGGAGTCGCCCTTATGGCCCAGTGGTACCTCAAACTCAAACTGATCGTAGCCACCGTAGGGGCGGTCGCGGCGCAAGTCGAAGTCCATACCGGTGGCCCGCAGTGACGCGCCGGTAATTCCCCACTCCAGTGCTTCTTGTGTGCTGTAGCTGCCGATGTCTACCGTGCGCTGTTTGAGTATGCTGTTGTCCATGGCCATGACCTGGTATTGGTCCAGCCGTGCCGGCATGCTGTCAATGAATTCACGCACCAGCCGATCCCATCCCCGGGGGAGATCCTGGGCCACGCCGCCAATACGGAACCAGGCCGGATGCATGCGCCCGCCGGTGATGGCTTCGATGATTCCGAACAGTCGTTCGCGGTCGGCAAACATGTAAAACACCGGCGACATCTGACCCACGTCCTGGGCGAATGTGCCGTAGAACACCAGATGGCTGGAAATACGGAACAGCTCGGCCAGCATAATGCGAATAACCCTTGCGCGGTCCGGCACTTTGATACCCGCCAGAGTTTCTACCGACATCACATAAGCCATGTTATTCATCACGCCGCCGAGGTAGTCGATACGGTCGGTATAGGGAATAAAGGCGTGCCAGGTCTGGCGTTCGGCCATCTTTTCGGCACCACGATGGTGGTAGCCAATATCGGGCACTGCATCGACCACTACTTCACCGTCCAGTTGCAGGGCAATGCGAAATACACCGTGCACAGAGGGGTGGTTCGGTCCCAGGTTGAGGAACATGAACTCGCTGTCTTCAGTTTCACGCGCCATACCCCACTCTTCAGGCTTGAACAGCAGCGCCTCCTGTTCTGCGTCCTGCTTTTCCTGGTCGAGACTGAAGGGCTCCATCTCAGTGGCACGGGCGGGATGGTCCTTGCGCAGCGCATGCCCCTCCCAGGTGGGTGGCAACAGGATGCGACGCAGGTTGGGGTGCCCGGTGAAGCCTATACCGTACATGTCCCAGGCCTCGCGCTCATACCAGTTGGCATTGGGCCAGATGCGCGAAGCCGAGGGCACATTGCAATCTGCGTCTGTCACCGCGACCTTGAGCCGAATTTCTTCGCGGTCAGCAATATTGAGTAAGTGGTAGACCACAGTAAAATCTGCGGCGCCATCCGGCTTGTGCTCACGCAGTCGCTCGTCCATGCCAAACAGGTCCAGCAACATTGGAAAACGCCGCTTGAGATAGGCCAGCACTTCCAGAATCTGGCTTCGGTCTACCCAGAGGGTGGGGGTGTTATCCGGTGTTGGCTGCAGCGTAAATGTCGGCGCACCGAAGCGGGCGAGCAGGTCGTCCACGGTCGTACTGGTGCTCATAGCTTGCGCTTGCTGCATGCCGTCCTCCGCGCTTGCCGTGTCTTTAACGACTGACCGCGCCTGTTATTTTTAGCAGCCCAAGGGGCTAAACTTCGTCGGGGCTGCGCAATTCCGTTGCCTGATTTCTTCCCTCTTTTAACAGGTCGCGCCGGGCGGGAAATTTCGGCTTGCGAATACTCTGGTCACCCGCAACCCAGCTCAGTGGGCGGCGCTCCTGTTCTATAGCATCCTGTAGCATCATCAGACCCTGCATCAGAGCTTCAGGCCGGGGAGGGCATCCGGGCACATAGACATCCACAGGAATGAACTTGTCGACGCCCTGTACCACGCTGTAAATGTCGTACATGCCTCCTGAGTTGGCGCAGGAGCCCATAGAGATTATCCAGCGTGGTTCGAGTAACTGGTCGTACAGATGTTGAACTACCGGCGCCATTTTGCGAAACACCGTTCCGGATATAACCATCAGGTCCGCCTGCCGCGGGGTGGCGCGAATCACTTCTGAGCCAAAGCGGGCGATATCGTGACGACTGGTGAAGGCGGTGGCCATCTCCACGTAGCAGCAGGACAGGCCGAAATTGAAGGGCCACAATGAGTGCGCTCGACCCCAGGCGATGAGGTCTTCCAGGCGCGCAAAAAATACGTTGCGCTTGATCTGTTCCTCAATACTCTCCTGGCTGCCACCTGGCGAGCTTGCGATCACATCGCCGGGTTTGCTCAGACTCCATTCCATCAGGCCTCTACCTCCGGGTGTGGCATATCCTGGGCCTTGCCGGTGCGTGTTTTCAGGCCCCAGTCCAATGCGCCAGTGCTCAGCTCATAGATGAGTGCGACCCCAAGGATGAGGACGAATACCATCACTGCCAGAAAGCCTTCCCATCCGAGCTCAAAAAATGCCACGGCCCAGGCGAAAATGAAGACGGTTTCCAGGTCAAAAATAACGAAGAAAATGGCAACCAGGTAAAATTCCACCGCCATATGTATTTGTGGTGAGCCCACGGAAAGTACACCGGACTCGAAGGGCATGTTGGTAGCTTTGTTGGCGCGACGTTGCCCCAGTACATAAGACAGCCCCAGCATGGTGGCGACCAGCAGCAGTACTGCGATGAAGTAGACCACGAAGGGCCACAGTGATGTTACCGCCTCGTTCAAATGGCGGTTCCCCAGTGCTGGAGAGTGAGGCGTGTGCGGGGTGTTTCAGGAAACAAAGGAGGCCCGGGCAGTTCGCTCAGGGCGATCTGTCGCTTATACGGCGCTAGCGTTCTGCGTCTCAGCATTGGAGCTCCATTGATCCCGAAGGCCTTCTGGAGGTCGCTTGCACATACTACCAATCACTTGGGTAAGTGCATCGACCTGGTACAGCTACCACGTTGAACGCTACCGACTCTAGCGAGGTTGAAAACCAAACGCAAGAAGCTGATTGAAAATTGCAGTCACTGATTAATATTTGAGCAGTGGCCGCTCTGCTCTGTTTCAACAATTGCACTACAATTCAGTAACGACTTCGGCAGAGCATTCCCAATGAAAACGTTACACCTGTTGCGTCACGCTAAATCCTCCTGGAATCATCCCGAACTGTCAGACCGCGAGCGCGGCCTGAATAAGCGTGGCAAGCGGGATGCGCCGCGTATGGGAGAGGCATTAGCAAGCCGCATGTCAGCGCTGGAAATTTCAGTGAGTCCTGCGCGGCGAGCCCAACTTACGTTGGGCGGTTTGTGCGACGGCTGGCCTGCGCTGCGTCAGCTGCATCATATTACTGATGAAGCGCTGTATACCTTTGCAGCCGATGATCTCTTTGTCTGGTTGCAGGAGCGAGATGATGCACACTCGGAAATTTTTGTTATAGGCCACAACCCAGCGTTGACCGATCTCACCAATGCGCTGGTAGCGGATGAGGGGCTCGCAAACCTGCCGACTGCAGGATACCTCGAACTGGTTCTGCGTATTGACCACTGGCGGGACATACGGCAAGGTTGTGGCCGGATCGAATACAGTGTTTTTCCGCGTCAATTGTAGGTTCAATTGTAGGTTCAACTGTTCGCTCTTTCGGAGAAAATTAATGTCACGCAGTTTAATCACTCGTTTGTGGGCAGTGCTATTGGCATTTTTTATTGGCGGTGTTGCGGCGTCACCCGCCGAGCGCCTGGGGATGGCGGTGCGCTTCAAGACCATCAGCTATCAGGACCGAGAGCAGATAGATTATGCCGAGTTCAAAGCCTTCCGGCTCTACCTGCAAGAGTCTTTCCCCCGGGTTTTTTCCGCATTGAAAGTGGAGACGGTGAGTGGCTACAGTCTGCTATTTCACTGGCCTGGTACCGATACATCGCTGCCACCGGTATTGTTTACCGCGCATCTGGATGTGGTGCCGGTGGAACCAGGCACAGAGCAGGACTGGCAGTATCCCGCATTTGACGGTGTGGTAGCCGATGGGCGTATTTACGGGCGTGGAACACTGGATGACAAGGTGGGGGTAATGGGATTGCTTGAGGCTGTTGAGCAGTTACTTACCGCGGGCTTTTCACCGCAGCGAACCCTGGTCTTTGCCTTTGGTCACGACGAGGAGATCAGTGGCAGAGACGGCGCGACCGGGCTTGCCGCGCGTATGCGTAAGTTGGGTCTGCACTTTACCTGGATGGTGGACGAGGGCGGGATGCTGGTGTCGGACAACCCATTGATCGAGGGTAGAGTCATGGCCCTGGTGAATATTGCAGAGAAGGGTTATCTCACACTTACTCTGCGGGCTAATGGCGAGGGTGGGCACTCCTCGAACCCACCCGCTGTGAGCACTATAGGCCGCCTGGCGAACGCACTTGCCCGCATTGAGGCCAACCCATTTCCCCCGCGTCTGGTACTGCCGGTAGCGGCGATGTTGGAGACCCTGGCGCCTCATCTTGGACAGCCAGAGCGTTTTGCTTTCAACAACCTGTGGCTGACCGACGGTCTGGTGGCGCGCCGTATGGCAGGAGACCGGGCCACTATGCCTTTTGTGCGCACGACTACAGCGCTAACGATGATCAACGCCGGCATCAAGGAGAATGTGGTACCCCAAAGTGCCGAAGCCCTGGTGAATTTTCGTTTGTTACCCGGAGATACTCCAGCAATGGTGGTCGATTATGTCAGGGAGCTGATTGACGATCCCTTGGTCGAAATAAGCTATGACATGTGGGACAACATCCCCGGGATTGCCGATTTTAAGGGTGGAGGCTTTGCTGTTATCGCGGCGGCGGTAACGAGTGTTTATCCCGAGGCAATTGTGGTGCCGTCGTTGATGCCAGCCACTACAGACACGCGTCACTACGTCGACCTGGCAGATAATCAGTACCGTTTTCATGGCGTGGAGATCGCGGCCAGTCAGATGACGTCCATCCATGGTACGGACGAGTATGTCGGCATTGAAAGCTACCAAAAATCCATTGCAGTGGCCCGCAGCATGATCGAACTTGCCGCACGATAGGGGGTACGGCTAACCGGGAGTGTGTCTAGACTTCCAGTTCCGACAGGTCTATGTCGTGGGCGCCGGGTTGGAGGCTTCTGGCAATAGCCAGAGGAGGTCGCTCAGAGTCTGGGTCCTCTGCGCTGAGATCGACCAACTTCGGCTCCTGCAGACGATATTTTCGTGAGTCCAATACCATCATTATCTTGGGCTTGAGGCGCCTGGTGCGATACTCCGACACCACAACGCCGACTTCGCCCGTTGTCAGCTCGACAATGGTGCCCGCCGGGTAGATACCCACCGACTGGATGAAGACCTCAACCAGTTCAGCCTGGAAGTCGATATTACGCGACCGGTACAGCATTCGTATGGCATCTGAGGGCGAGATAGCGGGGGCGTGGCTGCGATTGCTGGTGACCGCGTCATAGGTGTCCACGATGGCGGCGATGCGGGCAAAGGCTGGAATTTCGGTGCCTGAGAGCCCCTTGGGATAGCCGGAGCCGTCGTGGCGTTCGTGATGATGGGCTACAATATCCAGCACGTCCTGATTCATCATCCCGCCATCTTTGACGATGCGCATACCGTGGGCTACATGCTCGCGCATGCTGTCTGCCTCGTCCTCAGAAAGAGACCGGTCAGAGGTCAGCAGGACAGGGTCCAGCCGCAGCTTGCCGACGTCCATCAGCATGCACCCAATGGCCAGGGAGCGGAGATCGCGCCGTGGTAATCCCAGCTGACGGCCCAGCGCCACAGCCCAGATTGCGGCACTCAGTGAATGCTGATACGCGTACTGATCGTGTTGTTTAAGGCGAGCCAGCCAGATACAGGCATCCGGGTTGCGGCTCATACTCTCCACCACAGGCTCCACCGACTTCTTCAGGCGAATGACATTGAGACTGCCGCCTTCGCTGACCTGCTCAAAAATGCTGTTAACGTCGTCCACCAGGGAGTCGAGTACTACCCAGGCCTGGGCACTATCATCCTTCCAGTCGCTGGTGGTATTGGGGTAGGCCCTGAGTGGGCGCCCGGGAAAGATGTCCTTGATCGGGATAGAATCGCGATTACTTTTGCGCGCTGCCGTGAGTAGCGGGTGGGCCTGATCGCGGCTCTTGGTAATGTCGACGAACACATACTGGCAGTAGCTGCGCACCCGCTCGATCTCGTCGGCGTTCTCGACACAAAAGCCCTGGATTATGAAGGGAGTATCCAGCCACGGCCGATCCAGGCCGCTGACATACATGCCAATCGCCAAGTCTGCAGTGTTCATTTTTAGGGTGTGAAGCATACCTGTATGCTGGCCCCCGCTGGCCTGTATTAGCCCCTTTTGGTCAACATAGCGCAATTTTAAAAAGGAAGTTTAGAAATCTGTACTTTTTTCTGGAGGCCTTTTTAGGATAATGGCCTGACCACAGGGAGTGGATAATGCTGTGAATTGTCCATTCTGTCAGTGTAGCGCTTCTTCCCGCGGCCCCTAGAGCTCGAAGCGCTGCCTCAGGAAGGCCGCGATTCCGTCTTCGTCGTGGTGGCCAATAACGGCAGTTGCCACTGCCTTCACCGAATCTTTCGCGTTGCTGGGGGCATAGCACTCGTCGGCCAGCGCGAACATGCTCAGATCATTATCGCTGTCACCAAAACAGATTACCCGGCTCACACCCAGGTCTTTCTTGATTTCTTCTATGGCGCCACCCTTGCTTGCGTCGCTGTGATGGATATCGATCCACTGCAGGTCCTCGCCCTCAATTGCGTCGCCTGTATAGGCTATGAGGTGAGGCTCCGCGTGTACCAGCTGATGGACTCGTGAGATCGCCTGCATCGGGCCCAGGGCGCTGATATTGGTGATGTCGGCCGTATGAGGTAGTTCGGCCACCGGGCTGATGTGCAGCCCCTCTATGGCGCTAAAGTGAGCGGCAAGCCGATGTTCCGGACCCGTCTGCAATGGCAGGTGATACACGCCATGGCGATCATGCGGTTCCACAGTAAAAATGAACGGTGTCACACCCTGGGCAATAAAACCCTCGATAATGCTGCGAGTCTCGTGCATTGCCAGCAGGTTGCTGTGGCTGTAGTGGCCAGTATCCGGACGCCAGATCATCACGCCATTCTTATAGATGTGGGGCAGCTTGAAGTCGCTCCCCTCCAGCAGCGTGCGGGCTGCATGCAGGGTCCGGCCCGTTGCGACCGTGTATGCGATACCGCGGTCGGCCAGCCGTCTCAGGGTGTCGCGGGTGCCGTCGGACAAGGCAGAGTGGCGGTTGAGCAGGGTGCCGTCCAGATCGAAAACTATAAGGTCCATGGTATGCCATTAGTGCCGCTGCCAGTGGATTTCCGGCGGTTCAGGCTGATAGTGTGGAAGTTGGCTATTATACCCGTCAAATGGCCGGAAACCGCGCGCTTGTAACGGCATTATTGCCCTGAAACCCGCGCACTGTTGACAATCCGGGGGCTCACGCGCACCGTGCCTGACTGGAATTTTTGGAAACCGCGTCTGATGAGTGACACTCTTCTCTACGTCATAGCCGCAGTCATCGTGCTGGGCATCGCTGCCCAGTGGTTGTCCTGGCGTCTCAAGTTACCTTCGATTCTCGCTTTGCTGGTCATCGGCATAGTCGCTGGCCCGGTAACTGACCTGCTGCGTCCGGACGAGATGTTCGGCGATATCCTGTTCCCAATGGTGTCTCTGGGTGTGGCGCTGGTCCTCTTTGAGGGAGGGCTTACTCTGCGCCTGACTGATCTGCGGGGGCACGGTGCAGCCGTCAGCAACCTGGTGAGCTGGGGAGCTCTACTCAACTGGATACTGATCGCCGCAGGTAGCTGGCTGGTGGTCGGTTTTTCTGCAGAAATGGCACTGCTGTTCGCCGCACTGGTGGTGGTAACAGGCCCCACGGTGATCAACCCGCTGCTGCGTACCATGCGGGCTACGCCGGAAGTAAGCCAGGTATTGCGCTGGGAGGGTATTCTCATCGATCCCGTGGGCGCCTTGCTTGCGGTCCTGGTGTTCCAGTTTATTGTTGCGGGCACCGATTCCTACCTCCTGTTTCTGCAGAGTATTGGTGTGGGTGCGCTGGCGGGGGTTGTGGCCGCCGTTACCCTGGGTTACATCATTCGTCGTCACTGGGTTCCGGAGTATCTGCTCAATGTGGTGGCGCTCGCCTGGGTGGTAATGACCTTCGCCGGCAGCAATTATCTGGCGCATGAGTCCGGTTTGTTGGCGGTCACGGTCATGGGCATCTGGCTGGGCAATATCCGCGGCCTGGATATGACCGAGGTGCTCAGTTTCAAGGAGAGCCTGTCTATCCTGATCATCTCCATGTTGTTTATTGTGTTGGGTGCCCGCATAGATCCCGCCGATATTATTGCCACAGGTTGGAGTGGCCTGGGCGTGCTGTTAGTCGTGTTGCTGGCCAGGCCAGTTGTAGTCTGGGCCTGCACCCTCGGCGGGACTTACAGTTGGCGCGAGCGCGCTCTGCTCGCCTGGGTTGCTCCTCGCGGTATCGTGGCAGCGGCTGTGTCCTCACTGTTCGCCCTGCGCCTCCAGGACGCGGGCTACGCCGAGGCGCCGTTGCTGGTGACCTATACATTCCTGATTATCATCGTAACAGTGGTGCTGCAGAGCTTTACCGCCCGGCCCCTGGCGCATCTGCTGGGGCTGGTGGAGGCGGAGCCGCGGGGAATTCTGATAGTGGGCGCCAACCCGGTGGCCAGGATGATAGGCAAGGCCTTACTGCAGCAGGGGTTTCGTGTGAAGTTGACTGATACCACCTGGTCGGAGACTCAGGCGGCGCGGATGGATGGCCTGGACACCTATTACGGCGACCCGGTATCGGCCCATGCCGACCGGCAATTGGAACTGGAAGGCATCGGGCGTCTGTTTGCCATGTCGCGCCGCCCGGCACTCAATACGCTTGCAGTGATTAAATTCCGCCGCGAGTTTGGCCGTAACCGCGTCTTTACACTGCGCAATGCCCAGGAGAAGGATGACTTTGAAAAGCGCCGGGTAGCCGAGAACTTCCGCGCCCCGCGGCTGTTTGGTGATGGCGTTACGCTGCAGAAGCTGTCCAGCCTCGTCGCCCAGGGCTCGGAGGTGAAGGCGACGCTTTTATCGGAAACCTTCAATATGGCAGCCTATGAAAAGACCAACGGCAAAAGCCATATCCCCCTGTTTGCGCTTGATAAGAACAAGCACTTGCGTGCGTTTACTGATGAATTCCAGCCTGAGGTCAAACCCGGCTGGACCCTGCTATCGCTGGTTACCCCGGCAGACCCCGGCGCGGAACAGCCCGGCTCCGGAGCAAAAGGCGGTCAAGAAGGCGGCGGCGAGAACGACAAGGGGCAGAAAAAGGAGAAAACCGCGAACTGAGCTGCTGGCCAGGGGCTTCTTGCGATATAGTGGCCGCCAACTGGCCCGCAACACGCCGCCACGATAATCGGGATAACCGGAGCCTTAAGGGGTTTATCTATGAAATACAGTAAGATCATCGCCATTGTTCTTTCCTCTGCCCTGGTGTGGGCAGGATTCACCACAACCGCAACAGCCGCTGTGGTATCAACCGGAGAGGCGCTAAGCATGCATCTGCCAGGGGAGCATCTGGCGGCAGTTCAGGCCAGGCTCGCTCGCAGTGATGTGCAACAGGCAATGATCGCTCTGGGTGTCGATCCTGTTGAAGCCCAGCTGCGAGTGGCTGCCCTCGACCAACGGGAATTGGCACAGTTGCAGGGGCGCCTGGATGAACTGCCCGCCGGCGGTATACTCGGGCTGATCGGTGCCGTCTTTGTGGTACTTCTTATCCTGGAACTCACCGGCGTAATCGATATTTTTAAGAAAGCTTGATTGCTGGCACCCGCGAGGGTGAGTCGCCGCTCTATTTTTGTAGTTTGTGCCGCGCTGGCGGTAAACCTGCTCAACGCCTGCTCCATTAATCCCCCGCTTGACCTGTCCGGAATGTATCCCGGGCAGTCCCGTATCCGCCTCTCATCGGTGCCATTCCATCCTCAGGAGGCTTATCAATGCGGCCCTGCCGCTCTGGCCGGGGTGTTGGGGGCCGCCGGCGTTGATATCGGCCCGTCCAGCCTGTCTCCGCAGGTTTTCCTGCCGGGCCGCCAGGGCAGCCTGCAGTTGGAGTTGCTGGGTGCCAGCCGCCGTGCCGGCCGAATCCCCTATATTATTGCGGATGACCCGGGAAGTTTGTTCGCGGAACTGCATGCCGGGCGACCTGTGCTGGTTCTGCAAAACCTCCAGACCCGGCATTTTCCGATCTGGCATTACGCCGTGCTGGTAGGTTTAGACGCTGAATCCAACCGGGTATTTCTCAATAGTGGCACGGAGCAGGGGCTGGATATGTCAGCGCCATCCTTCCTCAGGACCTGGGACTGGGCAGGGCGCTGGGCCATGGTGGCATTGCGCCCCGGGGAAATGCCGGCGGAGGTGGCGCTCAGTCCATACCTTGAAGCCGTGGCTGCTTTTGAGGAAGTGGCCGGTGGCATCGCGTCCGCGCCGGCCTGGAAGGCGGCCTTGCGACAGTGGCCCCTGGACGGCAGGCCATATCTGGCGCTGGGCAACTTGGCCTATGCCCGGGGCGCTCTTGCGGTGGCGATGGGGTATTACCGTGGTGGCCTTGTGGTGAGCCCCGGCGATCCCGCACTGGCAAACAATCTGGCCTCTGTACTGGGTGAAGTGGGTTCCCCGGAAGAGGGCGTGAGTATTCTCCAGCCTATACTCGCGGCTCAGCCTGTTGCTTCGAGGTGGAGGGTGGTGATGGAGAGCACCCTCGCGGAGTTGTCTGCTCAGCTGCCGTGATTGCTGCGTTCGGGGCGCATCAATGCTAGGCTTCACTCCCTTAATCAAGACCATACTATAGGGAGATCTGAATGCGTTTAGCCTGGGTTGCAGTTCTGCTGGCACTCGCCGGCTGTACTGCCACTGCCAACCGGCCCGGTCCCGCTGCCCCGCTGGCGTCTGATCCGCTTACGCCCTGCACAGATCCGCGCCCGGAGCTGTGTACCATGGAGTACGCACCGGCGTGTGGCAGCCTGGTTGCCGGCGGTTTCAGAACCTATGCGTCGGGCTGTAATGCGTGTGCTGACGCGGCTGTAGTGGGCTACCAGAACGGACCCTGCAGCGAATGAGCCTGACTAATCGCATACTGATCGCTATGGTAGCGGGTATTCTGCTCGGTTCGTTGTTGAATCTACTGATAAACGGCCTTTTTCTGGATCCGGAGCTGCGGGTGTTCCTCGATCAGAGCCTGGTCGGTGGACTGTTCGATGTAATAGGCCGCATATTTATTGCCTCGCTGAAGCTGCTGGTGGTACCACTGGTGCTGGTGTCGCTGATTTGCGGTGCCAGTTCCCTGGGAGATAGCGCCCGCATGGGGCCAATTGCCATCAAGACCATCGGCCTGTATCTCGTGACCACCGCTATTGCCGTGTCAGTGGCCCTGTTGTTTGCCCTGCTGGTCGGGCCGGGTGCGCATATGCACTTGGCAACGGTGGCGGATTATGTGGCTACGGCGCCACCACCACTGCAAGAGGTGATAGTCGATATTTTTCCCTCCAACCCGGTGAAAGCCATGGCTGACGGGAAAATGCTGCAAATCATCGTGTTTGCCCTGTTGGTGGGCTATGCCGTCGCGCATGCCGGCGAGCCGGGGCGTCGTATCGGCAGCTTCTTTCGCGACCTGGAAGCCGTGGTAATGAAGATGGTCGAAGTGCTGATGACACTGGCGCCCTACGGTGTATTCGCACTGCTGGCCAAGTTATTTGCCACCATGGGCCTGAGTGCTATCGTCGATCTGGCGGGGTATTTCTTTACTGTGCTGGCGGTGTTGCTGTTCCACGCCCTGGTGGTATATGGCTTACTGTTCAGAACGCTGGCGGGATTGCCTCCGCTGCAGTTGTTCAGAAAGTGCCGCTCTGTCTGGGCATTTGCCTTCAGTACCGCCTCCTCTGGCGCCACCCTTCCGGTCACCCTGCGCACCGCAGAGCGGCGTCTCGGAGTGCATAACTCGGTGGCGGGTTTCACTGTGCCCCTGGGTGCCACCATCAATATGGACGGCACCGCCATCATGCAGGGTGTGGCCACTGTATTTATCGCCCAGGTATACGGCATTGATCTCACTGCCACCGCCTTGCTGACGGTGATTCTCACAGCCACCCTGGCCTCGGTTGGCACAGCTGCGGTACCCGGCGTGGGCCTTATCACGCTCGCGCTGGTTCTTGAGCAGGCCGGTTTGCCGGTGGAAGGCATCGCCCTGATTATCGGTGTCGACCGATTGCTCGATATGGTGCGCACTGCTGTAAACGTCACCGGGGACATGGTGGTGGCTGTGATTGTCGGACGCAGCGAAGGGCAGTTGGACGAAGCGGTATTCCTGGCAGGCGAGAGAGGCCAGCTACAGGAGCCGGAGGAAGATAACACCCCGATTTTTTAATTGATCTCACAGGAATAAATCTCGCAATGCCTATTCAATGCACTATCGTGCCGGTAACCCCCTACCAGCAGAACTGCTCCATTATAAAATGTGAAGTAACCGGCAGGGGCGCTATCGTGGACCCCGGCGGTGACATCGAAAATATCCTCGGGGCAGTGGAAAAAATGGGGGCGACTGTCGAGAAAATCATTCTCACCCACGCCCACATGGATCACTGTGCGGCCTCGGATGTGCTGCGCCAGCAATTGCAGGTGCCCATAGAAGGCCCCCACCGGGAAGACCAGTTCTGGCTGGATAAGCTGCCGGAGGTTTGTCAGATGTCGGGCTTTCCCCATGCAGATCCCTTCCTCCCCGACCGCTGGCTGGAGCAGGGCGATACCGTTACCGTGGGAGAACAGGCGTTGAAAGTTTTTCACTGCCCCGGCCACACGCCAGGCCATGTGGTGTTTCTTTATGAGGAGCAGAAAGTGGCCTGGGTTGGGGATGTACTGTTCCAGGGCTCCATAGGCCGCACGGACTTTCCCCGCGGCAACCACGAAGAGCTGGTCGCCAGCATTCGCCAAAAGCTGTTTCCTCTAGGCGACGACATTACCTTTATTCCCGGTCACGGGCCCACCTCCACATTCGGTCAGGAGCGCCGCACAAATCCCTTTGTGGCAGACAGTCGATATGGTTGAGGGAGACGGCGGTAGCGAACATCTCGACCCCGACCCAGCCGACAGGGAAACGCTGCTGCGCCGGGAGTATCACAGCCAGACCGCAGGCATACACTGGCACGACATGCAGACCTGGTATGCGCGAGGCAGCGTGATCCGCGTGGACGGCGCTATGAATCTCGTGGAAGTAGCAGTGCAGCTAGGCCTGGATAATACTGCCCAGTTTAAACAGTGGATTACTGAGGGCAGTATTGTACCGGTGGATGACGAACAGGCTCTCGCCTGGTACGAGACGAATCAGGAAATGTGGGCAGTGGTGGCTCCACCCTGGGTGTTGGTGCAGCAGCGCTGAAATGCCACGTTCCCGGTGCTTCGGGCCCGCCGCTCAAAGCGGGTAGCGTCCCAACCACTTCTCGATAATCTTCTGGTAACTGCCATCGCGTTTCACTTCGATCAGCGCAGTGTTGAATTCCTCGATCAGGTGGGCAGGCCGGTCTATAGCGCGAGAACCGGCTACAAAGAGTCCCCGCGGCGGTAGAGAAATACTCGCCACCTCGATTTCATGGCGGCGATCCTTCAGGAACTCATCCAGTTTTGCCGCAATGACCCGGCGGTCCCCCACCACGAAATCCACCTTGTTATTCAGTAGGTTCACCAGGTTCTGGATGATATGGTTTTCGTAGACTATCTCCGCGCCGGGCAATTCAGTGAAATCGACTCCGTATGCATAATCCGGCACGAGGCCAATGCGCGAGTTTGCCATGCTGCCGATTGAGTAGTGCCTGCCCTGCATTTTGCCGCGCTTGACCACAATGAGCTCGTTCATCAGGTAGGGTTCGCTATAGATAAACCGCTCGTCACGTGCGTCGTCGCGCCAGGCGGCTCCCAGCACCTCAGACAGGCCGATACGCACCCCCTCCATTACCCGTGGCCAACTCTCGATGGTGTTTTCCACACGGTAGCCGGCTCGCGCGAAAATATGTGTGACCATTTCTATCGCCAGGCCCTGTTCCGGGAGTTCCGGGTCAACATAGGGTGACCAGGTATTGGTCATCATCTTGACCGGCTCGTCTGCACTGACAGGGCCCACAGCGAAGAGCAGTGTCAGAACCAACAGTAGAGCTGTGCGTAGCATCTTGTAATCCTCTGGAAAGTGGGGGTATTCCCGATGCTCGAATACGGCATGTATTATACGGTGCGGACCGGGCACAGGCTATGCGTGGCCACAGGCCAGTAGCGCGTAAACTGTTGAAAATGGTGGTTATTTTATAGCATTAGCTATCGGATGCGCGTTGCCCTCAAACACCGTGCCCCAAACCTGGATGTCCCTCGTAGGCGAAGTGTTCGAGGGTAAAGCGGTGGTCTGTGCGTGGCTTCCTCCGGGCTTTATGCCGTTTTCCCAGCAGTGTCCTTTTGCCCAGTCGTTTTCGCGGTTGCCCTGTGTATCCGCCTCGGTGATGCCTGGCATGGCGAAGGCGGCATCGTTGCCTATCAATTCGTGAAAAGAGCGGTGCCAGAGCGTCCAGCGACGCTTGCAGAGCTGGCGAGGAGTACAGTCAAGCCCAGAGCAAGGCGGTGTTTCATGCGGGCTATCCTTATTGTCGGAAAAAATAACTACTTGATCATCTTGATCCAGTCGCCGGTGCGCGGCTCACCACGAGGATAGAGGCCATTGAGAAGCCGTAGCTGGGCCTCCGCATCGGGCAGCCGCACACTCGCAGCGAGGCTCTCCATGGTGGCACCGCGCGGCACCTGAATGTAGTGGATGTAATTGCCCTTACCCGCCTGCTGTTCTTTCGGGTGCATGGGACGGAAACTTTCGATGATGGCTAGCAACTGCGGATCCTCACTGGTGAAATTGTCCGCCGCGCCGTCGAACAGGTAGGTCAGGCTCTTGTAGTCAATCACCGCCAGCCGCTTGCTGCTGCCCGCACCGCTGGCAACGGCGGTGTAGCCTTTGAGGCCCGCCTGGTCCAGCTCGGTACCCGCGGCCAGGCTGCCGGTGGCGGCGGATTCCAGCACCTGACGGGGTGTGCTGGCCCGGTCCTGGCGTCGCAAGGTCAGGGTCATGGAAGCCGAGCCGTCAGCCGCGGTGGCCACAATGGATGGCCCTCCCGCTGTTACATCCCAGCCGGGCGGGTGTTCGAAGCTGAAGCCGAGTTTATTATGGTAGTAGCGGTTGTCCTCGCGTTCGCTTTGTACACTGGGCCCCCAGACAAGGCCCTCGATGTGGCGGCGGAACTCACCGGGCACTTCCGGGTCGAGCAGCGTTTCGCCGGTGGTGAGGTCACCGGCTGTACGGATAACGGTTTGCAGGCGCTGGTCGTTACGCGGGTGCGTGGCGTAGAGGCCATGATAACTGGCCACCGGCTTGCCGCTTGATTTCGCTTTCACGCGCTGGAACTGTTCCTGATCCTTGAGCACGCCAATCACTTCCAGCAACGCTTCTGGATCATAGCCGGCGTTGTGCATAAATTTTGCCCCCAGCCCGTCCGCCTCCAATTCGTGTTCGCGACCGTAGCCCCGCACAATTTCAGTACCGTACATATTCGACGCATCCGCCAGGTCACCGCTGCCGGTAAGGATGTACGTGGTTGTGGCGATTACCTGGTTGGTAATGCCGGCCGTCTGCTGGCGTGCGGAATGGCGTGCTGTAATGTGGCCGATCTCGTGCGACAACACACCTGCGAGCTCGGCCTCACTGTCCAGGTAGGACAACAACCCGCGATTGATGTAAACAAAGCCGCCGGCCATGGCGAAGGCGTTGATATCTGGGCTGTCGATGATGGTGAAGATAAAAGTATCATTCGGCCAGTCACTGGCCTTTACCAGGCGCTGGCCAATACCGTCTATGTAAGCCGCGAGCTCCGGGTCGTCGTAGACGGCGCCCCCCGCCACAATTTTCTGGTGTTCTTTCGCTTCATCCGAGGATTCAACTGAGACCTCTCGACCGCCAATGACCACTCTGGAATCGCTGGTAGGAGTATCGGCACAACCGGTGATCAAGGTCGTAAGCACAATAGCGGCGACGATTAGAACGGTGATTTGCAACATCTGGTGGCCTTCTAGTACTCGCTGGACAGGAATTGTAGCAGTTGATCACCGATGCCATCGCAGGCCGTGCCCTGCACCGGGGCGATGATCGGAATAGGAATGACGACCGCCGGCATATAGGACTGGCCACTGGCCTGGGTACTGATTTTTCCCACTTCAGCGTGTGCCGTGAAATCCCAGATGGTGGCCTCGTAGTTGGCGTCGCTACCCCAGGTGCCGAACCCGAAACAACCGCCGCCGCCCGGGCCTATAGCGCAGGTGAGGGAGCCAGTGGACTCAGTGTCTTCGGTGGAGCCGTCGATCCAGATCATATACTGCGTCTTGAGAGTGGCCAGTTTCTCGGACACAACAGGCTGGTTCTGCATCAAGCGCTCCAGGTCGGCGATCTGCAGGGGTGCAGTACGCGGTTCAAACCAGGGGTAGAACTGGTTGACGAATTCCAGTTCTCCAATCACTTCAATTGATCTGTCACCGGAGGCAATATGTTCGCCTACGCATTCGATGAATTCAGGTTCGGTATCGTAGTCACTGGCGTGGCGCCGGCCCAGTATGACCACGGTGGCGTTGCCGATGCCCTCGGTGGGCTCGTTGAACACCATCTGGTCGATGGTAGAGGTAACGCAGCCTGAGGCCAGTGCCATGGCGATACCCGGCAGTAGAGTGCGAATCACTGAGTGCATCACAGACTTTCCTCCTGTTTATCCCCCGCCACTTGTTGCAACCAGGCGTGCACCGCAGGTACCCGGGTGAAGCTGTTGGCAAAATTGGCGCCTGCGTCACGCAGCGCCATTACCGCCGCCAGGTTAACCGCTTCCTGGTCACTCTGCAGGAATGCGGTTGGGGTCTTGCCGTAGGCGGACATTGTCCAGTCGGCGATGGGGTCGCCCCCCGGGGTCACCAGCTGGAAACGGTAGCGTATCCAGATCTCGTAGACCTTGACGTTGGTATGGGCGGGAATAGCATACTGCAACTCTGCCACCTCGGGTATCAGCACCGCGTCTACCGAGGGGTTCATTTGTCCGGGGCCGGGCTTGCTGGTCAGAGGTACCACGCGCTCGAACATGCCGTTCAGCAGAATGTCCCACATTTCCACCTGGGCTTGCCCTGTGGTTACCCGCCAGCTGGATTCCGTCCGGCTTTTGGCCTCTTCAAAAAATTCGTGAGTGACAAAATTCTGGTCGTACCACACGCCGAGAGTCAGCGGCAATTTCATCATGGTCGGTGCTGGAAATTCCCCCTCAACGACAACCTTCGCCGGGCCACAGCCCGTGAGCAGGCCCAGCAGCAGTGCCGCTGTCAGCCACAGCAGCCGGCTGCAATCAGGGGCGGAAGTCGTTGAGCCCGACAAAAGTACCTCCGTTGCGGTAAGTGAGTTCTCGCATCAAAGTGGCAAAGCGAATGCCTGTCGTCTGCAAGTGCGGTGCCCTGATAAATTGTACGGGAAAGCCCACCGCGTGGATGCGCACCAGCCGTTCACCGTCGGCATTGGACTGGTTGATGCGATCCACCGTGTTCACTACCTGCTCAATGGAATTTCCGGTGAATTCGTCGCCGAACACGTAAATACTGATTTTTTGGCCGGGTTTGTGGAAGGCGCGTATAGCCGCCTCTATCCCCTCCACGGGGCTTGAATTACTGAACACATTCCAGTTGCGGAGGTTTTCTATAATGACTTTACGCCGGCCCGCCGTGTCGGGAATCCACTGGCCCCGATAGCGGCTGAACATGTAATTGCCCATATCATTCAACACCTGAATACCTTTCACCTCAGGGTAGATGCTGAGCGTGGCCTGAAGTTCTTCTATCATGCGCTCCCAGGCATAGGAAAACATAGAGCCCGATGTGTCTATCACGAAAATAATGTATTCGCTGTCTACCGGGATGCCCCCAATCAAGTTGTTCTTGGACTGGTGCTGCGCGCCCAGCAGGCGTTTCTGCTCGTCTGACAGCTGTTGCCGGGCGATCGCCAATTGATCGCTGACCACGTCGTTGGTACTGGTCTGCACCTGGATAGAATCGTAGCGCGAACGTGCGCTGGCCAGGGTGCCGCGCAGGATGGCTATCCGCTCCTCGTATTCCGACAACTGTTCGTGCTTGGCGTTCAGGTCACGATTCAGTACCCGGCTGTCACCGCGAATTTCAAACAGCTGTTCCTGCAGGTCTGCCATCAACCCTTCCAGGTTGGTGGTTGAGGCCTCGATGATCTGTGGCTGTACTGTTTTCGTGATCATCAGCAGCAGGATGATTGCGCCAAAGCCGCAGGAGATCACATCGAGAAACGACAGCGATGTCTCAACGGATACCCTGGACTTGCGCCGCGCCATTAGGGCCAGTCCTTTGACGGGCTCATAAAGGAGCCCTTGCTGACCTGGGCCAACTGCCAGAATTCGGAGGCGGCCATGGGGTCGCCCTCCATGGGTGCCAGAATGATATTCACCGGCACATTTTTCGGCAGTTTGCGCACCGCCTGGCGGTACAGACGCTGGCGTTCATCGCCACTCACTTTGCTGGCCCGGGGCGGGCTGGGGCCCTGCGTGGGCAGGCCGTCGGTGATCAGGAAAATATTGTCCGGGGCCGGGGACAGCTGCTGCAGGGTTGCAAAGGCATTTTCCAGGCTGGTACCGCCGCTGGGGGTGAGCTTGCGCAGCTCGCTGGAGACTTTTTCCAATTGCGCCTGATTGGCCACCTCCAGCCATTTGCCGGCGGTGTCTGGCAGCACCGGCCCGGCTGTGGTGTTAAAGGTGATCACCTGGTAGTCACTGCCTACCGGCAACTGGGCGGTGAGCCATTCCACGGTTAACAACGCCCGGTTCCATTTGTCGGCCTGGCGCTGGATGGCCGGGTCCATGTTGCGCAAGCGGATGATGTTCACCACTTTATCCGCCAGCATGCTGGCGGATACATCCAGCAGAATGGCGATGTTGCGTCCGCCCAGGTTCAGGCCCGTGAGGTATTGCCTATTGCCCTCGCCGACGAAGGTGCGCGCGCTGTTACCGGCTTCCTTTGCCGCAGCCTCACGCAGCTTCTTTACCTCTTCCTCCAGTGATTGAATCTCCGCCTTGAGGGTCTCGATGTCGGTGCGCTCGGTGAAGCCGTCCCGGCGCAGGTCGGCAATCATGGCCTCGTAATTGTCGATATCCTCGGTGATGCGTGTGGCCTGGCCCTGGGCTTCCACCATTGCCATATCCACCTCTGACAGGGTGTTGCGCAATTTCACCAGGCCCGCGTCGCCGTCCCGAACGTCCTCTTCAAGCATGTTCACTTCAGACATGAGATCGCGGTTGAGGTCTTTGCTTAACGTTTTTACCGAGTGGTCGATGATCAAAAACACCAGCACTACCGCCCCGAAGCCGCAGGACATGATGTCCAGGAAGCTCATGTTGAAGGTGGTGAACGCGCGTTTTTTTTTCGCCATGCCCTTGTCCCCGCGCTAGCTCGCGACTTCGATCAAGCGCAGCAGCGGACCGTCACCGACGCTCAGACTGTCGCCACCGCCCAGTACTTGGTCGGGCTGCAACGGTGCGTCGTTTACCAATACCGCTGCCCCGGAACCGCGCAATTGCCAGCCCGCAGCCGTGTGCTGTATATCCCAGCCCGGCCCGAGAGAGGTGCCAGCCGCTGTCAGTGGCACTGCCTGAAAGCCCCGCAACAGGTGGGTGGCGGCCGGTTTTGCCACTGCGACTGGAGCAGGCGACGCTACCGTAACTTCGGGTTGCGACTTCGGCGCCGGGGTACTGGCCGCGAGGCTGGGCAGGGTGGTCACAAAACTCAGAGCCTGATCTCTTTGGACCAGACCTTCGAGCTGTTGTTCCAACGCGTTGCGCACACTGTCGGCTGCCAGCAATTGCAGTCCCGGCAGGCGTTCAGCGAGCCCGGGTAGCAATCCCGCCACCGGGTCGGCTATTACCCGGTCTTCCGGTTGCAGGCTGCCCATAGCCTCGCGGGCACTTTCGAGCAGACGTGTGCCAGCGTCCTGCAGGTCCAGGCGGTTGATGCGGGCGCGGTAGCCGTTGACCTCGATATTGGTTTCACTTTCGCGGCCCAGTGCACGCAGAGCATTGGGCAGGGCATCGTACAGGTGTTGCTCGGTAAGGGCCTGGCGGCGCGGATCAAAGCGGGTCTGCCGAATAAAGGCCGTGGCAATGATTTCCACCAGCCTTTCCTGCACCTGCAGCAGGCCGGCGCCCGGGAGGGGCTGGGTGCGCTGCAGTCGAACCTCGCCGTTGCTCTGGGTCAGCTCGGAAATTACCGACTGATGCAGCTGGACCTCCAGGTGAAACAGGCGTCCGTTGGCGCCGTTGATGCTACCCAGCGCCACACTGCGGTTGACCAGGCCGACGGCGGCAAAGGGGCACTGCTGCACGATGCCCAGCAGCAGCGCCAGCTGATCGCGCTGCATACTGCCGGATACGGCCATCAGTACTTCCTGCGGCTGGCCACCCTCCCGGTGCAGCGCCTGCAGCTGGGCGTGTACCAGGTCACCGGTGTGGCGGGCCGGTCCCAGGGCCGGCTGCAACGCCTCGGTGCTCAACTGCCACCAGAATCGGGTGTTGATGTCCCGCGGCTGCAGACGGGCGGCGGCGCGTGCCGGGATGCCGAAACGGTATTGCTTGCCCTCGAGTAACGCGTAGCCCGGGCTCTGCAAGTGCGTGCTCCCGTGCCACAATTGCAGGTTGCTGTCGTTGATATCCAGTAATGCGATGGTCATATCAGCGGACTCCTGCAACAGTGTGCATCAATGGACTACCAGGAAGCGCAGCAGGCGCTTGTCGGCGTAGCGCTGACAATCCAGTACCAGGCGCTCCTGGGAAAGCTGCAGCTGGTGCAGGCAGAACATGATGATAATGCTGAGCACCAGGGCCACAAAGGTACTGTTGAAAGCGACACCCAGACTCACGGTCACACCGGTTATATCACCTTCAACGGCCTTGTAGGCCTGGGCCAGTGCGTCACCGATACCGCGCACGGTGCCGATAAACCCGATAGAGGGGATCGCCCAGGCGATGTAGCGCACCATGGACAGTTCCGTATCCAGCCGATCCGACTCCACCTCACAACTCTCCTTGATAGTGTCCGACACCGCCTGGATGTTGCCGGTGGTGGCGAAACGCTGCAGCGCGGATAACAGGGTGCGCGGTAACAGATAGTCCTGTTCCTGCTCCGACAAGGCCTCCAGTGAGCGGCTGTATTCCCGGGCATCCTGCGGCAACAGGGTGGTGCCTTCGGGGATCTCCAGCAGGCGGCGGTCCAGCAGTTGCTGCTCGTGCATGGCGCGGCGACCCTTGTAGCCCATAATGGCCAGGGCCCAGATCAGCAGGATGAAGCAGGATTCCTGTTCGTAATCCCGGATAACCACAGTGAGGCTGCGCTCGGGTACGAAGTCCACACCGGAGGCCTGCAGTTCCATGTCCCGCTTGATTTGGGCATCGGCACTGGGCCTGATGGCGCCCACGTAGACAGCATGTACCACGATGACGGCTATCAGCAGGGCAAACAGCTGGTAGATAAATTCGGATGACATTTTTTGCTTCATTTTCTTGTCCTATATATCTACCGGAAAGGAGACTGACAGGTCTTCAGAGATTTGTTCCGAAGCTCTATAGTCGCCGGGTGATCGGCCCGTTTGCGACGGGGCAGTATCAGCTGCTGCATCGCCAATGTCTGTATTTGGACCGGGATTCTGTTGCGGCGCAGTTGTTGTCGCATCGCCCTCTGCGTCGGGCAACGGTTGCGACCACGCAGCCACAGCTGTCAGCAGCAGTGCGGCAACGGCCGGCGCGAGGTACTTCATCCCGATCATGGTTTACTCCACATAGCGCGCCAACCGGAATCCTACGTCATCGCGCCCAGCTTGCCCATAATCGCGGTAGGACAGGCGTAGTTCGCCGATTTTACTGTGGCTCCAGCCGGCGCCCCGGATCACGTAATTGTCACCAGTTTGTGCCCCCAGGGGATCTACTTCGGTGGCCCCGTTGGCATTGGGAATGCGGTATACATCGTGTGCCCACTCGGCAACGTTACCGCCCATGTCGTATAGCCGGTGCTGATTGGGTTTAAAGGAGCCCACCGGTGCGCTTACCACGTAGCCATCCTTGTAACCTCCCAGCACACGGCCGGTGACGTAGGCGGAGGTGTTGTCAGCGTAATTCTCCTCTGAGTCTCCTGGTGGAGGGAAGGCGTCACCCCAGGGAAACTTCAGCAAGGTATCCCCATCGGCCCGCGCGGCCCAGGCCCACTCTGCCTCACTGGGGAGACGGTAGCCGGTGGCGGCCGGGTTGTAGCCGGTGATGATGCCGTTGCTCTCGCGGTAAAACAGGGGCAAGCCCTCGCGCTTGCTGAGCCAGTTGCAGAAGGCGGCTGCCTGTTGCCAGCTGACCTGTACGACGGGCTGGTGTTCCCGGTTAAGGCTGTTACCCGAAATCTGGCCAGAATTGTGATTCTTGTCGAACAGGCGGAACTGGGCGTTGCTTACCTCATGGGTTTGCAGGTAAAAGGCGCGGCGCAGTGAAACAGGGTGCATTACCTCATTGGCGCGCCGCCCGGGTTCCCGCCGGGAAGCCCCCATGGTGAAGTCCGGCAACTGTGAATCTGCCGGTGAGAAAAGTAGCAGGGTCTGGCCCAGCGCGGTGGTAATTTGCGGCTTGATACTGGCCTGGCGCGCCTCGGCGGCGGTCAGTAGTTTCACTTCCACCAGCTGTTGCAGACCGGGGCGTGGTGTGACGCGCCGGCGCACGGTGTTGTAGCCCTCCAGGCTCACTTCCACCGACTGTTCGAAAGCCGGCAGAGACAGAGTTTGACTGCCCTTGCCACGTAATTTTCCACCGATTTTCAGGTTGGCGTTGGCAGGCGTGATGTTGAAGCGCACCTCACCCAGCTGGGCCTTGAGTTGCACTGTCTGGCTGTCCTGGCCCCCCGCAGGCAGTTTTACTGTGCCGGTATACCGACGGTAGCCGGGTTTGAACACAGCCAGTTGGTGCGCTCTGCCCGGGACCAACTCCAGTGACAGCGGTGTCTGTCCTTGAAACTCGCCGTCCAGTGTCACGTTGGCACCGCTGGGTGAGCTGGCCAGTTGCAGCACGCCCGCCGCGGGTTGCAGAGTCACTGCTTCCAGTTCCAGAGGCTGGCCAGCTTCAATCTGAAGAATCTGCTGCCAGTCTGAGAATTCCGCCAGTTGCAGAATTAGCTGCCGTTCGCCGTCCATGAGCTCCAACAGAGCGGGAGTGGTGCCGAGGACCTCGCCATCCACCAGGATGGTAGCGCCCTGCGGCTGGCTGTCGATGCCAACCTCGGCCCAGCCCGGTGCCAGTTCCACGGCGACCTGTTGTGGGATATTCCGGCCGGTAACCGACAGCGATTGCTCCAGTGGCAGGTACCGCTCGGACTGAATCAGCACGCTGTGTTCCCCCGCCTCGACAGGCAATGCTTGCAGCGGGGTCTCGCCCGCTGGCTTGCCGTCAATGAACACGGTGGCGCCGGCTGGGATACTCTCGATAGTGATCAGTCCGGGCAACAGTTGCAGTTTCAGCTCGATTGTCTTGCTGTCCAGCTGGTCTACCGTAACGCTGGTTTCCAGGGGGTGATAGCCCTCTGCACTCGCGTTGATAGTGTATTCACCGGGTCGCAGCAGGTAGCGGTCACCAAAGGGCAGGGCGAGCCCACTGAGCGACACGGCAGCCGGTGTTTCGCTGATGACGATCACCTGCAGAGAGCGAGCACTCAGCAGGAAGATCATCAGCACGGCAAAGATTGCTGCGGCGCCTGTTAACAGCCAACGACGGGTATTGCGCTGGGCAGGTGGCTTGTTGTCTGCGCTGCCCAGCGGTTGGAAAGCGCTGGGTTCTATCGCCTCAGGGGCGCCCGGGTTCTGCTGGCTCACTATATGGTTTCCGTGCAGGCGATGGTCACGGGCAGCGGTTCGCTGCCGTACTTTATGACGAAGTCCACGCGTACATCGCGGTAACCGAGGCGGCTGCCCACTGCGGTGTAAGTGCCCGGTCGCAGCGCAAGTTCGCGTTGGTCAAACTTGCCCAGTTTGGCCACTTTGTAGATCACCACGTCGGTCTGCATGTCAGAGCGCACGGTGACGGCAACGGGTGTGCTTGCCTGTTTCAGCAGTTTTTCCAGCTGCTCGATCTGTTCTGTAAGTACCGGGCCCCGGGGACTTATACTGCGCGCCATCTGTAGCATCTTCCCGGTAGCGGCGGCCACAGTGGTATCGCTCAAGCGCTGTGGATCATCAATGGCTGCCTGAAACTGCTTATCCAGCCTTGCCCGGTCCCGGCTTCGCGCTAGCCCCTCGCGGGCGAACAGCACATTGGGATCAATTTTTTGAGCCTCCTCATAGGCCGTCACGGCTTTTTGCCACTGCTCTTTCTGTTCGTCCCTGGAACCGCTGCTTTGCAGGCTGGAAAGGCGATGCGCGGTAGCCGCAGCCTCCACTTCCTGCAGTGCGCTGGCCGCCTCGCTGGACCCCGCCTGCACGCTGGCAGCGCGGCGAAATGCCTTGCGGGCTTTGTCGAATTGGTTGGCATCCAGCGCCGTATAACCTTCGCTCATGGCCTCGTTGAAGCGCTGCTGTTCGTAGGCGGTGGTTACCCGCGCCAGCTCGCTGCCACTGCGTAGGTGCTGTGGGTCCAGCGCCACCGCCGCCTTCAGCTGCGCTATTGCTTCCGGGAGGTCCCCTGCCTGTGCGGCTGTGGCAGCACTGTCCAGCAGTATCAGCAATTGCGGTAGCACCTCCACCCGCCGCCGCAGCTGAACTGCCTCAGGGTTGCCCGGTTCGATGGCATCGGCCATATCCAGGGCAGCTGTTGCCTGGGCGAGATCACCGATTTCCAGGGCCTCCCTCGCCATGGCCAGCTGTCTCGCGAGCTCAGCGGGAATACCCGCCTCCAGCGCCTGTAATTGGGCCAGGCCCTCTGCGTACTGCGCTTTTGCCGCCTCGTAGTCGCGGCTGCGGTATAACTCGTCGCCTGCTTTGGCGAGGCCGGCTACGGCGGCGAACGGCTCTGCTGCCCACTGCTGAACGCCGCGCTCTTCCAGCGCTTCCTGTGTTTCGAGCAATTCGGCCAGTACGTCCTGCGCCTCTTTGCGCAGTTTTGCCAGCTGGGCGTCTGACCAGGGGGAAACATCGGGGGTGGATGGGGCTGTCGCAGCGCCGCTGGCCCGGCCGGTTATCGGGGCAGGCTGGGCTGGATTGCCCTGGTCAACGGCTATCGCTACAGGCGCGCTGACTCGCGCGGGCAGCCAGAAAAAGACCAGCACCGCCAGCAACAGCAGGCCCCCGAGAGCGGGCAATACCCATCGTGGAGTGCCCTCCCGTCGCGGGCCGGCCCCGGCATCAGCCGACTCGACGGGTGCTGGCTGCACCACATCAAAGGGCGTGGGCTGTAGTTGCTCATTGTGGGATGACATGCGGTGGTGGAGCCTTGTCTGGTCGAAACAGGGTCAGAGTTTATCAGCTGCGGGGCTGTTGTCAGCAGGGAGTTCCAGAGCGCCGACCTCAGCCGCGTAGATATCGGCCAATAACTCGCGCCATTGCACGTACTGATCCTCGACATTGCCGGACAGCATAACGGTACGGTCCTCCAGCTCAATCACCTGTGGCGTGATTTCTGCTTCGAGCGACATGCCCAGCTCTTCCAGGGCCTGGACGTGAATCTGGGCCTCATTGCGTTTTTCCAGGCCACTCTTCAGCAGGAAGCCACCACCCAGTACTGCCACCTGACCGGCCACCCTGGTGGTAGAGCTATCACCTGTGGTCGCCGCGGCAATCCCTGCCACTACCGCCAGGGCGCCGGCGATCAACTGGCGTGTACTCTCTGACTGTAGCTCCTGCAGGGCAACCGCTTCCTCGTAGCTCTGTTTGCGCCACTCCTGATAGGGGTCTTGCATCTCGTTGCCGAAAGTACGGTAATACTCCTGCAGGGTATCGATAAACATCTGGTCGCGCTCGCGTATTGCGATCACGCGCTCGAGCATAGGGTCGTTTTCGGCGGGCAGGCGCAGCACCTCGTACTCTCCCTTGCGGGTTGTCCCGAGGTAGCCGTCGAACGCTTCCGGCGAGAAGCTTCGCGCAAACCTCAGTTCAGTCACCAGGCGAATATTTTCCCGGTCCTGTAGGCGTAACTTTTCCTGCTGCTCTAGTAAATCGTTGGCAATAGTGTTGTACACGGCCTGAAATGGGTCGTATTTATTGCGTGTGGTGGCTTTGTAGGAATAACGGCTGGCAACACCAACGTAATCCTTTTCCAGCCAGACCTGGTTGCGGGAGTCGACGGCCCGGATGTGTAATTCCAGCTCCTCACCATCGGAGTGGATGATTTTGCCGTTCACCACCAGGTCGTTGATCTGCTCGGGATTGGGCACTACTCTGACAGCACCCCAGGCACCACTGTCCTGCATGGCTTCCGCCAGCAGAAATGGCATGAAACGCGCCTCAGCCTTGCGCACCTCCGGGTAGGTCTGTTCACCCTCCTCGTAGTCGTCGATGCCCGGATTAAAGATAGAGATACCCACGTCCAGCAACTGCTCCTCGGGTACCTCTATGGAAGCGGTGTCTATGCGGGGTACAGATGTGGTGTTAACGGTTTGGCTGACACAGGCACTCAACACTGTTAACAGGCCCATTGTGGCTAACAGGCGCAGACCAGTCATTCGCTAATACCCTTGTACTTGCGGTATTCATCCCACAATTTTTCCCGCACCGCCGGGTCCGGCTCACGCATGGCGGCCTCTCGCAACTGCCTGGCGACCACGTCGTCGTCATTGCCACTGGGAATGTCTTTGGGTGGGGGATACTTGGCAGTGTCCTGGGGCGCGCCACCACTGCCGCCGCCAACGCCGCCCATGCCACCGCCGGTGCTGTAACCACCACCGCCGCCGCCATATTCGCCAGCGTCGGCGTTGCCGTCCCCGCTGCCGCTTCCTGAGCCTGATACCACTGAATCGATCTGCCCCTCTTTTGATCGTTCCCGCGCGGTATCCCGCTGTTCCATCTGCTCCTCGAGAATCATGGTGTCGAATTCACCGGTGCCCTTTTCCAGCCTCGCGTCGAGGATTGCCACCTGCTCGGCCGGAGTTAAAGGTCCACTGCCGCCGCCGGTGCCTGTACCGCCGGGAATACCGGGAAGACCCGGAAGCCCGGGAATGCCGGGAATACCTGGAATAACGCCAGCTGTTGCGCTGCCCGCATCAGTACTGCCCGCACTGCCCTGTTGTCCAGCGCCCGCTTCGCCTTCGCCACTGCCGGAAGATGCCTCCGGCTCACCCATAGCATCTTCCATCCCCGCCATGACCTCTTCGAAACTGGGTTCGTCGGTGAGATCAGGCACGCTGCCAGTCGCCGCCGGTTCACCGAAGCCGGGTTCGCCTCCCTCAGAGCCGTCGGCGGTGCCCTCCGGACTGCCGGCGGTCTGTTCGCCGCTGGCTCCCGGAGCTTCCCCCTCGGGGAAGTCACCCATATCGCCCGCGCTTTCGCCTCCCGGTGGTGCGGCGTCCGCGCCGGCAGTGCTGGCTTCTGAACCAGATGCGGAACCCGCTGAGCCTTCACTACCAGAGGGTGAACTGGAGGGACTTCCGTCCTGGCTTTCGCTGCCAGAGGCACTGTCCGAAGACTGGCTCGACGAACTGCTGGAAGGGCTGCTCGACGGGCTGCTTGGCGGCGTGGGTGGTGTGGAGGAGGGCGTGGGCGGCGTCTGCGGCTGTGGCACGGTTGGCGTGCTGGCGCTGGGACAACCCGCCAGCAACAGACAGATGCCGGAAATCCCGGCCAGATGCAGCAGTAAGCGGCTATTCACTTGATTTGATATCATATGCCCTAACCAGTTTGTCAGTCTCCACCGGCTCACCTGACTCGAACCGGGGTCTAAATTTCGTACCGCGCAGCACTCGCATCAGGCGAGTAGCCGTGGGGTCCATATCCTCATTGGTATCCAGCCGGGTCAGATCCAGTACCTTGCCACGGCGGTCTACCCCGAATTCTACCAGTATATTACCCTCTTCCGGACTTACCGGCGGTGGCAGCTTTCGCAAACCCTTTACATCCGGCAGCGGTACAGGCTCACTCAATAACGCGGGCCCCTCTTCTTGGGCATCGTCGCGCAGCGCAAGTTCCGCAAGTGCATACTGGTAGATCTGAGTGGCTTCGTCGCGTTTGTCGTACCACATTGCCCAATCTCCGAGACTCACGGCAGCCTGCACGGCTTCGTCACTGCTCGCACCGCTATTGTCTCGGTGGATTTTGTAAATGGCGACAATGACGTTTCTTCCCGTGTCGTAGTTTCGTGCGCGGTAGGCGTAGAAACGGTTGGCGTTAGCGCTGTTGAAATTTGAGTTGAAATTGTTAACCGTGGCATCGTTTGCAGCCTGATGTTCGGAGATAAGGTATTGCGTGCGCTGCAGGCCATACAATGGGGGCAGTAGCTTGGGCGAATTTTCCTCTTCGATGCTGCGCAAGTCATTCCATGCCCTGTAGTACAAGTCCTGCATGGTCAGCAGGCGCTCCGGTCCGGCAGTTCCCAGCTCCAGTTGATAGGCTTTGAATTGCCATGCGGCCTGTTGTAACAGCGCGTCAGCCCGAGTCTCGCCGGCGGGTAGGCTTCGTTGCTGAACCCGGTAGAGATATTCCTGTAGTTGGTCAACCTTCCCGTATTCGCCCAGCGCAATGGCGCTTTCGATCTCTCCGTGGAGCAGAGGAATCTGCTCAACACTGTACAGACCATTATTGATACGTGCGAGGTGCACACCACGCTTGAACGTGGACATTGCTTCGCCGTGGCGATCCTGCGCCTGCAGTGCCAGTCCCAGGCTGAGAATTTGTTCAGGCAAATCGGCTGCGTAAGCGCCGTGGCGGGATTCAATATCACGGATGGCATTGCGCATGGAACGCTCATCCAGGGCTGTGTTGTCACTGCTGTCGTGGTACGTATCCGTCGCTTGCTCTGCCGCAAGCGCGGCACTGCAGTTGATGGCCGCAGCCAGGAGCAGGCGCTGAAGTATCGCCTTAAGCTCGATCTGGCGCATTTTGATTATTGCTACGCAATGCATACCCGTTGCTTCATTTTAATGCTCGGTCCTGGGAACTCAGTATATACATTCCCATCGGCCGCAGACAAAATACGCAGGGGTATAAAATGCCGGTTTGGTCAGGCCAGTGCTGCCGGGGGTTGAGGCGTTTTTTTTTGCGGGCCAGCAGTGTTACCAGAGGAGACGAATGAGTCAATTTGCGCAGGATACGGCCGTGGAACAGGTCGGGGAAAACCAATGGCGTGGTGAAGTAAGAGGGGGCTGGCGCGTCGGCGTGGTGTCCAATGGGGGTTACGTACTCGCGATTGCAGGCAGAGTCCTCAGCGAGGCCCTGCATCACAGCGATCCGCTGTCAGTCAATGCGTTCTATCTCGCGCCCACGGTATTGGGCACCATCGATTGCCAGCTTGAACTGCTGCGCGCCGGGCGCAACACCACCCATGCCAGCATCAAGATGTTTCAGGGAGGCGAACTGAAGGTGCAAGTCACCGCAGCCTACTGCGATCTGTCCGCCATGTCGGGGGAAAGCTGGTCGGCCAAGCCCCGGCCAGAGTATCCCCCGTGGGAACAGTGCACGCCCAGTGGGCAGGAGAGAGTAGAGTTTTTCCGTGAGCGGGTGGATGTCCGCCTTGTCAGCGGTGTGGAGGTGTTCAGCAAGCGCGAGCCAAACGGCAGCGGCGAATTTCAGGGCTGGATACGGCATCGGGACGGTGCCGACCCCGACGCAATTTCACTGCTGATGTTTGCCGATGCCTTTCCTCCACCGGTGTTCACCGTATTCGGCCCCCTGCGCTGGATTCCCACTATCGAGTTAACCGTGCAGGTACGTGCGACCCCGGCACCGGGGCCCTTACAGGCGCGTTTTTACTCCCGTCACCTCACCCGGGGCGTTGTCGAGGAGGATGGGGAATTCTGGGACAGCGCTGGCAATCTGGTGGCGCTGAGCCGACAAACCGCTAAAGTACGGGTGGGGTAAAACTAATACCCCGCCACCCAGCCCTGGGGCCTGCGGGTATCAGTGGCACCCAGCAGGTAGCCGTCCTCGATCATGATCGACTGAGTGCGACCGATGGTCCTGCCCCCCAGCAGCACAGTGTGCCCCATCCGCTGGAGAATCCTCACGGTGTCCGGGCTGATACCTTCCTCCGCCAGTAGTTCATCCGGCAGCCATTGGTGGTGAATACGGGAGCTGATACCAGCGGTGGCGACATTCATATCGAAGGCCATGGCGTTGAGGATTGTTTGCAGCACAGTGGTAATGATGCGGCTGCCACCCGGACTGCCAGTGGCAAGCCAGGGCTTGCCATTCCTGAATACGATTGTGGGGCTCATGGAGGACAGTGGCCGTTTGCCACCCTCAATTGAATTGCGGTCTCCCTGCACCAGGCCGAACATATTGGGCCGGCCTGGCAGGGAGGTAAAGTCTCCCATCTCGTTGTTCAACAACATGCCGGTGCCAGGTACTGTGATGGCTGAGCCGAAACTGGCGTTTAGCGTGTAGGTGTTGCTGACCATATTCCCTGCACCGTCGGCGACAGAAAAGTGGGTGGTGTCTTTACTTTCGGGCACTGCTGCCTGGCCGGGTGCTATTTCTGAGGAGGGCGTGGCATGGTCGGCTGCAATCATTTTGCGCTGCCGAGCGGCGTAGGCCTTGTTGGTTAAAGCCGCCACCGGTACTTCGGCAAAATCGGGGTCGGCAAGGTATTCGCTGCGATCGGCGTAGGCCAGTTTCATGGTTTCAGTGAGCAGGTGCAGGTAGGCCGCGCTGTTGTGGCCCAGTGCCGCAAGATCGTCCTGCTCCAGCATGTTCAGAATCTGCACTATATGAACTCCGCCGGAGGAGGGAGGCGGTGCAGAAACCACTTCGAACTCCCGGAAAGTTCCCCGTATGGGAGCGCGCTCTACCACCGTGTAGCCTGCCAGATCACTGGCGCTGATCAGGCCGTTTCCGGATGTCATTACGGCGACTATCTTCTCGGCGATCGCACCCTTGTAGAAAGCGTCTGCGCCATTTTTGGAAATCTGCCTGAGAGTCCAGGCCAGGTCCGGCTGGCGCCAGGTGTCGCCAATCTCCATGGGGCTACCGTCGGGTTTGAAGAAGAGTTGCAGCGATGCCGGGTTGCCGCGCAAGCGTGCGCCCCGGGATGCCAACTCATAGTTTAGCGCGAAGGACACCGTTATCCCCTCCTCAGCGAGCGCAATGGCGGGCGCCAGTACCTGCTGGCGGCTCATAGTGCCGTATTTCTCCAGAGCGTATAACAGCCCCGCCACAGTCCCCGGTACCCCAGACGCCTGCAGGCTGAAATACTCCCGCATGAAATCTTCCTTGCCATCTGCCCCCAGGAACATATCCCGGGTGGCAGCAGCAGGCGCTGTTTCCCGGTAGTCGATAAAAACCTGCTCGTCAGTTTCAGCCAGATGGATGAGCATAAATCCGCCACCGCCCAGGTTTCCCGCCCGCGGGTAGGTCACCGCCAGAGCGAAGCCTGTGGCCACCGCAGCGTCCACCACATTGCCGCCCTGTTGCAGGATACTGGTACCTATCTCCCCGGCCAGTTGCTCAGGCCCCACCACCATGCCGTGCTTCGCCACGGTGGGCAGAAAGCGTTCCTTGAAGTCGATAATTGGGTGGTCGTCGGCAGAGGTCTCTTTGGCCCAGCCACTGCCGGGGGTGAGCAGGCAGAGCGTGAGCAGGGCAGTAAAGATGCGTGGTAAGTGATTCACGAAGTTGGGTTTCCCAGGATAAGTTGAATTGAGACTTTAACTGTTTTGTCCGTAACAGCATACTCGAGAGACTATTTTTCGGTAGGCAAACGGCAGTTCCACCGGGTGACTAGAACGGACCAGAGATTGAAGTCGATGGAAAAGCTTACCAAAGAACTTAAACAACGCTGGACTGCCATGTTCACCGCCCTGGCGACGGGAGATGACGTGCCGCCCTCAATGCGATTGCGCACTGAGGGCATGATGGAGTCTGCCCTGTTGTTGGGGCAGGCATCTATCGAGGAACTGGATCGGGCGATGAACCGGTGCTATCACGGGGCGTTTAACACGTCTATCACCGAGGACTTCGGGGTGGACTGGCGGGAGTTTTACCCTTTCCCGCAAATCCCGGCGATGGGCTTGCGTGCCCCGGTGTATCCCAGCACCAATGATTGACACGGTCGGTGTATCCCGCTGGCGACGATGGCTTATAATGCGGCTCCAATCATGAGGAAATTGAGAATGAGAATATACGTGCTGCGCGCACTCGCCCTGCTGATGCTGTTGCCGGTATTCGCGGCCTGTGCCTCTACATCTGATGCACCCAACGTTACCACTACCTATGACCATTCATACAATTTCTCCGCTGCGCATAAGATATATATTGAACCCGCCAGCCGCACCAATCCCGCGACCATTATGGTCAGTGATGCGCAGATCGAGCGTATCGACTCCGCGCTGTCTGCTGAGCTGACGCGCAAGGGTTTTGAGATGGTCAGTTCCAGCCAGCAGGCCGATCTGCTTATTAGCTGGTACTTGATTCCCAAGGACCCGGTCAAAACCGATGCAAATGCCAGTGATTGTGACGGTTGTGATATGGCCGTAATGGGAGGAGAACGTTATTCAAAAGGCACTTTGACAGTAGATATGGTCGACCTGATGCGAAATCAGCCGGTGTGGCGCTCTGTGTTGAAAACAGAACTGACCGCAGATCCGGGCTCGACCGAGGCCGACCGGGGGCGCGAAGCCGCTGCGGCGGCTATGTTTGTCAACTTCCCGCCGCAGTAATATAAACGTGATGTTATCAGTGGGCGGCCTGTGACCACACAGTACGACTCTTTCAGACGAGAGTATATCGCCGGTGGCCTGAGCCGGCAGATGCTGGATGCCAGTCCCATCCGTCAGTTTGAAGTGTGGCTGGAGCAGGCGGTCAAGGCGGGGCTGAAGGATCCCACCGCCATGGTACTGGCCACGGTGGATGAAGCGGGCTTGCCCTGGCAGCGTATCGTCTTGCTTAAAGGGCTATCGCATGGTGGCTTCGTCTTCTACACCAACTATGGCAGCGCGAAGGCAGCGGCCATCGCTCACAAGCCGAGCGTGTCGCTGTTGTTTCCCTGGAATGAACTGGACCGACAGGTGATCGTCGGGGGAACGGTGGAGAAAATGACAGTGGTAGAGTCCGCCAGTTATTTTTTCACCCGACCCCGGGAGAGCCAGATAGCTGCGTGGGCCTCGCGCCAAAGTCGCCCTATATCAGCCCGCTCCCTGTTAGAAAAGCAGGCCAGGGTGCTGCGCGAGAAATTCGGCAAGGGTGAAATTCCCATGCCGGATTTCTGGGGCGGCTACCGCGTTTTGCCACAGCAAGTCGAATTCTGGCAGGGCGGCGAACACCGCCTGCACGACCGATTTCGCTATCACCTGCAAGCTGATGCTAGCTGGAAAATCGAACAACTACAGCCCTGATGGAGGACAAATGAATGGCCGAAATAAGCACGAATGATCTCATTGGAACCTGGCAATTGCAGTCATGGACAGTAGGCTACGCCGACCGCGAGGAGCTCAGCTATCCCTACGGCGAGGAACCCGAGGGTTTGCTGCTCTACAGCAACGACGGCTGGATGAGCGCCTGCATCGGCCAGCCGGGGCGAGCGCCCCTGCCGGGGGATGCCAGCTATCGCAAGCTACCTGACTCGCTGAAAGCGGTCGCGTTTTCCTCTTATTTTCACTACGCCGGCCGCTACAAGGTAGTGGGTGGGGATGTAATCCACCACGTCACTTACAGCCTGAATCCGAATTTTCCCGGCTCGGACCAGCTGCGCCATGCTGAACTCGATGGGGAAACCCTGGTGCTCAGCGGCAAGGATGAAGTGGGCGGTGTGACGCGATTTCATTCGCTGGTTTGGCATCGGGTCGATGCTGAGGAGGATGATGTTGTGCAGGGCAGCTGAGCTGCCTCTGCTCAGCCCCGGCGCTGGCTGAAATAGCGCGGTTCGGAATCTATTCCCAGCAGAGTGCGGCGGATCATGTCCAGGCCGGCGGCGGCCACCATGGTTTGAAACAGGCTGCGTTCCACTGGCCAGCGCAGGCGGCAGGTTTTGATAGCCTCTTGAGAGCCCCATGCGATCCAGACAGTACCTACAGGCTTGTCCTCAGTGCCGCCATCCGGCCCAGCGATGCCGGACACCGCGATAGCGTAGTCTGCGCCGGAGCGCTCCATAGCACCCAGAGCCATCTGCTGAACCACCGGCTCGCTCACGGCGCCCTCTCTTTCCAGCACCTCCTCATCCACGCCCAATACCGCGTGCTTTATGGTGTTGGCATAGGTAACGAACCCTGCGTGAAAGCCCTGTGACGAGCCGGGCACACGGGTGAGCATGGAAGCAATCAGCCCGCCGGTACAGGACTCTGCCGTGGTGAGAGTAGCGCCGCGTTCGCGCAGCAAATCCAACACTTTACCTGCCAGGGTGGCGTCTTCCTCGCCGATGATATGGTCGCCAAACAATTGCTCCAGTTGTTGCCGGCAGCGCTGGCGTGCGGGGAGGGCAGCTTTGGAGTTGATAGTCAGCTTCACCTCCATTTGAGGCGCGCCGGCGCGAAAGCCCAGGTCAACCTCGGCCGGCCAATCTACGATGCCATCGCTAATCATCTGCTGTGCGGTGGACTCGCCCAGTCCGAAGGTCTGCAAACGCAAAATGCTGCGTTCCACCGGCCGGTCCAGGCGGCGAGCCAGGTCGGCGATGATGCCATTGAGCATAGCGGTGAGCTCGCCGGGAACCCCGGGCGTGCACACCACCCGACACTTTCCCACCATCATCTCGAAGCCCACCGCGCTGCCGATGGGGTTGGCAATGATAGTGCAACCGGCAGGCAGCATGGCCTGCTTGAGATTGGCCGCATTCAGTTCCAGACGCCGCTTGCCGCACCAGTCCTCCAGGTGGGCAAGTGCCTCCGGGTGCTCTTCAATACCCACTCCGGTCACCTTGGCCAGTACCTCGGCCGTCAGGTCGTCGATCGTGGGCCCGAGCCCGCCATTGACGATCAGCAAGTCGGCATCGTCCGCCATGGAGGCCAGCTCGGCCTGTAGCAACTCGATATCATCGCCCACGGTGACCTTGCGGTGTACGCCGATGGCCAGCTCGCCGAGGCGGCGCGCTATCAGGGCGGAGTTGGAATCCACGGTATCACCACTCATAATCTCGTTGCCGGTGAGCAGTAGTTGTACTTTGAGGTTGCGGTCAGTCATTTCAGTCTCAAGCAATAGAATCCGGCAGCAAGCATAGCCTCAAAGCTTCGCCTTGGGCAAAGTGAGATAAACTGGCGGTGACACAAGAGGAGGAAAAGCTTGCCCCGGATGACGTTCTGCCCACCTGGTGCGGTGTGTGGTGGTGGTAGTCTGCTTTGTCGCCTGTGGGCAGCGTCTATTGTGGGTGCAGCGCAATCTGGAGCCCAAGCGCGGACTCTGGGCGATTCCCGGGGGTTACCTGGAGAGCGGTGAAACCCTGGCCGAGGGCGCAGCCCGGGAACTCCGCGAGGAGGCCGGCGTGTAACTGCCGGCGGAACGCCTGCAGCTTTACATGACCGGCACTATTACCTTCATCAATCAGGCGTATGATGACCTCGAAACCGGGTCTTTTCGGGTATGGCAGGCCGAGATGAGCGGCGACCGCTACGTGCTGCAAGCGGTGGACGAGTCGAACTAGAAACCGCCGTGCTTTTCCAGGTAGGCAAGCTCCTCTGCGGTGGATTCCCGGCCCAGGATGGTATTGCGGTGGGGAAAACGGCCGAACCGGGCTATCACATCGCGATGGGCCACGGCATACCTTGCAAACTCCTCAATGCGAACGGCATCAGATCCAGCCGCCAGCTCGCCAAACAATCGAATGCACTGTTGCTGTGCTGCCACGCTTTCGCAGTGCTCCAATGGCATGAAAAGGAACACCTGATGGATGGGTGGCAGGGCTGTATGGCGCCCCGAGGCTAATATTTGCTGGACCAGTTGCTGCGCCATGTCATCACCCGCGAAGGATTCCGGCGTGCCGCGATAAATGTTGCGAGTGAATTGGTCCAGCAATAGCACCAGTGCGATCAGGCCCTTGTCGTCCTCGGCCCAGTGATTCAACTCCCCGGCCAGCGCCTGGGTGACAAGATTGTCAAAGCGCGAGCGCAGAGCAGCATCGGTCTCTTCACTGGCACGGAACCACAGCTGGCTATGTGCCGGAGCTGCGAAGCCGGTGTCGTCCAGTCGGCCAAACCAGAACTGGTGTATCGTATTTTTGTCTTCCTTCATGCTCACCAACACCCCCGGCCTTCAAAGGCTCCATCAAGAAGCCTGTGATAAAGTGCGCGTCCCGTTTTAAATCATACAGTGGAAACAGATTATGGCATTACTTCCTGCAGTGGAACTGACAACTGATGAACAAAAGGCCAGCTACGGCTTTGGCCTGCAATTTGGCGAACAATTGCGCCGCAACAGCTTTGAGGGGCTGGACCTGGACGCGGTTCTGGCCGGTGTTCAGCACTGGTATCATGAGCATGAAGCGGCTGTCGACGACGAAGCCATAAATGCCAGCTACCGGATCATCCAGGACCGCAGACAGGCCGAAGAAACGGAGCAGGCCGGCAAGCGCCAGCAACTGGCCGAGATGTTCATGGAGGCAAATGCCGCGCGGGACGAAGTGACCACCACTGCCAGTGGCCTGCAGTACGAAGTGCTGGAGTCCGGCAGCGGCGCCAGTCCCGGGCCCCAGGCCACGGTGGTGACCCACTACCACGGCACGTTGGTGGACGGTTCGGTGTTTGACAGTTCGGTAAATCGCGGTGAGCCAGCAGAGTTTGGCGTACATCAGGTGATTCCCGCCTGGACCGAGGCGTTGCAAATGATGTCGGAGGGGGACAAGTGGCGCATCGCCTGCCCGCCGCAGCTGGCCTACGGCGAGCAGGGCGCCGGTGATGCGATCGGGCCCAATACCGCATTGGTGTTCGAAATTCACCTGATCGCCATCAAGGACTGAGCGATGAAGATCAAAAGCAGTAGAAGGCAGGCCATTCCGAATTGACGCCAGACACCACCGTGCCACGCGAGATCGGAGCAGGGCCCCACAGTTATTGTGAACAAAAATTTCATCGCTAAATCACCGCCAGCGCTTACATTGCAAAGCGCCATTCTTTAAACTGTGGAGCCATCGTTAATCCTCTTCTACGGTGGTTCCACTACTATGAAACGCGTTGTATTTAATCAAAAAGGCGGTGTCGGCAAGACCAGTATTACCTGTAATCTGGCGGCCATCAGTGCAGCCATGGGTTATCGCACGCTGGTGATAGACCTGGATGTGCAGGGCAACACAACCCACTATCTCGTAGGCGAAATTGATGCCGAGGCCTTTCCGGCCGAGGCGCAGGGTGTTGCTGGCCTGTTCAAGCAGACCGTGGGTTCCCGCAGGATGAGCCGCAATCCGGACTCCTTTGTGTGGGAAACCCCCTATGAAAACCTCTACCTGATGCCGTCCAGCCCTGTTCTCACGGTGCTGGAGAAAGAGTTGGAGTCGCGTTACAAAATATACAAGTTGCGGGACGCGCTGGTAAAGCTGGATGATGAGTACGACCGGATCTATATCGACACGCCGCCCAATTTCAATTTCTTCTCCAAGTCGGCCCTGATCGCGGCGAATTCAGTGCTGATTCCCTTCGACTGCGACAGCTTTGCGCGCCAGAGCCTGTATTCGTTAATGGACAACATTGCGGAGTTGCAGGAAGACCACAACCCTGATCTGGAAGTTGAAGGCATAGTGATCAACCAATTTAACTCCCAGGCACGGCTACCAGGTGAGTTGGTGGCAGAGCTGGAAGCGGAGGGCTTCCCCGTGTTCAGTACCTACCTGACAACCTCGGTAAAGATGAAAGAATCGCACCGGGACCATCGCCCGTTGATTGACATGGCGCCCAGTCACAAGCTGACTGTCCAGTTTCTGGACCTGCATGAGGAATTGGAAAAAACTGCATCCCGCGCGGCTGCCTAGCGCGATGCGTAGTGGGGTCTGCGGGGCCCCTCACACTTCCGGCAGCATGCTCCCTGCCTTGTCAACTGCAGCGACGTACTCGTCCAGCAGCCGGTAGATGACCTGGCGGCAGGACTCCACCTCGCTGATCTGGCCGATTACCTGGCCGCAGGGGTTAAAGGCAACCTTCTGGCACTCTCCCACACCTGCATAGCTGTGGGTGCGGCGCATGCCGTCCGAGCTGACCATCCCCTGCAGGGGCATGCCCAGCGGTTCCGGTGTGTCGGGGCGATCCCAGGCCTCCGTCCATTCGTTCTTCAACATGCGGCAGGTTTTGCCAGTCCATGAGCGCGAGATGACGGTGTCTTCACTGCTGGCGTTAAGAAGGGATGCCTTTTGTGCCGGTTGCGTATGGGCTTCCTCCACGGTCAGCCACAGGGAGCCCGTCCAGACCCCGGCTGCGCCCATAGCCATGGCTGCAGCGATCTGGCGGCCGTTACCCACGCCTCCCGCAGCCAGCATTGGGGTATCGCCGATCGCATCCACGATTTGTGGCCACAACACGATGGAGCCGACACTGCCGGTATGCCCTCCACCCTCGCCGCCCTGAGCGACCACGAAATCCAGGCCTGCTTCCTTGTGCGCCACGGCCTGCTTTACGCGGCCGCACAGGGCGCCGATCAAGCGCCCTGAATCTTGCACCAGTTTGATCTTGTCCGCCGGAGGGGTGCCCAGGGCATTGGCAATCATCACACATTGGGGGCGGGTCAGAGCCTCCTCCAGCAGGGGGGTGGCGGTGGCATCTGTCCAGCCCATCAGGCCCATACTTTGGCTGCCATCCGGCCACGGGGGTACACCGGCGTCGGCCAGTAACTTCTGGGCAAAATCCATGTGTCCTTTGGGCACCATCTTCCACAACTGGGCTTCCATCTCTTCTGCGGACATATCCCCCATGCCCTCGTATTTCTGGGGAATCACTATGTCCACCCCATAGGGTTTGTCACCGATATGCTCGTCTATCCAGTCCAGTTCCTCCTTCAGCTGGGCGGGGCTGAAGCCCACCGCGCCGAGCACACCGATACCGCCCGCTTTGCTCACTGCCACAACCACATCGCGGCAATGAGTAAAGGCAAAGATGGGGTAGTCTATGCCGAGGCGGTCACACAGAGCGTTGTGCATTGGATTCTCCAGAAGCTGAATTTGATTGAGCCATAGTATTGGCGGCGCGCCACGTGTGGACAAGTGCGGCGGAATGCCAGCAAAACTGGCGTTTTCTGCCGGCTCGCGGCTACCGTCTCCAGTCGTCGCGGAGCGAGAATAACTATATAAAGCTTAGTTATTTGTATACCGCTTTTATGTTCTATAAAGTGCGTTTCCCTATACCCAAATAGCGACTGATGCGAGCTGTGAACCTGGACCTAGAGAGCGTGAATGCAAGCCTGCGGAATGCCAGTCCGCAGGAGGTTGTACGCTGGGCGCTCGATCTCGGTCGTAAAACTATTGCCACCACCAGCATGGGCCGCAATGCTGCTGTGATGCTGCACCTGGTGGGGCAGGTGGATAAAGAGGTGCCCACTATCTGGGTGGATACGGGGTATAACCTGCGGGATACCTACGTGGTGGCAGAGCGCCTGATTCGCGATCTCGAGGTGAACATTCATGTCTATTCCCCCGAGATGACCAGCGAGCGCCGCAATGCCATTATGGGGGGTATTCCGACGATTGATGAGGAGGAGCGCCACACGGAATTCACCCGGCAGGTCAAGCTGGAGCCTTTTGGTCAAGCGTTGCAGGATTTTGCGCCGGAAGTCTGGCTCACTGGTATTCGCCGCGAGGAAACCGAGCACCGCAAAACACTGGACATCGTCTCCATGGACAACCGCGGCATCATCAAGGTGGCGCCAATTTTCTACTGGTCCGAGGACGACGTGGACGGATATATGTCACAGCAAAAACTGCCCACCTGTCGACATTACTTCGATCCCACCAAGGTACAGGATGGCCGCGAGTGCGGCCTGCACACCGCAGCCTGAACTTGCTCCCCAAGTGACACGCTAGCCCATAATTAAACCCACGGTCAGCGCCATTATTGCGGTGGCTACGATGAAATATCCTACAATCGTGGCGAGTTGGCGCATAGCGCGCTGATCGGCAAGGGTGTCTGCGGGTGACAGATGCTGCGTCATATCTAACTCCTCGATAGTTATCCAGGTTCCGAGCTAAAAGACTCTCTCAGAAACAAATTTTACGCATTGACCCAGATCAAAAAGGTATCTGGAAGCCGTGTGGAGATGGGTTATACTGGATACTGAGGAGGGGCGATGATGCCTTCCGACAAGGCGCATATAAGACGAGACCGGCGGCCACGCTCAGTAGGCTGGCTGGGTTTTATCGTCTCGCTCACCCTAACGCTTGCGGGCTGCGCGAGTTCCTCGCGCGATAGCCCTGACATCAGTAGTCTCAATCCCTTGCAACTTGATCGCGGCCAGCTGACCGTGGCCGACGCTGCCGGACGAGTGTCGATGCCCGAGTTACTGTCAGTGGATGAACCCATGCGCGAATTTGTCCAGCACTATACCGGAGGTTTAAACAACAGCCGTCTAAAACTGATGTCTCTGCACGAGGCTGTGCGCGGTGCTGGCAGTCTCGGCGTGCAATACGACCCCTTTGCCGAGGGCTCGGCGAGGGAAGTATTCCGCCGGGGCACAGCGAACTGTCTGTCCTTTGCCAGTCTTTTTATTGCCCTGGCGCGGGAGGCGGGACTGGAGGCGCATTACCAGTGGCAGGAAGTACGGCCACAGTGGAGCAAGATTAGCGACAGGGTACAGGTGGGCCTGCATGTGAATGTGGTGGTGCGTATGCGAGACGGTAAGCGTTTCATGGTGGATATAGACCCGCTACCTGCAAGAGACATCACTGGCTCACAGCAGCTGACGGACACTGAGGCCGAGGCGTTGTTCTACAACAATATTTCCATGGCTGCCCTGGCCGATGGCGATCTCGAAACAAGCTGGAATTATCTGGTGAGAGCGTTGCAAATGTCCCCGGATATGTCGCTCCTATGGGTTAATCTCGGCGCATTGTATCGGACTAACGACCAGCACCGCGATGCGGAGCAGAGTTACCTGCAGGCGCTGGTGCTGGATTTCAGGGAACACTCCGCCATGACCAATCTGGCGGTCCTTTACGGTCTTGAGGGGCGCGAAGAAGAACAGGATTACTGGCTGGAGAAGCTGGATGTGCATCGAGAGGCAAACCCCTACTACCACGCCTGGCGTGGCGAAGAGGCCGCGGCCACGGGTGACTGGGAACTTGCGTTGCGCCACTACAATCGGGCGGTGGCTTTGCTGCCCAATGACAGCAACCTGTTATTTGCGCGAGGAGTGGTCTATTACCAGCTTAATGACCTCGACGATGCCGCCAGCAACATCAAAAAAGCCATCGAATTTGCCACCTTGAATACGGATGTCGATTTCTACAAGGATGAGCTGACCAAGGTGAGACGGGCGCAACGGGTGGGCAGCTAGCCCTGGCCGGGTATGTCCACCCGTATGTATTGCCGTCGTGCCATTTTCCCGGTGAGGTTGGCAAATATGTCACCGATGGCCATTTGCCAGCCGTACTTGCGTCGCAGGGCCTTCAGCGCTTTTTTATTATCAGCGGGCGTATTGAGAAGGTAGGCGTGGGTGTCGCGCCACACTCCGGTAACCCTGCCTGACACCGTACAGGGCGCAATCCGTGCCTCACTGAAATTGCGCAATCGCTTGACCTTACCCGCCTCACCAGCCGAAAACAGGTAATAGCTGTCTCCGGCGGGCGCAAACCAGACCGGCGTGGCCACAAAGTCGCCCGATTTTTTGCGCGTGGAAAAGCTGATGTAGCTGCCCTTTTCCAGGGTTTTGATATCTTCATTTTTCATACAAAATTCCGTGTTGGCGAGCGCTGCCCCAGACATCATTAAAACGGTATTTTCCGGCGGTCACAATAGTCAGGCCCTGATGGCGGCGCATTATACTGCCCAATGGAGTTCGCCCGGTGTTGCGGCGTTGGTGTAGAATCGCGGCGTCGTTGCCCGAAGCCGCTGCCAGGGCCGAACAAATGACCGAAAAATACAAGGGGACCTGCTCGTGTCGCAACTATCTCGTATCAGCTTGGTGTCTGCATTGATGGCCGCTGTGTTAATAGTACTGTCTCCGTCCCTGTATGCAGACGACAAGGCAAAGATCGATGTCGGCAGCCAGAAGGCGCTGGAAAAACTGCGTGCGCACTCCGATAAGGCGGGCGAGTTGCTTGACAAGGCGGCGGGCGTGCTGGTGTTCCCCGATGTCGTGAAAATGGGTTTTGGCGTGGGCGGTCAGTATGGCGAGGGCTCTCTACTGGTTGCAGGGATGCCGACGTCCTACTTTGTGACCGCCGGTGCCTCCTTCGGCTTGCAGGTGGGTGCCCAGGTAAAATCCGAGGTTATCCTCTTTATGACTAAAGAAACCCTGAGTAAATTCCAGAACAGCAGTGGCTGGCGAGTGGGGGTGGACGGCAGTGTGGCCTTGATCAAACTCGGCGGTGGCGGCAGTATCGACACCGCGCAAATCAACCAGCCGGTGGTGGGGTTTATTTTTTCCAACGAGGGCCTGATGTACAACCTGACTATGGAAGGCACTAAAATAACCCGCATTGCCCGTTAATAAGGAACCACGCTTGTTATGCCTCAGTTCAGTTCAGTAAAAAACGCCCTCAGTGGGCAGATAGGTGTTGGGCAGCAGGTCAGTGTTCAGGGCTGGTTGCGCAGCAAACGGGATTCCAAGGCGGGTATTTCCTTTCTCGCGGTGCATGACGGCTCCTGTTTTGACGCTATTCAGGCGGTAGTGCCATCGGAGCTGGGCAATTATGAGAGTGAGGTGCTGAAATTATCTACCGGCTGCGCGGTGCGGTTGACCGGTGAGCTGGTGGCGTCACAGGGCAAGGGCCAGAACCTGGAAATACAGGCGAGTGCAGTGGAGGTGGTGGGTTGGGTTGAGGACGCCGAAAGCTATCCCATAGCCAAGAAACGACACACTTTTGAGTACCTGCGCACGCAGGCACACCTGCGCCCACGCACCAATACCATCGGCGCTATCACGCGGGTGCGTACCACTCTGGCCAACGCCATCCACAACTACTTTTACGGCAACGGGTTTCACTGGATTAACACTCCTATCATTACCGGCAGCGACTGCGAGGGTGCCGGCGAGTTGTTTCGGGTGAGCACCCTGGACCTGGCCAACCCGCCCCGCACTGCCCAGGGCGGCGTGGATTTCAGCCAGGATTTTTTCGGTGGTGAGTCCTTTCTCACGGTCTCAGGGCAGCTGGAGGTGGAGTCCTACTGCCTGGCCATGAGTAAGGTTTACACCTTCGGCCCCACCTTTAGAGCGGAAAATTCCAATACCAGTCGCCACCTGGCGGAGTTTTGGATGGTGGAGCCAGAGATTGCCTTTGCCGATCTGAACGATGATGCGGACCTCGCTGAAAACTTGCTGAAACACGTGTTCAGCCGTGTACTGGAAGAGTGTGAAGACGATATGGCCTTTTTTGAGAAGCATATCGATGACACTGTCCTCACGCGTCTGCGGGCTGTAGCGGATTCAAACTTCGAGCGCATGAACTACAGCGAGGCCGTGGATATTCTCAAAAATTGCGGTGAGCGCTTCGAATTTCCCGTTGCCTGGGGGCTGGACCTCGCTTCAGAGCACGAACGCTATCTGGCGGAGCAGCATGTGGGTCGCCCGGTGGTAGTGATGAACTACCCCAGGGAGATCAAGGCGTTTTATATGCGCCTGAACGACGACGAAAAGACAGTGGCGGCGATGGACGTACTGGCGCCGGGTATTGGCGAGATCATCGGTGGCAGCCAGCGCGAGGAGCGCCTTGACGTGCTGGATGCCCGTATCGACGAGCAACTCAGGGAAGAGTTGTGGTGGTACCGGGACCTGCGCCGCTATGGCACCGTACCGCATGCAGGTTTTGGGCTGGGATTCGAGCGGCTTCTCAATTATGTGACAGGTATGGAGAATGTCCGCGATGCCATACCTTTTCCCCGCACACCCGGGCACGCTGCTTTCTGAGCGCGGTATTTCCTACCCCAAATGGGGTCAATTGCGTCCCCACCCCTACATTTCTGTGAACTATTGACTAAAATTTGATCAAGCAGATGTGGCTTATCGGCCATAATCAAAGCTCTCCCCGGGTGATCGAGCAGCTGAACTCGCAAGGGGTGGGACAGATAATGGGGATAATGTCATGAATGGTGCGGGCAATTTCAGAACGAGCGAGCCGGTTAGTGAAATGGCCATCGTAGATACGTTCACCAAGCTTATTTTTGGGGAAGAGGATGCATTCAGTTCCAGTGAGGAGCTGATAATCGAGGCGTGTCGACTGGTGGACCACAGTGTTGTGCTGGACAGTCGCAGGGACATGGGCGTTTATCTGCGTGCATTGGGGGTAGCGGAAATGATTCAACTGGTAAGCAGGGTACAAGTTTGCCTTGTTGATGGTGTGCCGGCACTCGCACTGGTTCGCAAGGAAACCATTCTGGATCGGCGGGCACACTAGCCGCCTGGCTCACCCTTTAACGCACAATTTACGAGGCTGGCGTTTTTCCATCCGGCGCAGTCGTTGCGGGCTCGACGAGTTTTGTCTCGGTTTGCGCAGACTCGGCAGCATCTGCTGCGACTTTTGGCGGTTTCAAGCCGCAACCTTCCACCAGTTTGAACATCGCCCGGTACTGGGTAGACGCATCTACAGTGACAAAGGTTAGCTTCACTGTTTGTCGCAACTGGAAGCGGCGGGTGGTGCTGGTCAGGCTCGCAGTCCATTTATCGTAACTGAACTTTTCCGGGTCCTTGCGCAGGTCCACGAACCCCTCCAGGCCATTGTCGTCCAGTCGCACGGTGAAACCGCTACTGTTAACGTGACTGATCGCCCCTTTGAAGGTCGCGCCCACTTCAGTGGCCAGGCGGTTAAGGTAATTACCCGCGAGCCAGCGCTCCGCTTCCAGCGTCGCCGTGCGGGTATTCAGCAGTCGCTCCGCAAGCGTGGCCATCAGCTCAGGGTTGAACCAGTTAGCGGGTTGCTCGTGTAGCAATGACTTGATCTGCAGGTGCACCAGGAAGTCCACATACTTGCGCAGTGGAGAGGTGCAGTTGGTATAGGTTTCCAGCGCCATACCCATGTGGGGGCCGGGCTCGGTACTGAGACCGGCGCGAGTCAGCAAGCGATTTATCATGGTTCGCAAGGGCAGCTCGTGCTCCTGCCGCGCAAGACAGCGCATGATGTCGCGGTAGCCCTCCACGGTGGTCGGGTCTTTCTCAGCGACATCAGGTGCGTGCATGGACAGGAATTTCCGGGCCTCATCCAGCCGATTGGGGCGAATGCCCGGATGGATGACAAAGGGCCCGTTGGCGCCCTGTTGGCGCAGGAACTTGGCAGCGCAGCGGTTGGCCGCAATCATGCACTCTTCGACCAGCTTCTGTGACAACAGTTTTTCGAAGGGTTCGATATTCTCAATTTGTTTGCTGTCGTTGAGTATCCACCGAAACTCCTGGCGATCTTCCATTACCAGGCCGTTCTCTTCCCGGTTTGCACGCAGCGCGCGAAACACCTGATACAGTGCTTCAAGCGGTGTTGCATGGCTCATTAGCTCATCCGCCTGGCCATTCAGGTAGCGCTCAACCCCGTAGTACGACAGCTTGCCACGAGAGCGCACGGTAGCTTCGATGAACTCGAATTCACCCACTTCACCGCTGTCGCTGATCGCCACTTTACACACCAGGGCCGGGCGGTCGCTGCCCTCCGACAGTGCACAGGTATCTTGCGATAGCTGCTCAGGCATCATGGGTAGTACGTCGCCGTGGAAGTACACAGATGCTCCCCTGGCGGCGATGTCGCGGTGCAACTCGCTATCTACTTCAATATACGCGGTGGGGTCTGCTATTGCGACGAAGAGCGTCCAGCCGTCAGTGCTGATTTCGGCGTACAGGGCATCGTCGATATCCTGGGTTTTCACGGTATCGATGGAGATAAATTCGAGATCGGAGAGGTCGCGCCGCTTGCTGGTTTGCAGCGGCTTGCAATGCTCCAACAGGCGCTCTACCTCCTGCTTGCTGGCACTGCTCCACTCGGATGCGAGGCGGTACTTGGCCATGCTGTACAGGTTTTCTATGCCCGGGGTGGTGGCATCGCCGATAATGGCGAGCACCTTGGCTTGTGGTTTGCCATCGCGAATCGGGTGCCTGAGGATCGCGCAGCGAAGATAATCACCTTCCTTGACGCCGTTGCGGGCGTGGGGCGGTATGAATAACCAGCGGTTCAGCTGTTGTAGATCCGGCTCCACAAACATCGCTTTGCCCTTGCGTACGCAACGGCCAGTGAAATCTGCCAATGGACTGTCCACCAGTTTTTCGATATCTGCAATTGTTTTGTTGTCTTTGGTCGGGCGAATACAGATACGTACCCGATCATCGGGAAATACCTTCAGCATTTCATCTGGGGGGATGAAAATTTCGCGGCCATCATCCAGTACCGCAAACCCGTAGCGGTTCTGAGTACCCTTGATGGTGGCCTCGGCGCGCTCCTTCTCAGCCTCCATCTGGGATTTGAGGCCTTTGAGTTGCGACAGGGAGTCCTGATTGAGCATGCAGGGAGCTACTTATTAATTCTTGAATACAAGCGGGCTATCCTAGCGGAAATCGTCCGCTGTGTCAGTGAGAGATGTCTCTCGGAGCCGATTGACGGGTCTTTTTCCCCCTTGCCATTGACATGTTGGCGAAGAGGGTTTGATAATAAGGTCAACGCGGTAGAAAACCAGCCCCGCCGGGAAGAGCCATTGATAGATTTCCGGACGCAGGCAGGACAGCACATCGTCTGTAGCCATGTGTCGTACATCAAGCGCCTGAGCGCTGCCATCGAGCCACCTGGGTTCAAGCATCATTCGCTTTCGGTATTTCGCCGCCGCCACAGACAATCACCCGTTCCCCTCAACGGTTACCGACCCCCTTATTCACCTCACTATTCACCCCAGCCCCGGCCGATGCTGTCGGATCACAACAAGAACGCCCCCAGACCATTACCCAATGACTCATTGACGAGGATTCCTCTATGGACTCAGGCTCACCCCTGCGCGTAGAAAAAACCACCCTTAAATCCGTTATCAAGAAGACATATGTACTGGATACCAATGTTCTGCTGCACGACCCCACGGCGGTCTCCGCCTTCAAGCAGCACCACGTGGTCATACCCATGACCGTTCTCGAAGAACTCGACCATATCAAGGATAGGCACGACAAGACGGTGAGCCGGGAGGCGCGCATTGCCATCCAGATGATTGACAAGGTGGTGGACAATGCCACGCCGCAGCAGATACAGGAGGGTGTGGATGTTCCGGGAACCAGTCTCGATGACAGCATAATGGGCACTCTCGCCATCTACGCCGATCAGCGGTTGGCAGACAATACTGCGGTGCCCTACCTGGATGACACGCAGGCCCAGGCTAACGACAACCGCATCATTAATGTGGCCCTGCGCCTGCAGGCGGAGCATCCCAACGAGTTTGTCTGCCTGGTAACCAAAGACATTAATATGCGCATCAAGGCCAAGGGCTCTGGCCTGGTGCATGTGGAGGATTACCGTCGCGACCGCGTGCTGGATGATATCGACCTGCTGGCCAAGGGCTATGAGCATATCGAGGGGGACTTCTGGTCTTCGATCAGCGAAGTGGACACACTGCGGGAGGGCGATTGCACCCTGCACCGTATTCCGCGCAAGTCACTGCCCCAGGCCTACCCCAATATGTTTTTGTATGACGACCAGCAGTTTATGGCTTTCGTTAAGCGTTTGGATAATGAATTTGTCTATCTGCGTTGTGACAGCCGCGATAACCTGATGAACCGTCGCTTCTGGGGATTGGTGCCGCGCAATCTGGAGCAGGCTATGGCGATGTCACTGCTTGCCGATGACAATGTGGATATGACCGTCATGACCGGCCCCGCAGGTTCCGGCAAGACGCTGCTCGCACTGGCTTATGGCGTGCATGCGATTCTGGAGCAAAAGCGTTACTCCAAGTTGATTGTCGCTCGCTCCACCCCGCCTATCGCCGAGGAAATAGGCTTTTTGCCCGGTACCGAAGAGGAGAAGATGGCGCCCTGGTTGGCTGCCTTCGATGACAACCTGGAAATCCTGCACGGTACCGACGAGTCCTGCCACGGCAGTATCAGCTACGTGAAAGAGCGCGCGAATATCCAGTTCAAGTCGCTCAACTTCATGCGCGGGCGCTCGTTCAACAACGCCTATATCATCATCGATGAGGCCCAGGGGCTCACCCAGTTTCAGCTCAAGTCTGTCATAAGCAGAGTGGGGGCGGATTCCAAGATAGTGGTGCTGGGCAATCTCGCCCAGATTGACAACAAGTATATTTCACCGCTGACCTCGGGGCTGACCTACCTGGTGGAGAAGAGCAAGCAGTACCCGCATGCGGGTATCATGCATGTGAATGGTATTGTACGTTCAAGGCTGGCGGCTTTTGCGGAGGAAAATTTATAGGCTGAAGGCAGGTATAAAGGGGTCGGCTGCCGCCTGGTAGGGGCCCCCTGTTTCCTCTGGAATCCGCGTCGACCCAATTGAGGTGTTATCATCGGCCGGATCTTCATCCGGCGAGTGATATTTCTTACCGTCGAGGTTGCTCTCCAGGGCAATCTGGAAGCGCAGTGCTACACTCCAGGCAAATTGCCTTTTTTCGTCCGGATCTCTTTTGCGGTAGTGGTACGCCGGTTCCAGTTCCAGGAACAGGAATTTTCGGAAAATTGAGCGGCGAAACAGCACACCAACCGTGTAGTTTCGTACATACGACTCCGGGTCGGTAATCCCTTTTACTGAACCGTAATAGTTTATGCCCACCCGATGATTCCCTTCATGTGTTTTGGTGCGCTGGAACAGTGAGAGGCGTGTGATCCATTCCGTTCCGTCTGTCTCCTGGCCATAAACGGCTTTATTATTCCAGCGCAGTATCGTGTTTTTGCTCAGTGCCCGGTAGATTTCCGCCTGGCTGGTGGCGAACAGGCGATCTTTGGTATCCCATTGCAGTCGCTGGGTGAGGCGATAGCTGTTCACATCCCAGAAATGGCCCTGGTAACGGTAGCGGATACCGGGGCGTAGCCGATTCCAGCGAAGTCCGAGGGTGAGATCAACGCGGGAACTTTTCCCGTCGGTGACCTCGTATACAAGTCCCAAGTTACTACCGCCATCGCGCAGATCGCTGTCTGGATCCAGTTCGTCCCCGTCCCCGTCGTTGAACACCAGATTCAGGCGCTTGGATAGGTTGGGCAGGTACAATTTTCCCCGCAGCCTGACATTATTGGTGTTGCCGTCCTCCTGGTCCCAGTTGGTAGTGAAATCGACACGTATTAGAGAATCTGCCGATTCGAGTTCGTAGTTGGGTTCACCGAAGTAATCGTCCATCCACTGAGTTAGGGCCTGCGCCCTAGCGGCGGCATATTCGTGGCTGGAGTCCACCCAGTGTTCGGTGGGTTCATTGGGGTCATCCGCATGCCATTCGTCGATGTCGCTTTGCAGATCGCTGGCCACCTCGGCATCTCCCGCAATCAGGGGCTGGGTGGTCAGTATCAATAATACAAATAACCAGATTTGCACGGTATCAACTCACAAGATCGCATTGCATTCTTATAACACCAGTAACTCTTGGAGAGTGTTGCCTCATGGCCCGGTGGATTTTACCGTAACACAATTATTATCACTGCTCGAACAGATGCCGTGCTGGTCTCCCAGAGCGCGCGCGGGAGTGATGAGCAACGGTGCAATGAGCCAAATCTTCACAATTTCAATCTGCGCTGGGGCACGTCAATACCGTTACACTACGCACTATGGACAAGATATTTATCATTATTCAGCACCTTTTGCCGCAACATCTACTTTCTCGCTGCACTGGCTGGCTCGCAAGCTTGCGCCACCCCGTGTGGTTGAAGAACGGGTTGATCCAACTGTTTGTGAAGCGCTTCGAAGTGGATATGTCGGAGGCGGCGGAACCCGATCCCACGCGCTATCTGTCCTTTAACGATTTTTTTACTCGCCCCCTGCGCGATGGCGCGCGACCACAGGCTGCGGCGGACCTGGTTTGCCCGGCAGACGGCGCGATCAGTCAGTTGGGTGCGATTGAGTTTGGTCGAATTTTCCAGGCCAAAGGGCAGTCTTTTTCTACTGTTGAACTGCTCGGTGGTGATACCCAACGCGCGACGCAATTTATCGATGGAAATTTTGCGACTATTTACCTGTCCCCTCGCGACTACCATCGCGTGCATATGCCCATCGCTGGTCGCCTCACCGCCACCAGCTACATCCCCGGCCAATTGTTTTCGGTAAACCAGGTCACTGCAGAGAATGTACCGCGCCTGTTCGCCCGCAACGAACGCCTGGTGTGTTATTTCGACACGGCTGCAGGCCCCATGGCCTTGATTCTCGTGGGCGCGATGATAGTAGCCGGTATCGAAACGGTCTGGTCCGGGCAGGTTGCGCCGCCCACTTCCAGTCCGGTTTTTCGTGACTACGTGTCGCTTCCTGAGCCTGTGGAGCTAGAGCAGGGCGCCGAAATGGGCCGCTTTATGCTCGGTTCCACTGTCATCTTGCTTTTCCCCAAGGGCGCGGTTGAGTTTGACGATTCTTATCTGGCTGGAACTGCTACCTGTTTGGGTTCGGAGTTTGGTTCTCTGCTCTGAGTTGTTTTGGGTTCAGGCATGTACGCGACGGTTCGATGGGTGTGCACTGCGTGCCGAACGATCGCACACGCACCGAACCTCAATATGTGCTTAATCTCCGCAATTCCAATACATTTGAGATAGGAGTTGCAGTGAAGGGTTTAGTTCTTGCCAAAAAAGCACTTTAGAAAACCTGCTTGAATACTCGGTAAGAGGTCGCTGCCTGTACCCGCCCTTGGAGCATTAAAGAAAGTTACAAAAATGCGAGTGCTAGGACTCTTCCAGGCTAGACACAATATACCGATAACTGTTCATCCTCCGCTCACTAATCGCACCGGAGGCCAGCGCCGAGAGGATCGCGCAACCGGGTTCGTGTACATGCTGGCAGTCGCGAAACTTGCAGGTGCCGAGCAGGGGGCGGAACTCGCGGAAGCCCTGTTCGACCTGCTCGCGGCTCATATGCCACAGACCGAACTCGCGGATGCCCGGAGAATCGATGAGCGTGCCACCGGAGGGCAAGTGAAAGAGCTGGGCGGTGGTGGTGGTGTGGGTGCCCTTGCTGGTGCTCTCCGACAGGCCGCCGACGCGCAGGTCAGCCTCCGGTAGTAAGGCATTCACAAGAGACGATTTCCCGACACCCGACTGCCCAACAAATACACTGGTACGTTCCTGCAATGCCGCGCGCAACTCCTCCAGCCCGCCTTGCTTGCTGGAGGTGTGGAAAATGCGATAACCGAAAGTGGGGTAGATCGCCAGCAGATCATCCATTTGTTGCTGGAGTGCCTCATCATTTTCCAGCAGGTCGATCTTGTTGAGAAGGATGACAGGTTCGATATCCACCGTTTCGGCGGCCACCAGATAGCGGTCTATGAGCGAGGCGTGGGGTTCGGGGAGGAGAGCGATAACCACTACAATCTGATCAATATTGGCAGCTACCGGTTTCAGCTTGCCATAGGGGTCTGGCCGGGACAGTACGCTGTGGCGCGCCTGTTGGGCAACAATAACCCCCATGGGGTCGCCATCGCACCAAATCACCTTATCACCGGTTACCAGCCCTTCGAGGTTGGCGCGCAGATGGCAGCGGTTGCGCTCGCCAGGCACCGACTCCACCTCAACTTGGGTGCCGAAATGGGCGGTCACCAGGCCGTGGCGCTCCGGGCCGAGTTCGCCGGTGGCCAGCGACTCCTCCGCCTGGGCGCCGCGCTTGTCGGCCCGTTTGGAGCGTTCCGCCTGGATTTTCTCGATGCGCCAGGCTTGCTGGCGGGTTAGCTTGCGTTTCGACATTTTGGCATTATTGGCGTAGCGCGTAGCGGTGTCGAGGCAATTTGCTACACTGCTTGCATAAGCATTCATGCGGGAACCGAATCCAATGCAACACGCCAACAACCTGATTTGGGTCGATATGGAGATGACGGGGCTGGACCCCGACCACAATGTGGTGATCGAAATTGCCACTATTGTGACCGACGACGATCTCAATACGCTGGCCGAGGGGCCGGTGATAGCGCTGCACCAGGATGATGCGACCCTGGCGGCCATGGATGAGTGGAACACCACCCATCATACACATTCCGGCCTGGTTGACCGGGTTCGTGCCAGTATGCACCACGAACACAGCGCCACTGAGCTGACACTGGAGTTTCTGTCAGAGTGGGTGCCGGCGGGTGTCTCACCCATGTGTGGCAACAGTATCGGCCAGGACCGACGCTTTATGGCCCGTCATATGCCCGAGCTGGAAAGGTTTTTTCACTACCGCAACCTCGATGTCAGCACCCTTAAAATTCTGATGCAGCGTTGGCGGCCCGATTTGGAGGCCGGCATCACCAAGACGGGCGCCCATCTTGCGCTGGACGATATACGGGAATCTATCGAGGAAATGCGTTACTACCGCGATCACTTCCTGAAGTTGAAGGCCTAGCCCACAGGCCGCGCTTTAGGTCAACCCGTGCTGTGCCAGCGCCCAGCTCACGTGCTCCTGCACCAATTCCGAGGGAAACTCCCGGCGCGCTTCCAGCGCAGTAATCACTTGCTCGGACCGCGGCGCATTACCCAGCGCCACCGCCAGATTACGCAGCCATCGCTCGTGGCCAATACGGCGAATAGCGGAGCCCTCGGTCCTGGCAAGGTAGGTTGCCTCGTCCCATAAAAAGAGGTCCACCAGGTCGGCATCCGCCAGACCGTGGCGGGGCTGGAAATCCCCTTCGCCTGTGGGCTGAGCAAATTTGTTCCAGGGGCATACCAGTTGGCAGTCGTCACAGCCGAAGACGCGATTGCCCATCAGTGGCCGCAGGGCAGGGTCGATACTGCCCTTGTGTTCGATGGTCAGGTAGGAGATACATTTGCGTGCGTCCAGTTGGAACGGACCGGCAAATGCGTCGGTGGGGCAGATGTCCAGGCAGGCAGTGCAGCTGCCACAATGCTTTGTGCTCTGGGGTGTATCCGCAGGCAGCGGCAGGTCGGTATAAATTTCCCCCAGAAAAAACCAGGAACCGGCATCTGCATTAATCAACATGGTGTTTTTGGCGATCCACCCCATACCCGCCCGCTCTGCGACCGCCCGCTCCAGTACCGGTGCACTGTCTACAAATGCTCGATAGCGCCCGCCACAGGCCACTTTTTCTATGCGCCCGGCCAGGGCTGCCAGGCGCTTTCGGATCAGTTTGTGGTAATCCCGGCCCAGCGCATACCGTGAAATGTAGGCCTTTTCCGGTGCTTCCAGTACCGCCATAGGCTGGGTGCCATCAACCAGGTAGTCCAGGCGCACGGTGATCACGCGGCACGTGCCCGGCACCAGTTCCTCCGGACGCGAGCGCTTCGTGCCATGACGCGCCATATACTCCATGGAGCCGTGGTAACCGGCGTCCAGCCATTTCTGCAGATATCCCTCGTGCTCGGCCAATTCAATATCCGCAATACCCAGTTGGCTGAATCCCAGCTCTTTTGACCACGTGCGGATCTGCTCGACGATGGCGGTCTGGTCTTCTGGTGAGAGTTGCTGGGACAATTTGGGGCCTTGTTGGTGTTGCTAAGGGGTATAATTCTGCCAGAACTGGGCTTGGGATATGCGATCTAAATATTTTTTGTTGGGTGGCTTGAGCGCGAGTAAACGGGGATCACCGGTGCCGCCGGTATTGCAACAGCGAACAATCACGGCAAATATGAGCACCGAGACCGACAATAGATGACATCAGGAGCAACACAATCTTGGAAATCCTAGGTACAGAGCGCCTCTATACCGCCGCCCAGACTCGCGAACTCGACCGCTGCGCGATCCAGGATCACAAGATTCCGGGCATAGTGTTGATGTCGCGGGCCGCCAGCGCGGTGTTTGAAGCGCTGTTGCAGGCCTGGCCAGACCCTGAGTGCATACAGGTGCTGTGCGGAACCAGCAACAATGGCGGTGATGGCTTCCTGATTGCGGATCTGGCGCAAAAACGCGGCATACCTGTGAACGTGCTGCAGCTTGGCGACCCGGCCAAAATAGGCGGTGACGCATTGCTGGCGCGCAATCAGGCGCTGGCCAATGGTGTAAGAATGGAGCCTTTTGAGCCAATATCCCTGCTGCAAGAAGGTGTCATAGTCGACGCTATGCTGGGCACCGGCCTCGGCGGTGAGGTGCGGGGTGTGTACCGGGAGGCGATCGCCGCGGTGAATGACAGCAGCGCGCCGGTGCTGGCGGTGGATATACCCTCGGGCCTGTGCTCGGACACGGGCCGTGTACTCGGGCTGGCGGTGCAGGCGGACCTGACAGTGACCTTTATAGGGTTGAAGCGCGGCCTGTTTACCCTGGCGGCGGCCGACTATACCGGCGCTATCGAGTTTAACGACCTCGCAGTGCCGGCGGAGGTGTATTCACAGGTAGATGGCGACACTTACCGGCTGGAGCTCGAATCATTACTTGAGCGCTTACCGGCAAGGCCGGCCACCGCGCATAAAGGTCTTTATGGCAGGGTTCTGGTGGTGGGCGGCGACCACGGCATGGCGGGTGCGGCGGCACTGGCGGCGGAGGCGGCGCTGCGCTGCGGGGCAGGTCTGGTGCAGGTTGCGACACGGCCTGAACATGTTGCAGCCATTGTGGCGCGCACACCAGAGGCAATGCCTGTGGGGGTTTTGTCCGGTCAGGACCTCGCTGCACTGGTAGAAAATGCCGATGTGCTGGTCGTGGGGCCGGGGTTGGGGCAATCCACCTGGTCCGAGCAGTTGCTGCAGGTGGCTGCCACCAGCGGCAAGCCCATGGTGTTGGATGCCGACGGGCTGAACCTGTTGGCAGAGGGGCGGGTAATTGCGAACAGCAAACGGGATAACTGGGTGCTGACGCCGCACCCCGGCGAAGCGGCCCGATTACTTGACTGCGCTAACGCCGAAGTACAGGCAGACCGCTTCGATGCGGTACGCCGGCTGCAACAGGTTTATGGCGGTGTTGTGGTGCTCAAGGGCAACGGCAGCCTGATTACCGGCGGTAACCAGCTACTGCTAAGCGACTATGGCAACCCGGGCATGGCCAGCGGTGGTATGGGCGATGTGCTCAGCGGGGTGATCGGTTCGCTGCTGGCGCAGCATATTCCGGCACTGGAAGCGGCTGCGCTGGCTGTCTGCCTGCACGGGGCCGCTGGCGACAGCGCCGCCGATGAGGGGCAGCGTGGGCTGCTTGCCAGCGACCTGATCCCTTATATGCGCGCGATGCTGGGCTGACAGTGAGTAGCCTGATACTCACTGCTGTTGATGAAGATGCCATGGTGGCAAACGGCGCTGCTCTGGCCGCGGCAGCAGTGCCCGGGCTGGTGGTGTACCTCGCCGGTGAGTTGGGTATGGGTAAAACCACGTTGAGTCGCGGCTTTATTCAGAGTCTGGGTCACCGCGGCGCGGTGAAAAGCCCCACCTACACCCTGGTAGAGCCCTATGAGCTTGATGGGCAGCAGGTATTTCACTTCGACCTGTACCGCCTGGGTAATGCGGAAGAGTTGGAATTCATGGGTATCCGCGATTATTTCAACGGAGAGGCGATCTGCCTGGTGGAATGGCCGGCACGGGGCGAAGGCGCTTTGCCCCCGGCGGATATAAGGATTAAAATAGAACACGAAGGTGCTGGCCGCCGTCTGCTGTTGTGCGCTGATACACCCCTGGGGAAGGGTGTATTGGAGCAAATGCAGGCGCAAGGCTGAACCAGAAGACCAGCTGCCGCCAGCGATAATAATTGCAAGGGGCGCAGCACAAACGGCGGGAGTGACATGGGCAGGACGTGGATCTGGGCCATCCTGGGAATGCTTGCAGCATCTCCGGTATGGTCGGCAGAGGTGCATGATGTGCGTCTATGGCGTGCACCGGACCACACACGGATCGTATTCGACCTCACCGCCCCGGCAGACCACAAGCTCATCGTGCTGGAAAATCCAGGCCGCATCGTGATTGATGTGGAGAATACGTCTATCAAGTCCGGTGTTACTGATCTCAAGCTGGCGGGCACCCCGGTGCGCCTGGTACGCACCGGCATTCGCGATGGCGACGATTTGCGAGTAGTGCTTGAGTTGGGCGCGGCGGTTACTCCCCGAAGTTTTTTCCTCAAAGCCAATGAGCAGGCCGGCGACCGCCTGGTGCTGGACCTCTACGACAAGACGCCGCAGAATAAAGTCGTGGTCACGAAAAGTGTGCAACACTCCGACAAGCGCAATATTGTGATCGCCATAGACGCTGGCCACGGCGGTGAAGACCCCGGTGCTATCGGCCCCAGTCGACGGCGCGAGAAAGATGTAGTGCTGGCCATCGCCAAAGAACTGAATGCACTGCTCAAGGCGGATAAGGGCTTTGCGCCTACCATGATCCGTACCGGTGATTACTATGTGAGCCTGCGGGGCAGGCGTGACCTCGCACGCCAGCGCCAGGCGGACTTGTTCGTGTCCATCCATGCCGATGCTTTCAGGCGCAAGGAGGCTCACGGTGCTTCGGTGTACGCCCTATCTACTAAGGGGGCCACGTCTACAGCTGCCAGCTACCTGGCCCAGCGTGAAAATGCGTCTGATCTGGTGGGCGGGGTGACCTTGTCTGATAAGGACGATGTGCTGGCTGGGGTGCTCGCTGACCTGTCCATGACCTCTACCCTGGACAACAGCCTGAAACTGGGCAGCAAAGTGCTGCGCAATATGGACAAGATAGCCAAGCTGCATAAGAACAACGTTGAACAGGCGGGGTTTGCCGTGCTCAAGTCCCCGGATATCCCCTCCATACTGGTGGAAACGGGTTTTATTTCCAATCCGGATGAATCCAGGTTACTGGTCAGCAGTAGCTACCAGAAGAAAATGGCGCGCGCCATTCACACGGGTATCAGGGAATGGTTTCTAGCGCATCCTCCCTCCGGGACGCTGATCGCATGGCAGAAGCAGCAGGAAGGCCAGCAGTACATTATCGCCCGGGGTGACACACTCTCCGGAATCGCCCAGCGCTTCAATGTACGTGTGTCTGATCTCAAGGTCCGCAATGGCATCAGCGGAGAAAAAATCATGGTGGGGCAGAAACTGCTGATACCCACCACGTGATTCGAGTTAGTCGGAGAGGACACTAGTGCCCAGCATCCACCTGCTCAGCCCCCGGCTGGCCAACCAGATCGCCGCCGGTGAGGTGGTAGAGCGCCCGGCTTCCGTGGTGAAAGAAGTGCTGGAAAACAGCCTGGACGCCGGAGCCACCCGGGTGGATATCGACGTGGAAGCCGGCGGCAGCAAGCTGATCCGGATACGCGACAATGGCAGTGGAATGGCACCGGACGATTTGCCGCTGGCGCTGGCGCGACACGCCACCAGCAAGATAGCGTCGCTTGAGGACCTGGAGCGGGTTGGCAGTCTGGGTTTTCGCGGCGAGGCGCTGGCCAGTATCGGCTCGGTGTCCCGGCTGACGCTGACCAGTAACTGTGATGAAATGAGCAGCGAGGGTAGCTCCGCCGCCTGTGAAGGGCGCGAGATGGACGTGCAGTTAAAGCCCGCGCCACATCCACAGGGCACCACAGTGGAAGTGCGGGATCTGTTTTTCAACACCCCCGCCCGGCGCAAATTCCTGCGTACCGAAAAAACCGAATTCAACCATCTGGAAGAGGTGGTAAAGCGTCTCGCTTTGTCGCGGTTTGATGTGGCTTTCAGCTTGCGCCACAACGGCCGGGTGTTGCACACACTGAAATCCGGAACCAGTGAGGCAGAGCGCCAGCGCCGTGTGGCCACGGTGTGTGGGCCGGCCTTTATGGAACAGGCGCTGTATATTGAAAATGATGTGGGCCCTTTTCGTCTGTGGGGCTGGGTGGGCCTGCCCACCTTCTCCCGCAGTCAGGCCGACCTGCAATACTTCTTCGTTAACGGCCGGATCATCCGCGACAGGCTGGTGGCGCATGCGGTGAAGCAGGCCTACAGAGACGTGCTTTACCATGGCCGCCATCCCGCATTCGTATTGTATCTGGAGCTGGATCCCGCGCAGGTGGATGTCAATGTCCATCCCACCAAGCACGAGGTGCGCTTTCGCGATGGTCGAGCCGTACACAGTTTTATCTTTGCCAGCCTGCACCGCGCCCTGGCAGACGTCCGCCCGGGTGATAGTCCGGCGGTTGATCCGGCTGCCGCCGGCGCGGCAGACCTCGGTGACGGCATGGCGGTGAATACGGCCACCGGCGAGGTCTCCAGGCAGTCCGGCCTGTCCTGGGGCAGTCAGCCCCAGGTAGCGAGTGCGGCCGGGTTTGGTGGGTATCGAGCGCCGACAAGCCCCATTCCCGGCCAGGCGATGGAGCAGGTGCGTGATTATGGCCGGGTACATGCTTTGCCGGAGGTTGGCAGCGAGGAGGAGGTGCCGCCCCTGGGATATGCGCTGGCGCAGCTCAAGGGCATTTATATCCTGGCGGAAAATACCAGCGGTCTTGTGCTGGTGGATATGCACGCGGCGCACGAGCGCATCACCTATGAGCGCCTTAAAACCGCCCGGGCCAGTGAGGGTATCCGCAGCCAGCCGTTGCTGGTACCCCGCGCGGTGGCAGTGAGTCAGCGCGAGGTGCAGGTGGCGGCAGAACATGTCGAGCTGTTTGACGGTCTGGGCCTGGTAGTGGAGGTGGCTGGGGAAGAGTCCCTGGTGATTCGCCAGATACCGGTCAGCCTGCGGGACTCCGATGTGGAACAACTATTGCGGGATGTGCTGGCGGACCTGATCGAATTCGGTAGCTCCGATCGCATAGAGAGCCACCTGGATGAAATTCTCTCTACTATGGCGTGTCATGGCTCGGTGCGAGCCAATCGCCGCCTGACCATTCCGGAAATGAACGCGCTGCTGCGGGATATGGAAGAAACCGAGCGCTCCGGGCAGTGCAACCACGGCCGGCCCACCTGGACCCAGCTGAGTATTGAGGAACTGGATAAGTTGTTCCTGCGCGGTCGCTGAGACGGTTGTGGCCGATTCCAAGCCCCACCTGATCTGCCTGATGGGCCCCACCGCATCGGGCAAAACTGATCTCGCCATCGAGTTGGCGCGAGTGCGCAACTGCGAGCTGGTGAGTGTTGATTCCGCCCTGGTCTACCGCGGTCTGGATATTGGCAGCGCCAAGCCTGAATACCCTCACCACCTGGTCGACATTCGCGATCCGGGGGAAGTCTATTCGGCGGCAGAGTTCGCTGCCGATGCCCACCAGCTGGTGGGCGAAATCACTGCGCGGGGGCGCACGCCGTTGTTTGTGGGCGGCACCATGCTGTATTTCAAAGCTTTCCTGGAGGGGCTGGCTGATATGCCGGCGGCGGACCCTGAAATTCGCCGCGAGATTGAAGCTGAAGCTGAGCTGCAAGGCTGGCCCAGTCTGCACGCCCGGTTGGCGGAGGTGGACCCCGAGTCGGCAGCACGAATTCACCCCAATCACTCCCAGCGCCTGGGTCGGGCGCTGGAGGTGTATCGCGCCAGCGGTGTTACCATGACCGAGTGGCAGAGTCAGCAGGGCAGCCTGCCCCTGCCTGCAGCACGCTATCGAATTACCCAAATAGCCATTTGCCCGGGTGATCGGATCGAGCTGCACCGGCGTATAAGTATACGGTTCACGCAAATGATGGCGGCCGGGCTGCTGGATGAGGTGCGTGAGCTTTACGTTCGCGGGGACTTGCATCCGGATCTCCCAGCCATGCGTGCCGTGGGTTACCGCCAGATGTGGCAGCACCTCGCGGGCGAATGGTCGCTGGAGGATGCGGTCGCAAGGGCTGAGGCGGCAACGCGTCAGCTGGCCAAACGCCAACTGACCTGGTTGCGTAAGTGGCCGGACCTGAACTGGATATATACCCATGAGGAAGGGAACCTCGCGGCGGGTAGGGAGTCAGACCTTGTGGGGAATGGAAAAGGGGAAAAGCCCCTTCAGCTGGCCTTGAACTATCTTGATAAAGCCCCACTATAGTATGCTGGCAAAGCGCTTATGGCATGTCGGCAGCGGGTCAGAACCAGAAAGCTCGCACTGACAGCAGCAGGGAAGCCCCAGAAACAGTGTGAAGTTAGACACATTTATCACTTTTTTCGGCTCGATTTGAGTCTATTAGGAGGAGTTATGTCAAAAGGGCATACGCTACAAGACCCTTACCTGAATATCTTACGTAAGGAACGCGTACCAGTCTCAATTTACCTGGTGAACGGCATCAAGCTGCAGGGGCAGATCGAGTCTTTCGATCAGTTCGTAGTGCTGCTGAAGAATACCGTGAGCCAAATGGTTTACAAGCACGCCATCTCCACTGTTGTGCCGTCGCGCGTTGTGCGCATGCCACTGCAGAACCCGCCGGAAGGCGAAGAAGACGGTGACGACAGCTAACTGTAGCAACAACCCGGTGGTCGCCTGGCGGCCACTCTCATTGACCCGCCGAGGTAGTATTGTTTTTTGATCGTCCCGAATCGGGTGAATGCGCTGTGCTTGTTCACCTCAATCTCGCCAGCGAAACTGAGCGGGAAGACCCGCGTGAATTTGAAGAGCTGGTGCTATCCGCTGGCGGCGACCCTGTGGCCTATATTATGGGAGCCAGAGATGTGCCCGACTCGCGCACTTTCGTGGGTAGCGGCAAACTGCAGGAAATCAAGACAGTCGTGTGCGACAACGAAGCGCAGGTTGTCATGTTCAACCACTCTCTCAGCCCCAGTCAGGAGCGGAACCTGGAGCAGGAGCTGCAGTGCCGGGTGATCGATCGCACCGGCTTAATCCTCGATATTTTTGCCCAGCGCGCCCGTACCCATGAGGGTAAATTGCAGGTTGAGTTGGCGCAACTACAACATATCAGCACCCGCCTCGTGCGGGGCTGGACCCACCTGGAACGTCAAAAAGGCGGTATTGGCCTGCGCGGCCCGGGTGAAACCCAGCTGGAAACCGATCGCCGCTTGTTGCGGGTGCGGATAAAATCCATTCTGGCGCGGCTGGAGAAAGTGCGTAAACAGCGGGACAACGGTCGCCGTTCTCGTCGGCGGGCAGAAATGCCAGTAGTATCTCTTGTGGGTTATACCAACGCGGGTAAGTCCACCCTGTTCAATCGTGTCACTGAGTCCGAGGTGTATGTCGCAGACCAGCTGTTTGCCACGTTGGACCCCACGTTGCGTCGTCTGGAAGTCGAGAATGTAGGCCCTATCGTGCTGGCGGACACCGTGGGTTTTATCTCCCACCTGCCGCATAAACTGGTAGCCGCCTTCAAGGCCACGTTGGAAGAGACGCTTAATGCCGACTTGCTGCTGCATGTTATAGATGCGGCAACCGACCAGCGCACGGACAATATTCATCGGGTTAACGATGTGCTGGTGGAAATAGGTGCAGACCATATTCCCCAGTTACAGGTATACAACAAGCTGGATTTACTGGAGCAATCTCCCCGTATCGACCGCAATGCCGATGGCCTGCCGGAACGGGTCTGGGTGAGCGCAGTTACCGGCGCCGGCACAGATCTGCTGCTACAGGCCATTTCTGAGCTGGTGGGCCGTGACATGGTAAATGAAACCCTGGACATCAACCCCACCGACGGCGGCCTGCGGGCAGCGCTGTATCGTCTTGGGGCGGTGGAATCGGAAGACTATGGCGAAGATGGCGTGGCGCACCTCAGCGTACGTTTGCCTCGGGCTGACTGGAACCGCTTGATGAAGAAGGGGCCCGAACCCTTATTTTAACTTGCGCCCAAGACGCAGGTTCGATGACTCAAAGCAGCTAAAATTTGATAGACTCTCACGACTTTTCGCACGACTTTTTACTTAGGAGTTAATTATGGCCTGGAATGAACCGGGTGGTGGCAACAACAAACCCAAGGATCCCTGGGGCGGTGGCGACCAGGGACCGCCGGATTTGGATGAGGCCCTCAAAAAACTGCAGGACAAGCTGGGCGGTATATTCGGTGGCGGCAAGTCCCGTGGTGGCAGTGGCTCCGGCGGCAGCTCAGGCGGTTTCCCCGGCGGGCTGGTGGCCGTTCTGTTGGGCCTTGCCGTAGTGGTGTGGGCAATGCTGGGCTGGTACCAGATCGATCAGCAGGAGCGGGCGGTAGTGCTGCGCTTCGGTAAATATTACGACACCGTGCAGCCCGGCCTGCACTGGAACCCGCGGCTTATCGACGAAGTTATACCGGTCAACACCACCAAGGTGCGGGCGGTCAGCTTTCGCGAAATCATGCTCACCCAGGACGAGAATATCGTCGAGGTTAAAATGTCGGTGCAGTATGTCATCGAGGATCCCACCAGTTTCGTGCTCAAGGTGCTGGATCCGGAAGTGTCATTGCAGCACGCCTCCCAGAGTGCGCTGCGACACGTGGTGGGTGGTACCAGCATGGACATGGTGCTCACCGGAGGCCGCGCCCAGATCGCTATCGAAGTCGACGAGCGCCTGCAGCGATACCTCAACCTGTACGAAACAGGTATTCGCGTGAGCAAGGTGACGGTGGATGATTCCAAACCGCCGGGCCAGGTGCAGGCAGCGTTTGATGACGTGATTAAGGCCCGGGAAGACGAGGAGCGGGTTAAAAACGAGGCCCAGGCCTATGCCAACGGCATTGTGCCTGAAGCGCGTGGTGGTGCCCAGCGGGTGCTGGAAGAAGCCCTGGCCTACAAGCAACAGGTTATCGCCAACGCCGAGGGTGAGGCTCAGCGCTTTACTAAATTACTGGCGGAATACGCGAAGGCCCCTGAGGTAACCCGGGAGCGTTTGTACCTTGAAGCGGTACAGAGCGTGTTTAGCAACAACAACAAGGTGATGGTCGATGTGGAGGGCGGCAATAACATGATGTATCTGCCGCTGGACAAGCTCGGCACCGTCAGCCCTGGCAGCAGTTCCGTGCGCCAGATGACGCTAGACAGCTCGAATATTCGCGAGCTGACCAACGCCGTAACCGAGCAGCTGCGCCGTGATGCTGCATCCACAGGCACGCTCAGAGGAGGTCGCTGATCATGTCAGGACGCAATTTGGTATTTATGGGAATCGCAGTGGTTATCTTGTGGGTAGCCAGTAATTCACTGTACGTTATAAAGCAGACCGAGCGAGGTGTGTTGCTGCAGTTTGGTGAGGTTGTAAACCCGAACCTGCAGCCAGGCCTGCATATCAAGATTCCCTTCGTGAACAACGTACGTAAGTTCGACGGCAGGTTGATTACTGTAGATTCTCAACCCGAGCGCTTCTTTACCCAGGAGCAGAAGGCGCTCATGGTAGACAGCTACGCCAAGTTCAGGATCAAGGACACAGAGAAGTTCTACACCGCCACCAACGGCGAGATGGCGCGCGCGATGGGCCTGTTGGCCCAGCGCATCAACAACGGCCTGCGTAACCAGGTGGCGATTCGCACCATTCAGGAAGTGGTCTCCGGTGAACGCGACCAGTTGATGCAGGATCTCACGGAGGAACTCACCGTGGTTGCCCAGGAGTCTCTGGGTGTGGAAGTAGTGGATGTGCGGGTGAAGCAAATTGATCTGCCAAAAGATGTGTCGGAGTCGGTGTACCAGCGAATGAATGCCGAGCGTGAGAAAGAGGCGCGAGAGCATCGCTCCCAGGGTCAGGAACTGGCCGAGGGTATTCGCGCCGCTGCCGACCGTGAGGTAACGGTGTTACAGGCCAATGCCTACCGCGACGCAGAACTGGTGCGCGGTGAGGGCGATGCTACCGCTACCCGCATCTACGCCGAGGCGTTCAACCGGGACCCGGAATTCTATTCCTTTACCCGTAGCCTGCAGGCCTACCAGCAGTCGTTCAATGGCGGTGGCGATGTGCTGCTGATCCAGCCCGACAGCGAGTTTTTCCGCTACCTGAAAAGCTCTAAAGGCGAAGCGTCCAAATAAGCCGGACCTGCAAAAAATCACAAGTGCTATCCCTATAGTCTGTGGTAGTATTCTTTAACCGTGGGATCCGGCGTTTTGACCACAAGCGCAGGCCCCGCGGTTTTTTGTGCTCGCGGTTTGCAGGGGAAGCAATTTGGATTTTTGGCACGTGTTAGTGGTGGCCATCGCCCTTGTCTTCATTATTGAAGGCCTGCTACCTTTTATCAGTCCCGACCGCTGGCGCAAACTGCTTATCGTGGCTGACCAGATGGAAGATAAGGTCATTCGAAATATCGGCCTCGGCAGCATGCTGTTCGGGGTTTTTCTGCTGTATATGGTGCATTGAGTGTTAACAACCCATGACATCCGTTGATCGCTGGCAATTGCCCGATGGGATAGAGGAAGTACTCCCAGCTCAGGCGGCGACCGCAGAGCGGCTGCGCCGGCGGCTGCTGGATCTGTACCGCAGCTGGGGTTATCAGCTGGTGATACCGCCGCTGATGGAATTTACCGAATCCCTGCTGATTGGCCTTGGACAGGATCTGGACCTGCTTACTTTTAAGCTCACCGACCAGCTCAGTGGCCGCACCCTGGGGATTCGGGCGGATATCACGCCGCAGGTCGCGCGGATTGATGCGCACAGTCTGGCACAGGAAGGTATCAGCCGGCTTTGCTACGCCGGCTCAACGCTGCACACACGCCCGAAATCCCTGCTGGCTTCCCGCTCGCCGATTCAATTGGGGGCAGAGCTTTACGGCGACAATAGCCTCGCGGCGGATGTAGAAGTCGTTCGATTGATGCTCGCAACGCTTGAAATGGCGGGTGTCGGGTCAACGGTCACCCTGGACCTGGGCCATGTGGGCGTCTACCGGGCGGTGCTCGCCAGCGCGAGCCTCACCACTGAGCAGGAACAAACCGTATTTGACGCGCTGCAGAGAAAGTCGGTGCCCGACCTGCACCTCGCGCTCGCTGGAGTCGACGGCGATGCCGCAGCATTGATTATCGGTCTGGTGGATTTGCACGGTGACGACTCGGTGCTGGCCAATGCCCGCGCGCTATTTGCTGACAAAGCGCCCGATGCACTTGCGGCGGTTGATGCACTACAGGAAGTGGCTACTGATATTCGCCGCCAGAGACCCGGGCTGGATATCTACTTCGATCTTGCCGAACTTCGTGGCTATCATTATCACACCGGTGTTGTGTTTGCCGCCTACGTGCCCGGCCACGGCCAGGCTCTGGCCAACGGCGGGCGTTACGACAACGTGGGTGCGGTATTTGGTCGCGCCCGCGCCGCCACGGGTTTTGCTACCGATCTGAAGGCCTTGCTCGAACTGGTGCCGTCAGAGCGCGATAACCGTGGCGCCATAAGCATGCCGGATTCCGATGACCTTACACTGGCGACAGTGGTTGCCCAATTGCGTGAGGGCGGGGAGGTGGTGATCAACTGTCTCTCTACCCGGCCAGACCCACGCTGCGACCGCCAGCTGGTTGAACAAGATGGTGTGTGGCAGGTACAGGCGCTGGCCACAGACTGAAACACTGATTAAAACCAAAGAGTTACTAAAGCGATGAGCAAAAATGTTGTCGTTCTCGGCACCCAGTGGGGTGATGAGGGCAAGGGGAAAATTGTTGACCTGCTGACTGATCAGGCAGACGCGGTTGTGCGTTTCCAGGGCGGCCACAATGCCGGCCATACGCTGGTAATCGACGGCAAGAAGACCGTTCTGCACCTGATACCTTCAGGTATTTTACGGGAGCACGTGCAGTGTTTTATCGGCAATGGTGTGGTGCTGTCACCCGAAGCGCTTTTGAAAGAGATGGCCGAACTGGAATCCGGCGGAGTGCCGGTGCGCAAGCGCCTGAAAATTTCCGCTGCCTGCCCGCTCATTCTTCCGTATCACGTGGCGCTGGACCAGGCCAGGGAGGCCAAGCGTGGCGGCGAGAAGATTGGCACTACCGGCCGGGGCATCGGTCCCGCGTACGAGGACAAGGCCGCCCGTCGCGGTCTGCGCCTCGGCGATCTGCAGGACGAAAATCGGTTTGCGCGCAAGCTGAAAGAGGTGATGGAGTTCCATAACTTCGCGCTGCAGCATTACTATGGTGTGGAGCCACTGGACTATGACACCGTGCTGTCAGACACGCTCGCGATGGCGCCTGAACTGCTTGCAATGATGGCGGATGTAACCAGCCTGCTGCATGAGCGCCGCAAATCCGATGCAAAAATCATGTTCGAGGGGGCCCAGGGGTCACTGCTGGACATCGACCACGGCACCTATCCCTACGTCACCAGCTCCAACACCACCGCAGGCGGCGCGGCAACCGGCTCTGGTTTCGGTCCCTTGTATCTCGACTATGTGCTTGGTATTACCAAGGCCTATACCACTCGTGTAGGATCCGGACCGTTTCCCACCGAGCTGTTCGACGACACCGGCAAGCACCTGGCGGACCGCGGCCATGAATTTGGTGCCACCACCGGGCGGGCTCGCCGTTGCGGCTGGTTCGATGCTGTAGCGCTGCGTACCGCGGTGAATATCAACTCCGTAAGTGGTATCTGCTTGACCAAGCTGGATGTGCTGGACGGCCTGGAAACCATCCGTATTTGTGTAAGCTATACCTGCAAGCAGGGCAAGCCGGTGGCGAACCCGATTGACTCCGAAGACTACGAAAAACTGCAGCCGGTATATGAAGAAGTGCCGGGCTGGAGTGAATCTACACTGGGCGCAAAAACGCTGGAGGAGTTGCCCGCAGCCGCTCGGGCCTATATCAAGAAACTGGAGGAACTGGTGGGGGCGCCTATCGATATTGTGTCTACAGGCCCAGACCGTGTGGAGACCATCGTACTGCGCCACCCCTTCTCGGCATAGTGGCAACGTCCTGTGGGGGTAATCTGCCGCTAGGCTAGAGTCAGGCCCTCTCCTTCATGAAGCATATCGTTAATGGCAAGTCGGATGTAGACTTCAAGTTGTTGCACGGCTTCTATCTGGCAGGAAAACGGCCCCTCGACAGATCCTTCCCTCGTCAGGAAATACCACTCGTGGCCGTCTTTCACCACTCTTTCGGAGCGAAAGCGGGCGCGTGAATTCAATTGGTCGCCGGAGCGTCGTGATGACATGGTGCTTGCAAATCCTTTTTTGAAATATCCGAGTAACTTGTCGCAGTATTTTATCGCGTTCATGTGGACGACGTTTTGCCTGTTTCGTGATGCAGCTCTCAAATCCGAACGCTTTTTGCCCCTACTCCCCGGATTCACCCCCCTTTTGGTCTGGTTGGATGTAAATCACTAGAGACAAATGAGATTTACAACCTGACCTGGATGCCCTGGAGAAAGGCGGAAGTTAATCACAGTTTGGGGATAGAGCCCGGGATCAGTGTGATCGTCTTCACAGAAATGCCCGGCCTGTCAGAGTGCCGCCGCGCTCCCATGCTACAAACTCACCCCGACAGTTGCGATCGCTCGCAGCGGGTAAATTGTTTACTGGAGCATTGGATAAATGAAACTTATTTTAAAGGTGGCAACAGGGCTGGCTGCAATACTGCTGGCAGGTGCTGCGCAAGCTAATCTGATGGTTCAATCGATCGATCTGGCGATGGTGAACACCGAATACAATTCGCGATCTCTGTCCGCATCAATGTCTGCGGAAGACGCGTTTATGGCCGCTTTGTTCAACGGCTTCATGTCAGCCTATTCTAACCCGGGCAATATCATCTGTGATCTCTCGGTAGATGTGTTCGATAATGTGAGCTCGCACGATACCTGTGGCGGCTCGAAACGGGATATAGGTGCCCTGTTTGCGATCAGTGGTTCCGCAGAGGCTGACACACAGCTGCAACTTGGCCTCGACTGGGGCAGGGGTGGCTTTATCGCGCTGAGTACCGGTGGGCTGGCTCCCGAGATTACACGCTACAACAGTGATATCTGGTGGAGCAATAATTGGAACAACGGTGATGTGCTCGACTTTATTATTCCCAAAACGCAGGAGTTTTTGCTGATAGGCCTCGGCTTTGAGGGCTGCTGTGACGGCTCTAATTCTGCCCGCTGGCGTTCGCTGGCCGAACCTGCCGCACCCGCTGCACCAGCGACATTCGCTGTCGGTATGGAAGCGCCTGAAGAATGGAATCTGTTACAGGTGAATGCACCGGCTGCTGTGCCTGTACCCGGTGGCGCCTATCTGCTCGGCATAGGCCTTCTGGGCCTGGTATATTCGCGACGCGCTCGCTAGAGCGGGATTGGGCTCTGGTCCAGAATTCGCACTGCATTACGGGATGCACCCGCTGTCTTGGGGCATGGGGTAAGTGGTTCACTGTGGTGGTGACGTTTCGCCGGTTATCCAATTGACACCCATCCCCAATCCTCCTATCGTGTCTCCTATACGAAATCATACAACCCATCCGTCACCTCGGGCGGCTGGTTGCAAAGGAGTCTGCAATGAAAAACACGGTGTTCAACTTTATCCTGGCCGGCGTGTTGGCAGCGCTTCCGTTGGCGGCTTATGCACAACTCGATCCACCGACCTCATGCGAGCAAGTGGAGGATATGCTCAGCAATGGTAGTAGCTCTGCCGAGGTCGTCAATGCCATGATCGACAGCGGCATGGCGCTCACTGGGGCAACCGTCTTTGCTATGGAGTGTGCAGACGCGCAATATCGTATTGCTATAGCAGAGGCTGGCGTTGGCCTGGCCAGTAACCTCAATGAGGCGAGGGGCGTTGTGAGAGCAGTGGCCGATGCTTACGGCGAGTCCAGCGACGAGACGAACGCCGCGCGTAAAGCGTTTGAAGCGAGTGAGAAAATGGCCAAACAACCTAAAGAATACAAGAGCGACTTCACGCCTCAGGGCGGTGGTGCCGATGTCAGTCCTTCAACCTGATTCAGGCTGACCCTGCTTCGCAAAAAGGCAGCAATCGCTGTCTTTCTATGTACAGGAGTGCAGTATGTCGCGTGAGGCCGGACGCGAGTAGTGACGGTTGGCCGGGCGTTATTATCAAGCGGTTAAACCATAACGATTATAAAAACGTCTTCACCTCTTGAGCCTAAAAATACCTACTAAACTTGAGCCCACCCTGTTTGTGGCCTACCTGGCTATTCTGGTGTGGGCGCCCTTGCCTTTTGCATCCAACCGGATCTGGGCTGGCGCCCTGCTGGCCGGGCTGGTTAGCCTGGTGCTTGTGGGCTGGCTGCTGCTTTATCTTACCGGTAAGGCACGTATTAGCGCCGAGGTTTGGCGCTACGGCCGTTTGCCTCTCGCGTTACTTTTGTTGGTGCAACTTTGGGTTTTCATCCAGATTCAGTACCTGCCCCGACCGCTGGTGGAGTGGCTTTCTCCCCAGGCATTTGCCTGGCATGTGAAAGGCGGGTGGCTCAGTCTTTCGCTGGACAGGGAATACACCAAATACTACCTGTTGCGGGGGTGTGGCTTCACCGCTGGATTTTTCCTCACCCTTGCGTTGGTGAATAGCCACGCGCGGTTGCGAACTCTGCTACAGGTGCTGGTGTTCAGTGGCACCTGCCAGGCGGTCTATGGCGCTTTTATGGTGCTCAGTGGCCTCGAGTTGGGCTTTTTTGTAGAGAAATATGTAGGGCAGGGCGTCGCCACCGGTACCTTTGTAAACCGCAATCATTACGCGGGCTACCTCGTAATGTGTCTCAGCGCGGGCATAGGCCTGTTACTTGCACATTTGTCTACCAATAAGGCCTCCAGCTGGAAAGAGCGCTTGCGCGCTTTGCTCGAACTTATGCTGAGCCCCAAGATTCGGCTGCGCCTGTATTTGGCGGTGATGGTGGTAGCCCTGGTGCTCACGCGGGCGCGTATGGGTAATATTGCGTTTTTCTCTGCCCTGGGGTTTGCGGGCGTGGTAGCCATGACGAGTGGACAACGATTTTCCTGGCGGGTGGTGGTGTTTTTAGCCAGCCTGCTGGTGGTGGATATGCTGATTCTGGGAAGGTGGTTCGGATTCAATCAGCTAGTGGAGCGGCTTGAGCAGACTCATCCCAGCCAGGAAGCACGGGTGTGGTCTAATTCCTATACTGTTGATTATCTCAGGGAATTTTATTTAACAGGCTCCGGTGGCGGCTCCTTTTACGGGGTGTTCCCTAACTATCAGGCAGCAAAACTACAGGGTTTTCACCTACACGCCCACAATGATTACCTGGAAATCGCAGTTGAGCTGGGCATTCCCGCCGCCCTCGCCCTGGCAGTATTCGTCAGCCTTGCCTTCTGGAGTGCGTGGCGGGTGCAGCGAGAGCGACGAACGCGTTTGTATCGGGGTGCGGGCTTCGCTGTAACCATGACGGTTCTGTGGGCGGCGATTCATTCCACTACGGATTTCAGTCTGCAAATGCCCGCCAATGCGCTCACCTTCGTCACTATACTGGCGCTGGCGTTTATCGGACGAGGCTTAGCGGCACCAGCTGTCACTGCATAAATGTTGTGAAAATCCTAAGAGCCGTTTTTCTGCCGAATACTCCGACTTTACACTTGCTCTTCGTAGTTTCTGCATGTGTCTCCGCTTATACTGAGTTTATTAAGAGCGCACCAGACTGCTCGGAGACCAAGACCAGTAAAACAGGGAGTGACCTATGAAAATGATTGCCATGAAGGTATTACCTGGCGCAATGCTTTGCGCCTTCGGGGCGGTAACCGCGCAGACTGCGCTGGCCCTGGAGCCAGCCAATCTGCAGGCGGGGCCGGTATTTATTACACCCACCTTGGACGTGGAAACTTACTACACCGACAACCTATGGCTGACTGATACCCCCCCGTGTCAGGATAGATGTCGTGCCTAATTTTTCATCAA
>TARA_R110001599_G_scaffold353815_1_pt1 | contig 90725 bp, 86 predicted proteins | sample TARA_R110001599 | Tara Oceans TARA_R110001599 (sample SAMEA4398360) | marine metagenome | biome: Polar Biome; feature: [MES] marine water layer (ENVO:01000295) within the mesopelagic zone...; material: water (ENVO:00002006), including particulate matter (ENVO:01000060) such... | reverse complement strand
GGGTGCCTCCCCGGCAGAGCCGGGGGGTCTCCCTTTTGTACTAGTTGAAGTTAGATTTATACAGTAAGTATTTCCGTGTCGAACTAACAAAAGCACATACTGCTTTTTGCAAAAAAATAGTACCACGCCTGTAAACGCACCTTATCCGTTTTTGGCAATAATCTCACATGTGCTAGTGGCTAGTCCGCCGATCCAAACCAGCCGGCAGGTACCGTGCTCAAAGAAAGAAAAGTGGGGCAGCCGAGACTCCCAAAACCCCTACTGTCAACATTGCGTAGCGTAGATTGTCATTCCCAACATAACCCAGATACAGTTCGCTTAGTAGTCCCACCACCAGTGGGCCCAACTCCAGGCCAATCATATTCAGGACAAGGAACTGAATGGCCAAGGTGAGAGCGCGCATTGTCAGGAGCACCAAAGAATGTGAGATCGCCAGACCAGGACCCAAGTAGGTATTGATCATGATATTAGTCAGAAACACTTTCTGTCGTCTCTGGCAAATCCGCCGACAGGACAGGAGGGCTTCCCTGGATAAGACGCACCGGATCCTTGATGAGGGTTAGGTTACTGCATCCGTTAGTGTTATTGAAAAGCCAGCTTTTTGACTTGCCAAAACAGGATACATGAAAGTCTCCAAAACAAAGATACTGTAAGATTACTTAATACCTCGCGGAGTCGCCGCTTGGAAAAACGACTCTGTTGTTAGACCTGGAAACAACCCAGGAACCTTTCCAGGAAAAAAATATGAGTATCAAATTCGAACAGCAACTTGAGCTGTATCACTACGGTGAGTCGCTGTGCTCGCAGAAAATCCGAGTAGGCTTGATTGAAAAAGCGCTGCCGTTCAAATCTCACTACATAATGCTCTGTGACATCCACCAGAATTGCCAGAATCTGACTCCCGAGTACCTTAGGGTGAACCCCAAAGGGCAGGTGCCAACACTGGTTCACAACGGCACACCCGTATACGATGCCCATCGCCAGATCAAATATATCGATGAATATTTTCCTGACAGTGGCATTTCCCTCTGGCCCAGTGACGCTGAGCGCGCTCGACTAGCCGGCGAGTGGTTTGAGGAGGGGATGTTGACTCAAGACGCTCCGTTAGGCTTGACCTTCGGCAATGCGATTCCTGTAGTGTCTGGAGAGCTGTTGGCACATACGCTGCAAAAGCAACCACTCGAGGCAGTAGAGCAAAACATGTCGCATCACCCAATCGAGACTCGCGCTAAAATGTTTGTCAGGTTACGCAGGCACGGTTCGAATATTTCATCAGAAAAGATGGATGTCTTGCTTACCACGCTTGCCAGGGGACTGCGTTCGATTAACCAGCAACTGGCAGATACCGACGGTCGCTGGTTGCTCGGTGATTTTTCCCTGCCCGATATCACCCTGATGGCTTGCTTTCACAGGCTTAAGGATGTGCATCTGGACGACGCCCTGCGACATCCGGTCGTACCGAACCTGGCGCCATACTGGGAGCGCTTGCAGGAGCGGCCATCCTACAAGACTGGTATCACCGACTGGCACGACCAGGATAATTTGCGCCCCGCCATCGCCGAAGTCTATGGTGGCAAACCATCACGCTATCTAGATCAACTGAACCAGAAATTGGCTTTCGATTGAATTCGATCGACATTTTTCAAAATGGTAACTTTCGTCATCTGTCGCCCGCTCTGACTATTTGTCGACCAGGTGGAGGACTGAACCTCTCTAGCCCGCATGTTGCACGAGCGCTACGGATCGAGCTGATTTATCGTCGCTACCAGCAGGCCGGCGCATCACATGATGCATTTGATTATTAATTGATCAGCTTTGTCTTGATCGGCCTTCGTTGGAGAAAACTCCCCAACTCCCATTGTTTGTCAGCGCGCCGGGGCAGCACTCTTCGGGGGTTAGGAGGAGTTCAATCGAAAAGCAACCGTGTGGAACAGATCCTGGCGAGGGCAGGCACTGCTCATCAGTATTCGAATGCGGCGGGTGTTGCGTATGACAACAGCGTCGATTTTCAACAACTTCCCAGGAGACATCGCGCCAATCGAACTGGCAGCCAGAGCCGATATAGTCCTACCGGCAGTACTTGAGCTTCCAAAACTTCGGATTTCCAAGAAACAGATCGAGGCCTTCAAAGAGATCGATCATGCCCACGATATCCTGTGCCCGACGACCATCTCGTCCTGTTGGAGAAAATATTTCTTGGAAGCGAGCCGGGAGGCCCTCTAACTGCCGCCAAGGAAACCTGCAGGAAGCTGGAAGACTATATTGAGAGGTGGGAAATCGACATGGGGGGCTGAACGCGAAGCTATCTGCGCGCAGGCGCTTGGCCTGGCAATAGGCGATACCGTCCTGACCGAGTCGCGTGGCAAACCGGTCCGTCCAAAAATTGAGCAGATGAGCGTATTGGCTTATGACCGCAAGCTAAGCTTCCACATCTCTGGTAAGCGCTACCGAAAAGACGACCTGCTCGGCAAACGGGACGAGTCGGTTTTCCTGCACACGGAGAGTAAATTCAGCCGGTCCGAATCAGTACAAACCGCTGAGGGGACGCTCTACTGGCACACTGAACCAGAACCAGAACCAGATTGGATACGCATGTCCAGGGAACCCTACCCCCTCAGCCAGACGCTCGATATTTTTTGCATCCGACGAGCCGGAGTGTTGAAAGCCGCCCAAAATTGACCCCACGGGGGGTGCGGATAAAAACTTGGACTGGTTTTATGCCGTAAGTCCAAGACTCTCTCGGTATTCGATGGGGCTGAGAGAGCCAAGGGATATCTTGATCCGCCTCTCGTTGTACCAGCGGATGTAAGAATCGACTATCTGAATGAACTGCTCAATCGTGGTGGTCTTCCAATCCCGAGGGTAGAACAGTTCCGTTTTCAGCCGTCCGAAGAAGCCTTCGCATGCAGCGTTGTCAGGCGAGCACCCCTTGCGAGACATCGAGCGAATCAGGTTCGCATCACCGATCCTTGATAGCCACCCAGGCCAGCGGTAGTGGGCGCCACGATCAGAGTGGACGACGGGCCGGTTCTTGCTTTGGACCACAGTCTCGATGGCAGCATCGAGCATGGTGTTGACGAGCTCAGCGTCTGGATGCGTCCCAATGGTCCAGCTGATCACCAGGCCATCGAAGCAGTCGATCGATGATGGGCGATAGGTACACCTTGCCGGCCGGAATCTGGAACTCTGTGATGTCGGTAAGCCACTTTTCGTTCGGGGCCACTGCGTGGAAGTCGCGATTGATCAGGTTCTCGGGTGCCGGGCTGATTTCGCCCAGGTAGGAGCCGTACCGACGCCGCTTTGGCTTGGCAACGACCAAGCTCTCTTGCTTCATCAACCGCTGTACCACCTTCTCTGAGATGGTGACGCCCTGCCTGATCAGCGAGGCGTGCAGCCTGCGGTAGCCGTAACAGCGGTGGTTCAGCTCGAATATGTCGGTGATCGTTTGGCGCACCGCAAGGTACTTGTCTGCTACCTTCACACGGGCTCGATGGTAGAAGTACGAACTGCGAGCCAGCTCCAACTGAGCAAGGAGCTCTGGCAAAGCATAGAGCCCTTTGAGGGCATCAATCAGCAGTGTCTTCTCCCGGTTGGTCAGGAGTTGCAGATCGACGCCCAGGCCTTTTTTTAATATTTCATTGGCCTTCTTCAAGAGATCCCGCTCGAGCTGCAGTTGCCGGATGTCGCGTTGTAGTGATTCCAGCTCCGCCCGCTCTGGGACTGGCGGCGAGTTGTTGCTGTGTTTCATGGATGCGGGTGCCTCATGGCCGAGTAGCTGGTTCTTCCAGTTGTACAACGTCGGCCTGCACACGTCCAACTTTTCGGCCACGGCTTGCGCGCTTCCCTGCCGAGTGCAAAGCTCCATGACTCCAGCCTGTTTCAATGTCTCGGGGTATCTTCGACGGCCAACACGGCCAACGATGGCTTTCCTGCTCTCAGGAAACGCCTCGCGGACCCAAGCGGTCAACGTCCCACGACACGGGTAGCCAAGCGCCCTCAACGTCAGAGCAATGCATCGATCGTGATTGAGGTAGTGCGCGACAGCCGCCTCCTTCTGCGTCTGCGAATACTTTGGTTTCCGGCCCGCATAGCCCACCGCCAAATCGCGCTTTTTCTCATATTCCCGATGCCAGCCCTTCAAGGCATTCTTGGTTGGGTAACCCAGCTAACGGATTGTTGGCCTGACGCGTTTGCCGAGCTTGATGTAGAGCTCAACCGCTCGAATCCTGTCTTTGTACGAATACATGAACTACCTCCTGGTAGTCCAAGTTTTCGTCCGCACCCCCCACGGGGTCAGTTTTAAGTGGTAATCAACAGTAATTAGGAAGGACTGTGTTTTTTGCCTGTTTCCACTGGAACCGCGCCATCAGGCACCGAATGTGGAGGTTTTATACGGCTGAACACACTCCCAGGACCGCTTAAACGTGATTCATGCCCGGATGATGATAATAAAAAATCGTAAATCAGTGTTAATTGACGCCATATGTCGAGTAATCGAATTCGTGGACACAGGAGGTTGGGGGCGTAGGTTAAACGTGTCGCGCAAAATCCATGCTCTTATGCAATACACGGACAATCAGGGTGTACTGTTCCATTTCCCGAAAGAATACAACGTGAGACTGATATTCGGAGCGTCTGAGCCCTGACGCAAGTTCATCAGCCGCACGCCCCCGGAGGGGGGCCTCGGCAAGAGCTTTGAAGCTGCCACCCAATCCATGCAAATACGCCCGCGCTTGCTCAAGGCCGAAGTTTACAATCGTGTATTCAAAAATGTCATCGACATCGGCGCTCGCCTTCCCGCTTAACTTATAACCGGCCATCAGCTCGCAGGCGGGCTTCAACCTCAGCCATGATCTGCGGAACAGTCTTTTCACTAACTCCACTATCCAGGCCTTCCTGAATAGCTACTTTCAGAGCATGAAACTTCGCGTTGTGTTCCTGATCCCGGCGGATCAGGTCGCGAATATATTCGCTATCGTTGGTAAAATCGCCAGCAGCAATCTGGGCCTTGATCCACTGGTCCTGCTGGTCCGTGACAGTAATTGTCTTACGGGTCGTTGCCATTAGACCTCCTGGTTAAGTAGGACATAATCATACTATTGGTGCAATATAGCGCACGCTCGAACGGCCTTCAATAGCAATTTGTCGAGGGAATGGTGGAGACTACAGAGATATACACCCACGTCACTACCAGGCGCAGCGGGTAGTGACGTGGGCAGCGCGATTATTAACGGCAGCGTTTGTAGCAACTAGAAAGGATGGTGTTTTTTGCCTGTTTCTACTGGAACCACCCCATCAGGCGCCGGTTTTAGCGGCTTCACACGGTCGAATATGCACCCAGGAACGCTAGAACATGATTCATGCCCGGAAGATGATAATAAAATAGCCAGGAGTCCAACATAAACCACCCCAGGTTCCGGTCGAATACTCTGTGACACCCGTATTACGGGTTCGTATAGTAGAGCCATTAGACGCTGCCACTGCGGAAAAGTGGTAAGGAAGACCCCTCCTTGCGCAAGCAAACGGGGTAGGCGGAATCTGGATGTTTTGGAATCCGCCGAACGCGTCAGTCAGGGCCATTTTTGACGCAGAGGTCAGTGATGACCGGGTCCATCTTCAAACTATTGCAGTGCCGCTTCGTCTAGGTACCGCACTTTCAAATCTCTCCCGCTTGTTCAGGGGACTGTTCCATAACCGATGTTGATATCCGGTCATGTTTGACCGGGCTGTTTCACAGTCTCTTCAAATCCGCAAACGCACTGGCGGTCAGTGCGTTCTGCTTTTTCTAAAACGGAGGTATTTCCACCCCAGCCCAAGGCTGGATGACCGTTGGTTTGCACGGGCCAGTTTTCATTAGAAAACACACCGTGTTGTCTATGGCCAGACACATTCATGTCAACCGGGATTGGTGTCCCGTGATCGTACCGCCTAGCGGACCTGCGCAGCATTGTTGCCAGGTGATCAGAAACACTCACCGAAGGAACAACACTATGAAAAACCTGAACTACCAACTGAAATTATTGTGCAAACACAGCCATGAAGGCAGCTTCGAAACCCGGGTGGGCCGGGAGCGCCAATTGAGCGCCATTGCCAACCAATTACACGAGCTGGGCTTCAGGCAACTGAAAGCCACTTCTCTGAAACAAAAGCATGTCCAGACCCTGGTGGACCTGTGGCTGAAGCAAGACCTCTCCCCAGGGACCATCAAGAACCGGATGAGCTGTTTACGCTGGTGGGCTGAAAAGGTTAACAAACGAGCCGTAGTGGCCGGCAGCAACGATTCTATGGGATACGGGACCGGCAGTTTGTGTCGGACCAAAGCAAGGCGAAAGACCTGGCAGGGGAACAGCTCGTCCTGGTCAAAGACGAGCACGTCAGAATGAGCCTGCGCCTGCAAAAGGCTTTTGGGCTTAGAAGAGAAGAAGCCATCAAGACCCAGCCTCGCTGGGCGGATCGGGGCAAGCACCTGCATCTCAAGGCAAGCTGGACCAAGGGCGGGCGGGAACGCACCGTGCCCATTCGCACCTCAGAGCAGCGAGCCGTACTGGAACAGGCCAAACAAATGTCCGGACTGGGGGCCCTGATCCCTGGGGGTCGAAATTACATCAAGCAACTGAGAATCTACGAGCGCCATACCGCCAACGCCGGGCTATCCAAAATGCACGGCCTGCGACATGCCTATGCCCAGCAGCGCTACCGGGAGCTGACTGGCTGGCCGTCACCTCATGAGGGGGGCCTTCCAAAGGAAAATTCAGCGAGGCTCAGAAACGAAAGGATCAGCAGGCCCGCCTGACAATCAGCAAAGAGCTGGGCCATGTCAGGGAACAGATAACCGCCGTGTATCTGGGGCGGTGATACCCAATGCCGCGAAGTTCGACCCATCGCCCCGCCAATCCCGCATTGGAGCCCCCCATCGCCCGGGGCCTCAATCAGGCGCAGGCCGCGGCCTATGTGGGATTGGGCGTCACCCTGCTTCGAGAGATCGGCCCACCCCCTATCCGGGTGCGCCACCGCAATATCTGGGATCGACTTGACCTAGACGCCTGGCTTGAGGACTATAAACGTCGAGGGCGGGCCAAGGAGGAAAATCTATGGCCCGAGAAAAAGGACTCTATCAGCGTAAGGACTCGCCCTACTGGTGGATCGACGTCGTCTTGCCAGACGGACGCCGAGTATGCCAGAGCACTAGGCTTAAAGACCGAGACGCTGCCACCGAGCTCCTGATCCGCCTCAAGGCAGACACGTACGATGCACAACACAAGCCACTGCAGCCCGATCGCAGTTGGAAGGAGGCCGTGCTGCGCTACGTCGGCGAGCTGGATAGTCCCAGCCGCCTCGTATCCAGTCGTGACCACCTGCGGCAACTTGACCCCTTTCTCGCCGAGCTGCGGCTCAACGAGATCTCGATGGAGTCACTGCAGCCGTTTATCCGCCATCGCAAGGATGTGAAGGGCGTAACCAATGCCACGGTGAACCGGGCATTGGAGGTTGTGCGACGTATTCTGCACCTGGCCCGTGATGAGTGGGGGTGGCTGGAGCGCTTTCCCCGCATCCGGATGTTGAGTGAGCCGAGGCGCCGCGTGCGCTTTCTCTCACGCCAGGAAGCCGATGCTCTGCTGGAGGCACTGCCGGCGCACTTGCGCCCGGTGGTGTCGTTTGGACTGGCCACAGGCTGCCGAATGGGAGAAATCCTGAACCTGGAATGGCACCGGGTGGATTTTGACCGCCGCGTCGCCTGGCTGGATCACGGCACCACCAAAAACGGCGAGGGACGTGGCATCCGCCTGAACAACGATGCCATTCTCGCCCTGAGGGCGGTCGAGGGAAGTCACGGCCGCTGGTGTTTTACATACCGGAAGAAGCGCATGGAGCGCGTGGGCTCTGGCTGGAAGCGTGCGCTCAGGCGGGCCGGGATCACGGAATTTCGATTCCATGATCTGCGCCACACCTGGGCCAGTTGGCATGTCACCAACGGCACGTCGTTACAGGAGCTGATGGAACTGGGCGGCTGGAAGTCGTATGAGATGGTGCCGCGCTATGCGCACCTGGCACCGGATCATCTGAGTCATGCCGCGGCGCGCATCGAACGGACACTGGAGATCGTAGAGCATAACTCTACGAAAACCCTACGTTCGGTGGATGAGAAGATGGACGTGAAAGCGTAAGTCTTTGAAAAATATGGCGCGCCTGGCACGATTCGAACGTGCGACCGCCTGGTTCGTAGCCAGGTACTCTATCCAGCTGAGCTACAGGCGCGTGAGGGGGCGTACTATAAGGATGTCGGCATAGTGAGTCAAGACCAAACCCTGCGACAATCAGACTCGCATTGTCGGGCTGCTGGTGGCCTCCGGCTAGTTTTTGCTGCGCAACGCCCCGCCGGTCACGGCGCCTCGAGCCGGGGTGTCTATCAGCACCCCCGGATTCATCATTCCGCTGGGGTCCAGCACCTGCCGCGCGCCAGCGAAAGCCTGGCGAAACAGGGGCGGAGCCTGCATGTCATAGCCATTAGGCCTATGGTCGCGGCCCACCGCATGGTGATGGGTTACGGTGCCACCAAGGCAGGTCACCGCCTCATTCGCGGCCAGCTTGATGATACGCCATTTGTCCAACATGGACGCCATATCACCGCTGTCACTGCCCAGGCAATAATACGTGAAGTAAGGGGCCGGGCCATCCGGGTAAACATGCGTGAAGCGGCAGCTGAGTATGGGGTCTGCGCCGCTCACCTCTTTCAAAACCTCGCCCACTCGCTCTTTCACCCCCGCGTAGAAAGCCTCGAAGCGGTCCCAGGTGATAGCAGTCTCAAAGGTATCAACGATAAGCCCCGCCGGTGTCAGGTAATTGCGATAATAGGGTGCCCGCAAAAACTGGTTGCGCCAGTCCCCTGCCGCGCCCTTGCGATGTTCGCCCTCCTCCGCTTGTGCCGCCGCCGCTGTGACCATTGAGCGTTCAACACTGTCGGCATCCCAGTTACCACCGTGATCCGCAGCCAACTCAAGGGCTCTTGCGACCCAGGCCCGTAGGGGGTGGTCGGCCGACTCGAAGGCCAGCACCAACAGGGCTGTGCTACCGTCCCCTACCCCGTTGGCCATGGCCTCCAGCGGGTCCAGCAGACGGCAATTGCTGGGAAACAGTCCCGCCTGGCTGATGGCGCGCACCGCAGCAGTTGCCTGCGGCATACCCGGAAAATTGATGCTGGCCGATGCTCGATATTGCGGGCGGTCCTGTAACCGCATCCAGGCATGGGTAATAAAACCGAGGGTGCCCTCCGAGCCGATCATCATTCTGTCCGGCGAGGGCCCGGCGCCGGAGCCTGGCAACCTGCGGCTCTCTATCTCACCCGCCGGCGTCAGCATGCGTACGCTCTCGACGAAATCATCGATGTGGGTGTAGTTGGTAGCGAAATGCCCGCCGGCCCGGGTGGCAATCCAGCCACCGAGGGTGGAAAACTCAAAGCTCTGGGGAAAGTGGCGCAGAGTAAGCTTGTGAGGTTTTAGCGCTGCTTCCAGCTCCGGCCCCAGGGCACCCCCCTCGATCAGCGCTGCCCGGCTGCTGCGGTCTACTTCCACCACACGGTTGAGGTGTTGCAGGTCTACGCTAATAACGGCCCCGTAATCACCCCCTACGTCCGGCTCCACACCGCCGCACACACTGGTGCCACCACCAAAGGGGATGAGTGCAGCACCGCAACTGGCTGCGAAATCCATCAGCCGGTTGATATCATCCTCTGTGCGAGGGAAAGCCACATAATCGGGCGGATTCGGCATGTCTCGTTGTTGCATGCGCACCAGGTCGGCGAAGGATTTGCCGTAGCCGTGGGTAATACGGTCATAGGGTGTGTCCGACAGAATGGACGCAAGCGCTGCGGGGGGATTTATGCGCGGTGCCCGCAATACAAACTCATCCAGCTGTGGTGTGGCACCCGGTGCGGTATTCGCGCCCAGTTGCGCCGCCAGCTTGGCGACATGCGTCTGTTCCACCTCGCTGAGGCCCGCGTCTGCGTAACCCCAACCCCAGAAACAAAGCTCCCTGCGGTGCCCAAGCGTGGCTACCATATGCCCTCCTGATGACTGTACCGTTGAACCCGGCGTTTTTTTAGTGGGTGTGCATCCCGAAGTTTGGCGGTGTCCGGTCTAGATAGCCAATTATCGCCATCAGCGTCGCAGTATCCCCCGCCCCATCCGGGGTTGGCTTGCCCGCCAGTACATCCCGCAACTGCCGGGTGCTCAAATTCACTTTTGGGGTATTGTCGGCCAGCGGCCCCTGGGTAATTTCCAGTATGCTGTTACGCAGCTCCACGGTATAAGTATCGCCTGAATCGGTAAACTCGATACCCAGCAGCAGGCGCTTATCGCCCGCCTTGTCCGCGTCTACCTGGTAGCGCCAGCCCTCCAGAATTCGGCCCGCCGGCAGCTCAGACTGAACTCCCTGCAAACCAATCGCCATCAGCGCACCCGGCTTGAGCTTGCCATCGAGTTCGTTGGCGCCGTTGAGATACCAGGCCCGGGCTATAGTGTTGATCTCCTGGTAGCCGCGCTGTCGCAAGCTGGCCGCCTTCAAGTGTCTTGCATCCCAATCCTCGGGATCAATGCGCACCAGCATTTGTGTCAGCTCAGCAGAAAACTGCACATCACCGGCCTCGTAGGCCTTCTTCGCCGCGGCCAGCACCGTGTCGCGCCCCCCCATCAATGCCACGTAACGCCTCGCCTTCTCCACCTGTTCCGTTGGCAGAAGGTCGGTGGCATCGCCGCTGAACCAACTCACCCAACCAGTGTAGATTTCCGGGGCGATAATCCAGGGGGTGCCGTACATCGGACGGGTGAAAGGCGCAATATCCAGATACGGCGGCAATTCCAGAAACTGCTGCTGTAATTCAGCCGGTGTATAGCCCTTGTTAATATAACGAATACCCTGGTCCCACAGATACTGGATCGCATCGCGGCTGACAGTGACGTAGCGCTGAATATCTTCACGCCCCTGGATGGGCATAATGTGGGAACCCAGCAGCCACTCGGGTTGAATCTCGCGCACAAGATCCAGTGCTTTCATATAGTTCTCAGGAAGCCGGGGTTTGGAACCGCGAATTGAGTGAATATTGGCCAGCGCGTAGAAGAACTCGTCTCCTATCAGCACCATATCAAACTCCGGCAGGTACAGGCCGAATTCCGATATCGCCTCTCCCCCGGTGTAAAAAACCTGCATTTTTACCCCGGCGATTTCCAGCTCCACATCCTCGCTAAAGGTATCGGTGGGTGGGATATACCCTGACTTACCGCCCAGGATTTTGGGCGAACAGCAGCCGTGATGATGCTTGTCTTCCGGCGGCAGCAGGTCCGGGCCGTAATAAAAGACCCCCATGATCTGGCGCGGCAAAATGGCGCCAAACTCGTTGGCGACTTCCGCTTCGAAATTGTCCCAGGCATAAATCTTCACGCTGCCATCTGCCACCTGCTCCGGCGTCACCAGCGCGGCAGTACCACCGTAGTGATCCGAGTGGTGATGGGAATAGAAGATGGCTTTAATCGGTTTGTCTGAAATCTTGCGGATTTCCGCGGCGATAAATGCACCAGCGTCCATGTTGACGCTGGTGTCATACACAATAAGGCCATCATCGCCCTCAATGACGGTGCTGTTGCCAATCCAGCCACCGGGCACGTGTATGGTCCACACCGGATACTTCCCGGCCTTGTAGGTGCCAGCTTTCTCGGTAAAAAGCTTCTGGTGTTCGAGAAAATACGGTGGCCAGCTGCGCTCTACCTCGTAGGGGTTTGGCGGTGGTGTTTTGTCAGTGGCCGCCGCAGACAGGCCATTGCAGAAAATGAGGACTGTAGCGATTACCAACGTCATCCGAATACCGATACCTGCATTGCTGATCATATGTCACCCTGATTTTTTATCATTTGGAACTGGGATAGACTCCATTAAGGCAAGCATTAACTAACGAACATAACCCGGCGACGAATCCAGATACAGGCGAATCGGCCAATTGGAGTTCTTGCCCAAATGTATCACCAGGCCGTAGTTGTCATTGTCATAGTCATTCAACCACTCGTAGGTAATATCCAGCGGCACCGGTTTCTCGGGGCGCTTGCCGATCACAACCACCTCTTCAATAGTATCGGGGTGATTCATCGAGGATTTTGGAATTGCGAGCACGAGGGTATGTGCCTCCCCGGGCTTCCCCTCTTCCACCTCACGCATTTCCACACCCGTGCCGGGATCTCTGTTACCTTTGACCAACTCCATCCAACCGCTTTCTAGCGGCAATGGGACATCCTGCGCCACCAGCAGCAAGGGCAATGCAAGTAACAAGGTGAGTGAAAGTTTGATAAAGCGTACAGTACACATGGCTAATTCCTCTCGTTGAAGATCCCCTGGATGGTCGTCCCGCTTGTGGATTGTGGCCGATTTCCGGGTTCAAAAAATTTGATACCGATCAAGTCTAACAGCTTGGCGAATAAGCGATACTGTAAGAAACAGACAAGGAGAAGTGCAAGGTGGCAAATGAAGAGCAAATAGAATACTGGAACGGCGATGCGGGCAAACGTTGGGCCCAGGATGACGCTATAATGGCCCGTTTGTTGCTGCCGGTCAGTAAGGCATTACTTGCGCCTATTGCGGGCAGCCAGCGCGCGCTGGATGTCGGCTGCGGCGGCGGGAGCCAGAGCTTAATGTTGGCCCAGCGGCTGAGCGCAGACGCCCGGGTGCTGGGTGTGGATATCTCCGGGCCCCTGCTTGAGGTGGCACGAAATAAAATCACCAGCGGCGGCAAGGGTGCACAGGTCGATTTTTTACAGGCGGACGCCGCCAGTTATACCTTCGAGCCAAACAGCTTTGACCTGCTCTTTTCCCGTTTTGGCGTGATGTTTTTTGACGACCCGGTAGCGGCCTTCAGCAACCTGCGCCGCGCCATGACACCACAAGGCCGGCTGGCGTTTTCCTGCTGGCAAGGCATGAAGAGCAATGAGTGGACATGGATACCCATACAGACTGCGCTGCAGCACCTGCCCCCGCCGGAGCCACCCGTGCCCAATGCACCCGGCCCCTTCGCTTTCGCTAACCCCGTGCGACTGGAATCTATCCTGGCGGAAGCAGGCTTTTCCGACATTCGGTTGCAGCCTTTCAACACAGCCTTGCGCATCAGCGAGGCGGCAACACTGGGCCAGGCTGTGCAGGAACTTACGCGCATAGGGCCGATGGGCAGACTGCTGCAGGATCAGACACAGCAGACGCTGGATAAGGTTTTTCCAGCCCTTGAAACCGCCTTGCAACCCTATTTCCGGGACGGTGCACTGGAGTTGGATTCCGCGATCTGGCTGGTCACTGCCGCCAATGGCTGAGCAGCCCAGTACGTTATTAGCCGCTGGTTTGCTCTTTCAAGTGGCTTATAATACGCGGCCTTCTTCAAAGCACTGAAAACAGTAGAGACAACGACAATGAAATTGCTGCGCAAGCAGGTATTCCACCTGAGTGACATTCCACGCGACCTGGACTCTGTGATCAACATCGATAGCAAGAAGGAAGTCGACCCACACGAGGTGGGCTTGCTTGAGTCTGATGTAAAGCAAATCTGGGACAACGTCATCAAGGTTTACAAGACCGGTGTTCACCCGGCAATTACTGCGTGTATCCGCCATCAAGGCAAGATTTTACTGTCGCGCTCCATTGGTCACGTCACCGGCAACGGTCCCCACGATGGCCCTCAAACCAGCAAAGTGGTTGCCACCACAGACACGCCCATGTGCCTGTATTCCACCTCCAAGGGTATCACCGCGCTGTTGATGCATATGCTGCAGGAAGACGGCTTGATCAATGTATCCGACCCGGTGGCATTTTACGCGCCGGAGTTCGCCCGCAAGGGCAAGGGCAACATCACCATCCACCAGATCCTGGCGCACCGCGGCGGTATCCCGGGATTGCCAAAGGATGTGGCTGTAGAGACCCTGTGGGATGAAGACAAAACCTGGGAACTACTATGTGACGCCGAACCAATCGTCACAGACGGATCGAAACTGGCCTATCACGCGATCACCGGCGGCTTCGTGCTGGAGCGGGTTATCCGCAAGGTGACGGGGGATAATATCAACGCCTATATCACAAAAAAAATTCGCGAGCCTATGGGCATGAAGTATTTTTCCTACGGCATTGAGCCCGAGTATCGCGACGACCTCGCCATGACCTACGCCACGGGCCCGCGGCCGGGGCCGCTACTGGGTGCTTTCCTGAAACGTGCGCTGGGTGCAGATATTGTTTCGCTGGAACAGGCCTGCAATGACCCGCGCTTCCAGGACGCAATTATCCCCGCTGGCAACCTGGCCGGTACAGCGGAAGAAGTCGGGCGATTTTTCCAGATGATGCTAAACGGCGGCAAGTGGGGTCGACGTCGCATCTGCTCCGAGACCACTGTCGCCCGAGCCGTTCAGGAATTCGGCTCCCGCACTCTGGACCGGACATTGTTCGTCCCCATGCGTTTCTCCGCCGGCCTGATGCTCGGGGACGAACCTTTTGGCGTTTGGGGCCCCAAAAGCCGCTACGCTTTCGGCCATCTGGGTCTGGTGAACAAGTTCGCCTGGGCAGACCCACAGCGCGATATGTCAGCCTGCATACTCACATCGGGCATACCGCTTATTGCCCACCATATTCTGCCACTGGTGAACGTGATGCGTGGCATCGGTAATACGATTCCTGTGGTAGATGAACGCCCGGCGCCCTTCGCCCTGCAATTGGACTAGGAAAAGAGTTTCCAACCAGGCGTCTTACGCCTGAAAAAAGGACGATTGCGCGGGGGATCAGTTCTCGTGTTCGATAATTACCCGCCCGCGGTCCTGTTCAAGGCTGCGGCTGGCATCCACCGTTAGCCAGAGTGCGCGCAACATATTAACCGCCGCCATGCTGAGGTGCTGCTCCGCAGCGCCCAGAGCCAGTTCAGCGGCCTGTTGTTTTTGCGCCCGGTTCAGGTGGGCGGCCTTGTGGCGCATTTCTGCGTCCACGCTATCAAGCAGTTGCTGAATTTCACGCGCGACTTCATCCGTGGCCAGGCGCAACTCCTGCCGAAAGTGCTCTATGTCTCCCGGCATGGCCACCACGGCCTTCGCGCCCCTGAATGCCATTCGCGCTGGTAAAGTGGTAAGGTCGAACCCGAGTGAGACCATTTTCCCTAACATTGGTGTAAACCCCCTGACCGTGTCGTAAACCGATTATAAAGCCTGCGTATGGCGATTAGAACGCCGGTGGATCAAAGGGGGCCTGGCCCTTGCGCTTGCGCAGCCAGTCCAGGGCCTTCATGACACCGGGGCGGCAGACCAGCCAGCGTTCCAGTTGATACTTACCGGGAAAATTCATCAGTAGCAGGCCAACCAGAAGAGTCAGCAGACCCTGCCCCGGGGTCACCAGCATAACCAGCCCCAATAGCACCAGTAGCGCGCCCAATAGGTTCTTCACAGTCCCCAGCAGCAGGGCATACCAGGGCTCTCCCGAGGTAAGGCGCCAAACTTCGCGCTGGGCGCGATTAAAATAGTCATGCGGCAGGCGGGCTACTACCCAGGGAACACCTATGAGCGTGCCGACAAAACCCACAAGGGACAAGCCGCTGGCCCACCACAGTATCGTCTCTAGCTGAGGGTCTATCACCACCTATCCGTATACTCCCTATAATCTCCCATTATGACCGGATTCCGCGACGCTCGTTCAGTTGTTACACCAGCAAGTGCAGCGAGCCCCCTACCCCGCGACCACCAATTTGTACTCGAAAAAGCGGATTACGCTGCTATTTCCCAGAAAAAACAGGTGTGGGCGCTCATTGTAAATATTACCAATCCATTATCGAAGCGGCGGCGGCGCAGACCCAATCCGCGTAAACTGTTGCCGGTTTTACGATACTGATCCGAACCGCGATTTGTACACAGCCAGGGGACACTACTATCAATAACCAGCGGACATTATCACCAAAAATTCTATCCTCTGCAGTAGCGGCACTGGCACTGGGCTTTGGCCTGGCCGCTGCCACTCAGGCTGCGGTTATTGTCCCCACAAAAGGCGGCTTCAGCGGCCATATAAATATTGGCGCAGGTAGTGTTCAGGTTAAATCCAATATGTTGGCCAGTATCCTCTCAGGTAAGGTTGATGTGGGTGAGAAGGAAATCGACAATCTGTCCAAATCACCCAACAGCAGTAAAGGCGGCGCCATCCCTGCCTTGAACTTTGAGCTGTCATACACGTTTAAGAGTACTCGCACCCAGATCCATATCGGTAACCTGCTGGAAGATTTCCTTCGTTTTGACACTGCCACAGTGGTCGGCATACGTCAGGATATTGGCGTTGCGGGTCTGGTGGGAGCCAGTTACCGCAATACGACAGTTGAGACACAAGTGTGGGCCGACCCCTACCTGACCGGTAGCAAGCGCAAGGACACCGACCGCACCAGCGAAGGCTTCAGAGTTTTCTGGCAGCAATTCATGAGCAGTGGTCTGGAAATGCGTTACACCGCCTCCGAGATCGATATCGACAAAGAGAACGGTGGCCAGAGCCTTGCCCTGAGCCCAGCGCAGCGCAGCGCAAGTTGCTGGACCGCAACGGCGACACCGACACTATCGAAATGCTGTACGAATTTTCCTCGGACGACCGCAGCCATATTGTCACTCCCGCCCTGGCCTACATTGATCGCGACCTGGACGGCAACGCCATGGCAAACGACGGCGGCCGCGCCTCAGTCAACTATATCTACCGGCACAACAAGCGCTGGCGCTGGATTTTCAACGCCAGCTACTCCGATATGGACATGAAAGAAGCAAACCCGATTTACGGTGTTGAGGATAGTCTCAACGGCTACGGCGGCAGTGTTACAATGTTCTACACACAACCTTTCGGCTTGAAAGACTGGGCATTTAACGCCACTGCCGGCTGGTTTGAAGAAGATCATGATATCGATTTTTACGACAACTCCGCCGCGATTTTCACCATAGGAATGTTCCGCAAGTTATAGCAGGTCGCGCCTGATAGTTAAGGCTAATGCACGCGACAGCGTGCATTAGCCTCCTCCAAATCACTCTGGGGTAAGCTGACCGCTACCCTGCAACAAAATCGGTCTTATTCGCAACCATGAAACTATCCGTTCTGGACCAATCTCTCGCTCGCTCTGCCACAGAGGCAACTACCGCGCTACACGAAACCCTGGAGATGGCCGTTTGGTGCGAACATCTGGGATACGAACGCTTCTGGGTATCGGAGCACCACGCTTTTCCCGCCGTTGCCGGCAGTGCCCCGGAAGTGCTACTGGCAGCTATCGGTGCCGCCACCAACACTATCCGCATCGGGTCGGGCGGCATCATGCTGCCCCACTACAGCGCCTACAAAGTGGCGGAAGTGTTTTCCCTGCTGGCCAGCCTTTACCCCCACAGGCTGGACCTTGGCGTGGGCCGGGCGCCGGGCGCCGATATGTCGACGGCGGTAGCACTTGCCGCTGATGGGCGCCCCAAATTCGAACAGTTCCCGGAACTGGTGGCCAAGCTCAGCGACTACCTCTGGAATGAAAACTGCAGCCCGGTTGTAAGCCCCAGGGCAGCGGAGAGTATCCCCTTGTGGATGCTGGGCTCCAGCCCCGACAGCGCAGTACTCGCTGCGCAACGCGGCCTGCCCTATAACCTAGGTCTGTTTATCAACCCTCAGGCGGACACCCGGCTGATAGGCCTCTACAAGTCGCGCTTTCAGCCCAGTGCATTGCAACAACAGCCCTACGCGACTCTCACTATCAGCGTCTTCTGCGCCGACAGCGAAGAACAGGCCAAAGCCCTGCAGCTGACACACGACCTCAATCTATTCCGCTTTTTCTCCGGGCAATCAGACGGTGTTTCCATGACACCACAACAGGCGCTCAACTACGAGCTGGGCCCGCGCGAGCAAGCATTCATCGCCAGCCGCCAGAACAGCCGCGCGGCGGGCACCCCACAACAGGTGCGCGCACAAGTGGAACAACTCGCCTCGCAACACGATGCCGATGAGATTATGGCGGTAACCAATATGTATTATCTGGAGGACCGCAAGCGGTCCTTTGAGTTGCTGAAGCAGGCGTTTGATTAACTAATCCGCACCGCGTTTATTTTGAACGCGTTTTGGGGCGCGCTTTGCGTTTCGCCTTTGTGTTAGCTTTAGGCTTCGCCTTGGCTTTGGGCTTCGCTTTAGCTTTGGGCTTCGCTTTGGTTTTGGGCTTTGCTTTGGCTTTAGGCTTCGCTTTAGCATTGGATGTCGCTTTCGCTTTAGGCTTCGCTTGGGTTTTGGGCTTTCCGGCGGTGGCCACCGCCGAGCTTATACCCGCCGCATCTTCCAATTCAACCAGGGAATCTTCCAGGTAATCAATCATGCGCTGAATCTGTGGCAGCGACCGACGACAGCCAATAACACCGAAATCGACCTGCGTATCATAGGTCACAAGGGTGATATTCATCGCGATACCCTCCGTCACAATCGATGCGGGGTAGATACCCTCCAGCCTCGCGCCATTCCAGTACATGGCCTGACGGGGGCCGGGAACATTCGATATAACGGTGCTGTAAGGTGGGAAGCGGGTAGCCAATCCCAGCGGCACCAGCGCCAGCCCGGGCAGCTGTATCAATTGCAGAAACAGTGACGCTTCGGAGGGAGACATCTCCTTAAACATGGCCTTACCAGCCTCCATGGATGCCTTGATCTTGCGAAAGCGTCTTATCGGGTCTCCCACATTGGTCGCCAGATCTGCGCTGATCGCGCCAACGGCATTGGAGGAATCTATATCGCCTGGGCGGCGCAGGGATACCGGCACCATGGCCTTCAGCGATTCCCCGGGCAACTCGCCATGAATTTGCAGGAATTTGCGCAGGGCACCGGAACACATCGCCAGCACGGCGTCGTTAAAGGTGCCATCCAGCGCCTTGCCCACCGCACGAATCCGCGCAAACGGCCAGGACTGGGCCACAAAGCGCCGGGCGCCATCCACCTTGGTATTGATTGAGGATGCGGGGACCTTTTTCCACGGCACCACCAATGATTCGCTGGCACCGGTCCAGGCACCGGCATACTGTTTCAACGCCCCCAGGATGTTGCCGCCGCTGTCGAAAGTGGATTTCAGCATTTCTGCCACATTCCTCAACTGCGCGGTAGAGGGCGGCGCTATATTCAGGGCGGCGCGGTAACGTTCACCTGCCGCCATCGACAGCGGGGAGTGGTGAATTCGCTCGCGCGGATCGGCCGAATACATACTCTGGGTAAGATGAATTGAACGAGCTCCATCAATAGCCGCGTGATGAAACTTTGAATAAACCGCAAACTGGTTGTTTTCCAGGCCTTCTATCAAGTGCAGTTCCCAGAGCGGGCGGTTGCGATCCAGCAGCGTGCCGTGTAGCCGCGACACCAATGCAAACAACTCGCGGAAACGCCCCGGCTTGGGCAGTGCTGAGTGACGGATATGGTATTCCAGGTCCAGCGACGTGTCGGGCTCCCAGAACAACGGCCCCAGCATGCCCATGCGACCCACCTTCAATTTGTCCCCAAAGGGTGATTGGAAGGACTCTGCGGTGCGCATATTGTCCGCCAGACCGTGCAGGAATTCCTGCTCGTTGGCACCTTCCGGCAGGGTAAAGAGATTAAACCCGCCAACGTGCATGGGAGTTTCTCTACTCTCCAGCATGAGGAAGGCGCTGTCGATAACACTCAGTCGTTTCATTAGTCTACCCCAATGTTATTATCACAGGCCGCAACAACGACCGGGCTTCAGATTCAAAAATAAAGTGTAGCAGAAGATATCTCTGCAAAGACTCGAAAAACACCTGCCCCAGATCAAACTTTAATTGATAGCCGCTAGAATAGGAGAATTTTTATATCCTGCTCCGATATCGATGTACCGTCCTCCCTGCGTTCAAAAAACTCAAACCACACTGTTACATGAAACCGGTTATTGAGTCGATAGCCTAATACGGGAGCAGGGTAGTTCCCGCAAGCTTCTTCCCTGGGCCTGGGGCGAACTCCACTTGCGTAGCACAAGGTTCAAAAACCTGCCGTTGGTTTGCCCTGTAGCCGCGGGCTGATTTACAATTGGTCAATTAGATCATACGGTTTTCCGGATTTGAAAAATATCGGGGCCAGTCATATCTGCGCGACAGCATCATATCCACGGATAGGATATTAATAGCATGAAAAAGAACAATGGTAAGGGCAGGGTCATGTATGGTATTTCCCGAATCGACGATGATGTCCACCGGACTCACGCCTGGCGGGTTAGCCTGAGCCGGCGCGGAAAGCGCTACGTAAAGAACTTTGCTGATAAAAAGTGTGGCGGCAAGACCAGGGCACTCGCCAGTGCCAAGCAGTATCGCGACCAGCTGCTAAAAGACATTCCGCCGCTGTCTCGCAAGGAGTTCTGCACCATACTGCGCAGCAATAACAAATCGGGTATATCGGGCGTCTGCAAATACGGTAAACCCTTTGTGCTCAAAGACGGGACCATCAAGAAAAACTGGTATTGGGAGGCCACCTGGCCGACCGGGAAAGGTAAACAGGCAAACGTCACGTTTTCTATCAACGACTACGGAGACGAAAGAGCCAGGGAGCTGGCTATTAATGCCCGACACCAAGCCATGCGGCGGATCAAAGGGTATTTCTGGGCGTCCGAGCGCGCGCTGGAGCCAGCCGGCCGAGTCAAATGAAACAATCACACAGGAAGCTATACACATGACCCGTACTACACAGTTCCGCCCCCGCCGCTCCTGCTTGTATATGCCCGGCGCCAACCCTCGCGCACTGGAGAAGGCCAAATCCCTGAGCGCGGATATGCTGATCCTCGATCTGGAGGACGCGGTCGCGCCAGACGCCAAGGCAGATGCCCGGCAAGTCATTCTCGATGCGGTCAATGAGCGCGCCTACGGTGGCCGTGAAGTGGTGATTCGTATCAATGGGCTGGATACGCAGTGGGGTCTCGATGACTTGAAGATGGCGGTGTCCGCCAGGCCAGACGGCATTCTCGTGCCCAAGGTTATCAGTGGCGAGCAGGTACTCGAGATTGACAAGGCCTTGTCAGATGCCGGTGCCCCAACCGATTTGGGCCTGTGGGTGATGATAGAAATGCCACTGGCCATACTGAATATTCAAGACATTGCGGCGGTTTCACAGCAGAGCCGGTTAACGGGCTTTGTGATGGGCACCAATGATCTAGCCAAAGAATTTAACGCTGTTGCTACAGCAGATCGATTCGCTTTTCAGGTACCGCTTGCGCTGGCACTGGCCGCGGCCCGAGCCTACGGTCTGGTAGCGATCGACGGGGTCTACAACGACATCAAGAACGAAGAGGGTCTTGTTGCCGAATGCGAACAGGGCCGGGTACTGGGCTTCGATGGCAAAACCCTCATTCATCCGGCGCAGCTTGAACCGGCCAACCGCGCATTCTCGCCAGACCCCGCAGATATCACTCAGGCCGAGGCTGTAATCGAGGCATTTTCGCTGGCCGAGAACCAGGGCAAGGGTGTCATCAAGGTCAACGGGAAAATGACCGAATTGCTACACCTGGAACAGGCCAGGCGCCTGGTGGCGATAAATGCCGCTATCCTGGCCGCAAGCTGAACACCCGAGCTGACAGACCTTGGCAGACAGGCCCGGGCGTTTTACTGTACTAGGCAACTGGCTGGCCACAGCCTATCGACGCGCAACCTGGAGTAATCTCATGAAAAAATTGATTCTTGCCCTGATGGTCTTCGCAGCTCCGGTGCAGGCCATCGAGTGGCCCTGGCAGACACAGACCAAAGAGGATTACGGCTACTGCAAGGGCTTTATTTCCTCAGGCCTGGCAGCACATCCGATGAAGGGAATGTCTCGCACTCAGCTGTGGCTTAGCTGGAATCAGGTGATACAGGCCGGCTTTGCTTCAACCGATGCGGCCAATGCGCAATACAGTGAAGGCAAATCGAAGTTTGACACGCTGCTTGCTGCCAACGACACCCAGTCGCTGGTGAATATTGCCAACGGTGAGTGTGACCTGGGAGATAGTTAGGCCAGCAACAGGCTCCAGGCGATAAACCGCTATGGTGAACAACCCTGTGCGCATTGTCCTGGTCCTGCTATCTCTCTCCTTTGTGTTATTCGCCTATCCCGTTTGGCGATTGGGTGACTGGCTGCACATCTCTCTGGCCGCCAACATTCTCATCACCACGCCGCTTTTTCTCTCCCAGGTCATTGCCCGGATTCTCCTGCGCCACCGCAAGGGCCGATGGGTTTACGCCTGCCGTGGTGCCGCGGACTTTTTCCTCGGCTTGTCGCCCATACTTCTGCTACTGATGCTGGTGGGAGAACTGCTGCTGGCCGTTTTCGAATGGCCCAGTACCACTGTGGCCTACGGTGTTCTGGCAATTACTGCCCTGGCGGGAGCCTGGGGCCTGGCGAAGGCCTGGACACCGGATGTCGTACAGGTAAAACTGAGTTCCGGCAAACTCCAGAAACCCGTGCGTTTCGCGCAGATATCCGATGTCCACATAGGCTCCCGCACCTCGCGTTTTCTCGCCCACACTATTGATTTGGTCAATCAGCAGAACCCCGACTTTCTCTGTATCACCGGCGACTTTATTGACCAGCCGGGAATCAGCGTGGAAAAGCTGAAACCCCTGACATTGTTCAAGGGCCCCATCTACTACTGCATAGGAAATCACGAGCGCTACGAGGACCTGGAAGAGATTGTGCTACGCCTCGAATCCCTGGGAGTGGAAGTGCTGAGGAACCGCACACTGGAGGTGGGTGGCCTGCAGTTTATTGGTATTGACGATCACGAGTCCGCCGGGCAGGTAGCCCGGGTGTTGCCACTTCTGGAGGTGAGAGAGGACCTATACACGATACTGCTGTATCACCGCCCCCAGGGGCTGAAGGATGCCCAAAGTCACGGTATTGACCTGAAGCTGTCGGGGCATACCCATGCCGGGCAGATTGTGCCTTTTCACCTGGCGGTGAACAAAGTCTTTGAATATCGCAAGGGTCTGTACCAGCACGAAAATACCTACCTGTACGTCAACGAAGGTACCGGAACCTGGGGGCCCACCCTGCGACTGGGTACGCGAAGCGAGATTACCCTGTTTGAACTGTCTCCGTTAGTGCCGCAGTGAACGCTGGCGTCTTCGCCCTGAGGCCATTGGCAAACTGATATCAGTGGCTCTGTTCATCCACTTCGGACTGGTGCAGCGGGTTCTCGAACCATAGAACACCTTCACCGCGGGTGAGCACCCCCTCGCCTTCTTCTGTGGTCACAATATCGAGATCGCCGTCCCGATCCATATCCACAAGCTCAAGATTGTCGTACTTTATATTGTCGGCATAGGGAGTGATATAAACCACATCCCAGATCTTGTCGTGGCCAACAACAGTACGCGGCGACATCATGAACACACCATGACCATGTCCACTGGAAGTGAAAACCAGATCAATCCGATCATCACCGTCAACGAACCCACACGCCACACCCTTTAACGCTAATTTATCACTGGTGTTGGCCCCGCGCAGCAGGTCGGAATCGATCGGGTAAGCAGCCCAATGTCTGCCGGATTCATCCAGGCGTTCAAGCCACCTGGCCACGATGTGGGTATATCTCGATGCGGTGATAATAATGTCTTCCATCCCATCGCCGCTAGCGTCACAAAAGGTTAATTCGCTGCCCACGTCGGTGATGACTATTCTCTCCCAGGTAGCCTCAAGAGGATTCTCATTCAGTACCTCATGCCCCGGGTTTTTGAACCAGCCAACGCCATTGCGCCCCGAATAGACAATATCCGTCAGCTTATCGGCGTCCATATCTTTTAGCACAAGGGTAACTGTCTTCCCGTCGATCTCACCAACAAAAAAACGGCGCCACTGATCAGCATTAGCCCAGGGAGACCCCACAGGTGACTTGAACCAGTAGATACCGGCGTTCTCTCCACTCAAGTCTCTGGTGCCGGCAACGATATCGGCGCCGCCTATCCCATCGATTTGTCCAGCCCTGGCTTTCATATAGCCGGCGTGTTTGTCCGGTGACAGTACAATTGCTCGCCAGTCTGTCCTTTTCTCGATATTGCCGCCCTGTGGCCAATGAATGGCCAGATTCTTGGTATTGCCTTCAATACTGGATATCACAGTGTCAATTACGCCGTCCAGGTCCAGGTCGGCAAAAGCGGCGTCCTCTATACCTTCAATTTCCAAGCCACCGCTTATGTCAGTACGTGACCAGGCGTTTTCCTCACGCACTCGGTGGCGGCCAGGGTTGATATAAAGTTTGATGTCCCCGGATTGCTCCCAGCCAGAGACCACATCGATAAGACCGTCCTGGTTGATGTCGCCAATATGCACACCGTCAGCGCCATTGCCATGACTGTCTATCGTCCACTTCGGCCAGAACATCTCGGGGGCGTAGCTGGAATCTACCGCGAACAGGCAAAAAGCCAGAAGCGCGCAGGATTGGAGGCGCAGGATATTATCCACATTTACCTTTTTCAGAGGATCAAGACGAATTAAAACCGGATGGTACTTCTGTGCTGTGGGAGCGTCTACGATCTAGTAAATGCTGATATGGATTATAACAAAATCCCCGAGTAAATGGGCCTATCCATAAATGAAGACTTGTGGCGCGCTATTGCTTGCTGTAACGCACAATCGGTCACCGTGAGGTGCTAGACCGTTTCTGTCCAACCAAAGCGGTCTTCTGCGGTGCCATATTGAATACCAGTAAGTTCGTCATACAGCCGCCTGGCGACAGGCCCGGCCTCGTTGTTGTTGATGAGATAGTCCTCACCTTTGAAATGCAGATTACCCACCGGTGAAATAACCGCAGCAGTGCCACATCCAAAAACTTCAGTTATCTTACCGGACCCGATACCCGCCAGAATCTCATTGATATGGACGCGCTCCTCGCTGACTTCGTAGCCCAAAGCCGGGGCCAGCTTCAGTAGCGAATCGCGGGTAATTCCGGCCAGAATACTGCCGCTCAGTACGGGTGTGACAATACGCGAACCCTCGTAAACAAAGCAGATATTCATGGCCCCCACTTCCTCCACGTATCTGCCCTCGATGGCATCCAGCCAGAGCACCTGGGTATAGCCTTTCCTGGCAACCTCTTCACTCATCTGCAGGCTAGCCACATAGTTACCGCCGGTTTTGGCCTCGCCAATACCCCCGATCACCGCGCGCCGACAAAAATCCGAGACATACACCGAGACCGGCTTGAAGCCGCCTTTAAAATAGGGGCCAACCGGGCCGGTAATAATAAAATGCACGTACTCCGAGCTGGCAGCCAGGCCCAGTTTTGGGCTGGTGGCAATCATCGCAGGCCGAATGTACAGCGAGGCCCCTGGCTGCGAGGGCACCCAGCGCTCGTCTTGTGCGATCAGCTTTTTGAGCGCCAGCAGATGAAAGTCCTCATCGACAGCAGGCATCACCACACGCTTTGCTGAATCGTTAAAGCGACGAAAGTTAGCCTTTGGTCGGAACAGATTAATTTCGCCATCGGGTCTGCGATAAGCTTTCAGGCCTTCGAATATTTCCTGCCCGTAATGCAGTACGGCCGCCGCCGGATGTAATGGCAACGCCTCAAGCTTTTTGATAACCGCGTCGTGCCAGCCGGATTCCGGATTATAGGTTTGCACAAACATATGGTCTGTAAACAGATTGCCAAAAGCCAGTTCGGTTGGAAGGCTACCCTGCTCCGCGGCAGGAACCGGCTCAATGCGTATTTCTTGTGTCATTCTCGATTTCCAGCAATTTCGTTGTTAATGCTTATAGATTTGAGCCAAAACGCCATCACCTGATCGTAAATACTCATTCAGAGCTTACTTACAGGGCAGCAAAGGGTACACCATTTGGTGCCAGCTGTGATGTTCTCAAAGGTGGAAAAATTTACGCCAGATCAGTTGGAGTATCGGCGTCAGGCTTGGGTCACTGGCCGCTACCCGCCTCTGCATTTCGCCAACACTAATCCATCCGCCGTCGTCTATTTCCTCCTCCTGCAAAATCAGAGGCCCGTCATAGATGCAGTGATAGACCGTGCAATGCTCCATCCCTGTCGTCGCGCTGGCCGGCAGGCGAAACAAGGCCTCCAGCAAGGGGGCTCCGCTAACCCCCAACTCCTCGCCAAGTTCACGCTTAGCACAGGCCAAATAGTCTTCGCCTGCATCGACATGGCCTGCCGCTGAACTGTCCCACAGACCGGGGTTGCTGTCCTTGAGCATGGAACGCTTCTGGATGAATAACTCATTGTCGCTGTTGAAGACGAGAATATGTACCGACCGATGCATTAAGCCAAGCCGATGGACTTCCCCACGTGCCATGACATCAACAACCCGATCGCTGGAATCGACAACATCGAGTAATTCCTGGCTTGCCGGGGAAGACACATCTACCAGCGCATCGACACGCTCAGGCCGCCGCCTTCGCTGTCAACCCAGGGTACCAACTGAACTTTGTTATCGAAGGCATCTGTGAAATACCAACCGGCCGCGCCGCCAATCGCTGCGCCAGCCACCACATCGTACCAATGATGTTTTCGAGCGCGCTCTCTGGCTACACCAGTCAGCGTCGCGACGGCATAGGCCGGAAAACCGACCTCCCAGCCATAACGGCGATGGAGCGTGGTGGCTGCGGCAAAAGCGTTGGCGGTGTGCCCGGAGGGAAAACTGTTGTTATCACTGTCGTCGGGACGCTCCTCGTGCACCAATGCCTTGCCTACAAGTGAGACACCGGTGGCGGTACCCATACTGTACGCTGCCTGCCGCAAGCCCTCCCAGTCCTCTCGCGTCGTCGGCAGTATCAGGGCGGTAGCCACCAGGCCGTAAGCACCAACTTCGCTGATGTCTTCCCAGGTACTGTCGCCCCATGCATGGGCATAGGGTTGCGGAACAGACGCTATGATTAAAAACAAAAAGACGCGAGAGATTTTCATTAAGACGCCCTTCGTGGCAATCAGGGAGAAGCCTACAGTATCCGACAACCAGTGCCCGTTGTGAAGGTAGACCCGCTATCCGGGCACATTCTTCAGAGGATCAGGAATCCCTCTGCTGATAACCTCGGGCTGCGAAAGTGCGGCTTGCCGCAGCTTTGGCCGCCGCCACAACCGCCTCCAGGGACTGTGCTGCGTCAATCTCAACAATCGGGGCACCGCCAAAGGTCAGCCGGGGTAAGATCGCAAGTTTCCTTTTGAGTGCCTCACGCGAATGGTCGGGTTTGCGTGAGAATGCCGTCTCCAGATCGACGTTGAGCCGAATCACCAGATCGGGCGGGTAGCTGGTCATCCACTCGAAGTAGGCCTGCTCTCGCCGTGCCAGCCAGCGCACAAAACGACTCCCCTGTGCGCCAACAGACATGTCCGGGCCATCGGAAGCGCCACGAACATCCAGCTGTGGATAACGATCAGCGATAACGATAAAGCCTTGTTTACGCAAGGCCATCATACGACGATATCGCCTTACCCGGCGCAGTGTGAAGGCGTGCATCACCAGCGCTGGAAGAAAATCCGGGGCTTTATTCTTGTCTCTGGACTTCAGGACAGTAGATGCCTTTTTGCCGATAAATCGCTCGAACCAGCCGCCCACCAGAGGCAAACCCGCAAACCGACGGCTCATATTGCCCTGCTGTTTGCCCAGATGAGTCGAAGCCACGGGCCCATATTTGGCAACCCATGCCAGCAGTTCCCTGCTTACCGTAGATTTCCCCGAGCCATCACAACCGACAATGGCAATCAGGGGTGGGAGGCCTGCCTGCTGATCCTGCATCAGGAGATATTGTCGTACATTGAAGTGAAACGACGCACCAGGCGATTGGCTATATAAACCAGAAGCGCCACAACCCAAAGATAGTACCAGAACAGGTCATCCGGCAGGCGGCTGGGATCAAAACCACGCTGAGCCAGATCGCAAAATGTCACCACACCAACAAGCCAGATCAATTTCTTGTCTTCACGCATGATGCAGCGACGCCACCAGAACGGGTATTTGGGTTTTACCCAGCCTCGCAATCGCGGTATCAAAAAAGGTACATTTTCAGCCCATTTCGAGTGCGCCTCACCAAATTCCTTACGCAGAAACTCTTCCTCGTAAACCGAGATCCGCTCATAAACAAGAACCGAAACCAGGAACGTCAGTGCACCATAGACCCAGCAGCCAGAGAGCATCGCCAGCCCGGTGAAATTGAGAATTCGGCCGGTGTATAGTGGGTTTCGGACCAAAGAATAGGGGCCGGTGGTATTCAGCTCGGCGGCAACAGCCCCCACCTTGGTGGAGCCGGAAGTGCCCAGGGCCGCATATCCGCTGGTGACCAGGCGAAGCACAGCTCCGGAGCATGCCACTGCCAACGCCAGATAAAACCATACCAAATTGGCACTTTCAGAAGAAAAAGGGCCGGGAGCGCCAACAAAATAAGCGATTACCACACTGAGTAGCCCGACATATGTCAGGTATTTACCGCGGACCCTGAATAAGGCCTCACCGCTGCGTGCGAGTTCTAGCTGATGATACATATACGTTTCGCCTGATCGGGTGAGAAAACGCGATATTGCGCATCAACAATGAATCATGTAATTGACGCGACCGCAAAAATCGGCGGAGTATAGCAGATCGTCGGGCCTTTTGGAGGCACAGATAACACAGGGCGCGCGCTCCGGGAAAAAGTGTATGTGCTGTGCTATTTGTCGTAATATGCCCTCCCCGGTTCAAGATAATGACAATCAGGCGTGAAACATCCCGACAGAGTGCCTCCCAGTGAGCGGCTGCCCTTGGTTATCGCCGTTACTGGCTGTGACGGTGCCGGTAAATCTACCCTCAGCGAGGATCTGCTACGTCACCTGTCCCCGGAAACTCCGGTTGAGTGGCTATACCTGGGTCAGTCCTCCGGTAATATTGCCCGATTGATTGAAACCCTGCCTCTGATCGGGCCGCAGCTGGAGCGTTATCTCAAGCGCAAAGCCAGTAGTGCCCACGACGAGAAATCCCAAAAATCCAGTATGGCTACCACACTGGTCATCTTTATATTATCTCACTGGCGGGCACACAAATTTCGCCGCATGCTCAAACTCAACCGGCGTGGCGTGGTAGTCATTACTGACCGCTACCCGCAAGCTGAAGTGCCTGGCTTCCACTTTGATGGCCCTGGCCTCGGTGCGATAAATACAGAGACCTGGCTGGGGCGCAAACTGGCGGCCAGAGAGCAGCGACTGTACGAGTGGATGGCCAGCCACCTACCGGCACTGGTGATTCGACTGAACATAGATGCCGCGACGGCCCACAGCCGCAAGCCTGACCACAAGCTATCAATATTGCAGGACAAGGTAGTAATCATTCCGAAGCTACATTTCAACGGTGCTGATATCCTGGACCTGGATGGACGAGCGCCCTACCAACAGTCACTGAAAACCGCCCTAAGCGCAGCCAACACTGCAATCGGTCGCTCCAAAACCGACCCCGCTTGATGTCGTTTTGACATTAATATATCCCTTCATCATGGTAGAATACGCCAGACACCAACAGCAGAGCACACTATGCAGGAAATGAGCACCCACAGCACCGAGCAGCCCGTCCTGCTCGCCGGCGTTTTCGCCGTGGTGGGCTGTGATGGTACGGGTAAATCCACCCTGACCCATGATTTACTGCAGAGGTTGCGGGCTCAGGGTCCTGCGAAGCGGAGCTACCTGGGCCTTGTGTCGGGCGAGGTGGGAGACAAAATAAAAGAGCTCCCTTTTATCGGTGTGCGGCTGGAAAATAATCTGCATAAGAAGGCCAACCGGGCGCTGGACATGGAAAAAAAGTTACCCGGGACAGGCACATCTCTCATCATGTATGTACTGTCCCTGTGGCGCGCCTTATTGATGGTTCGGGTTATTCGACATTCACGGCGCAATGTAAAAGTCATTACCGATCGCTACCCCCAGGTAGAAATCCCGGGTTTTCATTATGACGGCCCCGGGCTGACCACTGATCGCACCAGCCACTGGCTGGTACGCAAGCTGGCTGCGCAGGAACACAAACTTTACCAATGGATGGCAAAATACAGGCCGGCCGTGGTAATTCGCCTCAACATTGATGCCGATGCAGCGCACGCCCGCAAACCTGACCACGACATGGCCGAACTCCGCGACAAAATCGATGTAATGCATCGCCTCAACTATAACGGTTCTCGCATTCGCGAAATCGATGCAACAACGCCCTACCCACAGGTGCTGGAAGCTGCGCTTGAGGCTATCCGTGAGGCCGATGTTGCGGCTGCAGTGCCTAAAGAAACCGGCTAATGACATTCGATCCGGTGTACCCTTACTCCAGGCAGCATGAACCGTAGCCGCCTCACATCGGTTATTTACGCAGGAGCAGCGCCATAGCCAGCGCCGGCAGCGCCGCGGCCACAGATGCGGCGATTCCGCTGCCAATCAGGCCCACTTCCAATGTACATATAATGAACAACACCACGTATACCAGTGCTGATACAGCGTAAAGTCGTAGCACCTTCCCCGCATGCCCAATCGCGTAGGCCGCAGAACGAAGCGATGCCGCCGTAAGATCAAAAGTGGACGCCAGCAACAGCAGGGTCAGCACCGGCGCTGCGGCAATAAACTCCTCACCTACCAGCGCTCCCAGCAGATACTCCCCGAAAAAATAACCGCCCAACACAAAGACTAGCCCCAGGCAGCCGGCCAGCATGGCCGTGCGCGAAACAATCACTTTAAAATCGCTACTGCCCTGGCTCCAACTGCGGGTCAGATCCGGAAAAATCACCTGTCGAATCAGCACAGCGGGCTTGGAGAGCATGGTGGAAAACTGTCTGGCCAGGCGCAACAGGCCCGCCTCGGCTGGCCCCAGTAAAAAACCAGCCAACAGGATAGAACCGTGCTTGGGTATAAGATCAACGTTGGACTGCCAGTAGGTAATCCACAAGAAGTGACGCAATCCGGAAAATTCCGCCATTCGCGCCCTGCCGGAGGTATCGACAGCAGGCAGACTGCCAAGCTGCCGCTTGTATTCACGGCGCCCAAACCAGCCCAGGTAGAGCTCTTCGACTGCGAAGGCGACAGCAAACACCCCTACATAGGCTTCCATCGGCGCATCGAGCCACCAGGCTATGAGCACTCCCGCCAGGCGAATCGCGGGGCCTATGGTCTCTTTCCAGCCAAGAACATCAAATCTGTCAAAGAGGCGAAGAATTCCGATGGCTGTGCGGTTGCCCGTCGCGAGCAAAATCAGGCAGTAGGCGGCGAGCATGATCACCTGGTCCTGATCCATGCCCAGGCTGGGGCCCAGCAGGGGCGCGAGCGCCATCGCGACAACGGTGGCAACGGCACAGCTGAGCCAGTCAAGACGCCAACATATGCTCACCAGGCGTCGTATGGCGGTGTATTCCCCGGCATCGAGTGCCGGCACACCCCATCGCACTATCGCCAGGAATTGCTTGACGTTAAGAAGACCCCGCACCAATACAGCATAAGTGTGAATCAGCACGACCAGACCGAATTCTGCCGGACCCAAGGCGCGCGCCATCAGTGCGGTGGCAGCCAGTAACATGACTGCAGCGAGACCACGCCCGCGAAGCAGGTAGGCAAAGTTACCGAGTATCCGGCGCATTTGCGTCTGCACCTCGCCAGTTTCATCCGGATTGCTCACGGGCACTTTTTCGCGAACCTAGGCATCGCGTACAAGACTATGCAAGCTAGTCATCGGGTGTGTATTCGACATTAATTCCACCTTCACCACCCGCGGAATAGCGATCCGTGTCGACGTCATACTCTATTATTTCGCTGACCAGCTTACTGTCTTCACGCACCAGCTGGGAAAGGCCCCGCATAATCAACTTGTCCGTCGATCTCAAATACTCCACCAGTCTTGCCTCGCCCTCAACTCGCTCCCCTGCTCCAGCATCGTCGCTGTCCTCGTCTTTTTCCCGCAGAATTGACACGGTGGCAGGGTTTCCCTCTACGATTACCCTGTCCGGGTCGTCGAGACTTCCGTACACCACTGCCGTATCGCCAGTCATGCTCCAGTCGGGCGCGTGTAGTTCAAACTTGCCACTGAAATGTATAACGTCCGGCTCCTCTGCCTCCCAGGCGCGTTCTGCGGTTATTATTACGGTGTCTTCTGAGCCCAAATCAAGCGGGCCCGCCCACCCCGTTTGTATGCCCCAAAGGAACATCAGAAGAACAGGACCTGAGCTCCGGTACAATGTAGTGGTTCGAAAAATAGGAAATCCTGGGCGCATTGGCGACGTCAGCTTTCAACTTGCAAGCCTGTGGAGAATACCCGGCAAACCGAGTAAGTCAATGTACCGGGGGCAAACGGTACTCGTACAACCCGAACTGGCATACAATCACTCAGCAAAAGGGCAGAGAACACTCGCTTGATCATCGACAGACATCTGGTGCGACAGGTAACTATGCCCTTTTTGGCGGTAGTGACTGTGCTGCTCATCATATTTGTGGGTTACTCGCTCTCTCGATTTTTACATCAGGCCGACGCCGGTTTACTGAATACCGGTGAGGTGGCAATTCTCACCTTCCTCAAGGTACTGATCGCGCTTGAGGTCTTGCTTCCCATAGGCCTTTTTTTTGGGCTTATGCTGGGGTTGGGTAAATTGCACAACGACTCCGAAATTGTCGCCATGCACGCCGGTGGCATCAGCGAATCCCGCATGGTTCGGCCTATAGTCGCCCTAGCCTTACCCCTGTCTCTTATCATCGCCTACCTGTCTATTTTCGTCAGGCCCTGGGCCTATACCCAGACGTATGAAATGCTTGCTGTGGCAGAAGCCTCCTCCGATATAGACAGGATAAAGGCCGGCCAGTTCTACTTGACCCGAAAAGACGCTACCGAGCGTGCACCCGAATGGGAAGGTGAACCGGACAAACCGAGCGATCGGGCCATATTCATTGAGCATATTTCTCCCGATCGGGTCCTGGATCACGTGTTTATTCGCTCCCGCACCGGAGATGAATTACAGATCATAGCGGCGCGCTCCGGGCTTCTGCGGGGGCAGCCCGACGCAAACTACCAGGCGCTTGAACTGGACGATGCGCGCATCTATAAACGTGTCGACGACGGCCCCAATCTATTCGCGCAAATTGGGCACTTCACAATGCGGGTTGACAATGAACTGCCCGAGCCACCGGCATACAAGTCGAAAGCCATAGCCAGCGCAACCCTGGCGACCTCTGACAACCCCAACGACCAGGCAGAATACCAGTGGCGTATCTCAAACCCCATGACCACCCTGCTGCTTGCCCTGCTCGCCATTCCCTTGAGCCGCAGTAAACCGCGCCACGGGCGCTATGCAAAGTTGTTACTGGCCTTTGTGATCTATGCCGCTTACTACAACCTGATGGGCATAAGCCGCACCTGGGTTGAACAGCAGGCGGCCTCCTCCATCTGGTGGGCACCGTCCCTGTTAGCTGCTGTTGTAGCGGCGTTTTACTTGCCCTGGTACCGCTTGCGAGCGATGCGGGTGACAGGTCACTCGAAGACATGACCGTCATTGACCGCTACATAAGCAGCAATTTCCTGGGTGGGTGCCTTCCCGTGCTGCTGCTTTTATTATCTCTGTTCAGCTTTCTCGCATTGTCAGAAGAACTGGAAGATGTGGGTGACGGCAGCTACGAACTCGTTGATGCGCTGTTGGTTGTCATGTACAGCTTGCCGGCGCTCACTGTAAATCTGCTTCCTGTTACGGTTTTATTAGGCGGCCTGTTGGGGCTGGGGGCGCTGGCCAATAACCTGGAGTTAATTGCCTTGCGAGCTGCCGCGGTATCACCGCGGCGAATTTCCAGGCCCATTATCGGCTTGTCGCTGGTGCTTATCGCTGTCGTCCTGCTTTTCCAAAACCTGATTATTCCCTACGCTGAGTACAACGCCGCTCAATTGAGGGGAAAAACCCTGATTGAACAAGATCGCGTCGGATTCGAGGAAGACGTCAGCGGCGACGATAATAACGAGTTCTGGACGCGCAATGCGGGGCAATTTATCCGCTTTGGCCACGTGCGGCCCGACCGCAGTCTCGCCGGTGTTGAAATCTATCAATTTGATAGCGACGGTGCCTTGCAGCGCATGCTGCAAACCCCCAAAGCGGAGTTGCTGTACGACAACACCTGGCTACTGTACGAGGTACAGGATACAACAATGGCGGCCTCCAGCTCGCACACGCAATTTGAAGACACTCTGCTCTGGGAAGCATTGCTGAGCCAACAGCAGACTAGAACATTGATAACACCCATCAGTTCACTGGCCCCCATCGACCTGTGGAAATCTATCGCTCGTCTGGAACAAAACAATATGAATTCAGAATCCCGGCGGGTCATATTCTGGACACAGGTGAGCATACCCGTGGGAATACTCGGCATGGCACTATTGGCGCTTCCCTTTCTGGTTGGGTCTACGCGTTCGGTGTCAGTGGGGCAACGTATTGCGCTGGGGGGTTTAATTGGAATCACCTATTACCTGGTGCAACAAATCAGCGGCCACCTCGCCGGTATAATGCACTGGAACGTGGTACTGACTGTTTTGGCTCCCAGCCTGCTGGTGCTGCTTATTGCAGTAGTGCTCCTGAGACGTGCCAATTAGGAGGGTTTCGCTATGGCGTACTGGCTATTCAAGACCGAGCCGGATGAGTTCAGTATCGATGATTTGGCGGCGTTGTATGGCGCCGCCGAGCCCTGGAATGGCATTCGCAACTACCAGGCAAGGAATATCCTGCGGGACCATGTAAAGCTGGGGGATGAGGCCTTTATCTACCACTCCAGCTGCAAACTGGTGGGCATCGCCGGGACTGCGACCATCACCAGGGCGGCATACGCAGACCCGGATCAATTTGATCCCGGCAATAAATACTTCGACTCCAAAGCCACCAAAGAACAGCCGCGCTGGTTCTGTGTGGACGTTGTGTACAAAGCAAAATTCTCACGCCTTATCCCACTGGCGGAACTCAAACAGCAGACACAGCTGGAAAATATGGTGCTTCGTAAGCAGGGGCGCCTGTCGGTACAGCCCGTGACGAAACACGAATGGCAGCTGATTCACAAACTCCCCTAACTGTGTGACACACACGTGCATCCCCTGTACAATCGTCTTACTTGTTTTAAACAAGTTTATAGATAAATCAGCAAACCATTTAATTGAGGCGACGGGTCATGAGCGGCAATCAGCAAGGTAGTCATATCGCAAGGCATAGCGCAGCGCGCCAGAAACCGGGAATCAAGACCCTGGCTGCAGTCACCGCATTGCTGGCCTTAACGGCACTATCGGCCGCTGCAGATGAGCAGGTTCAACTTGGGCAGGCGCTCTACGGTGAGCACTGTGCCACCTGCCACTCCCTGAACCTACGAGGGTCGGCCCATGGCAGCACGCTGCGTGGAGACGCTTTTCTGTCCAAGTGGGGCTCCCAGGAGGCCATGGCACTGCTGGCCTATACGCGGGCAAATATGCCTCCCGGTAACTCCTCCCGTTTAAGCGATACTCAGCAGGCCTCGATTGCCCACTATCTGATCGATTCAAACCAGACTTCTCCCGCCACTGGAAGCTTACTGTTCACCAGTGCCGCCAACCTGGCAACACTGGCCGGGGGCTCAGCCCCAGCCGACTGGGAGGCCTGGGGAGGAGCAGCAACAATCGACGAAGCGGCCCGCAGTCGTGGCGGCTTCGCCAATCGACCGGTGGAGGGCTTTGTCGAAGTCACTGCCGAATCCCTGCAAAAGCAGCCTGCGGAAGACTGGCTGAGTTGGCGGCGCTCGCTGGATGGCCAGGCCTACAGCCCGCTAAGCCAGATTAATCGGGAAACGGTAAAGGATCTGAAGCTGGCCTGGGTTATCACTATGGAGGACGGCAGTAACCAGACAACCCCCCTTGTACACGGGGGAATCATGTACCTTGCACACCCCGGCAATGTCATCCAGGCACTGGATGCCGCCTCCGGCGAACTCATCTGGGAATACCGCTACCAGTTTCCACTGGCCGCTCGCACGCTCGGTGGGCCAACACGCAACATCGCCATCTACGGCGATAAACTCTACATGGCTACCTATGACGCTGCGATAGTTGCCATCGACGCCCGCTCAGGTGAAGAAGTATGGCGCACCGAGAAAGCAGATTACGAGCAGGGCTACACTCACACGGCGGGCCCCATAATCGGCGATGGCGTGGTACTCAGTGGCGTCAATGGCTGCGAGTGGTACAAAGAAGACGGCTGCTTCATCACCGGACACGATGCCGAAACGGGCAAGGAACTGTGGCGCACGTCAACTATCGCCATGCCCGGCACTCCCGGCGGCGATACCTGGGCCGGTTTACCTGCTGAAATGCGGGCCGGTGGCGATAACTGGATCGCCGGATCCTATGACCCCGAATTGAAACTGTTTTTTGTGGGCACGTCCCAGGCAAAACCCTGGGTGGCGGCGAGTCGCGGTATGACGCCCGTTGACGCTGCCCTTTACACGAATTCCACCCTGGCACTGCGACCCGATACCGGCGAGCTGGTGTGGTACTTTCAGCACATCCCGGGTGAAACCATTGACATGGAAGTGGGCTTCGAGCGGGTTCTTGTGGATATCGATGGCACACCATTACTGGTAACCATCGGCAAGGATGGCCTGCTGTGGAAACTCAACCGGAAGACAGGCGAGTACCTCAATGTGGTAGAAACCCTACCGCAGAATATTTACGCCAAGGTGGACAAGGCTGCAGGCAAGGTCACCTATCGCGAAGACATTCTCAACGCGAAAGTAGGTGACACCATGCAGGCCTGCCCCGGGATCTATGGCGGCCACAATTGGCAGGCTGCAGCCTACAGCCCGGAGACCGAGGCCCTGGTGATCCCGTTACACCAACTGTGCTCGGACATGGTCGGCCGCGAGGTCGAACAGAAGAGTGGCTCCGGTGGCTATGGCGCCGACTCCCGCACCTATGAAATGCCCGGCGTAAACGGCATGTTGGGGCGCCTCGCCGCGTGGGACATTAACACGCTCACCGAACGCTGGGCCCATGAACAGCGCGCCATGTTTATGACTGGCGCGCTCACCACCGCTGGCGGGCTGGTGTTCATAGGTGACCTCGACCGCTACTTCAAGGCATTTGATGTCAACACCGGAAAGTTACTGTGGCAATCGAGACTGGGTGCGCCGACACATGGCTACCCAATCAGCTTTGGCGTCAAGGGTAAGCAGTATATCGCTGTACCCACGGGCATCGGTGTATTCCGGGCAATGACCGCCGTGGTCAGCCCGGACATTTACCAGCCCACGGGTGGTGAGGCGCTGTATGTGTTTGAACTGCCCTGAGCCTGCACTCAGTCGGCAGCGGCAGGGCCGAATGCCAATAACACATTGCCCGGCATGTGAAAGTAAATACCGTAACCGGAATTGACGAACAACATTCCATCGTTCACCACCACACCCGCGGCCCCTCCCATGCTACCTCCATGGGCGCGGCCGCCGCTGAGGGTGGTGTACTCTACGGCAGTATCGATATCCCAGATCACACGACCATCTTTACCACTATAAGCGCGCAGGTGCCCGTCCATGGCACCGGCAATAACCGCCCCGTCAATTGCCGATGCCGCTGCGGAGATGCCAGGCTGGCAGTATTCACGCTGCCCACATACGTCGTTGGCACCCGCTGTATACCACAAGGTTTCTCCTGTTCTGATATCCACGGCAAACATACCGGGCCGAGCCACTCCCGGCCAGCGCGGACCCCCGTCAAAATCTGACATGGGAACATACAGAGTGTCACCATCGACAGCCATACCAAAGTGAACCCCGCCCTGTATCCCGCCGCGGCCGAGTTTGCTGCGCCACAAAATCTGGCCCTTATTGTCAGGGTCCAGACCGAAGACTTCCCCGGATTTCTGCCCTGCCAAAACAATGTCCTTGCCATCGGAAGTAGTCGTCAGGATCGTCGCCGCGCCAAAATCGTAGTCGGGTCCGTTTTCCGGCGGGCAGTTAATCTTTTCATCTGTTTCGCAAGCCATATTCCAGGCATCCCCGGGTGTCATCTGCTGACGCCAGACAATACTTCCGTCCTTGAGGCTCAGTGCCAGAATGGCGTCGCTGCTATCGTTGGCAGGTGACGAATAATTCTCGCCGGTGCCGACATACATCACCTGCCTGGCAGGGTCCATTGCCGGTGAGTTCCATATCGGCGCGCCCGAGGGCGCAATGCGATCGGTACCCACAGCATTTTTACCGACAACGCGCGGGGCTTCGTCGATAGTGTATCCAACCCAGAGCGGTTCACCACTGCTAGTGTCGTAGACAGTCACTCCGCCACGAAACGTGCAACAGGCATATGTCGGATCGGCCGCAGCGGTGACCTCTAATGCCGACATGGGAACGTACAGCCGATCCTCGTAAAGTACCGGTGCAGCAGTCAGGGTCAGACTGGGGTGCTCGTCCGGACGATCGCGCCACACGAGCTTGCCTGTAACCGCATCAAGGGCATAGACATTGCCCACCAGATCCCCAAAATAGAGCCGTGGATTGCCTTTTTCACCGGCTTTCCAGGGTGCCAATACAATGCCGGTACGAACTTCGGCAACGGTGGAAAACTGCCAGCGGATACACCCGGTTTTTTCCTCCAGTGCATAGACTGTGCCGTTCTGGCTGCCGACATACAGCGCGCCACCGCCTATCGCCGGTTGCGACCGCGCGCGAATAGCATCGGGAAATGCGAAAGCCCACTTCAGTTCCAGCTCCGGGAGATCTGCGGCGTCCAGGCCAGCCGTGTCCTTCGCAAAGTGCCGTTGATTGTCGTGGCTTACGCCCCAACCCTGGGAATGTGGCGGCTTATCGAAATCAAATGCGGCCAGCTTGGCAGAACATGCGGGCGCAGGCGGCAATGCGTCGGTAGCCCCCAGTTGCTGGCCAGTCAGGTGTTCCGCCACGGCCTGGCGCTGTTCGGCAGACAGGGCAGCGGCCTGCTCCTGCATAATGCCATGCTCCATCGCCCGGAGTACCGAACTGGCAGACATGATTTGCAGCAGGCTCAGCGGTGGTGCCTTGGCCACTTTGCCACCATGACAGATGGCGCAGTGCGTCTGATAGAGCGCAGCGCCATCGGGTTTCTCTGTTGTCTCCGCATGCGCTACACCAATCACCAGCAATGCCACCAACATGGACATTCTTATCGCAAGATTTCGCACCGTCATACTGCCTCCACTTGATAGCCTACTCGTGGGAAGTGCACTACCACCTCACCCACCAATTTATCCTCTCTTCGAATTGCCACTTGGCCGTGGGTCAGACGCAATAAAGTGCCCTGCACCGGCACTGCGCCATAGTCTTGTGGCGTAACCACTACGCTGGCATTTTCCGCCAGGGACGGCCAGGCATCTGCGCTGATCAGGGGTTCGACCTCTGACCGGCTGACGCGGGCGATCGCCAACGCGTCATCCGCGGCCAGGGCAAGTTTACTACCGTGGCCAATTCCCTGCATGCGCTGCTCCCAGTCTGTCAGAGCGGGCAGTGCCCGCACCAATTCCGGTGTCCTGGCGATATTCGCTCGCCCCATCCACACAGGGAAATAGGCCAGAATATCCACCCAGCCTGGCACAGTGCCCAGCACAAATGACCTGCCATCGTCCAGCAGTCCCTCTACCAGCTGAAGGTGCGCGCGAAACTGTGAATACAGGTGCGGCAGTTGCTGCTGCAGTGTCGCAAAATTAAGGAAGTTAAAGAATTCGCGGCGATCCTGCAGAATATCTTCCGGCAGGGCGTCGTTAGTACCCATGGACAGTCCCGCGCCGGGCTGAAAAAACGCATTATCACTCCACTGGCTGACGGCCATGGTCAGTGCCTCGCTGTGCTCCGGGAACAGGGTTGGCAGCGGAAACCTGCGCTCCAGTTCGCTGGCAATACATTGCGTGTCGCAATAGATATCCGCCCCGATCTGTAACACCGGCGTCTTCCGGTAACCGCCGGTAAGCGCGGTGAGAGCAGGTTTCGGCATGACCATGGGAATCTCTACCGAGCGCCACTCTAGCCCTTTCAAGCCAAACGCCAAACGCCAAACGAACTTTCTCGGCGAAAGGTGAACTATCAAAATGATGCAGTATGATGTCGGCCATTAATACCTCTCTAAAAGCCGTGCAAAAAAAAGGTCGACAAACGCCGACCCCAAGAGGACCAAAAAAAAGGATCCAGAACTATCGGGCTAGTCCCCGAAGTTCATGCCCACTTCCATACCGAATATACGCGGCTCCCCGTAGTAGGCGAAAGTCCACAAATCTGCAACGGGCAACTCGCCGACCTTATAGGTTTCGTCGGTCAGGTTTTTGCCGTACACCCGCACAAAGTATTTATCGTCGCTTGCAGTAAAGGTTACGCTGGCATTCAACAAAGTCCGACTATCCGTTACCCCATCGTACTGAGGGGCTACCGTCGAATAGACAAAGATCGCGTCATCTTCGTAGTTGGCATTGAGTACCCAGCGCATATCACCACCGAATAACTCGTGCTCGTAGATGGCATCGATATTCCACAGGTACTCAGGTGCACGATTGACCTCTGCATTACTGAGATCGACATCATCAACACCGTCATAATTGGTATCGGCCAGGAACTTCTTGTACTCGCTATGCAGGTAGCTGGCGTTACCACGCAATGTCAGGTTTTCGGTAACGGCTGCAGTGAACTGTACTTCCAGACCATACACTTCCATATCGGCCGCGTTAAAAAAGCGTGTTTCCTGGAACTCGGCGCCAAACTCATTTTCAAAGGAAGCTACCAGATCCCGCTGTGCATCGCTGTACTCAACATAAAATGCAGCCACGTCCAGACGAAGATTGTTGTCCCACAAATCGGTTTTCAGACCGAGTTCGTAGGAGTCAGCCTTTTCAGGATCAGTGGGCGCTGCTGAGGCGGCTGTAATGGGCGCGCCGGATGTACCGGTCTGATCATTGTACCCGCCACTTTTGAAACCATGCGAGTAGTTAAAATAGGTGAAGGTATCATCACTCACCTCGTAACTGATTGTTGCCCGGTACGTGGGCTCGTCCCAGCTTTCGTTATCTTTGAACACACCTGCGTTGTACTTGTTAAATTTGGCGGCACCCAGTGGCTCGCTGAAATCCTGCCATGTCAGGTCGGGATTAAAGCCGCCTTCGAGCTGCTGGTAAAATACCTGGTTGCGCCCGGTCCAGTCTTTCTTCTCGTTGGTCCAACGCCCGCCAACACCCAGAGACCAGCCATCGCCAAACTCATAGGTGCCGTCGACAAATACAGCCCAATTCTCGGCTTCCTGCTCGTTACACAGCACCTGTGGGTTGTTATTGAAAAAGGTCGGGTCGCCGAAGGCGTCAGACCCTACACCCAGCAGATCGAGAAAGCCCAGCACCTGGTTGACACAAAACGTAGTATCGTCCGTCTGGTAAAATCCACCGGCCACGAAGTTCATCGGGCCGCTGAAATTAGTGGCAACTCGCAACTCCTGCTGAAAGGTCTCGCGGTGATCCTGACGGTTCGCATCAAACAGGGAATTCGGGCCGACTTCACCGGTATAGGTATTGGGGAGTTCGCTGTCCTGCTCGCGATAGCCCGTTACCGAACTGATTGTATAGTCATCGATGGTCCAGTCCATATTGAGGTAATAGCCATCAATGTCCACCTGATGGCCATCGGACATATGCAGCAACAAATCATCCCTGTCGGTGACCGCGCCGTTATTCAGTGGATTCCCGCTGTCCTTGCCCAGGCCCAGTGCATTGAACACAAACGGAGCACCTGGCTGGGTTGTGTTAACACTGGGGGGAGAATCGCCTTTATCGCGAATCATCTCGTACTGCGCTAGCGCAGAGAAATTCTCGTTGGGCTGCCACAGCAATTTGAAACGGCTGGAGAACGAGTCATCCCCGCCCACATCATCGCCATTACCCTTGCCTGTTGCGCCTACGTAGGGGCTGGCGGGATCGAAAGGCGTCACCGGCCCGTAGGAAGCGCCGTTTTCATAAAAACCATCTGACTTTATGTAGGCACCGGCACCGCGAAACGCAAGTGTGTCAGTACCGTGGTTAATCGCGTACCGGCCTTCGTAGCGACCGTACTCTTCTACCTTGCCCGCCACTTCCAGGGTCGTTTCATTCAGACGCGGACGCTTGGTCTTGACATTGATAACACCACCCGTGGTGTTCTTGCCAAACAGCGTACCCTGGGGACCGCGCAATACCTCGATCTGTTCGATATCGAACATTTCCATGTTTTGGGTTTGTACCGAAGGCAGTACAAAGTCATCTACGGTAACCCCAACCTGGGCGTCCTGGTAGACAATAATCGATGTTGTACCCACGCCCCGGATAGCAAAGGCTGCAGCCTTGAAGCCCGGTTGCTTACCCGCCACAAAGTTTGGCACCTGGGCGGCAATATCGCCCAAATCCCGCGGCACCAGTTCCTCAATATCACGGCTGGTGATCGCGGTAACGGCAATAGGTGTCGTTTGAATATCAGTCGAGGTGCGCCGCGTGGCGGTAACCATGACTTCTTCCAGTGCCGCGAATACGGGTTGCGACTGCAAGCCGGTGACGGTTGCCGCAACCACGGCAAATGCATTGACCATCGGCTTTAGCTGCCAGCGGGTTTTTGACTGCTGATTTAACACCTTGAATTTCTTCATTTTACGACGCTCCTGCCGATTTATTATACTTATGATGCGCAAACAGACTGCGCTCTCACATCATCTACACCGTTAACCGGTGCTACTTTGAGGACCGTCTTGCGGTACGGTCCACACTCTAATTGCGGCCCCTTTGCAAAGAGCTTAACAATATTGAATATTATTCAAGATTGGCCGTGTTACTTGTTTTTGTCAAGCAATTATTGCCCTTGATAGTTACAGTCTGTGAGTGATCTGCTGCAAGCCTGGGAAAACCGCTCTAGCTGCTGCGCTAAGGCCGATTTTCCGGCGCTCTAATCTTCGGCCAACCTGCGCTCCAGTTCCACGTGAAAATGCCTCAGGCGGGATTCCTGCTCCCCCCACAACTGCCCCTTAAAACCGCGAGATCGCATGCCCTGCTGCACCACCGGAAGCAAAGCTGAATCCTGGCTCAACACCTGCCCCAGTTTGGCGTCTTCATCGATACCGTAGTGTTCCGTGGCCGGCCTCACCTCACCACTGACATCTATGCCCTCGGGTAAGCCCATCCAGCCGGGCGGCCGATAATTCGGGTCTTCCACCGGAAAAATCAATGTCATGGTGTCGTAGTAAAAACGCTCTGGATCAGCTTCGTGGGGAAGAAATCGCATCAGAAATATGGCCTCAGGGTGGCAGCCAATCTGCACGTTGGGAAACACACCTGTGGCCCAGCTATCCGATAATTGCCCATCCTCGAAGCGCGAGTAATCCAGCCTGAGACGGTCAGCACGCTGCCGTTTCGCCTGTTGTATGGCCCTGCGCACATCCCCTGCTGTACCCTGAAATCCACTGGCATCGACACCAGCATCCTGCAGCATAAGCTTTAGCCCCTCATTCACAGTCAACTGATCATGAATGCGGGGGCTGGGCTGCCCCAGCGGCACAATCATCCTGCTGGCTCCGTGCGGATACAGGTCGTACTGTACGTTCAAGTCACCCATGACCCCTCGTGTTTCCGGGTGCACTGCGTGCAGGTGATAGCTTTCATAAAACGCTTCCACACCCACTTTCCAATTTGATCCCCACTCAGTTCGCACATGGCGTACGACTTTCATCTTGTCTATCTGGTACGGCTCAAGATAGCCCGGGGGCAGGCCAAGTGTATCTTGCAGTGGCGCCGGATTCTCCTCCATATTGATAAATACGATACCGGCAAACACCTCACAGGCTACCGGGACCAACCCGGGGCGGTGGGCTATAACCTCAGGCTGAAAAGTCTCTTCATCGGTCACACGCCGCAACTCGCCGCTGTTGGTAAAACTCCAACTGTGGAAAGGGCAGACAAATACCCGCTTGTTGCCTCGCTCCTCCCACACCAACCGGGTACCGCGATGGCTGCAAACATTGTAAAAGGCCTTAACGCCTTCCTCGGTGCGCGTAACAATGATTGACTCATCGCGAATATCAAACAGAAAGAAATCCCCTATCGCGGACAGGTCTGACACCACCCCGGCGATAAGCCAGGTGCGCGTCCACAGACGGTCCCATTCCCGCGCCATGTACTCGCGGCTGAAATATCCTTCTTTGCTATAGCATTCAGCGCCGTTATCAATGGGCGGCTGCTTCGCCTCCAGGGAGTCGGCTGGTGCATCGGGGTTGATTATAGCCACGGGAATGGTTTCAATTTTACTCATGGGTTATCTCCAGACGCTTGGATGACAGGGCGAAACTCGGGGACTGCGATTTCATCAGACCAATCGGTGAATGTCACTTCGACGGGGAGCCCTACGCGCACACTCTCGGCCGCCACACCGATCAGACTGCTCATCATGCGTGGCCCCTCCTGCAGGTCAATGAGTGCAACCACATAGGGTGCCGGGTAGTCCGCCGTGATGCCGCGCCGCACAATGGTATAGCTGGCTACAGAACCCTTGCCGCTGACGGCTTGCCAATGCAGATCGTCGCCGCCACAACTGCTACACATAATGCGTGGATAGAACTGGAAATCACCGCATTCTTGACACTGTTGAAGCAGCAATACCCCCTGGCGACAACTGTCCCAGTAAGGCTGACTCAGCGCTGTCGGTCGCGGCAGTATTCTGGACATTTCAGTTGACCTCTGTGCCGAGTACGAGTGCAGTGTGTGATGACATAATGCCACCCTGAGCATGCACCAGGGCGCTCCTGGCATTCGCCACCTGACGCTCCCCTGCAGCCTGACGCAATTGCCACACGGTTTCGGTTAGCGCAAACATGGAGCCGGGATTCCCCGGGTGGCAGTGGGATAACAGTCCGCCGTGTGTGTTTACCGGCAGATCACCGCCCGGCATGGTCGCACCCGACTCAACGAAGGCGCCACCCTCACCCTTGGCGCAAAAACCGAGATCTTCCAGCTCTATAAGCACCGTTGGCGTAAAACAGTCATACAATTGCGCAAAGTCCATATCCTGCGGCCCCAGGCCGGCCATGCGGTAGGCGCGCTCGCCTGCCTCCCGTGCAGCAGAGGTGGTCAGGCTTCGCGCCTGGCTTATATGTTCATGGCTGTGACCTTCGCCCGCGCCGAGCAGGTAGATCGGCGGCGCGCCCATATCCCGGGCACGCTCAGCTGACGTCAACACTATGGCGGAGCCGCCGTCTGACACCAGCGAACAATCCAGCAAGTGCAGCGGATCGGCGATCATTCGCGATGCCAGCACATCGGCCACGGTAATCGGTTCTCGCATTTGCGCTGTGGGGTTGCGCGATGCGTGGGCCCTGCCCGATACAGCAATCTGCGCGAACTGCTCTGCAGTGGTCCCGTATTCAGACATGTGTGCCTGTGCGATCAGCGCGTAATAGGCTGGCACCGTGGGGCCATAGGGCTGCTCAAATTCGGGGTGGCCGGTCGATGACTGCACCAGTAATGCCTGATCCCGTGAGAGACCACTGCGAAGACTGTCGCCCATGCTCACCACTATCACATCCGCCATACCGGTCGCGATAGCAGATGCAGCGTGATGGATTATAGAAAAGGTTGTGCCGCCCCCCGCACCAACCGCCATACAATAACGCGGGAAAATCTGCAGATACTCCGCCACCGCTTCCGCGTGGTAAAGCATGGGCTGAGCCATGGCGTTGCAGGTGATCAGCCCGTCTACCTGGGACAGTTCAAGCCCCGCATCGGCGACCGCTCCGAGGGCGGCCTCCACGCACAACTCCATCGGCGTCCTGTTTGCCACCACGCCAACCTCGGTATCGAATACACCGACGATAGCGACCTTGCCGCGTAAATTTTGGGTCGATACCATTCAATAAATCTCCACGCCAGTGTCCCTAGGCCCAGGGCTGGTGCAAGCGTGCAAGGGCAACTCCCGGAGCCACAATTTCCCCCGCCTCATTCTTGATAAAGACCTCTATATCCACCTCACCGACATCAGGCCTGACGGCAAGTACCCTGCCACCAGAGTACAAAGTCTCACCGACATAGGTGGCGATACGATTCGAATACTCAATAGATACCAGGCGCCCTTCGTCACCGAGCCACTCCTCGACACACTGGTTGAGCCAATCACCCAACAGCGGGCCCGCTATCACCAGCCCGGGGTAACCCTCCACCTCCCTGGCGTAGGGCTCGTCGAAGTGTATGCGATGGCCATTCCACAGCACCGCGTTGTAGAGCATTGACTGCACGTTATCCGGCTTGAATGCCCGCTGCGGCAAGGCATCGTCCGGGCGGAGGTTTTTCAATCGCTGCGCATTCTCGGCTTTATTCACCGCAGTATCCTCGTGGTCTTCTCCCGGATGACCAGTTCACCTTCGTCATTGACAATATCCATCACCACTTCATAGAAAATCAGCGGCCCTGACCGACCATTCTTCTGGTATATATCAGTCAACTTGCGCGTGGCCGTAAGCCAGTCCCCCGGGAAAATATCGCGGTGGTACTCAATCTTAAGCCCACCCGCCATCGCCTTCTCCAGTGGAAATTTCGGTAGCAGGCTGTCAATGGAGACGCCATCAGGGGAGAGCTGATCCAACTCCACGACATCCCAAAACAGGGGCACATGGAACATGGGGGGCGCCTGGTCGCCATCCAGATACTTGCGCTGCCGATTGCCGGTGGCCACCGCGTATTTGCGAATATCACGACGGGTCACCACCTCGCGTTGTGGCGCGCTGCTGCGGCCTATAGTCGACAGTAATTCCTCGCTCAATAAGCTGCTCATACGCTGCCTTCCTTCGATTTCCAGTAGGGGTCGCGCAAAGACCGTTTGAGAATTTTGCCCGTGGGGGCCTTCGGTAAACTGTCGACAAAATCCACTGAGCGAGGCTTCTGATAAGAAGCCAGGTGTTGGGCGGCGGCGGCAATGATCTCTGCTTCGGTGGCAGCAGCTCCGGGCTTCAACACCACCACGGCCTTAACGGCCTCCCCCCATTCCTCATCAGGCACTCCGAACACGGCGGCTTCCAGCACTGCAGGATGCTGATGAATAGCCGCCTCTACCTGAGTGCTGTAAATGTTTTCTCCACCGGAGATGATCATATCCCTGGCCCGGTCGACGATGAATATGTAGCCTTCTTCATCCCAGACGGCGATATCGCCAGTCCACATCCAGCCCTCACGCAGCGTCTGCGCAGTGAGATCGGGACGGCGCCAGTACCCCACCATATTGGCATCAGACTGCACCAGAATTTCACCCGGTGTTTTGCTGTCCCTGGGAACCGTATTACCTTCGGCATCAACCAGTTTGACCGAAGTGACAAAGCCCTCCCTGCCACAGGAGGCAAGCCGCTCAGGGTGTTCACCCCGCATCGCGGCGAGATGATCTTCCTGCGACAGGAAGGTCATTGTCATACCCTCGGTCTGGCCATAGCCCTGGATCAGCGTGCAAGGGAAAGCAGCCAGTGCCGCAGCCACCACCTTGTGGGGCATTGGCCCTCCGCCATACTGGATATTGCGCAGGCTGCTGAGATCAAAACTGTCAAAGTCCTCCACCGCCATCATCCAGTTGAGCATGGTGGTAATCCCCAGAAACGCGGAAACCCGCTCACGCTGGATCACGTCCAGTGCCAGCCTGGCTTCAAAGTTTATGAGCACCAGAGGGCAGCCATGGGCCTGGTAATTCATTGCCAGCGCTATGGGTATATGGAACATCTGCCCTGTCAGCATATAGACATCACTGGGCACGATGCGCTCGGCTACCGTCTGGTTCAGCATCCCCGTATAAAGCGATTGGTGCGTGTGAAGAGCTCCCTTCGATTCCCCCGTGGTACCGCCCGTATAAAGGATCAGTACAGGGTCATCATTTCCCACATCACCGGATGCAGCAGGTTCTGCCGTATCGCTTGAAGTCAGCAACGCCTCGTACCGGCCATTACTTTTTTCGCCAAATCCCAGCCAGTGCGGAACATCGAGATCCGGTGCCAGTACCGCCTCCAACTCGGCGTACTCACTCGCCAGGACCACCACTCCGGGTTCCCCGTCACGCAAAATGCGGGTCATTTCCGCCTGCCCCAGCCGCCAGTTGATGGGCTGCACGATCAGGCCACAAAGCGCACAGGCGTAATAGACTTCCATGTACTCGATGCAATTTTTTGCAATGACCGCCACGCGGTCACCTTTTACCAGACCCAGCTTGTTGAGAAAGGCGTTTCCAAGCCGACACACTCGCTCGTCAAGCTCGGCAAACGTGATGCGTCGATCGTTCGGGATATCAATCAACGCCACCCGCTGCGGGGTGAGGCGCGCGTGCTTTGCCGGAATTCTGCCGATATTCACCAGCGCCCCTTAATAGGCCGAGTCGAGTTCAACATGACGCTTCAGGATGCGCCACGTTCCACCCTCTTCCACCAGCTCATCATGATAGATGCCCGTAGCCAGCATTGCGGCCTTGCCATCGGCAGTGGTGACCAATGTGAGATTGGAAATTGCAGTGGGATTCTCTCCGGATTCATCAAAAAAAATGTTGGAAACCACATGCCGCCGGACATCCAACTGTTGTGCCATCGAATTGCGCATCAATTCAAGAATCGCCGCGCGGCCCTCGAATGGACCGATCAGCTCGCCCCCGGCAATACGCAGGCTCATGGTGGCCGCGGCCGCAAAGCCGTCTTCAAGCGCGGCCATATCGCGTTCGTCATAGGCATAGGCGGCGCGACTGAGTAGCTCATGAATTACCAACTTCTGTTCAACAGACAAACTCATACCGTCACCTCCATACCTAGCACATCCAAAGTTCCGCGCCACGCCAGAGAGCCACCGTCTATGGTCCAGACTGCGCCATTCACAAATTGCGATTCCGGGCTGGCGAGAAAACACACCAGCTCGGCAACATCTACTGGTTGGCCCATACGTGGCACCAGGTGGGTCATCGTCATCGTATTGAGCATCGCCTGTGGATCGGGCGCTGCCGCCAGAAACGTGTCTACTATCTGGGTGTGTATGGAGCCGGGGCAATAACAATTCACACGGATTCCGTCCGGGGCGAGATCGACTGCAAGCATCTTGGTGAGCTGCATCACAGCGCCCTTACTGGCACCATAAGCCTGGCACTGAGGATAACCGGACAGGGAGCTGGTTGAGCCGGCATTAATAATCGAAGCCTGCTCGCTCTTGCGCAAATGGGGAAGCGCATACTTTGCACAAAGCCACGCACCCGTAACATTCACCCCCATCACCTTTTCAAAGGTTTCTCTACTCATGGATTCCAGTGAGAGTTCGGAGCTGAGCATACTTTCGTGAATGCCCGCATTGTTGTGGAGGATGTCGATACCGCCAAACTCATTGACCGCGGTTTTCATAAGGTTCGCCACCTGGGTTTCATCGGTGACATCGCAGTGGCAGTAAACCGCCTCCCCACCGGCGTCGAGGATTTCTTCTACCACAAGATTTCCCTGCTTATCATTCAGGTCTGATACGACGACACGGGCACCACGACTGGCGGCCAGCCTCGCGGTACCAGCACCGATCCCCTCTGCTGACCCGGTAATGACAAAACGTAAACCTGCTACACCCAATGTCTGACTCCTTTTATGGTCTTATCCCCTGATAGTAGATATAATTTGAATATTATTCAAGAATTATATTGGGGCGCAACACAGCATTTGTGGCATAGTCTGCGAATCCCCCTCAAGACAAGGTGCGCGGCCTCAATGAAGAAAGCCGAATCAAAAAAAGCCACGGCCTCCTCGCCAAAAAAACAGGATTCTCGCGGCAAGCAGCGCCGCAAACTCATATACCGCTCACTCCATGACTGCATTCTTAAAAAAGGTTATGTAAAGACCACGCTGGCAGACATTGCAGAGGGCGCCGGCATGTCGGCCAGTCATCTGCTGTATTATTTCAAGGGCAAGGAAGCCATTCTCGAACAATACTTCGAGCGCGTATCCGAGCAATTTATTGAACGCATAGCCAGCTTTCGCGAGCAACCGCCGCGAGAGCAAATTCAATCATTGGCAGATTTCTGGTTCAAAAGCGAAGCGAGCACCCGGCAGGAAATCGGGTTCATGCTGGAGTGTTTTGGCGCCGCTGTGAATGACAAGGTTTTACAAAAAACCAAAGCCCAGTTTGACCGTCGCTGTAAACATTATCTTACCGAGCTGGTCAGCCAGAGCCGCTCTCTTCCCATGGGCAGTGCCACCGATACCGCCGAAGTTTCCTACGCAGTGATGATAGGCCTGCGCTCAGCGGTCTATTTCGATGACGAAGTCGAACTGGATGATGCACACCGGCTCTTCGTCGGTAGCATGCATGCCATGTGTGGGATGGCCTAGTGTCACGCGTCGCTGCAGTTATCTAAGCCTGGGCAGCACTTTTTCGGCGATGTATCGCAGGCGGCGATTGCCGGACTCAACACTTTCTCCGGGAAACTGGGCCCAGAAATGTATGTCTGCAATGGCGGGATAATCGCGCAAAAGCTTCTGCAATTCCTGCACGGCCGTGTCCGCATCCCATAACTGATAGAGCCCGTTCTCTATAGCAGCTGCCGCATCATCAAACAGCGGTGTTTGTCCCGGCGGCCCAAATGCACCCCATTTGATATATTCATTGGCCTGGTAAAGAATATGCTCGCCAATACGGGCTGCCTCGCCCTCAGGGTCCTCGGCTATAATGGCCCAGCAACCCATAATCACCTTGCCCTCTTCAGGTTTCTTGCCACATTGTTCCAAAGATTCGCTGTAGATATCTAGACCCAGTCCGCCGGTGCAAAGAAAGCCATCTGCCACTCGCGCGGCCCGTTCTATGGCCGGCACCGCCATACCACCGAGGAGAATCGCCGGTGCATGTTCTGGCGTGGGCGTAACGCACAGATCACCCACCTCAAACCGCTTGCCTGAAAAATTAACTGGCTTACCAGACCAACTGCGCCTGAGAATCTCTATGCCCTCTTCAATCAGACTGGGCCTGTGAGTCAACTTTCTACCGAACTGGTCAAACTCCATTTGCCGGTAACCAATGCCCACACCGAGGTCGAAACGCCCCCCGGTCACCAGTGACAGGGTAGCGGCGTCCTCTGCCACTCGCACAGGATCATGCAAGGGCAGCAGCATCAAATTGGTTCCCAGACGCATTGACCGGGTACGGGCGCCGATGGCACTGGCCAGCAGCAGGGGCGACGGTGTATAGCCATCGTCGCAGAAATGGTGCTCGGTCAGCCAGCAGGAATCGAAACCCAACTGCTCTGCGTCAGCTATCTGCTGCAGCCGCTCTGCATAGAAAGTCTCAAAGGGCACACGCCATTGTTGGGGGTTGCGGAAGTCGTACCACAGGCCATAATTTACTTTCGATGTCATTTCAGTTTGTCCGCTTGTGTCTAAAGGCAGCTTCGAAGAAAACCAATGAGTTCAGAGTTGTAACGTTCGGTCTCATCAATGAAAGGAGCGTGACCCGCGTTCTCGAACTCGACAATGCTGGCTTCTGAGTTGTACTCAATCACGGATCGGCACACCTGGGGGTCCACTACCTGGTCCTGACCGCCCACGATGCTGAGGATAGGTATTTGCAACCCGGCCAGAGTGGCGCGCTGATCCAACGGGCCGAGCTCTGCCAGCGACTTCGCAGCTTGCGGTGAGGCTTTCAGGAACATCGCCAGCATCCAGCGTATGACATCCTCACTCACCTCGGTGGCGCACACACCTTGCGACAGCGCGGCAAGAAAATTCACCCGATCGGCGGACATGGCGGCCAGAGTTTCCGCTAAAGCCTGCTCGGTACCACCATGGGGAAAATCACTTTTCTGTAAATAGACAGGGGAGGCAGCACAGGTCAGAAACAGACCTGCGCAGCGCTGAGCAAGTGCACTGGCGGCCTCGACGGCGACTGCCCCACCCAGGGACCAGCCATTGAGTACTACACGCTCCAGCTTCAGGTGTGTAACCAGGGCCACCGCGTCGGCGGCAATCGCCTTAATGCCCAGGTCAGCGAAATCCTTATCGGATTCGCCACAACCGCGGTGATCAAGTGCCACAACGCGAAAGCCCCCTGCGATCAATGCATCCAGGGAGTAGTCCCAGGCCCGCAGGCTCATCCCCCAGCCGTGTATTAGCAGGATTGCACTGTCGCCGCTGCCATAGTCCTCGTAATACACCCTGTGACCATTTTCTCTTTCCAGGTATGCCATAGCGCTAACTCCTACTTGCTTAACAGTTTGATAATGTTGGAATCGTAATCGCTGAACAGGGCATCGAGATCCAGCGCCTCTGCTTTCACAAGCCACTGATAAACTGTACCGAAAATAAATGCACAGTACTGCACGGCAAACTGGTCGGGGCTGATCCGGGGATCTATTTCACCACCGGCTATACCCTGCCTTATCCACTTGGCGGCATCTTTGCGGTACACATCATGGTGGCCGGAAAGGCGGCTGAGAATCACAGAGTTATGGCCCAGAGATTCGTACCAGAGCATATACATTGCCCGCATATAGCCGGATTCCAGCTTTAAAAAATCTCTCAGCGCTTTTGCAGCGGCCCGCACCGCGGCGATGCCGGACTGATCTTCCACGTAGGCTTGAATATGTTCTTTCCAGCGCCCGTCAAAACGCGTGAAAAGCTCGTCGAGAAATACTTCCTTGGACCCGAATCGGTAATTGGCCAGACCGCGGCTGTATCCCGCGAGCTCGCCTATTTCCTTGAGAGTTGTTTTTTGCGTGCCGTGTTCATTGATCAGGGTAATGGCCGCTTCGAACATTCGCTGATCAGACAGGGCGGTTCGTTCCGCCTGCGTCATTCGCTTGCTGGTTTTCTTTACGGGGGTTTTTGCCGGTTTTGCTGCTGTTTTTTTTACCGGTTTAGTCGCCATAACCTATTCCTAGTTCGTGTTCCCGATTCCATTGGGACGTGCTAATCACCGGGTAGACTCCACAGGAAGCTCCCCTCGTTCCTGCGCCAGACGCAAGCACTTCTTGTCGATTTTTCCGACACTTGTCTTGGCAATTTCGTCAACAAATGCCCAGGACTCAGGGATCCAGAATTTCGCCACCCGCTCTCGCAGAAATGCCTGCAAGTCTCCGGTGGTCAAGCTGGCATCCTGGCGAACGACAATCGCCAGCGGTCGTTCCTGCCAGCGTTCATCCGGAACAGCAATCACGCCCACTTCCATAACCTGCGGATGCGCCAGCAAGGCATTCTCGAGATCCACCGAGGAAATCCATTCGCCGCCGGATTTAATCACATCTTTGGTGCGATCAGTTAACTGTACAAAATGACGCCCATCTATATGCCCGACATCCCCGGTTCTAAGCCATCCATCAGCGGTAAAGGCGTCCGCTGACTCGTCCCCGTAATAACTGCCGGTAATCCACGGCCCCTTGAGCTGTAATTCTCCCACTGTCTCGCCATCGTGGGGTAACGGTTCGCCGTTATCGCCCACCACGCGCACTTGCACGCCGGGCACAGGCCGCCCGCTTTTGGCACGCCAGGGGGTTTCTCCCTCGGGCCCGGGTGTTCTTGGTGGATGTGACAAGGCGCACAGCGGGCTGGTTTCAGTCATACCCCAACCCTGCAACACGGGAACGCCCCACTGACTTCGGGCACTCTCTATCATCACCGGGGGCACCGAGGAACCACCACAAACCAACATCCGGAATGAGCTCATGTCCAGACCGGATTCCTCACCGGCGCGCAACAGATCTCCAAGAATAGTGGGTACCATGGCTGTTATTGTGGGTGCCTCAGACTTGATCATTTTCACCAGGCCGGCCAACTGCACATGTGGGCCCGGCATCACAAAATCACTGCCACTCATCCAGCCGCTATAGGGCAATCCCCAGGCGTTGGCGTGAAACATCGAGGGCAATAAAAGAATCCGGTCGCGCTCACAGACGCCAAACGTGTCGGTGGCCCGGGAAGCCAGAGAATGCACAAAGGTCGTGCGATGACTGTATACCACACCCTTGGGGTTACCCGTGGTGCCGCTGGTATAGCAGATGGCAGCCGCGGAGGTCTCTTCAAGTTCGGGCCAATCGAATGTCCCCGAGTGGCTCGCCAGTAATTCTTCATAGTTCAGGCAATGAATACCCGGGAGAGCGTCGGCGGCACCCACCAGCAGAATGTGTTCGACGGACTCCAGCAGGGGCACCACAGGTGCAAACACATCGCGCAGGCTGCTATCGAGAACAATCACCTTGTCTGCCGCATGATTGATAACGTAGGCAATCTGCTCGGCGGCAAGCCGTATATTGATGGTATGCATGACCGCGCCCATAGAGGGTATGGCGAGATAGGCCTGCATGTGCGCGAGGTTATTCCAGCTGAAGGTACCCACCCGGTCGCCCATGGCAACACCCAGGGAGTCAAGAGCCGCCGCCAGGCGTACCGCGCCATCGGCGATTTCCCGGTAGGACGTGTGGGACACGCGGTCGCCATCAAAAACACCGATCCGGCTGTCCGGAAACACGTTCGCACCGTGCTCCAGAATGACTTGCACCGTCATGGGGGAGTGCATCATCGTGGACAGCATCTACCAGGCGCCTGCTTTTGCCATGCGCGCCTCTTCAAGCAGGGCAGGCACATCATATTTCAGACCTTTCGCGTACGGTGTATCCACCGTCCCGGCAACATACAATTCGTAAGCGCCCTCCACGATGGCCGCCAGTCGCCAGAAGGCATAGCACATATAGTAATCCAGGTTGTCTACGGGAATACCGCTTGCATTCGACCAGCGCGCAGCCAGCTCGCGACGGCTCGCCACGCCCTGGCGCCGGGTAACCCCCTGGACATGCGCAAAACCCGGCGGATCAACAGCCCTGGGGCCCCAGAACATCAGGAACAGGCCCAGGTCTGTCAGCGGGTCGCCAATGGTTGCCATTTCCCAGTCGATGACCGCCAACAACTCGGGGCGCGCGGCACGACAAAGCGTGTTATCCAAATGGTAGTCACCGTGCACGATACCCACCGGGGCGGACTCGGGCACATTGTCGAGCAACCACTGACCGAGGGCGGCGACTTGCGGAAGCTCCCTGACCCCGCCCTTTGAACGCAGCTTCATCCAGCGCTCTATCTGGCGCTGCAAAAAGTTTTCCGGGTTGCCAAAGTCCGCCAGCTCAAGTTTCTGCCAGGGCGCGATGGCTATCGCTGCCAGCGCATCGACAAGCTGCCCTCCCAGTGCGTTGACAGAGGATACCCCATCGTAGGCATCGGGCAACTGCGCCGTTATCGACAGACCGTCTATATATTCGATTAATGCGAAAGGGCGCCCTATCACCTCGCTCTCGCCACACCAGCCCAATACTTCCGGTACCGGAGCGTGCCCTTGCAGCGCGGCCATAATGCGCGCCTCGCGCTCTACCCCGCGATGTGCAGAGGGAGAGATGGTGTCAGCCGGCGGTGTTCGCAAGACCAATTTGCCCTGGTCGGTCTCAACCAGCAACGTGACATTGGAGTTTCCGCCGCTGAGTTCGCGCACAACGCTCGCGCCATCACGGCCCAGGTGTTTGCTGATCCAGGGTGCCAGCAGTGGGTAAGTGTCACTCACAGGATTAACCCAACACGCCGAAACTGCTCATCAGCCCGCCATCGGCAGGCACGAACGCGCCTGTCATGTAACGGGCTCTGGCGGTCCACTCCACGACTTCCGCTATCTCATCGGGCTCGCCAAATCTGCCCAGCGGTATTTTCTTGCGCATGGACTCCAGTGCCTTTTCTGATAAGGCGCCGGTCATTTCGGTCAGTACCAGCCCCGGGATCACAAGGTTCACAGATATGCCCCGCGGCGCGAGCTCAATGGCCAGCGCACGGGTGAGACCGGCTATTCCCGCCTTGGAGGCGGCATAGGCCGCATCACCTGGAAAACCCCTGAAACCCACCACCGCGCCTACATTCACAATAGCGCCACCGGTTGTGAGCTGCTCGGAAGTCGCAGTGATAACATTGAGTGCACCTGTCAGGTTGGTGTCGATAACCGTTTGCCAGTCCTCCTGACTCAGGCGCTGGAGTTTGCCTCCGCGGTGCGCCCCGGCATTGTTGACAACCACATCGATACGACCCCACCGTGACACTATTTGGGAGACGGCCTGATCGATCTGGTCGCGACAGGTGATATCCGCTCGACAGGCCATGCATGACTCACCCAGGCGAGATGCGATATCCTCTATCTCAGCGCCCCGCGCAAGTATGGCCACACGGTCTCCGGCGGCCAGCACGCGTTCAGCAACTGCGAGGCCAATGCCACGCGAAGCGCCTGTTACCAACCATATTTTATCGCTATTCATATCGTTCGGGGCATCACTTTTTATTTGCTTGTTTGTGTCTAGTAAGTTTAAACTACGAAATCGTGAAGTCAACCTGAAAAGAAAATGATCCAACCGATGCCAGCCCGCTGGCGGCACTCATACACGCAATAGCAGTATAAAAAAGAGGACTACCGAGTGAGCTGGAGTTTTGAAACAGACAGTGAGTTCCAGGCGCAACTGGACTGGATAGAGACATTTACCCGCGACGAGATTGAGCCACTGGACCTCGTGTTCAGAGGCCCTGGCGATCCCTGGGACCCGAATTCACCCGCCGCTGCCGCGATGGCACCCCTGCGGCAGATAGTTAAAGATAAGGGATTGTGGGCTTGTCATCTGGGCCCCGAGTTGGGTGGTGGCGGCTATGGCCAGGTCAAATTGGGCCTGATGAACGAAATTCTGGGCCGCAGCCGATTCGGCCCCAGCGTGTTTGGCTGTCAGGCTCCCGACTCGGGCAATGCCGAAATCCTTGCCCATTTCGGCACGCCCATGCAGAAAGAAAAGTTTCTGCAGCCCCTGCTCAACGGCGAAATAGCGTCCTGCTATTCCATGACCGAGCCACAGGCCGGTGCCGACCCCGCAGAATTTACCTGCACCGCTACCCGCGACGGTGACGAGTGGGTGATCAATGGCGAGAAGTGGTTTGCCTCGCACGCACGCTTTTCCGAATTTCTGCTGGTAATGGTGGTAACCAACTCCGATGTTCCCATACACGAGGGCGCATCAATCATACTCGTGGAAAAAGACCGGGCGGGTATGGAGATTCTGCGCAATTCAGCGGTGGGGCCCTACGTAGAGCAGGGTGATGGCGTGCACGGCTACCTGCGGTTTACCAATTGCCGCGTACCCGCTGAGAACCTGCTGGGAGAAGAGGGCAAGGGTTTCCTGGTTGCCCAGACACGGTTGGGCGGCGGGCGCGTGCACCACGCCATGCGTAGCGTGGGTGTATTGAAAAAAGCCATGGATATGATGTGTGAGCGTGTCCTGAGCCGCACAACCAAAGGCGAAGCGCTGGCCAACAAGCAATTAACCCAGGAAAAAATAGCCGACAGCTACACGCAAATTTTGCAGTATCGCCTGCATGTGTTGTACACCGCCTGGCTGATTGACAAGCACAAGGAGTACAACCGGGAAGTTCGCAAGGAGATCGCGGCTATCAAGGCGGCCACACCCAAGGTGCTGCAGGAAGTTATCTACCGCGCCATGCATTTGCACGGCAGCCTCGGTATGTCAGACGAAGTTCCGCTGATGAATATGTGGGCCAACATCCCGGAACTGGGTGTAGTAGACGGCCCCTCGGAAGTACACAAGATTACTGTGGCTCGCACAGTACTGCGCGAGTATGAAGCCGCACCGGGCTTGTTCCCCACCTATCACACGCCAACACAGCGTGAGGCGGCAATGAAAAAATACGGGCATTATCTGAAATAAATAAAGTACTGCGGCCGCGGGCCGCAACTCCTCTAGGGGAAAATAATACAGAAATCGGCATAATTTGACGGAAGCTTACAGAAACATAAGACGAGGCTAACTAAGATGAACTCTTTGCAAGAACAAAACCAGGGCGGGAGTGCTGCAAGCCAGGCCAAGCCTGACTACGATGTCATTTCCGTCGGTGCGGGCTTCGCCGGGCTGGGTCTGATTCACTATATGCGTGAAGCAGGTATGTCTATTCGGGTATTCGATCGGGCGTCCGATATAGGCGGTACCTGGACCTGGAACCGCTATCCCGGGGCGGCCACCGATAGCGAGGGCTACTACTACTGCCTGGCGTTTTCAAAAGAGATACTACAGGAATGGTCCTGGACCAAGCGCTACCCCGGCTGGGAAGAAACACATCGATATATGCACTTCGTGGCTGACAAGTGCGATATGTGGCCCCACATCCAGCTAAATACTGAGATTGCCAGCGCTGAATTCCAGGAGGACAGCGGTCACTGGCTGGTGCGGACCGGCAGCGGTGAGGAATTCACCTGCAAGTACTTCATCAGCGGTATGGGCATGATCTCCGAGCCCTATATACCCAACATAAAAGGCAAGGATAGCTTCAAGGGCCCCTGCTTCCATTCCGCACGCTGGCCCCAGGAAGGTCTGGATTACGCTGGCAAACGAGTTGCCATCATCGGCTGTGGCGCCACCACAGTCCAGATGCTGCCCATCGTGGCCCAGACCGCTGAGAGCGTCACCGTGTTCCAGCGCACACCGAACTTCGTAATGCCGGCGGTGCAGAAGCCCATGACCCCGGAATGGGAAAAGGAAATAAAAGACAACTACGAGGCTATTATTGAAAAGTGCCGCAGCCACGCATTCGGCATGGCCTTTGACAGCCCTGTGGGGCGCAATTTGGCCGACACACACCCCGACGAAGTGCAAAGAGTCTTCGAAGAGCAGTGGCCCAAAGGCAGCTTCCGTTTTGTCTTCGAAACCTTCGACGACTTGCTATCAAACCCGGAGTCCAACCAGGCGGCCGCTGACTTCATCATCAGCAAAATCCGCGAGAGGGTCAATGACCCGGAACTCGCCGAGATGCTTATACCCCGCGGCTATCCATTGTTCGCGAAAAGGCCACCGCTGGATCACGGCTTCTACGAGGCTTTCAACCGCGACAATGTTCACCTGGTTGATATCAAGGACCGGGAACCCATTGTTGAGATCACCGAAACCGGCGTGCGTACTACCGAGAATCTCCACGAGTTCGATATTATCGTGCTGGCCACTGGCTTCAAGGCTTACACGGGCGGAATAGAAACGGTAGAAATTCGTGGCCGCAGCGGCGAGACACTGAAAGAGAAGTGGGAGTCAGAATCGAAGTCCATCATGGGTGTGTGTGTCGCCGACTTCCCCAACTTCTTCGTGATTACCGGGCCGCAGGCGCCCTTTGCCAACCTGCCTACCTCTATAGAGCAGAACATCATTTGGATCACTGACTGTATCAAGAAGATGGAGAGCGAGGGCTATGATGTGTGTACACCCCTGGCCGATGCGGAAGATAAGTGGTCCGCCCACACCGCAGAAATACACGACCAGACACTCATGGCCCAGGGCGACAAGGTAAACTCCTGGATGATGGGCGCCAATATCGAAAACAAGAAACCGCGGATACTGATCTATCACGGTGGTGCTGACGTGTATTACGCAAAATTGCGCGAGTCCGTGAATGCCGGTTTTCCGGAACTGCAATTCGATAAACTGGCGGGGTAGTAGATCGCTGAATCGCAACAGCTAATGGCTGAGCCCAGGCCCGCGTAACCGTGCGGGCCTGGGCTCAGCCATCTCATTTACACCCTTCAAAATTCAACCGGGCGAAAGCCGCTCACGACTTCAGATGCATACCCCGTTGCGGGGCAGTCGGCGTTTTCAGTAACTCACCCCTCCAGGCCAGTTTTTCCGGCCTCACGAATAATGGGCGTATATTCCCCGAAGTTTTGCTCACCCACCGTGGCGCCAACCGTAATACCTGCATCGGTGGTCAAGGTATGCCCGGTGGTATAGCCGGATTCATCGCTAGCCAGCCAGAGTGCGGCATTGGCAACATCGACTGCCAGTCCGGGCCTACCCACCAGCGGCGAGGCCTCGGCAAGTATGGCTTTCGCCCCCTCGATATTAGTGGGATCACCCGTCAGGACACTGGCCACCATGGGTGTCGCCATGCTGGCGGCAGCAATAGCATTAACGCGAATACCGCTGTGGCACAGCTCCGTCGCTACGTTTTTGGTCAAGCCCACAACCGCGTGCTTCGCCGCGGTGTAGGCATGCGGACCCAGCCCACCCTGGACACCTGCCGTACTGGCCATGCTGAGGATGGAGCCGGATTTATTGGGCAACATGACTCTGGCCGCATGCTTTAAGGTATAAAATGTCCCGTGCAGCAGAACATCAATGGTAAAGAGCCACTCGGCTGATGGTGTTGTTGCGATGGGCCCCACTGAGCCGACTATACCGGCGCTGTGAAAAACGATATCGAGCTTACCGTACAGCTCCACCGCGGCATCCATTGCGGCCGCCACCTGGTCTTCCTTGGTAACATCGCAAACCATGAATGAAGCGCTGTCTCCGAATGAACGGGCAAAAGCGGCGCCGGCATCAGCCTGTATATCACAGACCATTACCCGGCAACCCTCCTCAATAAATCGCTGGGTGGCCGCCGCGCCAATACCGCTCGCGCCGCCGGTGATCAGCGCACATTTGTCTTTTAATCTCATAATGTGATCTCGATTTGAAGGGTATCGACCCAGCTGTTTACACTAAGATCTTAGCTGTACTGGATACCGATGGCCTGTCGCTCAGACGGTATAAAACTCGCAGACCGCATCTTCCGGCGCTCGTTTACCCACCGTATGATCAGCGATATCGTCAAACCCCTGAGAGCTTGCCGGTTCGAGCCGAATCCAGTCGGTCATACCGGTGCGCTGCACTATTTTCCATTGACCATCTCTATGCTCAAAGCGGTCCAAATAGCGTCCGCCGACAAAATAGTCCATTTCCGTGTCGTAAGCATTTTCAGCTGCCAACTCATCGCCCCGGGCCCGCATACGATGGTGTGCTGTAAAATACGTCTCGGCCGTTGCAGTAGTATCACCCTCCAACTGAATCAGTGTATTTCCCAGTTGATGATGTGTCCGGGAATACGCGGACAGTAAACCCAAAGCAAATGCGACGAAGTCCCCGGGCGCTTCCCTGGAGGAGGGAATGCCGGGGTCCGAAGACGGTCCTTCATAGAAGTGTGAGTGGCGGGAACCGGGATGGAAAACACTTCTTAACAAGTGTTCATCCATCCGGTCGATAGCGCGGGCATAACGAAAGATGACCTCTGTAATTGCCTGCTTTGCCAGCAGTTCTTCCAGTCGATCATCAGTCATTTGTTGTACCCCCGCTACGCCAAGCGCACCTATTCGCCAAAGTTGTAGACGACCTCGAGCCCGTAGGTACGCGGCGCTCGGGTGGCCGCATATGACCAGGCACCTGCCACGTCATAACCGTGGGTGTAGCCGTCTTCGTCAGTGAGGTTGCGCCCGTAGACGCTCACCGTAAACGCGTCGTATGAGTAATTAACCGATGCGTCTATCAGGTTCTGTGCATCGTTTTTCAGCTCCGGCGAGTTTTCGACGTTGACGAAGTGGTCACCGATATAGTGGTAAGCACCACGGACCCAGGCCTTGCCCTCGCCTATATCCCACTCATAGGTGGCGTCGAGGCTGCCGGTCCAGTCCGGTGCACGACGGAAGTCGAGGTTCGACAGGTCAACCGGACCATTGAGACCCGCATAAGTGAAATCGTCATACGAGGAATCCAGGTAGCCCAGGTTCGCTCGCAGGCTCAAGCCCTCACCAATATAGGCCTGAATATCAATTTCGACACCCTGCAGTGTTGCGCTGGAGGCATTCTCAACCACAGTCTTCTGCCCTGTAGGGTTATCATCCGGCAGTTGCAGTTCTTCCTGCTTATCCTTGTACTCCATGTAAAAGAGGTTCGCGTTGACGCGCAGGCGGTTGTCCAACCACTCGGTCTTCACACCCAGTTCGTAGTTGTCGACTGTTTCCGGGTCGTAAGGCTGGAGGGCATCCGCGAGATTGCCGACACGACCGTTGAAGCCGCCGCTGCGATAACCGCCAGAGTAGGTGGCAAACAGCATTGCATCGTCAGTCAGCTGGTAACGGGCGCCGACTCGTGGGGTAAATTCGCTCCAATCATCATCCGGATGGTTAGGCGCTGTATTTACCGCGCCATACTGATACGCTTTCTTCTTGTCTTCGGTGTAACGGCCACCGAGAGTGAAAGTCAGCTTATCGGTAAACTCGTAGTCCGCCTCGAAGAATGCCGCTTGCGATTCTGTCTTCTGCTTGCCTTCCTGCAGGATATTCAGAATGACATCGAAATCTGCACTGTCCGGCACGTAGCTGCGCAGCTGTATCTCGTACTTGGACTCCCAGAGGTACAAGCCCGCAACCACACTAAACGGGCCGCCATCATCATAGGTCAGACGCAGTTCGTTGCTGTTCTGGTCGTATTGGGCTGGACGATCGGTGCCATACAGCAAGATGGGGGTTCCATCCCAGTTCGACAGAATGGTCTCATCTGACTCCCAGTAGCCAAACAGGTAGTCCAGTTGCAGGGCGTCATTAATTTCCCAGCGCGCCTCAAACTCATAAAATTCGGTATCAAACGTTGCTTTCCCGTCTACAGGTATCAGGTCCGCTCGGGACGAAGCAGTCACCGGATTTTCTCGTGTCGATTGCTCGCCAGCAGGTCTGACATAGTTCTGGGCTATCTTGTAGCGGTCACCGGTGATGGGCTCATCAGCAGAGGGCGAGCAAAAGCCGAAACCGGTGCAGAAGGCGTGACGCTGCTGAGCGGTATTGAGCAGCGGCGGTGTATCCTGCTTGGTTTTCTCTTTCTGGTATGTGGCCTCGAATGCAAGGGTATCGCTCGCATCCCACAGCAGGTTAATGCCATAGGACTCATAGTCATTGCGGCCGGCGTCACCACCCTCGGTGATATTCTTGTAATAGCCTTCCTGCTGGTCACGCTTGGCCAGGCTGATCTTGGCGGCTATGTCATCGGTGATGCCAAAGTTGATAACCGCGTCACCAAAATAGGTGTCATAGTCCTCGACACCAGCGCGAACCTTTAAGCCCAATTCGCCGGTAGGCTGGGTATGGGTAAGGTTAATCAAGCCACCAATGGTATTACGACCGAACAACGTTCCCTGCGGCCCACGCAGCACTTCAACGCCAGACAAGTCTATGCTGCGCAATATGGAGCCCGCATTGGCTCCCAGGAAAATACCGTCGACGACTACACCCACCGCCGGATCGAAGTTCTTTTCAACATCAGCAGCGCCGACGCCGCGGATGAATATAGCGGCCACGCCACCAGGCCCCTGGGCCGTATCATCGATGATCAGGTTAGGTGACATGAAAGCAAGGTCGGACAGATCACGGGCAAAAGTACGATCGATTTCTGTCTCGCTGAGGGCACTGACCGCCAGACCGACGTCCTGCAGGCTCTCTTCACGTTTACGTGCTGTAACCACGATTTCTTCTAAGGCGTTGGATATACCTTCAATAGCGGAAACCGCTGAAGGGAATGAAGTGGCTGCCACCGCCATGGCCAGTGCCAGCTTTGTCTTACTATTAATCATGCGGAACTCCTTTACACATTTATTGTAGGTATTTCCCTGTTTACCAGGGTTAATTTCTTACTACCTGTCGCCGTAGTAACCGGGTAGGTTCCAGCTATCGCCGGTTGAGGGCCCTACCGCCCTTCAATCACCTCAACACGCCAATTTTTACAGTCATGGCTGTGTTCCTTCTCTACCGGGTGTTTCGGCCTCAGCTTGCGGCGGCCTCGGGCCCCGCGAGTTGCGTACCCACGATGGGGTTAAAATAATGAATCTGTACTTTCCGCTGGTGAATCTTCCAGACACCGTCACGGCACTGCAGGGTGTCGCGGTAGGTCGCGCCAACCAGCTGGCAATCGCTATCACCCGCAAGTGTCCCCACGCAATCTACATCACTGATTGACGTGGCACTATCCCTGTCGACAAACTTGATGCTCAAATTGGTGGTGAGATGATGGCTTTCGCTCCAGGCGGGCCACAGCACCTCATGAATAGCCTTATGAATACCGTCGTGTCCGTGAAACGTGCCAAACGGCGGGCCGATATCCCAGACACAATCAGGCCACCAGATCGCCAGGAAACGCGCATAATCTCGCTTGTCAAAGCCGTGGCAGTAGTCAGACACCAGGTCTCTGATTGCAACACGCCCTTCCAGCTCAGCAATCCTGAGCTGCAAATCGTCTATCACTGCCTTGACATCAACCATCTAACGGGCTCCGTACAGTGATTCACCACGGGCTTAGAGGAAACCATCCACTCTAGTGTGCAGCCTGAGGCAAATCTCAGCAATTCCTTTATCTATTTTTGCTTGATTGCGTCAAGCAAGTATATATAAGCGCAAATTCGTGTCAACACTATTTGGCGCTCAATTCGGTCAGTCAGTACTGCCCTGCGACGTAAATCTAGCCACTGGGTTAATCGCGTCGCAACACGCCGGTAAGAGTCAGGATTACCACAGCAGATAGCGCTGCGCCGAAGAGGCCGAACAAACTGTGCAGGGCAAGCCACAGCCAGCGCCACGTCCCTGTGGGTACGAAGCGGCAGAAGGTATCCTGGCCCAGATTGATAACCGGTAGCGCGAAGTCCAGCGCGTACTGAATGGTGTCGAGGCCGGGGCAGCCCAGGGGCACATCCACCGCTCCCAAACCGGCCGGCATATAGTAGGTCGTAGGCTCCGGTGGCTGTTCGAAGGGAAAAAACGGTTGGCCAAAATTGTTCACAGCCAGGGTGTACATCACCGCTCCCATTGCAACAAATAGCAGAAACGAAAAAACGGCCCTGCGAGTGGAATAGCCGTGACTGCTGATCAGCATCAGCAGGCGGGGAAACAGGCGCAGTAAGGGAGAGTCCACCCGGGCTGCCAGGCGCATACTGATCTTTTCTACAGCGATAGCGTCCGCCTCTCGCGACAGCCCACTCTCGCGCAGTACACGGGTCAGCTGTTCATAGGGCTGGGGCCGGTACGTTGAGGCGTCTGGCCGACCATCGATAAACTGTTGCCTCAACCAGACCTTACTCTTTGCAACCAGGTCACCGCTGTCGACATGGCGAATCCTCTCGTATGTCATGCCATCTATATCGAGATATCCGGCAGCAGGCGACCCGGTGCCAACGTGCACAATAAGTGTGTTCATGTGAGCGCCGGCAAACATGAACCACCCCTCTACCGGCTTGAAGGGCTCATCCAGCGTCACCGCAACACCCGGCTCTGGCTTTCTTAGCGCGGTGCCAACGTTGTATAACACCAACGCGTTGGAGACGCGCATTTGTCGCAAGTTGGCCACCACTGGTCCGCCCCTTCCCAGCAGCCCTTTATAATCGGGCCCCGGTGTGAGCCTGGCATTAGACAGGAAAAAACTACCGCCGACTTTCGCAGTCAGAAAGTTCAGCCTGCCACTGGCTTCGAAGGGTATACCTTCTTCATCCATTGTCAGGAACACCGATTCGACCACCAGGTCTTCACAGTGCAAAGCCCTGCCCTTGGGGTTCAGCAGGCGCGCCGACCCACAATCAAGGTCACCGGTGACATGTGCAGCACCCAATGCAACTTCACCATGCACCTCACAGCGATGACCGTGGCCGCACAACAACTCCAGATTGCCGCCGATGACTGCTGAACGGCCGTTGAGTGCCGCCTCATCACAATCCTGCAGGAGTGCACCATGCAGCTCAACACTACTTTCAACACGCGCGCCTTCCAGGCGCACACTGCCCCGGGTTTCAAAGCGTGCCTGGGCGGTAGCTGACATCAACAAGCGCCCGCCGATATGGGCGTGATTGAGATGCACTGCGCAATTACCAACGTCGGCAAGGTCCGCGACGTGGTCCCTGACACCCGAGAAATGTGAACCGGACAAATCAAGATCTGCCCTGGTAGTAAGACTTATGCCAATAAATGCAGGTAACGTACAGTCAACCAAACGCAGCGACAGAAAATCAGCACCGCTGAAGTCAACCGGCGAATCGAAATGGCAGGCCATGAATAACAAGGTCATGCCCGGGCCGTCACCTCTCTGCGGCAAAACGCGGATAGGACCCTGGATGCAGGCGCCGCGAATACGCAGCGGGCCACAGAGCTGTGGAGAGTTCGCTATAGCGCCGGAAATCAGATCCTCGATAAACGTCGAACGCAACAGGCAGGATTCCGCAGGCAGGCCAGTAAAATTGGCCACCCCCCGATTGCAAATCGCTTCAAGTACTCGTTGTTCAGGTTCGCTTCGTGTTGCCGCGTCATCGACCGAAATAACACTCACAGCGAGAATCCTCGCACTATCCGTATGGAGGCATGATGACATTGGCGGTCGGGCATGGGAAGAGGCGCTCCATTACGCTGATACTGCTACAACATCGAAGCCAGTTCGCGGGTCAGCGTTGCCGCAGAAATCTCCCGGCAACCGGCTACATTCTGACCGGCCCACAGGGGAGTGAAATCACCACTACCGCGCTTCTCTGCCTCAGCCCGCAGCGGGCCCAGGGCGGTGGCTGCCAGCGGGAAAGTGGGCGCAAACTGGCTAATAGGCCCCTGCTCACGAATGAGGCGATTGACTATGCCCCGGGCGGGTCGCCCGGAAAATACATTGGTAATGGCAGTATCGCGAGACCGCTGCGACACCAGCGCAGCCCGGTGTAAAGGCCGCGTGGTGGCCTCGGGGCACAGCAGGTAGGCAGTGCCCACTTGCACTCCAGCCGCCCCAAGCATCATGAAACTGTCGACATCAGCCGCTGTCGCGATACCGCCGGCGGCAACCACCGGCAAGCTTACACGGGCAACAATTTGCGCAACAAGGGAACGGGTAGTCGACTGAATACTCAGGTCATCCGAGAGAAAATGACCACGATGCCCGCCCGCTTCCGTGCCCTGCGCAATAATGGCATCGACACCACGGGCTTCCAGCCACCGGGCTTCCTCCAATGTCGTCGCAGACGCCAGAATTTTCGCCCCCCAATTCCGTACACGGGCGAGCAGAGCTGCGTCGGGTAGACCGAAATGGAAACTGACCACGGGCGGCTCTATCAGCTCCAACAGCTCTGCCGTCTCAACAGTAAAGGGCGAGCGCGCAGGACCGGGAGCGATCGCATCGAGATCGAGCCCCATTTCCTCATAATACGGTTTTAACGCTTGCAGCCATCGAGCCTCGGCCACCGGATCTGGTTCGGGAGGGATATGGCAAAAAAAATTGGCGTTAAATGGCCTGGCTGTGTGCGACCGAATAGTGGCGATTTCCCCCGCGATTGCCTCCGGACCCAACATGGCGCAAGGCAAAGAACCGAGACCACCGGCCTCGCACACGGCCACCGCCAGCTCGCTGCCCTGGACACCCGCCATGGGCGCCTGAATGATAGGTAATTCAATACCGAGTAGGTCCTGAAGATGCATACCTGATTTCCTCATCTCAATAGTAATTGCCGCTGCCAGCACTGGCGGAAGTCATAGCGGACTTCAGTGTATACGCTAGGCGAGACGATTGGAGGACAACGCGACGAGAAGATTGCTCATTTGCGCTGATTAACCGCTACACCGTGACCTGAAGCCGGTTCGTTTGCTAACCTGCCTCACACAATACGGCCGAGACAACTGCACACTATGCCAGATCACACCCCCAAGGGAATAAACCAGCGCTTCCTGAATGGCATAGAGCGGGCGGGCAATCGGTTACCGGACCCTGCCGTGCTGTTTATCGCACTGCTATTTGTGGTCTGGGTACTGTCCTGGCTGCTCTCTTATTTCACCTTCGGCGCAATAGACCCCCGCACCGGGGAAGCCGTGGTGGTGGTCAATCAGTTATCGGGCTCATCCCTGACCACTTTTTTTGCATCCATGGTCAAAACCTTCGCCCATTTTCACCCGATTGGCGTCGTGCTCGTTGCCATGCTCGGCATCGGGGTGGCGGAGCACACCGGATTCATCAGTGCCAGCTTGCGCGCGACCATGGAAATAACCTCACGCAGCCTGCTAACACCCATGGTGATTCTCGTGGGCATTATGAGCCACACGGCGGCCGATGCCGGTTACGTGTTGGTCATTCCACTCGGGGGCGCCCTGTTCTATGCCGCCGGGCGGCATCCCCTGGCGGGTATTGCAGCGGCATTCGCCGGCGTGTCCGGCGGTTTTTCGGCCAATTTTGTGCCTTCGGCCATAGACCCAATGCTACAAGGGATCAGTCAAACAAGTGCAGACATACTGGCGCCGGGTATCAGCCTGAACCCATTGAATAACTTCTTCTTTACCGCCTCGTCATCGATACTGATTATCTCTCTGGGCTGGTTGATCACAGACAAAATCGTCGAACCCCGCCTGCAGGCTCAGCAAGACATTGACGGCGACCTGACAAACCTTCCCACCCTGGAGGCCCTGAACCTGCAGGAACGCAAAGGCCTGCGGGCGGCTTTATGGGCCATGTTGGCCGCAATTGCACTACTGGTTGTAACCGCCTGGCCGGAAGCCTCGTCCTGGCGCGGACCTGGAGGCTCCCTCACCGAATCCGGCGCACCTCTAATGGCCTCTATCGTGTCTCTTATCTTCGTACTGTTTCTGATACCAGGTGTTATCTATGGTGTGGTGGCAGGGACTGTTAAAAGCTCCAGGGATGTTATCGATGGCATGAGCAAGGCGATGACTGGCATGGCCTACTACCTGGTGATCATGTTCTTTATCGCCCAGTTTATTTACGCCTTCGGCCAGTCTAACCTGGGCATATTGTTAGCGGTTGAAGGTGCTCAGTTACTGAAAGCGGCCGCCCTGCCGCAGACTCTCACCATCACGGGCATCGTCCTGATCACCGCAATGCTCAACCTTTTCGTAGGATCGGCATCCGCGAAATGGGCGCTACTGGCACCCATTTTTGTGCCCATGTTAATGGAACTGGGAATATCGCCCGATCTTACGCAGGCTGCTTATCGCGTGGGTGACTCCACGACCAACATCATTACGCCACTAATGCCCTACTTTCCATTAGTGGTAGTGTATTGCCAGCGTTACTTCAAAGGTTCTGGCATCGGAACAGTAGCTGCTTTGATGATGCCTTATTCGATCACCTTCATTTTTCTCTGGACCGTGTATCTTCTGGGCTACTGGGCGCTTGGGATACCGTTGGGACTGCAGGCAAGCTACTCATTCCCCTAGCGCTAAATAATGCCGCTAGTTATTGCCATACTGCACCAGCGCAGCCCCGGCCAGCACCAGTGCGAGACCGGCCAACTTCATTCCGCTTGCCGGTTTTACGGGTAGCCCAAACGCGCCAAACTGGTCTACCAAAGTAGAGCCGAGAAGTTGGCCCGCGACAATGCACACGAAAAACAGTGCAAAACCCAAGGCTGGCGCGACCATCACACCGCCGATTACGAAAACCATGCCGGCCACACCGCCCAACACAATCCACCAGGGCAGTTGGCGAACCTGCCCCAGGTCCCCTCCCCCTTTCCCCAGGACCTGCCAGGCGATGAAAATCAGGCATAAGGAAATACTGATAGAAATCGTCGAAGCCAATAATGAGCTACTCAACTCTCTGGCCATCACCGCGTTGATTGACGGTTGTAACGACACCATGACACCTATGGCCAGGGCCGTGATAATGTAACCGAAATTGATCATTGTGCTGGTTTCCCTGTCGACAGTAAGCGCCAGAGCATAATGAATTTCCTACAAACATAGTAGAGCACCATCGGAAACCGGGTCCGGCCGCGGCGCCCTGGCGGCAGTGCCACTCACCATGGACCTGGCGATGGTGGAAGTACTCAAAGGGCCGCAGGGAATTCTATTTGGTAAGAACACCATTGGCGGCGCGATCAACATCACCACCAATAAGCCCACCTTCGAGAATGAGGCCATAGTGGACGCGCTGTATTCCGAAGATCAAAACGAGCAGATCTATACCGCGGTGGTCAACGGTGAACTGACCGACCGCGTCGCGGGCCGTCTGGCCGTCCGCTACGACAGCATGGATGGTTGGTGGGATAACCGCTTGCTGGAGCGACAGGGGCCCAACACTGACAACTGGTATACCCGCGGCAGCCTGTTGTTCGATGCCAGCGCTAGGGTTGAGGTGCTTGCCAAGTATGAATACGGTGATTTCAAGACCGATGACAAGGCACTGGTAGTCTATCAATCTGATCAGCCTGAAAATATCTTTGGCGACGACGTATTCCCGATTGTCGATGATCGCGATGAGGCCGCCTTTGACCTGGGTGACAACAACGAGGTTCGCACCGACGTGGCTGCCATTACCGTAAACTGGGGAATCGACTTTGCTGTCACCGCGGGGCTGCATCGCACACTGGACGAAAGATATAAGCAGTACAGTCAGGAGTTGCGCCTCATCTCACCCGGCGGCGAGACTCTGGACTGGATAGCGGGTGCGTATTATGAATATGCCGAGTTGGCCATATCACGCACCAATACCGCTCTCGATTTTGCCCTGTCCGGCCCTCTTAGCGTACCCGCATTGGTGTACTTACCGGGTTCAGTGCCGGAGCCCAGTAAGTTTGACCTGGACACCGACAGCCTCGGCGTATTTGGCCAGGCCACATACAGCGTCACGGATACCGAGCGGGTTACCGGTGGCCTGCGCTACAACTATGAGAAAAAGACCCTGGACAAGCGTGCGGTAGGCGAGCTTGGCGTTCGCTTCGGTGTACCGCAGCGCCCACGGTCGGTCGCTTTGCAGGGGCGCTGAGGAATGCGTCATCGTACTCACCAAAAGATCAACAAACGGGTGGGGCTCTACATCTCAGCACAGGTTTTGCGCCCCCTGTCGATCGGATACTCGCCAGAGGACGCGGGATCCAGGGTCGAGGCGCTTCCCCGACCATCCGACTCATCAGGCCGCTTTGTTCCACTCGAGTTTCTTGAACGCGGCATCAACCGGCGTATTGGCCAGGTGATTAGTGTAGTTTGACATTACCTTCTGGGAGACGCCGAGAATCACTTCGAGGATCTGGCGCCGGGTATAGCCGGCATCCAAAAACGCCTGCACCGCGTCGTCTTCCACATTGCCGCGCTCCCGCACAACGCTCAGGGTAAACGTGCGCAGCGCCTCCAGCCGGGCATTGGGCAACGCCGTTTCGTTGCGCAGCGCCAGGGAGATATCGTCGCTCACTCCCATGGACTGGGCTATGCCGGTGTGGGCGGGAACGCAGTAGTGGCAAGCATGCTCCACGTTGACCGTCTGCCAGACCACGGTGAGTTCATCCTTGTCAAAACTGGAGTTCGCGAACAGCTCGTGAACAGCCTGGTATGCCTCGAGCAGCTCCGGTGCTTCGGCCATCACCGCGTGCAACCCCGGTATCATGCCATAGGCTTTCTTTGACTTGGCGAGCAGCGGCTTGCTGGCATCAGGGGCGGTCTCTTCGGTATGTAAAGTGAATTCAGTCATGGTGTTCTCCAGTTCGTTGATTGGGTGGCTGTTTATACCACTTGGTATAGATTAAATGTACCCGAACCGATCGGTCAAGTAATTCCTTATAGTCCTTAGTTATATCTATTAATATCGCCGGTAATATAGGGCACAATTACAGCCATAATCCGTAAATATTCGGCCCAAATAGTGTAATCAGATACGGGGCGCAGTATTTCTCTGTTTGTATCGCATGGTATAAACATTATGCAAGCAGCCACAACACTTGACCGAGAGTGGGGGCAGGCGCGCGGCGATATTCGACAAAACATCGATCCGGCATCAAAGGCCAAGGTACTGCTGGTGCTGGCGATCGCTGTTCGAGTTCTTGGACGCTGCCCCGTACCGTGGCCGCTCTTCAGACGATTGCCAACGAAGCAAAGCAGCTGATTGCGTGAGATCGTGCAGACTGTACCCGTGTTTTACGACACCCAACCGTTTCGGTCCTACGGTGTCAGCTGCACCTTGTCTTTACACTACTCTTGTCAACCGTCACTGCGCGGCCAACATCCACAACGGAGGTTACCGCTGGGTGCTAGAGCAACTGGAAATTCAGCCTGAAGACGCACTAACGGTCGCGGCCCACCCCTGGGATTTGGCCGGCGCCAACGCGGTTGGGTTACAAACAGTGACGAGGTACACTAGCGCAAGGCGCCAATATCGTAGCGTTTAATCGCGAAGAAACCACCCAGCAGCAGATCGCCATCTTCCAGGAAGACGGTAATCCCACCCCAGTTATTCCACAGAACGCTATCGTCCGGGAATTCCCACACGGCCTTTACCGCACCGGTTTCCCAGTCGGCAGCGAGATACTCGTAAATATCGTTGCGGCGGTTGGCGATGTAGACCAGTCCATTGCTGGTGGACACCGCCGGCGGCATCCAGTCGGTGTTATCGATATCCGGCATGCTCCAGGACTCGACAAAGCGATCTTCGGCAGGCAGCCACTCGAATTTCCTGATACCCCTGGGCGGTTCCCGGGTTGTGCCGGAGAGAAACGCATTACTGATCAGATCCCCGGGCACTGGTGCGGGGTCGGGATAGGTACTGTTGACCACAATCACGCCGTTGCCGTGGGTCACCAGAGAGGCCTCTATCGTGGTGTCGCTGATCTCTATGGGAATCTGCCCCGCGATACGCCGCGAAAGAGTGCCCGTCTGCTGTTTGAAATCCGCTGGAATTGTGTCCCGCCAGAACGCCACGAGGTTGGCCCCATCCGGGCTGCCATCGGAAATCACCACCAGTTTGTCCTCGTGCTCGCCGAAACCGAGCAGCGAGGGGGTGGTGCCAGCGCCGTGGGAGGCGGCACCCAGTTTTTTAGCCTCACCCTCAGGCATTACCTCATAGGGAGAACTCCAGGCCCCGTCTTTCTCCTCCCGGGAGAGCTTGCTACCTGTCCATACCAGCTTGTGCATGGTGCTGGAGGTCACCACGTAAATACCGTTATTTTCATCTACCGCCATGGAATTTTCCGAGTATTCGCCGGGAAAAATCAGGTAGTCCTGCAGTTGCAGATCGCGATCCACCACCATCACCGCGCCGCCCACGTTCTTGAAGGTGGGTGCAGAAGACCACAACAGCGACACTGTTTTTACATCCGCTGTAGTGAGCTTTTTGCCAATGCTGGGGCCGTCTACCGGTGTGGAATCGGTCTGTGCTGCATTGTGGTGGGAAATGGGATAGGCGCTGCTCGCCAGCCAGGGGTTGACTACAGGCTCGCCCGCGGCGGAGTTGCAGGCCCACAGTGCAATGACCAGACCCGCACAGCGGGCGCGACCAGCTGCAACAGATAGCGGGCTCATTGGCATGGTTCACCTCCAACGGGCAGATTGATTTCCGTTTCATCCGCTATATTCGTGAACATACTTGAGACCCCGCGATCATTGAGGCAAGCGCTCGTAACGAACAATGCCGTGAATTGTCGTGTGGAAAATACGCCCCTCCTGGTCCATTAACACAGCCGAAAACTGGGTGTTGAACCTGCTGGAACCGGTAAAGTAATGGAAAGCAGATTCGCCGGTGGTCCAGTCCAGTGCCTCCAGCGCCCACTCGCCGTCTCGGGCGCCCACGGTATAAACCGTGTTGGAAGCATTGGACACAATGGGCACAGAATTTACCGAAGACACTTCCGTGTTTACCCAGGCTTCCTGCAAACTTCGGGTGCTGGGGTTCCACTCGAACTTCTGCACACCGTGCGGCGTAAAGTCCGGGTGATGACCGGCCAGCCCAACATAGGCACCATTGGGTATTGTTGAAATCGGTTTACTGGCAGGGGCGTTGTTTACCACGAAAGCGCCATAACCACCGACCACAACAGATTGCTCGGTCTGCACCTGCTCAGCCTCCTCCCGCCCTATGTCTGCCCGCAGCATGCCGGCGATACGGCGGCTGGGCGCATTCCCCAATTGCTGCCAGTCATCGGGGATAGCGTCGCGCCAGAACAGCACCATGTTCATCACCTCATCGCCGTCGGTAATGACCACAAACTTGTCCTCCTCGCCAAAACCCATCAGGCTGGCAGTTGCACCTGAACCGACGTTGACGTTTTCAAAGATAAAAGGCTTGCCGGTAGACGGGTCGATAATATCCTCAAAGGTGGCACTGATATTCCCCTTATTGCTGTAGGGCTCAACCCAGCCACCATCCGCCGGATCCTGGGACAGCTTCTTGCCGTCCCAGACAATTTTGTGCATATGCTGCAGCGACGGCACGAATATATTGCCTTGCTCATCTATTGCAGGGCCATTTCGCAACCAGGTGGCCGCCCCCTGCTTGCGCCCCTCATCGAGCATGCGCTGGTTTCAGGCGGGCGCAACTTCAGCGCCGGTAAGCTGCAAGGTGTGGTATTCGGAAAAGTCGCGACTGATCAGCACAACCCAACCATCGTCGGTAATGGAGACTATCCATCCGTCGTAGGTCATATTCATGGAGTTGAATCCACCCGTGACTTCCGCAGGCCTGGCCCATTCGGCTCTCAGAATAATGGGGGAATCGGGGTCTGAGGGGTCTGCGTCGGCATAAGCCAGAATAGCGTCTTTACCGCCAACATACAGGACATTCTCCGAACTCAAAAGGTAGTAAACCCCTGCGAGACCACCACCATAATATTCCCTGGCCAGCGGTATGGTCGCTGCGACAGTGACGAGGCCGGTCCTGCCGAGCTTCGGCAGGAAATCGAGCAAGCCAAAAATGTCGTCAGCCTGCCCGGCCGTAATGGGCCCGCCATTGTTCTTATACACGGATGAATCTTCAAGAAAGAATTCATCGATCACTGCCAGCGTGTCGTAGTCCAGCTTGGAAATACGCTCAGCCCCATTGCTCCAGATAACCCGCCTGCCATCAGCATAGGCTGGAGAAATGGCCGCACCAAAGTGACCTGGCCCAAGATGGGTATAGGTCAAGCCGCCGTTTTCCCGCGACAAGGATTCAGTAGGCCCCACCGGGCCCGGCAATACTGGCCCTGGCGTGATCGGGAGCCGTGGCCACCGGCACCTCGCGGTCACTACAACCGTAAACGGTCGCGAGACAGAAAAGGAGGAACAAAGCAGCTACCAGCGCGTTATTGGGCATGGAAAAATTCCTCGGCGTCGTCAGATTCAAAGGCGGGTCGACTGCAACTACAAGTAAGGCGGCACCGGACGCCTGATTCACCATATCACGCCGTCTCTACAATGCTTATAATGCCGGGCAACCATGATCACTGATTGTAACAACACTCTATAAACGGGAGACACTCTTGATACCACAGGCAGATGATTTTAAGGCCGAATGCGATGCACTTTATGCCTTGTTGGCACCTCTGGATGAGGCTGATTTTGATCGGGTGACGCAATTCAAGAACTGGACAATCAACGATGTATTGGAACATTTACATATATGGAATTGGGCAGCCAATGAATCCATGGCCAATGAAGCGTCATTCCTGGAATACATCGAGAAAATGATGTCGCCCGAATTGGGAGACGCGCCACTCAAGGAGAGAGAGCGCAATTTTCTGGACGGCAGCAAGGGACATGCACTGTTAGAGAAATGGCACAATTTCTATCAGGGGTTTGCCGATCGCTTTCGCGAGGCCGATCCGAAAATGCGCCTGAAATGGGCGGGGCCCGACATGAGTGCGCGCTCCAGCATCACAGCTCGCCTGATGGAAACCTGGGCTCACAGCCAGGCTGTCTATGACATTTTGGGTGTGGAACGACAGGAAAAGGACCATATCCAGAACATCGTTGTACTGGGTATTAACACCTTCGGCTGGACTTATAAGGTGCGCGGCACAACACCCCCCGGCCCAATGCCCTATTTGACGCTTACGGCTCCGTCCGGACAAATCTGGCACTACGGCGAACCGTCAGACACTGAATACGTTACAGGCGCCGCTGTCGATTTTTGCCGTGTGGTAACGCAGGTACGCAATATTGCCGATACATCCCTGCAGGTCGTCGGGACGACGGCAACTGATTGGCTGTCAAAAGCACAGTGCTTTGCCGGCGCGGCGGAGGCGCCTCCCGCCCGGGGCGTAAGACACATCGCAGAGGCCCGCTGAGTTTCGCGCATTCGCTCCAAGCTCGCCGCCAGTGCCAGCCACTGCGATGGCTACAACGGCCTGGCCCCTCCGTTACTAATCGTTCAGTGGGCAGTGAATACCGCCCGGAGCTTCGATTAACGTGGCGCAGCGATTGCAGTGGATACAGCCGTTCTTGTAATGCGGGTCGGCCATGGCATTTTTAACAAAGTGTGGATCCTTGATCAGGGGACGGCCCAGCTGGACAAGGTCAAAGCCCTCCTTCATCACCTGTTCCAGGCTTGCCAACTCGGTACAGCCGCCGATGTAAATCATCTGGCAATTGACCCGGTCGCGAATTTTTTTTGCATCCTCCAGGAAATAGTTCTCGTAATAAGGGTATTCCCGGAACATTTTACTGCCAATCAACTTGAGGCCCCACCGGGCAATCGGATTGGTCTGCTGCTCTATCATACCCGGTGCCAGACTGTCGCCACGAAAATAGACCATCGGATTGAAGGAGCTGGTACCTCCTGAGCAGATCAAGGCATCAATACCACCTCTATCCAACAAAGCGGCAATCTCTATAGCGTCCGGCAGGTATATGCCGCCGCGCACACCGTCTGTCATATTCATCTTGCCCATAATGGGAAAGTCATCTCCCACAGCTTTTTTGACCGCTTCCAGTACCCGCAGCGGCAACCGCATGCGGTTTGCCAGGCTGCCACCGTACTCGTCCTTGCGTTTGTTGGTTTTCGGACTGATAAACTGGCTCAGGCCATAGCCGTGACCAAAGTGAATCTCCGCTGCGTCGAATCCCACCTCCTGCATGAAGCGGCCGGCATCGGCATAGGTCTGCACCAGGTAGTCGATGTCCGTTAAGGTCATTGCGCCAGCGAAAGGCGCACCGGAGGCCGCGCCCAACATATTAAAGGTGCGAGACGGCCCTAGCGGGCGCTTGAGCCGCTGCATCTTGCCAATTCTGGAGAAATTGCCGCAATGGGTCATCTGTCCAGACACTTTTACGTCAGGTGCCAGCTCTTTGAGCTCGGTTATCATAGCGGCAAGCTGGGGCCGTACACCCTCGTGCAACCACATCATCTGGTCATAGATACGACCATCCGCCTCAGTGGCACAGTAGCCGATGGTGGTCATGGCGACACCGCCGGCAACAATTTCCTTGTGGAACTGCTTGAGATTATCCCCGGGTATCCCGTTCGGGCTTTTTCCCTCGTAGGTAGCCGCCTTCACGATGCGGTTCTTCAGATTCAGCGTGCCCAGTTTGGCTGGGGAAAAAGCACGATCAAGGTATTCGCTCATGAGAGATGCTCACATAGTATGTAGTGACATTGCATAAGTTGCTTTCTCCTGTCCGCCAGATCGCCAGCTTATCGGCGACATTACCAATGCCGGCGGAGGCCTCGGTATTGATGCGATCGTCGGTATACTTGAACAAGCCACGAAAATACACCTCGGTATTGTTTCCTACCGGTAGGTAATACTCCGAATTCACAGTGAACGACCATTCTGGTTCGCCACCCAGCGGTTCACCATCAATATCACAACTGCCTAGCACTTCACCGGGCTGCCGATCGTTACAGGGCTTTGACGAGACTGAAATCCAGATCCCCGAAGTCGTTGGTATCTGCCAGGGCGATGTAATCCGTCGCGTCCAGCGTGGGGCGCCCACCGAGAGCGTCCGTTCCACTCATTCCCTTGGGATCCTCGATCTTGCGATCCAGATACTGATAAATCAGCTGCGCTTCGAATGTGTCGGTGGGTGACCATATAGTGCTGAGCCGGCCAGAGTAGGCTTTCGCTTCGGAGTCATTAAAGCCGGTGGTTACATTGTTCACGTCCAGACCGTTGTTGGTGTCATAGACGCCCGCGATCCGCACCCCTAGCACACCGTCAATCACGGGTACACCGACAGCGGCCTGGGTGTTATAGCCGTTGTTATCAGAAACGGAGCCCTGTACATAACCGTTCACTTCATCAAGACTGGCGCGCCTGGTGATCATATTAATCGCACCACCGGGTGAGGTGCGGCCCTGCAGGGTACCCTGTGGGCCGCGCAGTATCTCGATCCGCTCCAGGTCGTACATCATCCTGCACGTTTTCTGCGCGTTTTTGAGCAGTGACTATAACTTCTTCCAGCGCCAAATCAGCGGCAAGAATGGGTGTTGTCAGCAGACTGATGGCACTCGCGAGTGCGATTCTGTGACCGGGAACTGCGAGTTTTTTACACTGTGACATTGCCAGGCACCTTCTGTTATTTGCTCAAAGCCCCCTCTTTTACGCGGACAAAGCCAAAGCACATTTTATAATATTATCAGCGCTGCTCATCCTGCAGCTGGGCAACATCATACCGGTTCTCACTCAGAAGAATCGCCGCCGGAGTTCAGATACATGACCTTGCCGGCAAATTCTCTTACCAGTTACAGAATATATCTCCCTGCATCAGGTGCCCTTCGCTCAACCGGTGCCTGAAGTGGACACCGCCGGCCCGCTGCAGCTATCGTGAGGGTCAGAAAAACTGGATAAGCGGGACTTTAGGGGGGATTTCAAGGCAGCCGCGTAGAGTGGATTCGCCGCCGGGATTGCCGCAGCGAGAAAGCGCCGTTACGCAATACCGTCAAGCGGAAAAATCACTGCGCAAACAGTAAACTGATCAGTTGTGTACGGCTGTTAATGCCCAATTTTTCATAGATGGAGCGCAGGTGATTTTCTACCGTTCGGACACTTATATTAAGCATCTCGGCGATCCCTGCGTTACTGCTGCCAGTAGACAATTGATCTATTACCTGCTGTTCCCTGGCGGTCAGCTTTTCGCCAGGGTGTACGCGCTGTGCCGGCAGGCGGCGTACGGGCCGCCGGTCAGCGCCCCCGGGAACGAGAACATAGCTCCGCTGGCCGCAGCCCCCTGCTGCACTAAGCTTTCCGGGCTGCCCATCGGGCAGCAGCACATCCACACACCTGCCTGAATCCGCAGAACTCTCACCCAGCATCTGCACACCTGACCAGATGCTGGCCAGCGCTTGCGGATCAGTGTAATTGGCCGTCAACAGCGCTTGCATACGCCGGCTTCCGCGCACCAGGCGTAACTGATCATTTAGTACCGCGTACTCCACACCCGCATTTGATTCCTCGATACTCTGAATCAGGGCAGATTGTTCGGCCAGACTGGAACGCATACACAGAGTCTCCAGCACCAGACATACCGGCCGCATTACCGCCTCTAAAGCCAAACGCTGGCGTTTGCCGAAAGCCGGCCGGCCTGCGTGCCGGTGCAGCCCCAGACATAACAGCTGCGGAACAGCGCCATTGAACGGTAAAGCGACGCCCATGACATCACCGAGATCGTGCGGTTTGAGAAAGTTACGGAAGTAATTCGACCGGCGCAAAGCACCCTGCTGAACCTGGTTGGAGAGCTGGAATTTCATCGGGTTTCCACTTGCCACCCCACGCCCCGCGCGATCGATCAACGGCCGCATCACCGGGTCTTCAACATAGAACCCGGATACGTAGGCATCAACACTTTCCGGGTGAGGCCCCGTATACTCTGATTCGCAAATGAAGGGCTGCCCCCCGCTGTCCTGCCGAAAGCGCATATACACCGCGGAGTCCGCACCGAGCAGCCGGGCAATCGGGCGCAGCACTGTATCGGAGAGCGCAGGCAGGCTCTCGCAACTCATAATGGACTCGACAGTTGATGAAACGCTGGCAATGGCTTGAGCAGTCAACCGGGTAACCTCCTGTGGCCCGAATTTTTAGAATCATGGCGGCCGCAAGGAGCAGCATACGTTAAGTGCGACTGAAAACAAATACAACCGCATCACCGACAGTTTCAGGTCAGTGTGCGCACCGGCTCAGATCCGTCCCAGCCTACAGACGCTTGTTGGATCAGCGTCCACAGGGCCTCCACTTCCGGCCGCATTTCGATTACTTCAATCATGCCAAACAAAGGCTGCCGGGTGTCAAAATAGGCAGCTCTCGCGCCTATCGCGGCCGTAGCCGTGAGAACCTGTTCGTACCCCCGGTCAGCGAATGTGCGACAGCTCGCATCGAAATCCGGGGTGGAGACACCGTAATGGTGAAACCCCCAGCCGGACTGCTGTTGAGTTTCGCGGTAGGGCGAGGGGTGTTCGTCCAGTGGCAATATCAGCTCGTACTGCATATGCCCGGAATTTGCCAGTGCCAGGGTGACCTCAAAATCCGCTGGGTGGCCGCGAAAGTGCAGGTCGCCAAGCTCAAATTTCTCAAACAAAAACCACGGCCCTATGTTCAATAAATCCGTCATTTCCGCCATCGACTGCTCAATATTATCGGTGATGAAGGCCGTCTGAATGATGCCATCCTGAGGTTGGCCAAAATTGAGAACAGGCATGAATATGTCTCCCGGTTAAACAGGAAAGGCTGACGCATGCAGCGGCTGCGGTAAATAGCGAAAATTACTCAGAACCGCCTATCTATCGTTGCCGATAAAAAGTGGGCGGGCATAAGTAATTCCACTCTATCGGAGCCGGATCACCGCTGCTAGGCTAGCCCTGAAAATACCACCCTGGAGGCAGCAGCATGACCAACGACTCGATCCACGCGCAACTGAAAGATACCGGAACCACAGCAGTCGGCGTCACGCGACAGCACAAGAGTGCCTTCTTCAAGCAGAAGGAATTGAACTGGACTCCCTGGGTGATGGAGGGAACATGGTTCAAGCTGCTCTCCATCAATCCCGTGTCCGGCGGATTCACCATGATACTCAAGGTTGAGCCCGATAACGTGGCACCTATTCACGGCCACATTGGCCTGGTGGAGGGCATTATTCTCGAAGGTGGATTTGCCTACGACGATGACTGGGGCCTCGCCCAGGACTATGTCTGCGAACCGGCGGGTATCAACCACAAACCTGTCACCGGACCGGATGGCATGGTCATGTTTGCGGTCGTTCATGGCCCGCTCACCGGTTACCACGAGGACGGCAGTATCGCAGCGGTACTGGATTCCAAATACATGTACCAGCTGGCTGAACAGGGCGGTGCTGCAAGCCACATAGACCAACCCCTGCACTGGGAGGATTAGACGGTTATCCCGGGTGAGGCCAATCAGGCAGACCCCGGGGTAGCCCGCATACAGGCCAAGCAAAAAATGAGTAATTCCCGCTATCGCGCGGGCCCCTGTCGCCCACTAAACTCTGTGGCATGACAGGTTCTGGAATAACTAAAGCAACCCCGGGAGTCATTATGAGAAGGAAGGTATCAGTATTAGTTTTTGCCGGTTCGGCGATTCTGTGTGGCGACGCGGCTGCGGCAGCCCTTGAAGAGGTAGTAGTTACTGCCACACGTCGCGCAGTGAATCTGCAGGACACAGGCATATCGGTCTCGACTTTTTCGGGGGCCGAACTGGGGCAACTCAACATCACCGATACCGACATGCTTACCCTGGTAACCCCGGGGCTCATGTTCCAAAACGGCGGCGGCTCGCCGCTGGTGGGGCTGGTATCCATACGGGGCGTATCCCAAAACGACTTCGCGGGGCACATAGAATCGCCCAATGCACTGTATGTGGATGAAGTTTATCAGCCGTCCATTTCCACTAGCTCGATCAAAATGTATGACCTCGAACGGGTGGAAATTCTACGCGGCCCGCAGGGCACACTGTTCGGCCGCAACGCCACCGGTGGTCTGATTCAGCTTATCACCAACAAACCGACTGATGAGCTGGAAGGCTATGTGGACGTATCGGCGGGCAACTACAGCTCCTACACCGCCGAAGCTGCGGTGAGCGGACCCTTGGCAGACGGAATCAGCGGCAGGCTTGCGCTCTACCACAGTGAATCGAAGGGCTATATCAGTAACTCTATCGGGCCCGACCAGGCGGCTGATGATACTGACGCCGCTCGCATGCACATCAAATTCGAACCGTCAGATCGGCTGGATATTCTGCTTTCCGCCGACTATTACCGCACCGATACTGATAACGTGGGTGGCGCTCACAGCCAGGGGTCGTTGGTGGACCCGGTGACGGGCCTCGGTTACAACGTACCTGGCATCAACAATACGGTAACCGGGTACATTCAGGCCAGCAGCGACATCTACGACGGCGCATACGATCAACCCGGATACCTCGACCGTAAATCGTATAATCTGGTGTCCAATATCTCGTACGAATTCGACCAGTTGCGTCTCGTTTCGCTGAGCAATTACAACAACGTCAATTCTGACTACCTCGAGGATAATGATCTCAGCCCATTTCCGTTTATAGAATTCATGCAGACCGGCGACAGCGATGCCTTCAGCCAGGAACTCCGTCTGGAACAGGTTGAGGGCGCTACCCGCTGGACCACGGGGCTGTATTTCCTCAATATTGACGGCGATTACAGCCAGAGTCTTGCGGTAAATCCGCCACCGGATTACGACCCGGCAGCTCTCCACATCTCCCAAACCGCCAAGTGGAGCCTGGACACCACGTCCTGGTCGGTGTTTGGCCAGGTGGAGAGAGACCTTACGCCGGATCTCGTGCTCACAGCGGGTCTGCGCTGGACCTACGATGAGAAGGACTATCACTACAACGTGATTCCCGAACTCTTTGTTGGCGGCAACCTGATACCCGGTGAAGCACCGCTGGGCGCGCCGCCGGGAAGCCTGATCAACGAGGTACTCACCAACGGGCCTATAAACAACAAACACAACGAAAACGGCACGTCAGCCAGACTGCAACTGGACTACTCGGTTACTGCTGACTGGTTGCTTTACGCCAGTTTCAATAAGGGCTACAAGGCGTTCAATTATAATGCAGGTTTTGCCGGTTATGCTCCCTACTCCGAATTTCGCTTTGACGGCGAAGATATCTACGCCTACGAAACCGGTAGCAAACTGGAGTTCTGGGATAGCAGGGTGCGCTGGAATATCAGCGCATACTACTACGACTACCAGGACTACCAGGCCTTTGACCAGCGGGGGATTAATTTCACCCTGTTCAACACTGACGCCACAATCTACGGAATGGATTCGGAGCTGACAGTGGCTGCCACGGACACTACCAGCCTGATATTTGGTATGTCACTGCTGCACACCAAGGTCGAGGATGTGCCCATCGGCGTGGACCCGGCAAACCCGATATACGTTGACCGGGACGCCCCGCAGTCTCCCGACTTCACGTTCAGCGGCACAATCATCCAGGACTTCCCACTTGAGGTGGGTAACATATCGGTCCAATTCAGTGGGTATTACAACGATGGATACTATTCCCAGCTTACCAATGCACCCAATACCAAGATTCCCAGTTTCAAGGTGTACAACGGCCGGGTAAGCTTTAGCGACCACCAGGACCGCTACGAGCTGTCGGTATTCGCAAAGAATTTGTTCAATGAAAAATACTACTCTTACTCCTTCGATATTGCCTCCAACGGTTTTAGCGAACAGACCCTCGGCCAGCCGCGCTGGGTAGGAGTAGAAGGGCGCTACAACTTCTAGACCACAGCACGACACACCTGCGGTGCTACCGCTGTGTGAGCGCACAACGCTAGACCGATAGTGCTGAACAGGAGTGGATAGATGGGAAAACTCGAATCCAGTGTGGCCCTGGTGACGGGCGGGGCCTCAGGTATAGGCCGCGCCTGTTGCGAGGCGCTTGCCGCTGAGGGTGCGAAGGTGCTGGTGGCGGATATCAACGAACATGGCGGCCACCTCACAGAATCGAAAATTGGTTCTGCTGCATCGTTCCAATATCTCGATGTCACCATTGAGGCAGACTGGGAAAGAGCCACTGCGAAAGCCATTGAACAGTTCGGGCGGCTCGACATTGTGGTGAACTGTGCCGGGATTGGTTTCAGCTGTCACGCCGAGGACATCGAACTGGATGCCTGGAACCGCATTGTGGCGGTGAATCTCACCGGCACCATGCTGGCCTGCAAGCATGCTATTCGCGCCATAAAGCAATTTGACGGCGGCGGCGCTATCGTGACCATCTCTTCAATTGCCGGCTTGCTCGGAACCTCCGACCTTGCGGCGTATTGCGCAACCAAGGGCGGTGTCACCCTGCTCAGCAAGGCCGTGGCGCTCGATTGTGCCGAGCTCGGCTACGGGATTCGCTGCAATGCGATTCATCCGACGTATGTGGATACTGAAATGCTCGACCCAGTGGCGGCAATGGTAGGCAACCGCGACGAAATGATCTCGGGAATGGTCGAGAATGTGCCACTCGGCCGCCTGGCCACAGCCCGCGACATTGCCAAGTCGGTCGTTTTCCTGGTTAGCGATGACGCTGCGATGATAACCGGCAGCGTCTTTACAGTAGATGGTGGTACCACGGCGGGCATGCCTGCCAGGCACTCTTCGCGCAACTGACAGCCCGATGCAGGGCCAGTGAGGTAGGAATATGGAATGCACAGTCAGCGACATGCTGCTTGCGATACTCAAGAAGCATGGGGCACGGTATATATGCGGCCTGCCGGCAGCCCAGATAGGCTTGTTTATGGACGGCGCCTCGCGCGACCCGGAACTGGTTTACATCACCACCCGGCACGAGGAGGCCGCCGGTCACATGGCCGCCTCCATTTCCAGGGTCACCGATACGCTGGGGGTCTGTTTTGCCACGGTGGGCCCAGGCGCGACCAATCTCGTTCCCGGGGTAGCCGCAGCTTTTGCAGACAACATTCCGATGGTAGTGATCACCGGCCAGAATCAGGCACGCGCGATCGAACCGAGTATCGACCAGTTACAATCCGCTGACCAATTGGGACTGTTCCGCTCTATCACCAAATGGAATGCCGTCATCCACCACCCGGAGCGCGCGCCAGAACTGATTGAGCGGGCAATCCATATCGCTCGCTCCGGGAGGCCGGGGCCGGTGCAACTGGACATTCCCTGCGACGTTGGCACGCAGTTATGCCGCTACGATCTGAACCAAATACCCCCATATCGCCCCCAACGCCCGCGGCCCTCACAGGAGGAATTGCAACGCGTGGTTGCGGCGTTGCGCAGTGCCCGCAAACCTCTGCTCATTGCCGGCGGAGGTGTTGCACGCTCTGGCGCGGTCGCTGAGTTTCGCGCACTGGTCGCTCGCACCGACATGCTTGCCATGGCTACCGCCAATGGCAGGGGCGTGTTGCTACCGGACGATCCGAATACGCTCGGTTCGGCCGGCCTGGTCTCGGGTCAGGCGGCAATCGACGCCGGACAGGAGGCAGATCTTGTGCTCGCGGTTGGCTGCAAGTTCTCTACCTTCACCCCGATCCATAAACCGCCCCACTACCCTAAACCGGATCACCAAAAAATCATCCAGATTGAAATAGACGCCGAATCGATCGGCAAGGCGGCACCCATTGAGATCGGGCTGGTAGGCGACGCCAGGGCGACACTAGCAGCGCTACTGGAAGAGCTTGGCGAAGCCCCCGACTATCAACAGGACACGGCGTGGAAACAGTCCATGGTGAACAGGCGCGATGACGGTCGGGCGCTTTATCGCGACAGCGCCAGACAGAGCAAGGTAGTGGGCGGCAGCGGGCTGCTCAACGAGTCGGCAGTTGCCGCTACTATTGCCCGCCTGCTCCCAGAGGATGCCATTGTCGTTCACGATGGCGGCCAGACCATGATGTGGACACTCTCACACATTCAGGTGGACAGCCCGGAAAGGTCACTGTTTGTCCCCGGTATGGGGCATCTCGGCTTCGGCCTTCCCTATGCCAACGCCGCCAAACTGGCACATCCCGAGCGCGCGGTATTCTGCCTGACCGGCGACGGCGCCATGGGCATGACTATTCAGGAACTGGAAACCGCTTGCCGTTACGGACTCAACGTAGTGGTGGTTGTGTTCAACGACAGCTACTGGGGGATGTATAAACCTTTTGGCGACATGCTGGAAAACCCCGAGTTTGGTACCAGGCTCACCACGGTAGATTTCGCTGCCATTGCCAGGGGCTTTGGCTGCCACGCCGAGGATGTCTCTGAGCTGACCGAAATTCCGGCGGCAATCGGGCGCGCAATGAACAGTGGTAAACCCTCGGTCATCAATATCGGCGTGGATTTTACTCCGCATCCGATGGACTTCCTATGGCCCAATATCATCCTGGACGGTTTCCAGTTTCCTGAAGCACCGGGAAGCAAATTGAAGGCAGTGGCGTAAATCCGACACGGAACGTGCGCCCGTGGTCAGCTGGTCAGCATCATGCCGCCGTCAACCAGCATGCGATCACCCGTTACATGCCGGCTCTCGTCGCTGGCCAGGTACAGCGCCGCAGCAGCAACATCGTCTACCTGCCCGAACTCCCCGATAGGAATTATGCTGCGAAATCCGGCTTCGGCCTCCTCAAAACCCACACCTTGTTGGCTTGCTGTCGCCGCCACCAGCTGGTCATGCATTGACGTTCTGATTTGTCCGGGATGAATAGAGTTACAGCGGATTCCGTAGCCGCGCTGCGCACAATACAGCGCCACTGACTGGGTCAAGTGGTAAACAGCTGCTTTCGACGCACCATAGACGGCAATAAAAGGCACGGGCACAAGACCGCCGATCGAGGACATATTGATGATCGTGCCGCCATGGCCTTTCATGGCGCGAATGGCATGTTTGCAGCCCATTAGCGTGCCATCGAAGTTGACTTCAAATATGCGTTTGGCCTGTTGCACGTCGATATCCTCCAACAACACGCCCAGCCCCGCTTCCGAAAAACCGGCATTATTCACCAGGATATCCGGCCTGAACCCCTCCACAGCAAGACTCTCGAACAACTGTATCCATTGCTGTTCATTGGTCACGTCCTGCTCGAAAAAATGTGCCCCGATTTCGGCTGCAGCCGCCCGGCCCGCATCTACGTCAATATCCGTGATTATCAGCCGAGCGCCCTCCCCGACAAAGCGTCGGGCGATTCCCAGGCCGAGGCCGGACGCGGCACCGGTCACAATAGCGGATTTACCCTCTAGTCTCTTGCCCTGCATATTTTTTCCCTCGTCGTATCCACTGTGCGCGGATGAGCTGACATATAAAGTCGATAGACAATAGACTTTACACAGCTCGGAATTTGATCGACAGAGTAGAAATACTCATGCCTCGATTTGCCAACTAACTGAATATCATCGTTGCGGCATCCTCGAGTTCACAGGTGTTAACCCGCCATTATCCCCATTCACGGTATGACTGTTTCAGCGTTGCTGAATATGCCGGTTTAGACAACCCCTTCGCGACCGGCCACACATTTGGCGTGCGCTCCAGCCTGGTCATTCCAGCCGGAATAGCAACTATAGGGGCTCGCCAGGAGGGCCCTGTCAAGCATGCTGCCACTGATGCTAGAGCTGTAATCCGCTGTAATTGGTTATACGATTGTTTTTGACTAAAGTAATAGTTGTCACTCATAGCGAGAATAAAACCTATGGAATTCAACGTACCGCAAGGTGGAAGCACTATTTGTCATATTGACGTATATCCAGTGGCGCCTGCAGACGGCACGGCGCAGGACTGGAGAATGGTCAACACAACTCTGGAGCCCGAGAAGGACGTGGGTAGTCTCGAGGTTCGATTTTCCTTGGCGTCAACGCCGCAGCAACGGCAGTTGGAAAGAATGGTATTCGTTTTCTCCATCGCTGAAGCCGTGCAGACAGACCTTCAGTCCTGGCGTTTTGCGCAAGGCGGAATAATGTACTGCGAGGGTAAAGCCGACTATCTGGACGACAATAGTGTTGCGCTGAGTAACAACGGTAAAACGTTAACCCTATCCGTTAAATGTCTGACTGACATTGCCCAAAGCTACAACTTCAGTTTTATGGCTGTGCAGAAAATCAATAAATCTGGGGAGTGTCAGATATATGCCTCAGCGGATCCGGGTGGTGATACTCGGAGGGTTTAGGGTTTTAACGATGTGACGTCAAAATCGACGCATCTTTCCGCTTCGCCGGCTTGCGCCATTATCGCCGAAAAATTCGTCTCGCTGCAGAGACGGTCAAACCAGGGCAATCTGAACCACACCGTGCCCATGTGAGCCTTCAGGGCATGGTCGACTTCCACCATCGCGGCGATATTTTGTCCGGCAAGTGTGTAAACCAGGGCGGCCGTAAACGTCGCCGCTACCCCCTGGGCATTCATTTCCTTCAGGATATTGATCGCCTTTTCAAATTCGCCCAGTTGCGCATACGCTTGCGAGAGTATCCAGCGCTCTACCATCGCTTTCTCCGTGGTGCTTTGAACGATAATGCTGCGATAGAGTTGTGTGGCCTGCGCTGTGTTGCCCAATAGAAATTCGGTATCGGCGAGGTTGAGCATTACAACTGGTTCTTGACTGCTGGTGTAAGCTATCTGAAATTGATTTCTGGCACTGGCATAGTCATCAGCCAGCATGTAGGCAAGGCCAAGATCAATGTAGTAAGTCGCATGCGGCTGAAGTTCCAAAGCACGTTGTAGTGTTGAAATCGCCCCATCCAGATCGCCTTGCTCCGTCATTATCAGCCCTAGTAAACCAAGGGATGTATAATCATTGGGATAGCGGTCGAGTGCTTCTCTGATGGATGTTATGGCCAGGTCGGTCTTGCCCCATTGATAGTAATTGTGTGCTGCCTTGTGGTAGAGAGCCCGACTTGGTTGCATCGCCAGCGCGAGTTCATAATGCTTGATCGCCTGTTCGTAATTCGCCATATATCGATAGCGATCAGCCTTAAGCTTATGGAGAAGCACCTCGTCACCCCCCAACAGCTGTATTCTTTCAATTTCCGTCGCGGCCTGATCAAAGTCCTGACGTTCCAGAGCCAGGCTGAACCAACTCTGCCTCAATAGGATGGAGTCACCCGCAAAGGTTTCCGCGTGTGTTAGCGCGGCTTGCAGTTTGTCCAGATACTCAGGATCGCCACTTTCATCGTAAACATCCAGGGCCGAGTGGGCATACAACAAATAGATTGGCATGAAGCGATTTGCCTTGGCTAACAATGGTTCGAGCTGAACCAGCACATCGCCCTGCCTTGCGCCACCCATATGTGAAGCTTCATATAATGTTAAAAATTTCTGGTAGGTCGCTTCGTCAATCAACTTGCCGGGATCGACAAACACCGTACTCCCGGGATAAAGTTGCTGCCATTGACGCTGTACAATGCTGAAAGTCTCTAAAGTCATGTCGACAATAACCGATGTGGTCCTCTGGCTTTTTACGGCTAGATCCGGGCCACCGAGCCGCTCAATAGTGAGCTCACAGCTGCGTGCACTTGGGCAATCCATCCTGGAAATAACCAGTTCGTCTGCACCCAGTGCCGACCTGATTTCATGTAAATTTCCATCTTCAGGTCTTGCCTCGTCACTACTCACCAGCGCCAATGCCGTCGTATTGATCACACTTTGCTGCAGTGCCTGTTGTATGCTGGATCTGAGAAGGTCCTGTTGTTGGTCAACTTTGCCGTTGGATGTAGTAATCGAGGTCGGTAATACTGCCACGTAGTCACGGTGCGCAGGTTTCCCGGCTTGGTAGTACCAGGTAAAACCAATGGCCAGTACGACAAGGATGCTACAGCCCCCCACGATAATCCGTGCCCAGCGCGGCTGATCGGGCTGAACCACAGTAGGTAAGGCGGTCTCCTCTTGGGTGCTCTCTAGCCAGGCCAACCTCAAGCCATCAGCAACCTCTCTGGAACCCGGGCGTTTAGAGCAGTTTTTGTGCGTCATTTGCTGCAGGAGCAGATTCAGGTTCGCCGGTGTATGCGCTTGTTCGCCCAATATTTTGGTAGCGAGAGTGCCAAGGGCATGGATGTCTTCACTAGCATCAGAGTTGTGCGCTGCAATGCCAAAATCTGTCACCTTGGCAACATTATCAATGCCGATCAGTACATTTTCCGCCTTGAGATCATTATGAATAATCCCGGCATCGTGGGCAGCGGCGACACCGGCGGCGATTTCCGTCAGCCAGCGCAGCAATTCAGTGCGATCGGAGTCACGCTCGCGTAACTGGACATGCAGGTTCGGGCCATCCACATATTCCATGACCAGGGCGGGCGTGTCTTCACCGTAGATAATGTCGTAAATCTGGACGATATTGGGATGGTTGAGCTTTGCCAGTGTTTGCGCTTCGCGCTCGAGGTGAACTCGCCAGTCATCCTGGGATAAATCCCCACGCAAGTATTTAATCGCCACCTTTCGCTGAAGGCGTAAATCACGGGCGAGAAATACTTCACCCATGCCGCCTCGCCCTATGGCCCTGATTATTTCGTATTTTTCAAGCTCTGGTGCAGTTTTACCCGGGGTCATGGCCGCGGGGCATACGCCGATTCAGCCAAAGGCAGGGCATATGCCAGATGCTCTCCTTTATAGATACGAAAGCGTGGACAACCAAATCGCACCCGGCCCCGACCACGTTCCACTAACTGCTCAGAGCCGAAGGAGCCGGCCAGACTTTGTGCAAGTTGCTTTCGCGCGCGAAAAATGAGGATGTTGATGTGGGACATATCGACACCCAGATCCCTGGCCAATTGTTCGCTGTCAATCCATCCCTGGCTTCGTTGATCAAGCCCCCGGCTCGCTTCAACGGCCCTCTGCCGAGCAAGGTGCAGCAGCAGGTAATGGTGCGAGCGCTCACCCAGATTCACGGCCTGGTGCCGGTGTTGGTGCTCTAGCCGTAAACCGGTATTTTCCTCATCAAGGCTCAGATCGAACACAAACTCAAATTCGTCAAGCTGCTTCTCCTGAAGCTGCTGCTTGGTTGCATCCGCCGAGTCCGCCAGGAATACGCGCCATTGCTTGTCGGCGCAGGTCAAAACCTCTCTGTGCTGTAGCGCGCTCTCCATCTCGGGCCGACTTAACTCAGTTACCGACTGACGGAACCAACATTGACGCTCTGAACTGTACGTCACAACCATGCGCGGCTCTTCATCGTTGGGTAGAAACAGGTAAGGTGACAGCTCCAAGGTGTCGGTGTCGGGGGTAATACCTACCAGTAAGGAGCGGGGGGGCGATGACGTGGTCTAATGGATCTGCACAACCCAGTTAAGGGATAATACC
>TARA_R110001599_G_scaffold29107_4_pt1 | contig 91104 bp, 109 predicted proteins | sample TARA_R110001599 | Tara Oceans TARA_R110001599 (sample SAMEA4398360) | marine metagenome | biome: Polar Biome; feature: [MES] marine water layer (ENVO:01000295) within the mesopelagic zone...; material: water (ENVO:00002006), including particulate matter (ENVO:01000060) such... | reverse complement strand
GGAATGGCCGCGCCCACCGGCGGACTTTCGTCCTGCGCGATATGGGCGCCTAGTATACGCAGGTGGAAGTCAGTCTGCAGTGATTCTGTCTCTCGGCAATATACCAATATCTCATTTACTGGCGCGGAACCGGCACTGCTGCGGGCCCAAGCCTCCAGGTTAAATCGTGCGCGGTATACTGCGTCTAAAGACCGCAGCGGTACAATTAAATAGGGGGAGTCACAGCTCACGAACAAGGTTTTGGCTTTTAGTGTTTCAATGTCATGGGGCCCTAAGCCCAATACCGCTTGCAACTCCTTCGCATCAGGTACGTAGCGATCAATTTGCGCGCTAACCGACATCGACAGCTGAGTTAACAGCCGGCCCTCGACTTGAGACAAAACCACATCAAATATTTTATCGCTCTGCGAAAATTGTGTACTTGAACCTTGCTCAGCCACAGGCAAGGCAGCACTGTGCACCAAAGCCCGAGCAGCGGCGACAACGCTGTGACTACCCACTGCGCGCTCGCTTTGTGGCGAGAACACTTTTAGCTCTGCACTCACATTATTTTTACCCGGCAAAATAAACACCGTTTCAGGGTGATTTATTTCTCTTGCCATAATTTGCATTTGCCGAGCCGTTAAACCGTCCGCTTTTGGAAATACTGTGATTTGGGCGCCGTTAAAAGGCGTGGGAGTAAAAACATCAACAGTATGAAATGTATAATCCATCGCGCAATCCTGTGCAGGGGAATAATAAATTAGTGGTTTAAACCTGCTCTATCGTCCACGCAAGTTTAAAAAAGCCCTATCATTACCATAGCCCGAATCTGGGATTATGCCCACCGCGATGCTTTAAACGTCTTACTCTTCTACTGTTTCCTCGGAATTGGGCTTCCAGCCAACGTGTTTAGCCCATAGCGGGCTTGGCGTGCTAACACGAATGGGATAGGTATCGGTTTTCCGATCTTCAAAATATTCAGTCAAAACATCCGTCACAATCGGAAAGGCGAGTTCTGACCAAGGAATTTCAGCCTCGGTGAATAATTTAGATTCTAGGCTCTCCGGGCCAATGCCAAAGCCACCGTCTAAATTACCGCGGTAAAAAACATACACTTGATTGATATGGGGAATATCGAATAAGCGGTATAGTGCCTCGTCTTTGACTTTGGCCGCAGCTTCTTCCAGCGTTTCACGGAGTGCACCTGCCAACATGGTTTCGCCGTTTTCCATAAAACCTGCAGGAATCGTCCAAAAACCCAATCTAGGCGCAATAGCCCGACGGCACAGCAATACTTTATCACCGGCAATGGGCAAACACCCCACCACAACTTTGGGGTTTAGGTAATGTACTACGTCGCACTGAGGACAAACATGGCGGAGGCGATTGTCGTCTGCAGGGATCTGCTGTATTAGCTTTGCCCCGCAATTACTACAGTAATTCATCAACCGCCCTACTCCCCATTATTTAGCGTAGCTCGCCGTACTTGCCAGCGTGGAATACTAAGGGTTTGCTACCCGGTTTAGTATCCATTTCGATTACTTTACCAACAATAATAATATGATCGCCGCCGTCATACTTCGCCCACATCTCACACTCAAAACTCGTTAAGCTGCCGCGCAACACGGGCGCGCCACTTTTGCCTATACGAAAGTGCTCGGGCGCCAGATCGTGGTCATTCTTTTTCGAGTAGGCATTCGAATGTGCAGCTTGATCACTGGCCAAAAAGTTGACTGTAAACACCTTGCTCTTATTAAAGGCATCGAGACATTCAGAGTCATTGCGCAAACTCCACAAAACCAACGCCGGATCCAGTGACACTGAGGCAAAGGAATTCACCGTCATACCAAAGGGCTTGTAACCCTCGGGATTGGCTGTAATAACACAGACGCCTGTTGGATATTGACCAAGGGCATTTCTAAACTCACGGGGACCAAGACTCATAAGGCTTCCTGTCTATTTTGATTTTGCAGCATTTCGCCAATTTAATTGTGCGCTGCATTATACACAGCGCCTCCTATTTTGTTCATTAGCGTGACTACCCCAAGTGGACTACACCTATAGTGTGCGGGCTAGCTTTGCCAGCGCGCTAGCGCATTTTGATCTGTTTGACGGGCATCAACCCAACGCTGCTCACCGTCCGCCTTACACTCTTTTTTCCAGAACGGCGCCTCTGTTTTTAAGTAGTCCATAATAAATTCGCAGGCTTGAAATGCGTCATGGCGATGGGCCGCGCTAACACCGACAAACACAATCTGATCCTGCGGGTATAAGATCCCTACCCGATGGATAACGGTCACCGCGAATAAGGGCCAGCGATGATCAGCCCGATCAATAATGTCAAAAATACGACGTTCGGTCATACCGGGATAATGCTCTAACTCCATGGTCAGCACATCATCGCCTTGGTTGCTGTCTCGCATCAGGCCGACAAACTGAACAACCGCACCGCATTGCCGAGTTTTCGAGCTGAGTGCTGAACACTCGGCGCCGACGTCAAAATCAGCTTCGCTAACACGAACCTCTACATCCATATCAACCCCCGGTTACAGGCGGGTAAAACGCAACTTCATCGCCACTTGCAATAGCATCATTATCTCCGGCGAGATCCTGATTGACCGCACATAGGGTATTTTCGGCATACAAGATCTCGCGCCAGACGTCGCCTTTCGCGGCTAACACTGCTTTTAAAGTTGCCACCGTGCTTTTACCTGGACCGATCTCATTTACCGCCACGGTAAATGTAGAGATCCCGAGCTGCTCGCGGTACTTTGCAAAAAAACGTACGCTGATCATGCTTTAACAGCTCCGTCAAAATGCCATTCACCTGAGCGACCACCCGATTTAGCCAATAATCGAATATCACTCACCACCATGGATTTATCAACCGCCTTACACATATCGTAGATTGTCAGTGCAGCCACCGAAACTGCCGTTAGCGCTTCCATCTCCACGCCAGTCTGCCCCGCCAATTTACATATCGCGATAATATCAACCGCATTGCGCTCATGGTCTAACGCAAATTCGACCTTAACTGACGACAGCATAAGCGGGTGACACAGGGGAATAAGATCTGCACAGCGCTTAGCGCCTTGAATTCCGGCTATACGCGCAACGGCGAGCACGTCGCCTTTTTTATGGCCGCCACTGGCAATAAGTGCCAACGTTTCCGGTGCCATAATCACCGCCCCCGCAGCACGCGCTTCCCGCTGCGTCACAGCCTTGTCGGTCACGTCGACCATTTGCGCATTACCTTGAGGGTCAAAATGGGTTAAGCCCTTACTCATATATTTCTCTTACTTGCTAAATGGCTAATTTTAAAGATCAAGCGAAACGTTCGTCAGCAACAAAGGGATTGGTCGCGCGCTCGTGACCAAATGTCGAGGTTGGACCATGACCAGGTATAAAGGTGACATCGTCGCCCAGCGGCCACAACTTATTCTGTATAGACGCAATTAAGGTGTCGTGGTCGCCACGGGGAAAATCTGTACGGCCAATCGAGCCTTGAAAAAGCACGTCGCCAACAATCGCCAAGCGCGCTTGTTCGTGGAAAAAAATCACATGGCCGGGGGTATGGCCCGGACAAAATTTAACCTGCAGTTGCTGACTGCCAAATTCGACGGTGTCTTCGTCATTCAGCCAACGATCCGGGGTAAATGGGTCGGCATGGGGAAAACCGGTCATTTTGCACCACTCGGGCAGCTTATCAATCCAGAACGCGTCTTCTTTTTGGGGCCCGATAACCTCGACACCGTACTTTTTCCGCAACACGTCCGCCGCCGCACAATGATCCATATGGCCGTGGGTTAAATAAATTACGTCTAAGGTTCCGCCCAGAGAGCTTATTGCAGTCTCAATTTTTTCTATATCACCACCGGGATCAAATAACGCAGCTTTACCGGTTTCCTCACAGACCATAACCGAGCAGTTCTGCTGATACGCCGTCACCGGCACGATCGTGCACTTAATCGTCATATGCCATCAAATTTCATTAACTAAAAAGCCAATGATAAGGAGTAACACAGAAAGTTAACAGGTTTAGCCAGTAAATCATGGGGAAGAGCCCTATAACAGAGGCCGTGGCACGGTAACTGCTTATGTACTCACTACTTACATTTAAAACTTACACTTTCGAGACAGGGAATTAGTTTCACTAACGAGGTAGCGTTTATGCGAGTTCATCCCGCGTATATCTTTTGTTTATCAACACTCTTAGGCGCTTGTGGCGGCTCTAGCAGTTCTTCATCAGTGCCGCGCTCAAACACCACCGAGCCCACGCCTTTTGTCTTGGAAGAAACCACCATTGACGAGATTCATGCCGGTTTTCGCGGCGAACGAGTCCTCGCCGACGGCAGCCCCTTAAGCTGCGAAAGCCTTACGGAAATGTATATACAGCGCATATACGCATATAACGACAACCCCCAGCCGAATGGCGGCTTACCGATTCGCGGCGTCCTAGCGATAAACCCCCAGGCAATAAATATCGCTAAGGATCTAGATGCGCTCTACGCTCGCGATGGCGGTATTGGCGATCGCTACCTGCACTGCATGCCGGTGTTACTGAAAGACAACTACGATACGTTCGACTACCCTAGTACCCAGGGCTCCTACAGCATGCTTGGTCACCAGGCCGGTGTCGACGCCAACTCTGTCGCGGGACTCCGCGACGCCGGCGCACTAATATTGGGCAAGGCCAATCAGGATGAGTTTGCCTTTTTCACTACCGGCTTTTCCAATCGAGCAATTCAAGTCAGCAATCCCTACAATACCAGCGAGAGCCCTGCGGGCTCGTCATCTGGCACCGGCGCCTCACTTGCAGCTAACTTTGCCCTAGGCGGCACCGGCAGCGATACCTGTCAATCAATCCGCCACCCCTCTTCAGTCAATGGCTTGGTCGGTATACGACCCAGCCTTGGCGTTATCTCACAACACGGTATTTTTCCACTGTCACATCAACGCGATACCGGCGGCCCAATGACTCGCACCGTGAAAGACGCCGCGCTAATGCTAACTGCAATGGCCGGTGTCGACCCCCGTGATCCAAAAACACTAAATTTTCCTCAGGAGTTGCGCCCAAGTAACTATAGTGACTATTTAGACCGCGACACCTATGGTGTAAAAGGCCGGAATATCGGTGTTATTAAACAACTTGGCACCTCTGCAGACGCTGCTGGCACCGGCACTCAGGGCGAGTTAATTGCCGCCGCCGCTGAAAAAATGCGAGAGATGGGCGCAAATATTTATGACGTCTACCTGCCCGACTTCGAAAGCAAAGGTGCCGGTACGCGCCACTACGATATGAACCAATACTTTGAAGCATTTGAAGCCGAGGGTGGCAGCAGCGAACGCCATTGTGTTAGTAGCCTGGCCGTAGATGCCGACACGGCTCACAACCGCAGTGAGTGTAGCGGCATAGATGGCATCATAGAAACAGGTCGAGTTGGTCCCCGCACCGCCGCGTTGTTTGCACTCGTCGCAGCAGACGATCCTAACCTCGCCCCCTCTGATGACGAACTACAAGCCATTGTCGATATGCGCGACTACACCACCCAAGTAATGAACGCACTCGTTGATGCCGACGGCAATCCCGTTTTAGACAACGCCGGTGAGCAAGTGCGGATCGACGCCTTAATTCTCAGCCCTGGCCCAAGCGGCGGCAGAACCTGCGACTTTGGCTCGACCACCCAAATGGGGTCTATCGTTGTTCCGGTTGGCTTTGACGACAGCGTAGGTGTGCCTCGAGGAATGGAAATCTTTGTTCGCCAGTTTGATGAAGGCACCGGCCTAGGTATTGCCTATGATTACGAACAGGCCACCCTACATCGCAAGCCGCCTACCATCGAGGCAAGCCCACTTAGCGCCAATCAAACCACAGCTGAATTTAATGCGAGAATGCAACAGGCACTTATGGACGGCGCTGCAGTCGCACCTGAAACGCTACCACTAGAGACCTACCAGAAAGTATTGCAAGATATTAGCGGTGGCTAAACGAAAATGGCCGCGACAAAGTCGCGGCCATTTGCCAATCAACACAATATCGCTAGTTCAAGCGCTCATTTGTAGACAACCTGCCCTCTGTACATTTGTCGAGACTGACGCGGGCCTGTAGATCCTGCGGTAACACCATCCTCTGCAGCAACAGCGGAGTTCTGAGCCTTATTTCGTAAAATCTTATTGCCGCGATACATAATCTCTATTTGCTCTAAACTCTTTTCAACAACTGGCGATGACGGCGTTGGCGCCTGCTCTAACTCAAACGGCAAACCACCCAATTTCATGATTTCCACTACAGTTTTACGCGTGAAAGGATCACGGCTTTTTTTGCCCAAACCGCCGAGCGTTGTAAGCAGTTCTGGGTCAGCCAAACGTATCCGCGTCCCAAATTCCGCGAAAATTCGCGAACGCAACTGCTGCAATAGCGCCACCATCTCAGGAGAGTACACCATAGGATCCCTTAGAATATTAAATACCAACTGACACAACGAGCAAAAACACATTATATGTCAGCAATAAATGTTCCATAAGCTAAACATCTATTAACTCAAGCACTTAAATCAAAACCACCACACCACATGCGCCCAAATAGCGCATAGGAAATTGGGTGCACCAACAATAAGCATCAAGTTTACTGAAAACAAATTGGTAATTGCCATTGCACCCAAACTTCGTTAGAGTAGCCGCCCTTAAATCTAGCTGTAATTTGATTTAAGGAAGATTCTTGAAGAGTGCCCCGACGCTTTATCAAAGAAAGCGCGACAACGAGCATGCAGGCGTGCGGCCTGACGCTCATAAAACCATCTAAAACTGCATAACAAGCGATTTTGGTGAGGTGTCCGAGTGGCTGAAGGAGCACGCCTGGAAAGCGTGTAACGGGTCAAACTGTTCGAGGGTTCGAATCCCTCCCTCACCGCCATTTAAACGATTGATAGTAAAGAGATTTATTTCTGGCAGTATCGGTTTGGGTCTGTTTTGGGACTAAATCGGGGACTGTTAAAGGTGTAGCGCGCCGAAAAAATCGCGACATTTCGCCGAAAACGTCGCGACATAGCTAAAACGCAGTTAAACATGATTTAACGTGCCGCCCGGTCGGATACATACCCCGTCACAACCAGCCCCGCTCTTACTATTCTCCGAGTTCAGCGCTTTCGGTAAGAAGCCGATCGAGCTGGTTTTCCGCGATGCTAATTTTAGAGCGATAGCGCTCGGTGACGGCCTGCATTTCAGTAGAGATGCTCTGCTCCCATTGGGCGCCAGCCAAATTGTTGTTTGCCTGGGACTTTTTAGCGCGTAATCCAGCCAAGTCTCTATCCATACTTGACTGGAGGCCAGATATGTAACGCTTCTGAGACGCAATTTTCCGGTCTAATTCGCGCCGCTCGTTGCTATATATTAGTCGCTTCGCCGGGTCGCCATCAGGTATTACAGTGCCTAATTCAGCTGGGCCTTGGATGGTTTTCTTTGTAGCATCTTTACCACAGGGCGTTTGACTAAAAACACTTCGGCCTTTCGCATCCTTACACTGATAAATCTCAGCTGCATTTGCCGCTAAGTTTCCAACAAATAGCGCCAAGATAAGTGAAAGCTTTTTAAACTTGCTCATTCCTTTGATCCCATTAAATCGAACAGCAATTCATTACGACAAAATGATAGTAATTCGCCACCAACAGACGTGCAACCTCACATGCTTAGCCGCCTCTTAGCCTTGCTTCCGCAGCGGTAAAAATACCCTCACTCAGCTCGCAACCCATGAAACGCCTGCCATTCTGGATAGCAGCTACCCCAGTGGTTCCGCTTCCCATAAACGGGTCAAACACCAGATCACCGGGTCGACTGCTGGCGGTGATGATGTGCTCCATCATGGCCATTGGTTTTTCGCATGGGTGTTTGCCGGGATAAAACTGCACGGGTTGGCATACCCAGGCATCGGTGTACCAGTCGCGGCCGTCAACATTGAAATGGCGCTTCACAGGCTTTTGGGCATTGTTTACAAGGCGATTATATTGCGTTTTAACACTGGAATATCGGCGATTTAACGTGCCCTTAAAGAGCTTTTGAAGCTGGCCATACTGCTCCTCGGTGGGAAGCCGCCACTGGGATCGGCCAAACCAGTGTCCGGCCATTTGGCTGCCCAAGGCTCGGTCTACGTCGGACTGGGTCAATCCGGCGTCATTGAGCGCTTTGCGCAGGTAGTTAATGATTGGCGAGCAGGCCACCGAAATCGCCTTATGCTGAGCCTTGGCTTCAGAGTACTCCCGCTGGGTTGCAAAGATAATGCGCTCAGTGGCTGGGAAATAACGCCGCAAGCTGGCTCGGCGTTGCCGCTTATACATGCCGCTGGGCTTAATCCAAACAATATGGTTCTCGACCACCATATGCTTTGCAATCATTCGCTCAACACTGGCCGCCATTTTAGGCCCCATAAATAGGTAAAGACTGCCTGTGGGTTTAAGAACGCGAACACACTCAATGACGACAGTTTCCAGCCAGTCGATAAATTCGGCCGGGCTACCCCACTGATTATCCCAGGCATCTGCTTTAACGCGATAATACGGTGGATCGGTCGCAACCAGATCGACGCTATTTGATTCCATCTCGGCTAACACCGCTAGACAATCCCGATTGTGTATTTTGAACATGACGAGCACCTTCCGGGGCGCTCTGGGCGCTCGCGGTGCTCGTGGCACTCATATTGTTAAAGAACTTGCACCGAGGGCACTTGGCCTCGATAACTGTATAAATTGCTTTCGCAAGTAACCGATTACACCGGCTACATCGTATTTCCTGCATGTGAACCTCCAATAAAAATCTGGTAGGCTCCCTTTGCTCGACGTCGAGCGGGGCAGCCTTGGCTCACAGTCTTACTACTGTGGGCGGGTGGCTTGGTGTTCGCGCACCATGCCACTCGCTGTTCCTTTCCATACAACTAATTAATCAACTCTGCGCACTCAAAAGCTAAACAAGCTCCACATACTCCGTAAGATTCGGCGCCTCCCCTACAATCCGCCCGTCTTCGATCCACGCTTTTAAACCGACATCGACCGAGTCGCCTAGCACTTTTACTTTGCCGCCGTCGCGGGTGGAGCCGTTGCTTGTGCCGTCTGCATTGATTGCGGTGATCGTCGCGGTGAATCTTGTACGCTGAGGCAGCAGCTGGCGAAAGCGAAGAAATGCGTTAACCGTTGTCATGAATCCCCCTTAGTAATGGTGTCGCTCTAAACGAATCGTTTGCATTGCTCTGCTTGCACCGGGGCGACTTACACTGACAGTTGTCGATAACACTAGCGCTCGCCAGTCGTTGTCCGAATCGTTGGTGTCTTGGATCTCGCCCCATTTGCCAGGCACGACGAGACCGGGGGCGCCGGATGTTGGCAATGGTAGCTCGACGGTGACAATCTCTTGTGCGCCTGACTGACCAAGAATTGATATCCCACGGCCTCGACATTGCTGCGTTGTGAGATTAAGTGCGTCGTAGACGTCTGGCGCTGCAGGCGTACCGTCGGTGCCGTTTTTAGTCACATCAACGGCAACCCCTTGCGTTATGCCAGAGACATACACGCTGCGATATTCGACTGATGGCTGCCATTCGCTGGAGAGGCTTATGATCGTTGAGTCTGCGATCTGAAAGTCTAAACTGCTCGAATCTATTGCTGGCCAGTACCACGGCGGGGCTTCGCGGTAGCGCTGTGCTGCGTAGAGTTTCGACAATGCGGTCGCTGGGATCAAAACGCCGCCGGCCGCTTTAACTAATTCGTCAATCACTTCGATTGGGGTTTTGTTTTCGTAGCCCCACGCGCCAGCTGGGATGGTGTAATCGGCAAGGGAAACATCCCAGTCGATTTCAAAGCCGGTGTTTTCGAGTATGCCCTGAATGACTTGGAGCGCATTCGTCGGCGTCTCGATCTGCGCCGACTGCTTAGCGCTGTATGGCGCTGCCAGTAGCTGCGTCAGGCTCGACCCGCTGACTTTGTATGACTTCTTAGGGTGTTTGCTCGTGACGGTATAGCGCTCGATCATAAAGCGCCACGTTTTATTGTTGACCTTCGCCTCCACCTCGACCGGCCCGCTCGGCCCTGGCTTAATCTGATCCATGCTTGCGCTGTTTAATATCGAAGCCGACATCGCCCAAGAGAACGAGTCGATATCGAGTGAGATTTGCAGGTCTACAAATTCAAGCGGAATCCCTTCGGGCATTTTCTTTAAGCTGCTGGCGTTCATGTATAAATATGCCTCTTTGATTTCCGGTACGTCGGCGGGGTCTTTATCTGGCAGCGGCGGCTCTTGGTCGTAGTCCCACTCCAGCTCGGTACCGATTCGCGGTTTGTGATCCCACGGATGGCGGAAACGGGAATCGGTTGGTGTGTTGGTTTCCCAGCCTTGCATGTCGCGGCCGGAAAAAAGCGCTCGGGTTGGGGGGGCTGTAGCTTGCTCCCCTTCCTCAAGCTCCAAATCGAAGTCAAGGCCGCTGGGAAGGCGACCATAAGGCGCGATGATTAAATTAAAATCGCTACTGCCAGGATGGTAGCTACCGATCTCATTTACAGGCCTTTCCCACAATAAGTCTGTGTCATCATGAAACTGAATATCGTCTATGTTTCTAGGGATTCCAGTCTTGTGCGGCTGATCTACGGTGTCGTTAGTTTTATTGGTCGGCGCATTCCATTGGTGATAGATGCCGTCATTATCGTCGTCTGCACGAAGCGTTTTATTCCAGCCTTGGGCAATATCTGGCTGCGAGACCTTAACCGCTCTAAGCCACGCAGATCCAGTTAAACTGAACGGCTGATCTACGGCGATTGTTTTATCCCACGGCTGCGGCTTGCGGTGGTCGAATTGTTTGCCAGCAGTAATACTTGCCTGCCGATGTATTTGCTCTTTTGGGGCGGGGTCGTTGAAAAATAGCCTGCCGTCTTGCGCTATATTGAGCGAGGTTATTAATATTGCCATCCCTGATGTCGACATTAGGGATGGCGGGACAGGGTAGATTATCCCACTCTCTTCAGCGGTTGGTTCAAGGTCGAAGTTTAACGCGTCAGGATGCCCCCAGTATTGATCAACTAAAAGATCAAAGCTGGCAGTGGTTCCGGTTTTTACGCGATACCCCATCGGTCGGCCTGCTTATATCAAATGTCGAATAATCACGATGCCCGAACCGCCGGAAGCCGCGCTAGGGCGAGGCTCACTTGCGCCACCCCCTCCGCTACCAGTATTGGGCTCGCCTGCTGAGGCATAACCTGTACTGCTTGCACCGGCACCGCCCCCACCAACGCCCCCCGACCGCTGAGTGCCACCGTTTGAACCGCCTGCTCCACCGCCCGTAACCCATCTCTCCTCACCAGTAAAGTTTGTCGCTACACCAGCCCCTCCCACGCCCCCTGACGTAGAGCTCGAGCCATTTGCACCAGGCGCTCCAGTACCACCGCCACCTCCACCACATCTGTTTGAGGTGGTGGAGGTGTAATATCCATTGCCACCGTCATTTCCTGGGTCACCGGATCCACCAGGCATATTCCCACCATCTCCAAAATTACCACCGCCACCGCCACCATTTGCCCCATTGCGACCATGATAATTATCGTTGGCTGAATATCCTCCGCCGCCACCGCCGCCACCGCCAAGCGCAACCAAGCCAAAACATGCTGTATTTTCGCCGTCGTAACCTTGCAAAGAGTCTGCGGCGGCCCCCCCCGCTCCAACGTTAATGGGCTGATCTCCAGTTGTCAGCGAGAACCCCATAACTTCTTTAAGCTCACCAGCGCCACCTCCGCCACCAGTGTTCATGCGACCTCCACCGCCACCGCCACCGATCAGAAGTATATCGACATCACCTTCACCTCTAATTTCTGCCACAGCATTTTCGTGAAACTCATAAATACGGTATGGAAAACCGTTAATCTCAGCATCGTAAGAAATCGTGTACCCACTCAAAATCACAAAATTGGCATACACCTCAACTGCTGGCACTACAGGGCCATGTACAGCTGGACGATAAAATTCTCGGGGGGCAAAGGCTGCAGTACCTATGCTGAAACTGCTAAGATCTGTAGGCCAAGGATCGGGCTCGTCAACAGAAAGCGCCCCACTTGCGTTGCAAATATAAACGTACCCATTTGGCGAAGTAGGGTGAATTATGTCACCAACATTTACTTCAGCCTCAGCTATAAAATTTTCGCCGTAGTCATCAAAAGCAACAACAAAAACAGGGAGATCATAACCATCCCTTAATACTACCTTGTAATCTCCAGTGCTAGGGTCGCTCAGATCTTGCCCCAACGGTTTGGAAGACGTTATTTGCAATCCATCCTGATAATACGTTTGTGAGTCATAGCTATAAGCGCGAATTATTCGCTGAGCAACAACACCATCTATTTTCATGTTACCGGCAACGAAATAGGCTAGAGCTGCGTCCGCAACATCCCAAGCAACAAACGATACCGCCGGTGGGTATTGAAACGCCTCTGCACCAGTTAATGTCGCCTCAGCAACGCCGCTAGCCATACTGACAGCAGGATACATAAACACATCATGACCAAAGCTAAGACCCGCCGAGTAAACTACGGAACCATCTTTGTGTATCTTCATGGAATGCGTATTAAAGTCGATTAGAAATCCGTATACACCCGGCCCAAGAGCCCCTGTGCCAATATCGACACTACCGCTTCCTGCACTCTCTCGATAATAAAAATAACCATCTTGAAGAAAGAGCGCCCATTGTAAAGGGGCCTCCCCCTCGCCAATTTTCCCGTCTACATCCGCACTTATACTCACAAGCCCGACTGCGCAACTAGCATCATTAACTTGTATTTCAAAATAGCGATTCCCTCGCCGCCGAGCGGCCAAACCTTTCACTCCCGCATACGCACCACCACCCCCATCTGTAGGCCGCGAAGCTATGAATGTACCGCCGCTTACTAAAACGCCGGCCCCAACAGTTTCATCATTCCACCCAAAACTCGCCATCAGTCAGCATCCCCTCGGTTTTGAGTTGCGAAGCTGTCTTCCTCTGCAGTAGCGGGGCCGGACAATACAGTCCGAGCAAGCCAAAATGGCGACTGGGCGCCGTCGGTATTAAATCGCACTTGATTTCCACTGGCCCAACCTGAACCCCACCCCTCTTGCCGAATGGTGAAATACGGCGCGCCAGTGGCAGGGTTTGCAATGGCGAAATCGGTTGAGGTGTCGCCGGTACCGATAACACCAACAGTCTCACCGATAACTTGAAAAGCCGTCGAGCTAGTAAAGCTTATCCGCCACCGCTCTTTAATCGAACCCTGATTATTGATCTCTAGCGGGAATGCTATGTCGTTGTATTTCGCGGTCGTATCCGATCCGATTCGCTCGTCACTCCACACACTTGTCCAGCCTGATTGGTGAAAAAGGTTATAAACCCGTGCTCGCAAATCACCGTGTAAGATTGCTGAGCAAAGCACCGCTTCACCGTCGGGGTAATCTTGAGACAGCGGCGAATTAAAGCCAATAACGCCAGACACCTGCACGTCAGTGATTAGCACCATGTCTTCGACCCGGTCATAGATGAATAGCGGAGTTGTAACGGCTTCTTCGTCGATGGTTTCAAGGGTTAAAGGGTTAGCCCAGGTGAGAACACCGGCTTCGCGGTCAAGCGAATACTGGGCGGGATCTAAGGTCAGGCCGTTTGTGCCTTTAACCCAGACTTCGGCTTGATGGTCTCGGGTAAATGTAACCGTGCCGTCAGCGGCTGCGCCAACTTCTTCGGTTTCGATTGTGTGGCTAAACACGCCAACATCGCCGGGCAGAAAAACCGGTACCCGACCGTCGCTGGGTAAGCGAGTCGGATCCAGACCCAGCAGATCAGGATCTAGCGGTAGGTAAGAGTAAGCGACGGCAGAGTATTTTACCGACGTGGGGAACACAGGCTCTGACCATGTGATGGTGACTATGCCCGTATCGGTATCGACAAAGCCGTCTGATATTTTGGCGTGTGTAATGGTGCCGTCGGTTGAGGCGGTCACGCTGACTTCTGCGCCTTCCTCAGTAACCGCATTAAGGATTAAAGAGCCTTGTCGTAGTGGCGCGCCGGCGGTGCGAAACTTGGAGTAGTTTGCCGTACGCTCGCCGCGCCAAGTTAGGCAGGCAAGCAGCACAGGTGCAGCAGTAAGGTTAACGCCAGCGGCCCAGTCGTCCAACGTGACAACACCGCTTGAGTAATCGATTGATCCTACGCTGCTGCCAGCATCGGTTGTGCTGCTCCAATCAGTAACGATGGCACCCTCACGATCGCGGTAGGTTTTGCCGCCCCATGTGAATAGCAAGGAGCCGGGAATGATCGGCTTACCGTTGCCGGGGATAAGATCCAGCGTTACGCCTTCGATCGCGATGTATTTAGTTTCGGTCGCGTCTGGGTCCGTGCTAGCTTGGTAGAAAAACGCGACGTCGGTGGTGAGCACGTAGGCTTCGGTCGCGGCGACGTCGCCGGCGCTCCATTCGCGGAATAGGGTCGGGCCGGATCCGCCACTCTCTTCAAGCTCGGTGTACGTGTACGCCTGGCGAAAATCGAACACCAATTCCCCAGTGGCGTAATTGGCCGTGCCGATCGCAACGCCGTCGCGCAGAATATTGCCGTCGCCGTCGTCACGCGCCAATACATCAACTTCGTATGTACGCGCTTCGTCCGAGTTTGCGCCGGGGCCATAGGTCGCGTAATCGATATATTCCTGCAGGCGCGCCATCTTGGCTTTAAGCACTAAAGAGCCTGCTTTGCATTCACCGCCGGCGAGGGTGTGGCTGATCAATGACTGGGTTGGTGTTACTGAGTCGGTGACTTTGGCTGACCCGCTGAAACGATCATACGTGATGGTGTAGTCACCATCCGATGGCCGCGGTGCTGGGTTGGGCTTAAACGCCACAGATCCCCAACTGTAATTGACCGTGCCGCTGCCATTGCCGGTAAGCCCGCCGGCGCCATCGTCGGTAAGCGTGTATGTCGTCGCGCCGATCGTCCACTCTATTGTCAGTGTGCCGGGCGTAAATGGCCGACGGTTTACAGATCCTGTAGACCCGATTAATCCCATGCTATTCCCCTTATACGACTATGTCGGTTACGTTCAGCGAGACAAGGCTCTGAGCCGACGTGGTGCTGCTGTCTTGTATGTCAAAAGATAAGTCATCGCCCCAGCTAAAAATAATTTCAGGACCAACGTCTGGCAGCGCGGCTAGCGTGATTTCTGCTGTGCCGGTGACGTAGTTGATTTGGCCGGTGCCATCTCCCACCAGAACACCCGCGCCGTTGTCTTTTAGCGTGTTCCAGCGGCCTAGAGCGCGGTATTCGACTGTGTAGGTGCCAGGTGCGGGCTTGGGTCGCGCTTGATGCACATAGGTTAAGCTGCGGTTTTGAATGGTGATCTCGACGCCGTCGTTATAGCTTTGCTGAGTAACGGCCGCGCCCGGCAAAAATGTAAGCGTTATCGGGTTGTTTTTATAACTGCTCGACGTCCAGCGGATGCGGACAACACCTTCTTGGTAGTCGATCAGCGACGTATCCAGCCGATTGGTTCCGGTCGCATATTTCAGCTCGCCACCGTTATCGTCGTAGTTACCATTTGAGCCGGTAACCTCAAGTGTGCCCGGCACGATTGCGCGACCTGTGTAGTAAATGGCAAATCCATCAGCGTCTTCATTCACGTCGTCGGCTGCAACAGAGACGGTATTGTCGCTAGCCGGCACAACAGGGAGTTGACCAGGGCCGGCGACGTTATCAGTTAGCGCTGTTTCACTCTGAGCGCTTGGCACAAGGTTTGTGTATATGGACTCAATCTGCGCGGTTAGATCACCCGGCTCGGCACTAACTGCCAACTTTGACGCGCCGTAGTAGCGCGCTGCGTCTGCAACCGCTGTGCGCAGTACGAGGTCTGAGCTAGATTGTTTGCCGGTGGGGTATGGATCTGAGCCTTCAAAATCGCGGGTAAGCTCATTTGCTAACGAGATTTGCAGGGTTTGCAGATCAAAGGTTTTAAAGTCACTGCCGATCTGCACGGTAAACGTCTCTCTGCTGACGTTGACTTCAGTTGCTCGCACGTACTGCTCGGCGCTGCCGTTTTTGGTGATTAAACAATACACCTGACCAGGCTCCGGCGGCGTTGCATTTAGACGCTGTAGTGCAGAGATCCCGCGCTGCCCTTCGAGCTGGGTTCCCCAAAGCCAGAAGTTGGACTCGGTTGATTTGACCAGGTAGCTTTCCAATCGGTCGCGAGCATCGACTCGTCGATCCGTGTGACTCTCAGTCTGAAACAGCGTGATCTTTACGCGAGGATCCAGCGGCTCTCGCAACAAAATAGTGTGAGCGCCGAGCAGCGTATCTTGATTCGCAGATCGCACAGACAAAAAACACTTACGCAAATTAACGCGGCCGTAAACTCGATCGAGACGAGAGATATCCGGCATGGTGTTATTGATCGCGCCTTCTTCGACCACGCTCCCTGACATACGTCCGCCGCCGTCTTCGGTGTCTGCCATGACTTGCGACTCAGCGAGTACAATCTGATCACTCGTAATAGTCATTCTGCTACCTCAAAAAGTTTTAATTCGATGGTGTAAAAATGTGTGGGCCCCGGATCGGCTTGACGAAGTACTTCCTCGGCTTTTAGGCCGTCTGGCCGTTCAAACTGGACGACGAAAGTCTCGTCCCAAAGCGTTAGCGTAAAAACCTGATCTGGGGTGTTGTAGTAAGTCTGCAGCGCTTTAACTACCGAGCGCAGCACCCAGGCACCGCCGCCGCTCTTAAGTGTTATCGGCCGGCCTTTTTGCTTGATGCCCTGCTGTACGAGTAGCGCCCCGGTCAGGCTGTAATCTTTTTCTTGCTCAACGCTCGACCACTCGAACTCGTCAGACCATTGCAGGTCGCTAGGTAGATCGATGGTGGTAGTGCCGTCGGTAATGGTTATCGGCATTAGCTGACCCTCCGGCCTAAGCTCTCAAGCACAGAGATAAGATCGTCTTCGTTGTCGGTGGTGACGGAGGCTCGCTGACCATTTGGCGCTTGCAGAATGATGGTGCGCGACGGCAGCTGAGTGGCGGTATTTTGACGGTCTTCCTGGGCGAAGTTTTGTGCGGTGGTTTCACGCTGCTGGGCTTCGGCTAGCTGGCGTTGGCGCTCGGTTTCGGCGGCTTGCTCGGCTACTCGGGCTTTTTCGTCTGCGGTTCTTTCTTTTGCTTGTGAAAGCCGAATGTTATAAGCCTGCTGAGAGAGATTAAGGGCTTCCTGTGCAGCGGCGGTGGCTTCGCGGTCACCGAGGGATCTGGCCTTTTGCAGCTGGGCCTCAAGCTCCGCCCGCTGTTCTGCGTAACGCAATTGCTCAAGCTGTTCGTTGTCGCCCTGCAGACCGGCCAGCTCTTGGCGAAGGCTGCTTATGGTGTCCTGCAGCGAATCGTTAAGGCTTGAAACTTCGGCTTGTACACGCTGGATTGCACCCTGCAGCCGCGATAAATCTTGCCCGTCAAGAAGATCAAAACGACGACCTAGCGAATCGATCGAATCAGACATATAACGACCGGCTAAACCGCCATTACTTAAGCTTTGAACCAAGTCTTCAAGGGCGATCTTTTGACGGTAGAAGTCGGCTTCTACCTGCGATGCCGCAATCGAGGTGTCTTTCATCCAGCTGATAACACCGGATCGATCCGCACTAACAGCATTGGTCATGCTGCGAATTTGCCCCTCTACGGTTTCCAGCTTTGCCCTGTACTCATCAAGCCCTCGTAGCGCAGTTTCTCCGCCTGTCGCGTTAATAAAGGCGTCGTGTGCTTTCTGGCTAAGTGAAATCAGGTTTGCTGTTACTGTGTTGAAAAAAGAGGATATGCCGTCCGCGATTCCTCGCGCTCTGGACGCAGTATCACCGATTATTTGCTCGGCGCGACTGGCTTCCTCACCAAACTCTTTAACTGACTCGGTTGCTTGGGCCATGCCGTCGGCAACGTCTTTACCAGTTTCACTTCCGGCCTCGCTTAACTCACGCTGACGATCGCTAGCCTCGGCAAGAGCGCGAGTGTATTCCTCAGCACCGATTTTCCCCTCGCTATATAACGTGCCTATACGGGAGCGAATTTCGTTTATCGTCTTTTCATCGCCAGCGGCACTAATCGCCTTAGAAAGGTCTGCGGCGATTTGTTCAGCAGTGCCTTTAACGTCTTCGGCCAGCGACTGAAGTTTTTCGCTTACACCGTCAATATTCTCGCCAGACGTTTTTGCCCATGCCTCAATGATTGCCGTAAGCTGAGTTACTGCCTCCGGGCTACTGATCTTTCCTTGGAGCTTTTCAACTGCAGTTTCTACATCACCGACACTGGTCACGCCCAATTTTGCAAAATTCTCGAAAGACTCTAGAGCCTCCTTTTCTGTGTCAGATATGCCGGTACGTATTTCCTGCAGACTGGTACCGAAGTTCTTAGCTAAAGCATCTGCAGCATCTTCGGCAGATTCCGCAACCTCTGTAAGAGCGTCCTTGCTTTTCTCTGCAGCGCTAGTAACACCGTCGGCAATGTTCTCGGTCTCTTTAGCTACACCTTTGATGCCTTCGTGGCTTCGTTCGGCTGCTATGAATAAGTCCGTCATCGTGTCGTTGATGCTGACAAGTTTGGCGTTTAGGCGAACCTGGGCAGCCCCTATTGTATCGCTGGTAAATACGGCCTTTAGTGACTCCCAGCCAAACTCTATTCTTGCCCATGCAGATAACAAACCACCAGCTAGGGCAATTCCAGCTTTCTCTACAACTACAAATTTGTCGCGTAAATAAGCTCCTATCTCCCATCCAGCAACAAAGGCTCCTAGTCCTAATAATGCCAGCTGAAAACGAGTAAGGGCGACGCTAGCGCTATTGATAGCAACACCAAAGATCGTTGTATTTTTAGCTGCGGCAAAAGCTGCACCCCCGAATGAGACAACTGCATTAACCGCTTTCCCGATCTGGAATATTGCAAAAATTTTGACTAACGTGGCAATTTCAGAAACCCAATCACGAACAAAGGTTATGCCGGTTTTCATGGCATCAGCAAAACCAATAATCGAGTCGGATATTCTTTCCGCCCACACTTGGAGTTCACCACTTTTCCTCATTTCTTCAAAGGAATCGGCAAGCCCTTGAATCTGAGTTTTTGCGTATTCGAGCAACCCAGCTTCATTGATGGTGCTCAGAAATTGGATGAATGTGTCACGTAAGTTTGAAACGATCCCTTGCAGCGTTTTCATTTGAGCTGCGGCGGCACCTTCTCCAGCCCTGCCAAGCTCATCAATCAGCAGTTTTATTTCTTTCCGGCCGAGTTGACCGGAAGCGGTCATTTTTTGCAGCTCTTCGGCGCTGCGCCCAGTCGCCTTGGCCAGCAAATCCCACGCTGGAACGCCTCGCTCAATAAGTTGGAGCATTTCCTCGGTTTGCAGTTTGCCTTTGCTATAGGCTTGGCCAAGTGCGCTGACAATGCCGTTAAGAGCTTCAATACCTCCGCCAGTCTTAGCCGCCTGATCTGCAACGGCCTGCAATGTGCCATTCATAGGATCCAATCCGAACGCCTTGGCTCGGATAAATGCGTCAGTCACTTCGTTTAGCTGGAAAGGCGTGTTTTTAGTGAAATCTCTAATCCACGCGAATGCTTCCTCACCAGCTTCTGCAGATCCAGTAAGCGCTTCTAGACGGGTCTGTAATATTTCAAAGTCGCCGCCGACCTTAACAATTCCGGTGATGCCACGTATTGCCTCGCGAATCCCGAAAAACGCGGTGACACTACCGATTGCGATCGTTGCAACCCGTTTAACTTTGGCTCCAAGAGTTTCTACGGCATTACCTGCCGATTTAGCACCTTTCTCTAACTTATCCGTAGGATCCTTAAATTCCTTGGCCGAAGCGTCACGTGCTTGTTTAAGTTCCTGAGCGAGATCTTCGATTTCGTCAGTAGTGCGCTGTATTGACTCGCTGGCTTTCGCTTGTGAGGTGCTGAGCTTTTGACTAGATACGCCAGCATTTTCCAGTTCCTTGCTACTTTTTTGCAGCGCGACCGTTTGCTCGATCTGAGTTTCTTTTAGTCGCTGGACGGTCTTTCTAGCATTCTCGAAGTCGGCCTTTAGCTTCTTTGTCGGTTCTGATGCGCTGCCAAACTCTTTAGCAAGGCGCTGTGCTTCGCCTTGCGCATCACTCAATTCATCGCCAGTTTTATTAACTTCTAAGCGGATATTTCTAAAGTTATCAACTAGCTTTTGAGAGTCTTCCAGCTTTTGAATTTCGTCAGACAAAGCTCGGCTGCGACCGGCTGCAATCTCGGTCGCGCCACCCACATTGTCAATCTCACCGATTAGATTTTGAATCTCGGCAAGGCCGGCAACGGCGGTTTTTAACTTGACTGATAACTCGAGGTTACGCTCCACGGCGCAGGCTCCAGATTGAACAGATTACATCGAGGAATGAACAAGGGGCGTACAAGCCGCCCCTTAAAGCATCAGTAAAGTGCTTAGATGCGGCTACCGATTTTGTGCTTTTCGATGTAACTAGCAGAGTGCGGAAGCACCTCGATGACTTCATCTTTCTTGTAATCTTGTCCGCGATGGGTGTGCGCTTGGTTTAGCTTCACTTTCACGAATTTTGGCGTGGTTTTGTCAGTCATGATCTTAAGTCCTCAGAAAATTAATAGGGAAAGCGGCGGTGAATTAAATCCACAACGCGCTTATTGCTCCATTGCCACCTTGAAGAATTTAGAGATATCCGCGCCCGCGATAGTACTGTCGGATAGCACCGTAAATTCGAGGGGCAACTCCGCGAACTCGTCGCCGATAAAGCTAGTACCCGCCGTGGGCGAGAACTTAATTCGGTGTGCCGAGATGGTGACCGCTTTACCAGACTGGGCTTCGTTCAAACCGTCAAATATGAGGCGGTATTCCTGACCCGAAGAGACCAGCGCCTCCATTACCACGCTTTCAGCCTTTGGGTAATCAACCTCTACGTTGTGGCCGTCCACAGCATCGGTGATATTCGTGGAGCCTTCCAAAAACACGACGCCCGCGCGAGTCACTTCATAATCGGTATTTTCCACCAGCACGACGGGTGAACCGGACGGGTCGAGGGTCGCCACAATGTCGGCGGTATCGCTAACATCAGGCGTATTAACAAATGCTAGTAACGCGTTTGGGTAAGCCGTGTGCGCCTCTCCAGTAACATTAACGCCGCCGGTCACTTCACGAGTAGTGCCGCGATAGGCTAGTGACAAGTTCTTTGGGCTTAGATCCAACAGCGTCATTGAGCCGGTTACATCGTCTACACGCGATACCGAGTTCGCAGAGCCGCCACCCGCGCTGGTGTAATCCGGTTGATTGATTTTGCTTTCGCTAACCGCGAACTGCAGCGCAGAACAGTTACCAACTGGCAAAAGCGCGCCGCCGACAACACCAGCATAGATTGGGCCTTTGCCCAAATAAGAGTAGTTTTTCGTCGCCATTTTTTAGGCTCCTTTTCGGTTGATGACTCGGGTAGAAAACGCCAAGGGGTAGTAAGCAACCCGTGGCCGATAGCTAGGTGAAAATGAACTGCTAGTAAGCTCCAGTTTCATAACTGCACCATTTGGCTGAAAGCCATGAAGCGCTTGAACCAATTTGTCGAGGATCTCACCGCCGCCGTAATCGCCCTGAGCTTTGCGCAGCACTAAGACAACCGCCCACACTTGATCGAGGGTAATATCAACTCGCGCACGCTCGGCTTGGGCCGGTGAATATCCTTGGTAAAGTAAATGTACGGCGGGCGTGGTTTGGCTCGCCTCTTTCACACCGTCAAGATCCTCGGCAAAGTAAACGCAGCGCACTTCTGGCACCTCGGCTTCTATCTGGGCTTTTATGCCGTCGCGCACTACAAAAAAATCAGCCATCAGAAGCCACCACCGCTAAACACTTGGCGGCCACCCTCAAAGCTCGCCTCGCCCACTAAATCTGCGCTGCTAGATTCGTCCAGCGGTAGGCCATTAGCCGTGAGCCGCACTTCGCCTTTTGCGACCGCCCGCATAAACTTAATGGCGAGTTCGTAGCGTTTAGTTACCTGCTCGGTGGCGTCATTGTCATAGAGCCGGTAACGGGCAATGTCACATGCATAGCCGGTAATAATTGCTGGCACCGTACTGAGGGGTGTGGCATAGCCCGCGCCTGCTAAATAGCCATCGATCTCACCGCTGGCATCCGCCACCGCAAGGGTGACTTTTTCGGTGTCGGTGCCACCATCAGCATTGCTTTCCAGCTCCAGAATTTCTCGCTCTGAAAAGCGATCGATTAAATCTTGGCGGGTGCAGTAGCTCATTGCGCTGACTCAGCAGAACCTTGTTCAATCTCTAAGCGCGGTTCATTGCGCAAAGCGTCGAGCTGATCCGCACTTAATTCATCTGCGGCAATGGTTTTTGCTTCGCGGGTAAAATGATGGCCCGCACGCCGAAACGATGTAATGCCGCGCTTAGTCCGAATCACCAGCACTGGCACGTCCTTATTTTCTGGTGGTTTGTTGTCGGCGGCGTTCACGGTCGCGGCTGTTTCAGCGCCAGCTACAGTCACACTTGCACTTACAGACTCAGACGCACTGGCTTGCGCGCTGACCTGAGCCTGCGCTGTCGGCTGGCTATTCGCTGGTGCTTTGCTAACAGTACTTTTTGCTCGTGCCACGTCATGCTCCTTTGTTAAAAATGCCTCCACCCGCGTGGGCAAGTGGAGGCCAAAATCACCTGGGTAGGTGCGGTCTTATTGGTATTAAGCAGCGGCCAACCAGGGGTTTTTAATCAACGCTGAGCTGCCTGCCCATTCGTTGGTTTCACCACCGGTCGCCAAGCTATTTACAATGACTTTACGAGCGGCGCCTTCAAGGCCATTAGGAATCATGGTGTGGGTATGGCGCAGGCCGAGTGGTCGCTCATAGTCGCCTTTCAATTCTTCAAGGCGCTTGCGGGCCGCTTCGTAATTGGCCGCGTTAAAGGTCTGCTTGCTACGCACAATCAATTGCCACAAACCAGGTCCAGCATTCACCCGCGCGTCGACACCAAATAAAAACTTGTCGTTCATAAACACTTGAGCGTCGTTCAAGTTGGTAATGGCGCGAAAATCGTAAGTACGGCGGTTTTGAAAAATCAGTGGCTTGATCGCACGGCTCAAATCCATCACATACCAGGCTGGGCCAGAACCACCCATATCATTAGAGACGGACTGTTCTTCGCCGCTGGCATCCAGCACCAGGTGATCGGCATCAAACAAGGGCTGGCCGTCGTAGCAAATTGGGTTGCCCTCTAACACCTCTACCGACAGTTCAACAGGGTGCTCGCTGGAGCTGCGCCCCATCTCCTGATACACCGGCCCATACAAGCCGTAGGTGTCGTCTTCAATATCGTCACGGTCAACGCCCTCGGTCAGTTCGAACTTGCGATTTTTAATGCTGAAGTCGCCCGCTTCCAGCGAGTTAATTACCCGGTCGCCAATCCACTCACGCAGGCGGGGCAAGGTTTTTAAGAACGGATACACCTCCACTTTTGTCGTGGAAGGCACCACCATGCAGTACTGTTTGTACAACATGCCGTCATCACCCAAGCTGCTCATGCCGGTTTGAAACGCGGTGTTATAAGCTTGGAATAAAATCTGTAAATTACTCGGTGTTAAATCCATGATTAAAAAATCCTCTCGGGGTAAAAGTTAAGCGGCCCTTACAGCGCCGCGCCAGAGGTCGGATCAATCGTCACCCACACCCCGTTGTCATCCACATCGTCAATGATCCCGGCCACGCTGCGGGTGCCGGTGCCGTCGGTGAGCGCCACCGTTTGGTCGTCTACCAAGTAGCAAAGCTGACCAATGTCAGTCAGCGTAATTTCGTCAGCGGCGGCGCTGTTCTCAAACCGAAAGCAACCGCGCTCCACTTCAATCGTGGCTGCGCCATCCGCACCGCCGGTGTTATCAAATTCTCGGCAAAAGCGACCAAGGGCAATTTTGCCGGTGGCCGTGATCGCCGGTTCGGCAAAGCCGGTGGCATTTAGCACCGCGATGGCACCCGCAAAGGCATGTACACTCGCGGCAATAAGATAGCCGCGAACAAGACCAGCTCGCGACGGGGTATTACGGTTTTTAGTAGCTGCAGTCACGGTGACGTGCCTCCTGTGTTAAGCCGTTTTTTACCAACGCTTAGGCGCTAGCGACTTTGGATTTTTTGAAATCGTCGGGGCTAATCCCCATGTTCTTGCACACCGCCAGCTCTTCTTTGCTCAGCTCGCCTTGCTGCTCGTCGCCGTCAGGTTTTTTGCCTTGGGTCTGGCTAGACTTAAGCGCGGCAATCGAGGGGCTGTCTTGCAAGTGCGCTTTCAACACCGCAAGACCTTGTTCCCGTAACCACTCGGCGGTGGCCTTACCGGCAATGCGGCCGTCATCCAAGCCCTCCTTAATAAGGCGATCCACTTCTGCCTTATCGCCACCGGCTTTTAAGGCGGCCAGCTGGGTTTGGGTTTCGTCAAAAACCGCTTTAGGCACAAATTGGCTCATGTCTGGCTGGGCGGCCTTGGCGGCTTTGCCCTTTAAAACGGCAACCACTTCAACGGCATTACCGTCGGCGGCGACGCCTAAGCCTTCGCGCAGGGCGGCCAGCTCCGCATTGCCTGCCTTCAGTGCCGCCAGTGCGGCTTCAATGTCGGCATCGGTGGCGTCGGCAGCTAAGCCAAGGGTGTTAATTAATTGCTCTCGTTTCACGGGGCTGTCCTCTTCATTAATTTCAGGTTTGGCCGACATACGTGCAGCCGCCAAAACAGCAATGGCATCGTCAATGGCCGGTGAGTTAGTTAAAGCAAGGTGTAATAGATCCAGCACTTCGCCGGTGTTGGCGTCGTAAGGGAATACAGGGGATAAATAGCGGTACTCGTCGTCGCCAATTGCTTTGGCGGCGGCGGCCTTCCAATCAACACGGCCGTATAAGCCGTCGTCGCGCCATTCCAAAGACTTAGGGTCTACCCAGCCAGACGCTGGTGCTGGCTTGCCGTTTTGCTCGGCAAGCAGGGTTTGATGTTCGTAATCAATGACAATGTCGGTGCTGCGGGTGGCGGCGCGGGCAATCACTTTGCGCGCACCGTCCTCGGTTAATAGCCAAGGGCCTTGGCCAGACATCGCGCCACGGGGGGCATCAAATGTACCGGCGGGGATAAGACGCTGCATGGCAACACCGGCTTGTACCTGCAAAGCACAAACGGCAACGCAAACAGCGTTAGATTTAAGAGCGGCTATTTGTTTCATGCCGCCATCGTCTCAGGACAAGGGGCAGTGAATAAGGTGAAGCGCTTCAGCGTATAAGGAGGTATTCAGGTAGGCGTGCCCAGCGTAGCCGAAAGCCGTCAAACTGGCAATTTTGGTGCTCGGCCCAGAATCGCCTTGTGTGCAATTTCATAGGGCTGGCTGCTATGGTTGCCGCAAGCCAGCCCCCAAAAACGCACACAAGCAAATTTAAACACCTTTTAAACAGGGTCTAGGGTCGGGGTTCCGGTGAAAACTGGCGTATGAGGCGTGAATTGCCCAGTTTTGGCGAGTGCAGCCTGCCAGCGCGCCCTCAGAGGCCCAGGTGCCGCGCGAGGATATCGAGCACTTCCTCGCGATGTGACGGCGACAGACTCGCATAGGGTCGGGCGGGAATTGTCACCCTGCGATTTTTACCCGCCATACCACCAAAATGGTGAATGGCTGCATAGGGCTTGTTACTGGATGCAGCAGCAAACTCGTCGCCATAATTAGCGCTAAAACTTGATGCTAACCCCCCTTGAGAATACTGGAGCATTTTACCGGGCCATTTTCCAGCACGTTTGCGCTGGGCAATAGTGGCCTCAGACAGGGCTTGCCACGGGCTGCCGGTGTCTGGATCGGCTTCGTTATCCAAGGCCTCTTCTATGCTGTCTAGCAGCACTTCTGATATTGCCCGCATGGCGGGCCGGGTATCGCTTATCTGGGTCAGTAAGTCATTCAATGCAGCCTGAATATCGTCGCCCGCGACGTCAATGGAAATGGCTGTGCTCATGTTTTATACTCTCCTTAAGTTTCTGCGGCAAAGAATCTCGCTGCGAATGCCGCGCCGTCCCTGCTTAGGGCGGTGTGCCCTGTGCCTGACAGGGCTGTGTAACCACGCTAGTGATGCGAGCCTAGCGCGCAGAAACCACTGGGCTATCAGGCGCAGCCCCCCTAATTCCCCCCACGCAACACCTTACCTTTTTTAATATCTGCTTTACGGGTACCGGCTCGCGCCGGGTGATAACTCACCACAAACAATTCGCCAGGCTGTGTACGCTTTAGCACCAACCTAAACAACTGATCGCCGTCGGTATGATAAAACGTCAAATTGCGGGCAGTTTGAATAATGTCTGTCGCGGTATTAATGGCGTGTTGAATTTGCCGATAACTTGCCAGGCTTATCGGTTGGCCAGCGCGATTAATAAGCTGCTTGGCCAAAGTGTCTTGGCTCAACAACACTTGATTCGTTTGCACGGCCATCACCGCCTGCAAGTTTGGTGCAAGCGAGGCGACTGGCATCCACTCTTTAGACAAGCGCGGCGCAACCGCATCCAGCAATAAGGCCGGTGATAAGTCTGGGTTTGCTTTTACGGTCGCATTCACCACTCGGTCAATACGGCGATAAAAATCCTCAAACGGCGGGCCGCTGACGGCGCCTTCAATGTATTGTTTAGCGGTAGCGTAAGGGTAATTATCTAAGTCTGGCTGCCAATGCGCTGCGCCGGGGTTATAGCTCCATCCCGCGCCTGGCTTAAATGTATCGCCACCACCCAGATCAAATCCAGTCACTGGCTGCAACTCCCCACTGCGTTTACTCACAAGCGCCAGCGACTCCCGCAGCTTGCCGTCAGAGTTTTCAAGCGTCAGGCCTTTTTGCTCGACCTGCTTTGCCGTAAGCGCTCGCACGCGGCAGCGGCAGCCCCAATCATTGGGCGGGTATAGGCTTTGCCAAATGGGATCGTCCCACCGGAACACCCGCTTGTGCAGTTTGCGATGCGCTTGCCGAGTAGCGCCGTCGTCAATGGCAATGTACTGCCAGTAGGGCCGCTCGCTGGTATTTTCGACCATACCCTTCCAGCGACCAGCCATATATGCTGGTTGCAGGTTATTGCCGTAAATTCCTTTTAATCGGCGCACGCTGCCAAGCTGTACCTGCTCAGCCACACCTTTCGAGTCGACCACGACCTGCTTACCCCACCAACCCTTATTGCGCAGGGTCGGCTCAAGGTCTTTTTTAAACTCGGCAAAGGTGGTGCCATTGGCAATAGCGCCGTCGACCGCGCCGCGAATATCTTGCAACACATCAAGGCGCACCGCCTTGGCCACCGTAAAGGCTTTGGCATTGGCCTCTTGGTAGGTGTCGTACCAGTTCCACGAAATGCGGTGGCCCTTGCTGCGGAAATACTCCACGGCTTTGGCGGGGGCAAGGGTGAAGGCGTAGCCTAGGTCTATTTCAGTCAATTGCGTCATACTGCAACGAGGAATAACAATGAGGAATAAGGATGTCTTTAATTACCGGTCTAGATGAGCCTTTTGATCTGTTATTGAAACTGATCAGAGAAGGCAATCGAATTAACATGCAAAGTGACAACGACGACCTAATAGACCACCTGTTCAATTTTTCTGTTACAGCGCATTCGTTACGAGACTGGTCAATTAAATATCTAAATGTCACTGACCCAAAGGAAAAAGATAAGCTCCATGAAGAATGGAATAAGATGGCCTGTTTGGTAGCCGCCAAGAATATCGCCAACTCATCAAAGCACTTTGGAATTAAGCCTAAAGACAGCAAAGTTACGGGCGTTCTGACCAGCACAAGGGAGGTTGTCGAACTATTTGGACTTATAGACTCGGTAGACATAATGTCCGGAATAGAAGATGGCAACGGAATAACCGAGCCGAGCATAAAGAATATTCCCAACTTTCTCATTACGTTCACAAGTTTTCCCGACTTAGATCTGTGGGACTACGTACTAGAGACAATCTATTTTTGGGCGCAATTTTTCGATCAACACGACATACCAAGAGACAAGCGCTATGGCGTAAACCTGCTTTGTTGGAAAAGATATCATTGGCCGCGAGTAATTGCCGATATGGACCCAAACTAAGCATTCAACCGCCCCCACGTCTCCGCCACAAAAAACAAGCGCGTTAGCATGTCTTCTACCCCGCTCACATCCAGATCGGGGTAGAGGTCGCTGAGTTCATCTTGTATGGCGTCGTAATTATCGCCCGCCTGTATGCGATCCATTATCGGCTTGAGCAGGGCTTCTGCTTGGCCTTGTTGTTGCGCTGGTGAGATGGCCTTTATCACATCATCTAAGGCCGATTGAGGGCTGTTTGCAGGCCCTTTAAGTGCAGCAAGGGCAATGCGCAGGGCCGCGTCTGGTGGTGGTTCCTCTGAAGGTTTGGCTGGTGGCACTATCGGGGCAATGGTCAGTACTTCGTCTTTGTCCCCCGCTTCAGGAATGCCCGATTTTTCATGAAACCACCACATGGGAATTCGCGCACCCATCTCTACAAATTTGGGCAAGGATTCCGACAGCACGGCAAAGTCTTCGGTCTCGCCCATGTCTAGTTTGAACTGGGGCGCACGGCGCCGATCGTCAATGCCAAAGTTAAGCGAGGCCATTGGCCACAGTATGTCGCGGTTTATGGTGCCGCCGTATTGGCGAATATCCGAGCGAATTAAACTGTCTAGAGCGCGTTCATGCACATTGCCCAGGGCGTTGGTGTTGGTGCCTTCGCCAGTGCCGGAGGTGAGTGTACCGCCCAGCACCACCTTGGCCTTGGATCGCTCGCACCAGGTCATCATGGTGGTGAACATATCGGCCTTGCCGTCGGCAGCCTCCATAAATTCTATTTTCATGCCCTCTGGAATGATGCCAGCGGCATTGCTGCCAAGGCTGGTTACTGCCCGCAGCAGGGTAAGCTTTTCTTTGTCTGAGGCATTGCGGGGGTATTGGCCTACACGGGCGGGTATGCCGTAAATCTCTAGCAACTGGGCCAAATCGCCCAGCGCGTAGTTCTGAAACAAGTAAGGCCACGCCAACATACGGCACAGGCCAGATCGGGCAATGTATCCGGGCTTGGCTTTGTGCCGGTGTTGCACCCAACCCAATGGCCACAGCTCGGCGCCGTTTTGGCTGTTGTCCCGTAGGGTGATGGTATTTTGCTCCTCTGGGTGCAGACGAAACCAAGCGTGGGGCCGAAATTGTGGCTGTTCAATAAATCGCATGGCGCCGTCGCGCGCCCAGCACAGTTCGAGGTTTGCCCAGCCGTGGCCAAGGGCTGCGCCCATTTCTATGATTAAGTCTTCGACCTCTAGCCCATCAAACACCTCGGCCGCCTGCTCCGCCGCTTTTTTCTCGGCTCGGCTCGCATTGTCTGGGGGCACGATCTGCCATTCCAACTCGGCAGCCAGCTGCCGACGCTTGGCTAAGTCGCTGCCAATTTGCGGGTCTTTTTCTTCCATGTCTTCAAAGAGTTCAGACTGCGCCTTGAGGTCGCCCTGCTCTGCCCCTTCCAAAATTTGGTACAAGCGCGCGGGGGTCAGCCCCTTGGTGGGGTGCTCGGCAAACTCGCGGTGTAGCTGTGCGCTTTGCGCGGTTCCGGCAGTTTGTTCTTCGGTAAGCGCGGGCGATTTTGCATCTATTTTCTGCTTTCTCTTTTTGGCCATTGTCAGGTTCCTTATTACCAGCCGCCGCTAATATTCAAACCAAGATCAACGCTGGTGTCGTCGTCATCGTCTTGTTTGGCGGTGCCGTGCCAATGACTCGCCACCTTGGGCACGCTGGTAAAATCAATTGCCACCACCTCCATTAAGCTGGCGAAGTAGGCCATTGCCAGCGCAATGGCAGCATCGCCGTGGCGCTTTTTCTCGTCGCCGGTTTTTGCATCAGGTAGTTTGGGTATGCCCTTAATGACTTGCAGAGCGCGCAGATCGTCCAGCACGTCGCGGTCTTTGGGTATGCTAATTTCGTCGTCTTCAAAGGCGGCTTTAAACTTGGGCATATTGTCTAAATACCACGACTGGCTGAGCATCACGGTTTCAATAATGCCTGCGCCATATTCGTCCACCGCCGCCTCTGCCAAGTATTGCCCGTTGCCTCTGCCATCGAAGGCACCCGCCTGAAATTTGGGCAGACGATCGATAATAAATTTCATTACCTGCTCTTGTTGTTTAAACGGCACATTGCGCAGCTCGACCAAAAACGGTACTCGGCGTTTTAGCTCCTGCGTAATGGCCATAGGCGCAAACACGGTAAAGTCGCCGGTGCGGGCAAAGTCTTCGCCAAAGCAATGGGGTGTATTGGGGTGCAGGGTTGTTAATATGGGCAGCAAGTACTCACGACACCAGTCTGCCATCTCGGCATAGCGCAGCGGCTCCGGCCAGGCATTAAACGCAGCGGTGCCCTCGTAGCGGAAGATGGGCGCGGCCACCATGCGGGACTCGATCAATGCCCGCGACAAATACGCGCCACCGCCAGACTTAGGCACGCAGTAGTATTCTTCCTGAGCGTCTTCGCTGGTGGCGGTGTTTTTTAGCAGCCCGGCAACCCATTTGGCCTCGGCCTCTGCCGACCATGCCTTTTTGGTGATCTGGCAAATGCGTTTATACAAACCTTGGCGGCAGGCATCGTCTAGCGTTATGCGGTGTACGCTATAGTCCTTTTTACCGGCGCGGCTGTCTTGAATGATTTCATTAAACAGGTTTTCAACACCGTTATGGGTGCTGATTAAACGCACTTTACTGCCCCACATGGTGAGTGCCAGTGCGGCCTTGAGCACCTCGGCAAGCTGCTCGTGAAACGCAGCCTCATCAATGGTCACATTACCTTGCATGCCGCGAAGGTTTGACGGCCGTGAACTCAGCGCCTGTACTTTAAAGCCGCTGGCAAAGTTCACCACAAAGGTGAGTATGTCTTTGTCTTCATCGATCAGAATTTCTTCTTGAATTTCTCCGGCCGCCTGATCAAACAGCTTGGCCCACATGGCCACCGCGTCGATAAACTCGCGGGCCATTTCCTTATTAGAGCCAACATAAAAATGATTGCAGCCACCGGCTACGCGAGAGGCACCCGCACACAATGTAGCATCGGCGGCCTCGGCCCAGGTTAACCCCGTGCGGCGAGACTTCTCAGCAATTTTTAGCTGGGCGTCATCAGCAACCCAGTCGCGCTGGTATTGCAAAAGGACTTCGTTGGGATCGAAGTCCTTGTACCAGTTCGGGTCGTTGACGGTGCCACCGCCAAGGACTTTACCGATGCCAACGTCGTTCATTTATCGGCAATCCCCAAGATCTTATTCTTAATGGTCTGCACTGCCTCAGCACTTAAGCCAGCTTCTTTGGCAACAGATTCGGTTTCGGCGGCCACTTCTGCCGCAAAGGCTTTGCGGATTTCCTTCTCGGTTTTAATATTTTCACTCAGGCTTTTTTCTAGCCGCATGGAGGTGAGCGACAGGTTTTTAATCTGATCAATAACGCCGGGCAAGGTCTCTTCGTTCAGGTCGCTGGCCATCACCTTTTCGGTCAGCTCAAAGGCTAGCGTGCGCAGCATCTCGTTTAGCAGGCGGCCCATTTTGCCTTCTGGCTCGGCGCCGAGTTTGGCGATCCACATTTCGGATACCTGCCGAGACTGGCGCATGCGCTCCCCTACTTCATTCATGCGCACCGCGTAGCGGTTAACCGACGATTTACTCACCCGCTCGTCATGGCCCTGCTCTGCCAAAATGCCGTTAATGCGGCGGGTGGCATCCAACTGATTTACGCGGGGGTCACGCAGCAACGCTTGTAGCTTTTGCAAGATATCGGCGGGTAACTGCTCGATTGAGCTGGGGCGATTGCGGGGCATTAGCGTGGCCCCGGACGCTTAATACCAGGCACCCGCGCACGACCAAGGGCAATGTCTTCACCCCGCGAGGTGAGCGTGACCACAATGAGGCCGTCGTGATCTTCTAGCGTTAGAGCGCCTTGTTCTTTAAGCCAATACAATTCAGTGCGCAGCAAATCCCGGCTTATATTATGGCCAGCGGCCCCTAGGGCCATGCGCACCACGTCTTCGTTGTGGGAATAGTCCGGGTCGCATTCTAGCGCCTGCAACACCCGTAAGCGGATATCTGTAGAGACTAATTCGGCGTAACTCATTAGCGCTCCCTCTTGTTAATCAGGAATTCATTTATCAAATTCAGGGTGGTGTTTATGCCCCGCAACTCGCCCTGCACTTGGCTCATGGTGTTGGCCACGCCGTTAACCTTCTCGTGCAGCACGGCGAGTTCGTCGTGACCGGGCAGGTGCGAAAGGTCTTTTTCTATACCATCCACTCGGCGCTCCAACGCGCTTGCGCGCTCATCCACTTCTTTAATCGATTCTTTGGTGGCCCTAGTGCGGTTTGTCCACCACACATAAATGGCTACACCGGCCATAAAAAGAGTTTGCGCAAGATCAAAACCAAGGCGCGTTGCATCCCAGTTCACATCGTTTAAATTCATTGCTATCGCAGCCTTTCGTTAATTCCCTGGCATTCAACACAAAACACGGTTTTAACCGCAGCTCGGCGCGCTGGCGGTATTGGCCCACCGCAATCCGTACAGGTGTCGCCACCTTCAATTTGATTGGCCATTGTTTCTCTATGCTTAGCCAAGGCATTCTCGCGTTCACGGTCTGCAAACAGCGCGGCACGTTCAAAATCGCTTTCATTCACAGTGCTGAGTTACCCACTTATCAATTGCGCCAATCCGCAGCCAGCCCTTCCATGCCCATTGGTGTAGCTTGCTGATGTACATGGCCACATCGGCTTGGCTGTATTCGCCTTCAGGTATTTGCGGCGCATCGGCCACAGCCAACAAACCGGCGGGCACCTGACACATCACTAACGCGGGCGGCACCGTAGGAACAATTTGGCCAGCACAGCCGACCAAATTTATTACCATGACTAACAACACCAATCGCATCACGGCAGCCCCTCCAAGGTTTTGCGCAGCACGGGCGCAACTGGGCCGTCGTCACTTGCTGGCGATTGATGTATTGCTTGTTGTTGCAAGGCGTAACTGCGTTGGCGCTCAATGAGCACCGCCTGTAAATGCCGCACAGATTCGTCGGCAGATTTTTGCAACTCGGCTAGGCGATTGGCGCGGCTCTGATTCGCCAGCGCCGCGTTGCGCCACTGATCGCGCTCGGCAATTAATGTTCCCAGCTTTTGGTCTTTGGCCTGTAGCAAATCTTGCAAGCTGCCGGTGCGCCAACCGTGGTAGAGCAAACCACCCAAGGCCAACAAAATAGCAAGCACCGTACTGTTACCCAAAACAGCGCCTACAACACGAAGCATGTAGACGCCCCCGGCCAACCAGCGGCGATATAACGCGGTTCAAGCCCGTTTAAAATGCGATTAACGTAGTGGCGGTTTTCTTTAAATGCAGCGGCAGATCGGGTGGAGTAACGGTCTACCGCGCCCCACCACACATCTGGGCAAGCCCCTGTTCCTTTAGCTTGCTTGCGGTCGCGGCTTATCCAGCCGGGGCCGCCGTTGTAGCCGCTCAGGGTAAAGGCCCACTTGTCGCAATCAGCAATGTCTCGGGCTTGCCAGGGTTTTACTCTGGCCAGTATGTGCAGGTCGTAACGCACCATTGCCCGCATGGCCCAGCTGGGCGAATACGGCGCGGCTGGGCCAAGGTCTGGGTAAATTTCAGCAATCCATTTTGCTGTAGCTGGGGTGAACTGGGTTAAGCCTTCGGCATACGGGCTTTTGGCAGTAGACCGCCAGTTGCTCTCTTGGTGGATTTGCGCCGCAAACAAGGCCACGGGCGCACCAAGGCCCATCTCTTGCTGGGCAATGCGAGTAAGGTCACGGCGGTAATGGTCTGCACTGGCAGGCACCTCAGCATACGCTGACAAACACGCAAGCAAGCCTGCTAAAACAAGCACCACCAGCGCGGCATTAAAGACCCGCGCCCAGCTCATACACCCAGCCCCAAGGCGAGAATAGAGGCGGCAATAATCAGCGCCCGGCGAATCATACTCGCGGCAAAGGCATCAGGCTGCACAGCAGAGCGGTGCTCAAGGAACGCATGGGGCCGACAGTAATGAAAAATACTGCGGTCTACCCAATAGCCCAAATACGCGCCGAGTGAAAGTTTGCTCAGCGACCACGCCAGCACACCCAATTGGTATGGGGCCACCACAGCAACAATGGCGGTAAAGGCTAAGGCCAAACACAGCCAGGGCCAAATCCGCAGTTTGTCGGTTACATTCGATTTCACCTCAAGTCTCCATTCGTTTGCTACGATGCAGACTTGAGGTTAATGATTTAGAAGGGGGTGAATCAGGTGAAGGGCTTCAGCGGTTGGCTGAAGCGAGTGTTAATGTTGGCATGGTAGTGCTGAATTGTGGGGAGGTCTAGGGCTTAGCGTTAAGGTATATACCTATTTACGAATCATTGTCTGCTTCGTCGTCCGGTTCCACCGGCAAAATAGGTAAACTCATAAGCTGATACAGTTTCTCCCCGACGGCGGTATCCCTTAGAAGTTCTTGAATTGCACCTTCTAATGCCTTCTTATCTTCACAAGAAATATGATTACTACCGATATAAATTCGACAAGGATAACCATCATTTGACATTTTCCAGTTTGCAAGCTCTTTCTCGGCTGAGCCTGAGGCCTTCGGATTAAAAGCAATTACGGCCTCATAAACCTCTCTTTGTTTAAAATTCGCGATCGCAGCTAAATCTTGAATTGCATTATTAACATAGTATCGTTTTCGATCTATGGATAAAGTGCCTCCAGCTACTTCTTCAAGTTGCTTATTAACTTCGTCAAAAACCGTCTGGATTTCATCTCTATTTTTTTCAGCAACCTTAGCCGCATTGATACCAGCACTAAATGATTTTCTGAAATCAGCCATTTACAACTCCCCTCACCAATCTACCTGCCACAGGAAGATGATCAAAAATTGAATTATTGCTTTTAACTAAACCCATATACCCAGGAACATTAACTATGTAGTCATTTGTGCCACATAAGCTCCACACGGGAGATGTCAAAAATGCATGCGAAAAAATAATCTGATCGAATGTATGCCACTGAGTAAGCTTGCCTGACTTGTAATAATAACTTCCTGATGCACCAAAATCGCTATAATTAATACTCAGGTATTTCCAAAAAGGATTATAAAAAAGATGTTTCCTCTTTTTTGCTAGATTTAAATCTCGAGTGGCCATAACTTGCTCACTTAAAGATTTATCGAAGGGTTCATCATTATAATCACCAAGAAGAATGATATATGGATTAAATTTATAAAACTCAATTAAATCATCTATCGCATCTCTAAGTCTTAGACCCAAAAAATGTCGCTCGGCACCATTCTCATTACACCACAGCCGACTTGGCCAATGAGACACAAAAACGTGCACAGGAGTTTCAAACCCTTCAACAACCAAGTCTAATTTTTGAGCAATTTTTAATTTACCGCTACCTCTATTACTTACTATGTTTGACAAACTAGAAACAAATATTTTATTAGGGTTAAAAATATAACAAGTATCAAATTTCGACCTCCCTATACTCGCAACACCAACCTTAATTTCATATCCATTCAAAATACCGTGCTTTTTAAAAAAAGCAATATCGCCTTCGGAAACCTCCCCAAGAGCTATAAAATCAACTTTGGAAGTAGAAATCATATAACCAATAATATCTAACGCTAACTTTTGGTCACTTTCCGTTGCGCGACTCTTTGCAAAAGGTGAAAGGCTCGTATTCCACCATGCGAAAGTAATATTCTCTGCTTTCTCAATTTTCAAGTTATAATCCAATTTTTACGGAACTAAACTATTGGAACCTATTTTTCAGTTATTGGTCGCCACTTTGCCCTTTGGTGACTTTAGCATTTCTCTGTTCAATGCCTTTCAACTTTCCTTCCGGAAGACTACGATACAGGATATCTACTTGCTTAGGGTGGGTAATCATTTGCTCACAAATTAGATTTACTAGTCCAAAAAGTTTAATAGCCACATCTTTATTATCATCAAGATTAATCTCGCCAGGGTGAACAGCGTCATTACCTATGACCCGCACAACATCCAGCGCTTTTTGAACCAAAGGGTTTAACCCCTTACCAACTAAACTAGCAATATCATTATCAATTTTCTTCCCGCTCTCACCGAGCTCTTTGCAGAGATACTGGATACACAGCCTTAAAATTGCCGCAGCCCCTCTAGGCGAAATATCAACAACCCCTCTAGCCTCATTAAATAACTTTTGAATATAATCAGGAAGATCACTATTAGGACTGATCTCAATTTTTGAGTTCGGATAGACAACTCGGTCGTATACCCAAACAGCTATGCTGCTACAATTATAGCATTGAGAAACATTGCAATTTTCCAATGACGGACAATTATAAAGCGTGCCTTTTTTCCCCTGAAAAAACGGTGCGCCTTTAAGCATGGAATCTATCCAACCCAACAATTCATCACGATCCTTCCCCGGAAGGCCTTTATCCGCCCTAATTTCTTCTACCATCGACAAATCTGGGATTGTAGGGGTTCGGTGTTCCTCATTGTATCGATCAGCTCTAAGCTGAAACCAGCTTTGTGTTGTGTAAGCGCCGCAATATGGACAGTTAAAAGCTGTCTTTGAAATTAAGGGTGTATTATTTTCTGACAATATAGCCTCCTGCAATTAAGGGCGTGAAATTATCTAGAGGACTTCAATTTAAAGGAAGGGTATTTATTCAGCCCCTCCCAAAATCATAAAGAGCTTTGAACGACACTGATTGAGTAAGCTTTATTTCAGAAATAAGTTTTGTTATTTCAGTTTTCTTTACTGGTTCAATCGGTTCAAAATCAATAAATTCAAATAGTTGCCGCCTAACAATAGTAGCTATTTTAAGCGGAGCGGCTAACGCGCAATGATCTTCATTAAAACAATATACAGACATTTCATCGTTCAGATATATATCAACCTGGTCCTTTATGCGCGCTCGATCAAAGAGACTGGAGAAAAAATACTTATTATTAGGCTCTGCAAATGTTCTTTCACGATAGTTAACTTGGTTTCGAATCTCCATTAACCAATCGTAAACACTTTTCCCATTAACAGTATTCGTTAGCAAAATATCTGTTTCTGAGAAAACAGAAATAAAAGTGACTATCGTCGTTTTATGATCACCGCTAACCCTCTCACCCAAGTGTTTAACATTATCTCGCCGTTCCGGCTTTTCACCTTGCTCTAAATTTAGGGTATAAATACCATTATTCTTTAAAAAAGCAGTATTTCTTGTTGCCAAGGAACATCGTAGCAAGAAAAAAACAGCATAATATACTTTTATTACCGCCCATGAATGACGTCCATGTGACAAGCTATTAATTGCATCAGCAAGGCTAAATATAGCTTTAAAATAAAGATCTGAAGCATCATTTTTTAACTCAACAAGCAATTTCTCTCGTCTCGAATCCGTTACCTCATAATCTTTGAATTGACTAAGGTACGATTTCCATTTAGTTAAATCTGTGCATCCAATGTCTAGCTCCACTGCAGACTGAACCCTATACCTATCAAAACTCATATTGATCTTGTGCTGGCAATGATTTTAATAGATTCGCTTCTAAAGCATCCTTTACCTTTTTCCTGCTGGTCTTTCCGTCAAGACCTTTTAAATCATCCCAAGTGAGAATATCTTCCGACTCAAATGAGATTACTTTACTCATGGTATCAACAGAAAAAGATCCCTTTTCAGCACATCGCTGAATTAGCGAAGCCGTAAGAAAGTCAATTGCGCCGTTAAAACCAGCAGCCTTTAGGAATGGATTTTTTGCTTTAGAAGACCATATTTTTTGCCTAACATAAAACTCTCTGATACTTTTAAAATAATTTGTTATTACTACCTTTTGATGATCTAGAGTAGTAAGTTTATATATAGAAAAAGTACCGCCCGGCTTTAAATGCTCCTTGATTGACGCTACAAACGTTGAAAGCTCAATACTTCCAACGCCTCTTGGTGATCCGGGAAACTTTATTAGCTTATATAGCGGGGATTCTGGATCGTCATTTAAATATCGAGCTATATCCGTTGACCTATTTACAGCATGCGTCTCGTCATCAATGACCTCACCAAATAAATCATACATAAGACTCTTAGGAACGGGCTTTTGTTCGGCATTAATATTCAGAAAAATTTCGGCTGCCTTTTGAGTAGTTAGATGCATACAGAGCGTGATAATAATATCTCTATCACCAACAGTATCATCTTCTACAATTGCAGCCTCAAATCCGGCAATTCTATGCTGGCCATCAATAACCTGTGCCGATGCAGCTGAAATTGGCAACGCAATACTTTCCTCCTTAATATCCGGTTGAAAGTTCTCATCTGTCCAGTTCAAGATAAACGAGTTAAAAAAAGTATGCCCACTCAATATAAAATCTTTAATATCACCGATACGTCTTTTATTTAAAACACGCTGTACGGAGCCCTCTTGTGTATCCACCCCTCTTACAGCCACATAATATATCGCGACAACATCTTTAACTTTCATCGTAAAAGTATAAGTCGGGGTATCTCCAAAACTTGCCTTGAGGTATTTATATTCGATCATTTCGGGTTGAGCCATATCTTAATTCCTTAAATATTAAACGTGGCACGGTACGCAACCATACATTGGAGCTAATACCCTACACAGCGGCGAGGTGGAGCAAGCCGTATGCGCGTAAGTAGAATTATGCCGAACCGCATCAAACGGTTTGTGTAATACATCGATTAAACTCATTTATCAAAGCAGCGTCGAATTAGTCCGAAAAATGAATTTATCAATATTATATAGAGGGTTGTTGGCCTTACCGGGGAGAACCAGCGGTAAATAATGAATCGCTCCCTATAGTTATTCCAATTATTCCCTTTACTCGATCATATACCCGCACTGGCATAAATCAAACGGAAATATATTGACCCTGGGAATTTAGGCGCGTAACCGCCGAGCAAATTAGGGGGTAGTAGATTAGGCTAACACTAAAGCAAACTCTGCTGCGGCGAGGCCTGCTCTTCCCCACCCGCCAATATGGCGTATATCTGCCGTTCGGTTAAGCCGTGCTTTAGGGCCAGTGTTTTAGTGCTTGCCCCGCCGCTGCGCTGCTCGCGTATTGTGGTGTCGCGCAGAGCACGCATGGCGGCCACACAGCGGGGTAGTATTATTTGGTCGCCACCAAACAGGCTGGCTAAGGTAGAGGCGTGTTTATGGCCAAGCAGGGCCACTACGGGGTGATTTGGGGTCATACGCTCTGGCACGTATAAGCGGGTGCCGCCAAGCTGTTCTACTAGGCGCAGGGCGGCGTCTATTCCAATGGCATCTACCACCTCACCGAGGCTGCCTGGCAGCTGCGCAGGGTCTAGCTTCACTGCTGGCTCCGGCGTTTGCGCTGCTGGTCGTACCACAGCGCGGCAACAATGCGGTTAAGTTGGTCTGGCTTGCACCACACTAGGCGCTCTACTTTGCAAATGCGTTTTGCCAGCGCGTCGCCGTAGCTTTCGTCACGGCCAGCCTCGTGGAGCTGGGCGCGCACCTTGGCAATTTGAGCCTCTGTAGCTTTAGAGGGTTTGGGGCGGTATTTGGGCGAGTCAAAACCAAGGCGCCGCATGTGATCCAATACGGCGGCGCGGCCGCTGGCATCCAACTCGGCAGCGCTATGCACTTGCGCTACTGCCCAGAGCATTGCGCGATAAGGGCTGTTTGGGTCTTTGTCCTTTGTATCCAGCCCCAGCTTGTTAGCGCCCATGTGGATTTTGGCCAGCTCTATGCCGCGCCGGTCGCGTTTGGGTTTATTGGTCATTGTTGCGCCCCTTCCTCACTACCGCTTTCATAATGCTGCAATATCCAAAGCCAAAGGCCGGTATTGATCGCTCGTGCCCACGCGCTTGTATACGCGCACGTAGGCGGTGGCACCCACTGACTGAATAGAGTCTTTAAGCGCCTCCATTGCACGCTTCCAGCCGTCGTCTTGAATGTCTAGGCGCAGCAGCTCTAGCACTGCAGCGGTTTTAATCTGGCCTTGGCCGTTGGTGCGAAAGGCGCGGTCTACCAGCACTTTGATGTTGGCATTGGCGCCTTCACTCCAGCGCACGATGCAGTCATTAATCAGCTCGCGGGCGGCTTCTAGCTCTTCGGTAAAGGCAATGCGCTCAGCGTAGGTTCGGGTGACTTTGTATTGACCGTCGTAGGTACACAGGCTGACGTTGCCTTTTTTGCCGCCAATCTTTACTTGGTATTTGTCGGCGGCGATCGCAACCATGTCGGCGATATCGGCTAGGGCCTTATCTTTGAAGGCTTTAATGCGGTCGTGCAGTTCTTCAGCTTCCATTGCCAAGCTGCGGGCCACGTCGTCGCGCAATTTGTCGTGTTCGCGGATCTGGTGTTCTGGCACCAAGTGGCCTTGGGCGTTAAGGGCAAAGCCTGGGGGTATGGTTTGGGTGTTCATGATGTTCTCCATATTGAGGGTGGCGGGATTTAGCTCGCGCCGAGGCCTGGCTCTGTCGCCGGTAGGCGCAGCACATAAATTGGCCGCTGATTTTCACAGCGGCCAACCATGACTATTCGGTCTCGAATGATCAGCTTGCAGACAGCGGCCTGAACGGCGTCGTGTTTCACTTTTAGCGCGTCTGCTAAATGTGCACTGCCCATTGGCCGAGCTGCATCCGCGAGGTGATTAACAATTTCAACGCAAAGGTCGTTTAGGTAGTCGTTTGCTAAATTACTCATAGCTCTAAGCTCCATGCTTCAACGTCGCAGTGGCTATGGGCAAGCCGAAAATGGATACATTCGCAGCTTGGGCACGCCACCACTGAGTCCCAGGGTTCTTCACCGATCGGGGGCCGCAAGGCGTGCAGCGTTACACCGCAATCGGGGCAGTTGTAGCTAATGACCGGCACCTGTTCGGCTTGGGCGCAGCGTATTAAATGGCTGTATTTGTCGACTAGCATGTGCGCAGCCTCCGTGTGAAATCGCTCTTGCGCGAACGCTTGGGACGACAGTGATGGCGCAGCGGCTCTATCGCCACACCGTTGCGGTGGGGCAACTCATCCACCTCGGCTGCAACACGATCCACTTCAAAACTGATCGCATCTAAGCGTGCTTGCACTGCGCGCTGGGCTGGCAGCAGTGGGCGATACTCGTTTTCATATTTGATTTCGTAGCGCTCGGGCGCGGCAAGGTATTGTTCAAAGCTCACGCCATGCGCCGACAAGCCTAAGCGGATAAAGCGCTCGCCGTAGTGGCCAATGTAATTGGGGTGATACATGCTCATGACCGCCTCCCTTCCAGTTTGCTGTTTTCGCATCCGGCGCGGCAGGCTCTATACAGCCGCACTCGCATGGGGTTGATGGGGGCAAAGGGTTTGCGCTGGTGGTCTAGGCACTGGTTAGAGGGGATCTCGCCCAGTACAGGGCAAAACACAGTCTCGCCCATGTAGGCACCGCGCACGCGTTTTTCAACTTGTGCGACATCGCCGACGTATTTGTCGTTTAGCACTTGGCTAACCACCGCCGGGCTATAACCAATTTCTTTGGCAACGGCGCGCTGGCCCTTGGCGGCGACTTGCTCGCGCAGGGCTAATATCCATGCTGGTTCACTGATCAAAAGTGCATTCATACGTCACCCCCTCGCGGCCCGCGCTGCCAAACGACTTTGTTTAAGTTGGCATCAAACAGACTTTTAGTGCGCTGAATTTGCGGCGGACGTGGCCCTGTCCATTTGGATGGCAATAGCCGATAACGGGAGCGAATTGATCCGCGCCCTTGGCGCACCACGATCAGGTACTTCGCTTGGGCCAATATTTTGCAGTACTCTTTGGCGCTGGCCTCGGACACCAAATAGCCGTCGGCATTAATGACGGATACCAACTCTAGCCAGTCGAATTCACCGAGGGTTTTCATGCTGCGCCACATGCATTCGCGGCCTAAACCTTGGGTGACTTTGCTACCATCTTTGCGCAGGCGCGGGGTTTCAACGCCCGTGTTTTTAATTAAGGTATAGGTCGACTCAACACACACGCCGCGATGCTTTGGAAGCTTTTCAACACTTAAATAACCAGCGTTTAAAAGGCGTTCTAAATAGCTGTTAACGGTATGGTCATTAACCTCGACCTTGTTGTTTACATAGGAAACCAGCTGAACCTGAGTGAAGGTGAGCAATTCACGTATGGCTCGCCAAATGGCATCTTGGGTACCGTATTGCCCAATACTGACTGGCTTGCGGCCCATTCCTCTGGCGGGTCGTTTAAGGGTGTTCATATCAGCTTCCTTGCTGGCGCTTGGCCAGTGTAGAAGCCGCGACCGGCCCAGCGTTTTTTGTCCACGCTGTCCCAGCCTTCTTGCTCTGCAATGCTGCGAATTTTGTCTAGGTTGACGCAAATACGGCGCACGCTGCCCCGCGCCAGCTGGGTGATTTCTTTTTGTATGTCGGGCTTTATGTCTATGCCCCGTGCATAGACGCGGCAGAGGCTGGCGGTGTCTTTGTCGGTGGCGGGCTGGGCTGGCACCCAATCTAATATGCGGCCGTCAAAGCGTTCCCAGCGTTTGAGTTTGGCGGGTAGCTTTTCTTCGCCAATGAGCAGCATAGGGGCTTTGCTGCCTTCGTAAATGTCGCGAATTATCTCAACCGCTTTTTTATCAACGATGTGATCCACTTCGTCTATGATCAGCGGCCGCTGGCTTTGCGCGAGCTCTTCCGATATTTGGTCGGTCATTTTGTAGATGGTGGCGGCAGCGGTTATGCCCATGTCGAGCAGTATGGCTTCGAGCAAGGCCTTTTTAGTCCATGAGCTGCGGCACTCTACGTAGTGGGCGCGCAAGGTGTTGGCGACGAAGGTGGCGCTGTAGCTTTTGCCAAATCCGCTGGGGCCAAACATTACCACCATGCCCGGCAGTGACTCGGCGCGGTTTTGGGCGCGCTCCACAGCAGCCTTGGTCAGGGCCATATTGGTGAGCGGTGCCATGCCGCTGATATTGTCGATATCCGTTAAAGTCATGTATGATTTCCTTGTTGTTGATTCGTCATGTAATTAGCGATACCTCGGGCAGTCAGTTGCCGCTGGCTGTCCGATCAAGCCTTTCTTGCCAGTCCTCCATAAATTTTCGGTTAGTGAATTCGGGGTTTTCTTTGTTCTTCGCCCACCATTTGGCGTCGATCTGAGAGAGGCTTTCACCTTGCTCTAGGGCTTCACCCACACTTAACCAGCGCTGGTAGGCGGTGCTTTCTGGCTCGGGCGCTTGGGGTTCAATGAGTGCTTCAACGTCTGCCATCGCGGCCTCGGCCTGCTTTGTCCAGTATTCGTCGGGTGATTTGGTGTCGGGCAGCTCTACGGTGGCGCGGACTGGGCGCACTACTTTGCTTTGGGCTGGGTCTGGCAGTTCTGGGCGCGGCAGGCGTTGCGATACACCCGCCAGATCCATGCGCATTTCGGCATCGGCGGCGGCCTTGGTGGCTTTGATGAATTTCTTGCGCTCACGGCTGTAGATGCGGCTGCCGTCGCTGTCGCCAAAGCCTTTGGCTTCTAAGCAGTCGGCGGTGGTAATAAAGCGGCCGTCTAAGGTGTAGGCATACACGCTCTCGTGTAGTCGATCTGGGTCAAACCGCACCACAATCTTTATGCCGCGATCACCGTATTCCAGTAGTTCTTGCGCAAAATAGCGGTTGCGGCCGTCACGACCTTGGCCGGTTCTTGCCCCAGCCTCTAATGTGAAACAGCCGGTTTTATCTACGCGAATGGCTTCGGCGGTAAGCAGCCACATGCGGCGCTGGGCTTCGGTGGCTTTGCGAATAGGTGAGGCTTTATAGGATTCGTTAAACACCTGGTCAAAACTTAAGGTGCCCCCCGCCATTTGGGTGCGGCGCCCTTCTTTTGCGTTCCAGTGAATGATTTCTTCATTGAGTACCCGCACAAAGTCTTCCAGCGGCACGGCTTTAGACGCGTAGTTCTCGGGCTTGGCGTTGATATTTTTGCCGGTGTAGGCTCCGGCAAAGTCGGGGTGCTGGTCTACGTAATCACCTATGCCGCCAACGCCAAAAGCGCGCTCTATGGGCTTGGCTTGGCCGCGCCCTTTGGCTTGGGTTCCGGCTTTATCAACACTCGTCCAATGCACTTGTACGCCAAGCATGGGGAAGATGCCCAGTGGGTCGTCTTCTTTTATTTTGAAACGGTAGCGATTGGGCACCCCGCCGGTCATCCATTTGTTGGCGGCGGCGCGGGTGTTGTCGATGGTGGCATGCGATGGAATGCCAAACTGCTCAACCAAATCCCCAAAGCTTAAGCGGATCGAGTCGGTGTTTTCGGTGAGGTCTACCCGATAGGCAAGTAGTTTGCGGGAGTAGATGTCTTGCCAAAACCACGTTTTGGGCCGATCTACAGTGCCGTCTGGCCACTTCACAAAGACGTTGTGCTGGTAGCCGTCGCCATTAATCCATTCCACCGCATGCATATTGCGTACAGAGCGCTCAACCGAGGGAAAGCGGGAAGACAAGGCGTGTTCGCCTTCTCGGCGCAGGATGCGTACTGAGAGTGGTATGCGCTCGGTGCACCACCGATTAAACGTGCGGATTGCAGGAATTTTCCAATTATTCGCGGCAGCAGCGCGCTTTAGGCGCTCATAACAGCTGGCAATCGACGGCTGCTCATTGCGTAAGTAATCGGCCTTAAAAAAGTCCCACGCTTCGGGGGTGCATTCCGCGCTGCGTTTTGGCTTGCCCTCGTGCTGTGGCATTAAATGGGCAAGCCAGTTGCTCCGCTCTACCCCTTTAACAAGCTCCACCCACTTGTAGATGGTGGCGCGGTTGGCGCTGTATTCAGCGGCGGCTTGGTCGGTAGCCGCCGACTTGCCGCTGCCGTTTGCGATGAGTGCTTCGCGAAAGTTTAGGGCCTCAAGGCGACGTTTGGCCTCGCTTTTGGCGTTCTCCCCTGCCCGCTCATACACATTCCAGGCGCTGTCAGAAATATTCTGCTTTTGCGCGGTAACGTGGCGGGCTTGAGCTAAGATTAGCGCTTGCTGGATGTCTACGGGGAGGTCTGTGAGCGAATGAATGTGTCGCGTGCCACCCACTACTGTCTGCGTTGTATAGGGCCAGCTTTCTTTGGTGGCGCGACGCTTTACGCTTGAAAGTTCTTTTCCAAGTGCGTCTGCTATACAGCGAAAGCTATACATACGTTCACGCTCAGCCACATCACTCACTAGGCGTCCCCCATTTGCTTTTTCAAGTCGCGAATGCGCTGGGCGGCCTGTGCTTTGGCTTGCTCCAATCTTCCTAGTTCTGCATTTAGGGCTTCTCGCCCAATTAGTAGTCGGCCACCCCTCACACTTGCGAGCCAGTTAGAAAACTGATGCGAGCTGCATGCTGCTTCTAATACCGGCACTAGGTAAAAAGGTATGTTGTAGGTGTCTCGACTTTCTGATGACCAGGCATCGAGCATGTATTTGCTCACGTCTTTGCCAGTTAAGCGGCTCATGCGTGCGGCTATTTCGTGCCGGTCGCAATCTGCCGTGCGCAACACTTCGCTTACCATGTGCGCGACAAGGGAGCCGTAATCCATGCTCGCTGGTAACTGCGCAGCAGGTTGTGGCACGTCAAAAAGGTCTAGGGTTTTGGTGTCGCGGGTGCGGGCCATGTCTATGCCACATCCTGTATATGAACATTGCCACGGCGCAATTGCGTGCTATCCTTTGCAACCTTGGCAGTAGACTTTTTGGGGCGCCCCATACGGTAGGTCGGCAAGCCGTCGTCGTCGTAGCGCTCTGGAAACAAAACCGCAGGGGGCAAGCCCACTGCGTCGGCAACGACTTTCTCCATACGGGGGTATGTTTTTACAAATACGGTATACAGCGTCGATCTTTTAACGCCCGCATCAGTGGCCACTTGCGCCAGCGATTTGCCTTGTAAGTGAACCTGGTATTTCACCCAAGCGCGGCGCTTTGCAGGGTCACGAAGTAGCTGAAGTGTTTTGCTATCTAATTTGCTCATGGGCTTAGACATTACGCGCTAATGCGCGCAATGTCAACGCGCATAAGCGCGCACCGCTTTAATTTTTTATTCTTTAGGCTGTAATTAATGAAAAAACTTTTAAATACAATCACATACACCACAGCGCCCGCCGCTGCCAAAGCGGTGCACCTCTGCACCGCTTCGAGGTAGCCAAGTGGTGCAGCAAAATCCAGATCTCGGCCAACGTTTAAAACTGGCCCGAGAAAGCCTAAATTACGCGCAAAAGCGCATGGCCGAAGCGGTTGGCGGTAAACTGCGATCGTGGCAGGAATACGAGGCAAATGAGAAAATGCCCGGCAGCGCCATAATCACCGGGCTTGTCAAACTAGGCTTCAATGCCAATTGGCTGCTCACCGGCGACGGTGAAATGTGCTTAAACACGTTATCGCCAGGCTCCGCGCCCGATGGCCCTATAGATAGAGCGGTACTTCGCGACGTTGTCGAAGTTCTAGAGGAAGTCTTAAAAGAAACCGGTCGCGTGGTAGCGCCAGCCAATAAAGCTGAGCTAATATTATTGCTTTGTGATGAAATCACCGAGCAAGAAGGCAAACGCCCTGGTAAGGAATCTGTCGCTCGGTTACTAAGACTAGTGAGCTAAGGACGCTATGGATAGAAAAGCAAGGATTCGTGAATTACTCGGCCCAGCACAAGGCGCTCCCGCGCCTATCAGCGTGAATATCAATGTAGAAGTGCTATCAAAAAAAAGCACCAGTGCGGTAACGTGTTACCAAAAAAAACGATTCAATTAGGTGTTTGAAAGTGATGCAAGTTGAATCGTTTCAAAGTGTTTTTCGCGCAGCCACTTAAATCGCATTATTTAAAACGACTCGGCCCCTTCCCCATCAAACCGTATAACCCACATAACTAATTAATTTTATTATTTTTTATCGCCACGCAGCTATTACTCCAGCGCTTCAAATGAATGTGGTTCGACACAATGAGCCGTTTAATCTTTAAAACAGATATAATAATGAGATCGGTATTGAATCGACCTCTAAATCTAAATTAACCCTATAATAAAGATGTCGCGATATAATTGGCGTATTTAGCCGAATAGTCCTGATTAGCGGAATTTGTCGCGCCACTTAAATTTTTTATTGATTTCACGCCAACGCCCTGTAAGTGCCGTGAATTGTGGCTTTCCCACGAATTCCCGCCCGTTCCCGCTTAATCCCGCCTTGTCGCGTTCTTAATGGCCCCTTACAAAAGGCCTAAGAGCTTGTTGGCTAGGTCTGCTTTGCTGATTCTTTCGTCTTCTCTTATATATTTTGAATACTTCCTGCGCAGCATTGCTTCGGAGGTGTGCCCCATTTGGTCCATGATCCACGACAAATCTAATCCGGCTGTTAATGCTTGCGAGGCGAAAGTGTGCCGGCAATTTACTGGTCCGCGAAACCTTACCTCTGCTTTTGCCAAATGGCGTACCCAGAACCCCTGCCTATATAGCTGAATATCGGTATACGGGCTGCCCGTTCGGGTGTTGATAAACACTGGCCTAAACTGCTCTTTGCGCGTGGTCCGGTTGTCCCGCTGCAGTACGTCTATTGTTATGGGTGCTAGGTGGCCGGTAATTTGATATTGGCTGCGCAGTGCTTCGAGTGCTGGCTTTAGCAAGTCGATTTTGCGTTTAGAGCGCTTGGTTTTGGTGGCTTTATATTGCCCGGCCACAATGGCGCGCTGCAGCAAGGCGTGGGCGTTGTCTAGGTCTACATCATCCCAGCCCAGCGCCATTGATTCAGAAGGCCTTGGGCCACTCCACATCGAAAACGCCGCAAAGTTAATTTCGCCCTGTCGAGTGGTTTTGGTTTTTAGAATGGCATCGATCTCTGCGCGGGTGAACGGGTCTGGGTCTTCGTCGTCTGGCAGCGAAACCTTAATGCCCTCTACCGGGTTAAACGCCGTTTTATTGCGCTGGCGGTACAGGGTAAATACCTGGTTCATTAACGACACGATTTCTTTTATCGATTTGTTGGACAAGTGCTTCAAATCGTTAGCGATCCAGTCTTCTACGTGAATAGAGTCTATTTTGTCGGCTTGGCTGTTGCCCCAGCGCGGCCGAATATGGCCATTTACCCAACGGCGGTAATTTAAAATGGTACTGGGCGCCAATTGTCGGGCTTTAATCTGCAACCAAGTGTCTAACCACACCGCCACCGTATTTCCTTTAAGCTTTGCGCTATTGGGAAAACGACGGGAATAGTCGAAAGTACCGGCCTTAATCTCGTGCTTTATTGTGGCTACCAAACCCTCGGCATAGCGTTTATTCTCGGCCGTTGGGTCAATACCCAACGACTCGCGGCACTTTTCGCCATTGAAGTAAAAATAAACCCGCAGCGTACCGCCGTGGACTTCCCAACCCTTCGCCATTAATATCGCCCGTTAATCAAACCGAGTGGCCAAGGTGATACACCTGCCCTACCCGGTCAAGAATTGCCAATCACAGAACAGGGAGTTCGCCCATGCGCCGCGCCATATTGTTATTTATATCTACCGTGATAATTGCCTGCTCTGGCCCCTACGATGACCAGCTCGACATTATAAACTACGCCTACGCGGAGCACGTACCCAACGCCAAAGGCGCTTGGTGCACCCACAAAACCATTAATAACCGCGAATACATTGGCTGCCCCTACCAAGTGTCAAAATACAAAAAAACTGCACTATGGATACTCCAAGGCAGCACATATTACGCGGTAAACGGAACGGCCCGAGGCGACCGCGAAACAATTGGCACCTACACCGACTTTAAAGATATGCCCTTACCGCTACCGGCCGATATCGACGTACCAAAAGCCCTGAAACATTTCACTAATATCGGTGCCTTAAATGACTGACTATAAAAAGATTTTGCAAGAAACAGAAGCATCCTTACTTAGTGCTGCTGGCATAGCCCTAGCTGGAATATTCTTAATTTTTTCTAAAGAAGACATTGACGGCTATCTAGAATTAGCTTTGGTGCTTTTTTCAGGTTCCATTCCACTACTAGTAGGTCAAGCTATGTTGGTATCTGAAATGCATTTGCGAGATTATGATCATGATATTTGGTGGAAGTCCTTATTAAACGATGATCTTCATGTTATTTCCGTCATTGTCCCGTATATGGCAATTGCATTTGGGATAGGATTGTTAATAAACCATATATCCCAAGTAGCTATGTACGCATATAGCGGATGTTGCCTTATCAGTTTTATTTTAGCGGGTACCATCAATAGACTAGGCAAATTAAATAAAAACCAAGATGGCCCCGAAAACAACTGAATTATAGAATTTCAAACAGTGCATTGTAGAAGTTAAAAATTCATATACTTATTCCCCGCTGATAATGCTCAAGCAAATGTTCAGCGCTATTCATATAGCAATCATTGTTTGGTTCTATGCCCAGCGAGTACAGCACTTGACGCTCCCACGATCCGGGGCGCCTTGCGCCGTCGACAATACTGCTTAAAAGGTATTGGACTAATCGTTGCGAGTCGGAATACCCACTATATTCGGCAAGCTTATCTAACACCTGCTGATTCACTTCGCTTACCTTTATTTCTAATGTGTCTGGCATCGCTGTTTCTCCTTTGTTGTGTCCAGTTCAGCAATTTTATTTATTACTCCACCGCTCAATGTCCCATCCGCGCTGCTCTAGCCAATGCAAAAATTCAAATTGATCGGCGTTGGAATAATCGGGCTCGTCGGTGATAAACAGGCAGCGCTTTACCAATTCGCGATTGGATTGGTCAAAACCCACACTGATATCTAGGAAAGGCACTGATGAATAGCTGTCGTGGCACATGCTGGCGCCGATACGCGCAAGACGGCCAGCGCTGGAGCTGCTGCCCATTTGTACGATTCTTTCTTTTAGTTCGTCGAGTAGTTTCATAATTGCCCCATAAATTTCTGAAAATTAATATTGATCTTGTTAAACATCGCCGCCGCTTCGGGTTTGTGGTCCAGTTCGGCGCGGCTCTTGATATTGCATGCCACTAAAAAGAAGTCGCGGGCGTCTTCTTCGTCGTGGGTGCCGTCGGGTATGTCCATTGGATATTTGGCGTTGCGCATGCGGTCTAGCCAAAGCCGAAACTTTGGGTTTTGGCAGAGCATGGCAGCGCGGCGCGAAAGCGCCCCGCCCTTCATGGATGTTCGTCCTTTGCCATTTGGCAGGCGGCATAAGCAAACCACCACACCAAAATCACCAGACACAAACCCAAACCCAATAGCCATTTCACGACTGCATACCTTTGGCCGAAAACTCCAAAGCATTCCGCGCTACGCGGCCTTGATCTTCCATCACGTGGGTGTGGTCGCCTGCTGTCCACGAGCCGCTGTATTTAGCCTGGGCGGCGTAGAAGTGGACGGCTTGCGACATGCTGGTGAGCTTGTGTTGCAGGGCGTCGGGTATGCGGCCGGCGGCGGCAAGTGCGGTGCGAAGTTCGCTGGCGCTGATGACAATGGCTAGGCCGTTGGCCATGTCTTTTACGTTGTCGTGGCCGTTGCCTTGCCAGTAGTACACGTCGGCGTCTTCGTCGCCGCGCAGGTGGTTGGTGAATTCTTCTGCTTTGGCCAGCCGCCCGCGCCAGTAGTGCACTTGGGTTTGCAGGCGTTGGATCTCGCCAATGTAGATAGCGAGTTTATCGCTTAAGGGAGACGTGGTAGCCTGCTTGGCGTCACGATTTACTGGGTTCATTACTGTTTGCATGGTGTTGCTCCTGTTGATTGTGGCAGGCATCGGAAAGTTGGCGCTTTCCGGTGCCACCTACTTATAGCGCTTCAATTTCTTCGGCAGTTACCCCGAAAGAGCGATCAGTAATATGCTCGTGTGAAACTGCAATTGGGTAAGTAAACCTGTCGGTGATTTTTCGAATAACAAGTACCTCCCCGGGCTTTGCGTAAAGTCCACCAGGCGAATCGCCGGACGGCGCATCGCCTACTTCATGCTTCACTGTTACTTTTTGATCAACTTCAAACATGGTTTAGTCCTCACACCTGCTGCATGGCTCACCGGCGTAAACCCGTGAGTAATAGTCGTATTGATCTACAAACCGGCCGCAGTGGTGACACTTGAATGTTTCCCGCTTAGGCTTTTCAGGTTTCTTTAACGTAATGCCGGTATCTTTAAGCGCTACATCTATATCGACATACTGCATATCCACTGCTGGGCGGGTTTTGCCGTCGATATATTCTTTAGGCCATGGCACGTCGGTTTCTCGGCCTTGGTTATGCTTTACAGCCTCGTCTTTGGTGAAGACGTGGGCCTTGCTTATGTCGGTCGTATAGCCCTTACCGTCTTTTGCCCACCACAAAATGTCATTGCCAACGTATTGCCGCTTGTCCTGCAGATAAAATAACTGGTCCATAATCGCCCCCACTCCTCACCCAGCCACCAAGCGCTGGCGCTTGTCGGTCATGGTGGCCACGTTGTTGCGCTGGGCTTGTTTGCTGCGGTAGATTTCTTCGCGATCAACAGCTACGTCGTTTTCTGCGGTTATGCCCAATCGCACTTGGTTGCCTTTAACGCCCAGCACGGTGACTTCGGTTAGTTTGCCGTTGTCGTCTACCATTAGGGTTTCGCCTATCCGTCTCGTTAATATCAGCATCGTGTTGCTCCTTGGTTGGTTTCGTCGTTCAAAAGGTAACGACGTAGGTAAGCCCTGCGGCAAATAGCCAGTAGAGCCCTTTTCGCCAGTCGCCAGACATCAAATAAGGCATTGATGCTGCCGCCTGTATTACCAGCATGGTGGCTGGCAAAATCTTTTCTGCGCCCATTATTTGGCTGCCATGTGTAGGTGGTTTACCTGGGCAAATGCGGTGCGGTCGAGTAGCGCTTTCCAGTCGGCCAGCGGTTTTGCCGCGATGGGCATGCCGCCGTCGGCTGGGCTGTCGGTTTTTGCTAAAAACACCACGTCGAGTAACGCGGCGGCTAAGGCATTGCCGCCCGCGATTAACTCTTCATAGGTGGCCATGCCGGGGTCTTCTTTAAATTCGCTCACGCTTTGCGCTCCTTGTTTTCAAATATCCAGCAGCGCACAGATTTGCCGCTGCCGTTTTCGCCATGAATGGCCGAATTAACGGTTTTGTAGTCGAGGTATTTGTAGCGGCGGCTGGCTTTTAGCAGGCGCTTTAGGTCGGCCAGCGGCGGTACTTGCTGGCGGTGGTCGGCAGCCATTTCTATGTAATGGTTTAGGTTTATGGCAATTTGGCCAGCGTCTTTGCTGTGGTTTAGCTTTTGGTTAAATTCGTCGCCATTTAAAAAGTCGTATTGCTCCCAAAATTCTTGCACTAGCGGGTGGTCTGCGCTGATGGCGGTTTGGCGCTCTGCGGCCATAGCCAAAAGCTCTAATTGGGTTGCCTTTATCTGCTCTTTGGTTATGGGTAATACCAGTTCCAAGGCGCTTACCAGCGCGCAGAGCAAACCGTGGTTTTTAGCGATACGCACATTTTTAATGGCTTCTTGAGCCATTAGGCGTTTTTCAAATTCAGGGGTTTTATCGGCAATAAAGGCCAGAATCTCCTTTTCTTTTTTGGCGGCCTCCACAATAAAACTGCTTACATGCTCAAGGGGCATGTGCTCCAGTTCATTAGCCAGCACCTTGCTTTCGTCAGTGTGGGCTGCGCGGGTAAAGCGCAGGTGCACTATGCGCTGCAGTACGGCCTCGCTGGCTTGCACCGCGGCGTTTTGGCTAATGGCAATGGCGCCCCTAAATGGCGGTTCGTAGGTTTCGTTGCCGCCGTTCTTCATGCCACGGCTACGCACAGAGCGGCCGTTGTAGGCGGTCTTTAGTTCGTCCCAATCAAATTTCTTACCGTTGGCGGTGTCTTCGTCGCGGTCGCCCTCAATGAGTACCACCGGCATATTGGAAACCTGCCCCATGTTGCGAGCGCGGGCGGCAGCGGTCGATTTGCTGGGGTCGAAGCCTTCGTAGTCGCGGCGGCCCAGTAGCTTCCATAAAAATTCGATAAGGGTAGTTTTACCCGCACCCGGCTCGCCGATAACCTCAATAAACGGGAATGACTTTTGCGCGTCGCGGATCTGCTCGGCAAACAGCGAGCCAAACCAAAATGCCAACGCCACCACACCGCGCTCACCAAAACAGGTGTGAATGTGGTTTATCCAGTCGTTGCGGTAGTTGTCGGCGTCTTTGGCAATGGTGAGGTGCACAGACTGGCCTAGGCTCTTAATGGCCAGTTTGCCGGTGTCGAAATAGTCTTCGTCGTTTAGCGCGTAGGTGCGGCCGTCTTTAATGGCAATGTCGTTAAGCACATACACGCCAAACTCTTTGCTGTAGCCAATGTAGTCAATGGTGTTAACGGTTTTAATGTTATAGAGCTGATGGCGCGCTATGGCGTCTAAATGCTGGCTGGTGCCGGTAAACACGCTGCCTGCCGCTACCGATAACAGGCGCTTTTTAAACTCGCTGGCGCTTGAAAGCTGGCCGCCGGTAAAAGTGTTTTTAACCGCTGCACCGCTGTGCGGAAAAGTAATGCGGGCGTAATACCAGCTTTCGTCTGTAATGGTGTTGGCCTGAAAATACAAAAACTGAAAGTAGCAGTTGGCAATTTCAACAATGCTGCCCGACTGCTTTAGCGCTTCGTCGCGGCGCTCTTTGTCAGTCATGCCCTCGGCTTCTAATAAGGTTTGGTAGGCCTTTTCGTATTTGTCTAAATTAAGGCTGAACCAATACAGGCGGTTTTTATATTCAAAATTAAATTCACGGCGGTTGGTTTTGCCGTAGATAAGCAATGACTTTTCGCTGGCGCTCTCGGCAATTAGCAAGCTGCCGTGGTAGCGGTATTGCTCAAAATCTTTGTCGGTTAAACGGCCCTGCATGTGCAGGTCGTTCCAGTCGTTTTTGTATTTGCCGGTCTGCTTAATGGTAACGGCAGCTGATTTTAAACCCGCCTCTTTGGCGCGATCGTGGTGTTTTATGGTCCATTTGCGGCCAGCCGTGTCGCCGTCTAAGCCCCACACCCAATTCACATTTTTAGCGCTGTGCTCGTCAAAAAATTTGGCTGGGTAGTTGGTGCAGCTCAATAAGGCTGCCGATTTATAACCGTTCAGGTAAAGGGCAATGGCATCGAGTATGCCCTCGACCAATATAACCTCGTCGCCGTCTTCAATTTCAACGCCGGGCGGGAACCACGCCTGCCCCTTAAAGTCGCCTTTAAACGCGGCTTTGCGTTTTTTCTTTTCACCGTTGTCGTTAATCCATAACTCTTCTACAAAGCGGTCAAAGTAAACGCCGGGGGCGATCATAAACCGCACAGTGGCGGTGCCCGAGGCGCCAATACACTGTTGGCTCCACCAGCGGTCTTGCTCATACCAGCCAGCAATACGGGCAATATCAAAGCCACGCGCCTGCATTAAGTAGGCGTCGGCGGTGGCCTTGGGGTTGGTATCTGTTGGCTGGTAACGCTCGTTGAATTTTTCAAAGGCGTCGGGGTAAAGCTCTTTAACGCTCTCTGACCAGGCACAGTTATTTTCACGGCCGCAGCGTACTACCCACGGCGATTCGGCTTTGGTGTACAGCTCTTTTTTATTGCAGCTGGGGCAGCGCCCAGCCCGCAACCAGCCCCCGCGCTCTTTAAAGTCAAAGTCGCGCAGCAGCCGGTTGGTTATGTCTTTATGTACTGCAGGAATCATGGTGAGGCCTTTACAGATCGAGGTTGCGTTGAATGTTGTCGGCGCTAGCGCTTATCGATCTGGCGGCGAGAAGACAACTCTCAAAGCTGCCGAAAATTTCATCGTTAAGGATTTCTAGGCGGCGCATGGCGTTATTAACTCCTTTCTCCATGGTGGCGACGGTTGATTTAATTTCTGTGGCCTCATAATTAATGTCGTCTTGGTCGATATCTGCAGGGGTTTCTTCAATTTCTTCTAGCATCGCGAGCACCGCCAAATGCGCGGGGCTATACGGCTCGGTAATCCACAAGTGGCGCTCTAATTCGTTGGGGGTGAGGTTGCGTAACATTGCCTGATTCATGGTGGTGCCCTCTAAAATTTTTAATAAGCCGGATTAAGTCTGTTACAGCCGCATGGGTTGAATAATGTGCACAACGTCGTCGCTGCTAATAAATACTTGCTGGTTGAGGCCGCCGCTGTTTATCCAGGTAAACGGCCCGCTCATGGCCGCGCATAAATCAGCAAGGTAGGCGATGTTTAAACCGACCTCGGGCCATTCTTTGTTTATTGTTGCGGCGGTTTCGTCGGTGATTTCGTCATTTGGGGCAATAAATAAGGTGTCGGCAGTGGCCGTTACTTTTATGCCGCCAAATTGGGAAACAAAGCTTTTAAGGCGTTGTAGTGCAGGGGCGATGTGCTCGGGGGTAATGCTGGCCTCGGCAGCGCCTTGGGGCACATTGGTTAAGCGGCGGTAATCTGGGTAGCGGCCTTCTAGTAATGCACTTCTAAACCGGCCAGCGTTGCTGGTAACTTCTATGGCGCTCTCACTGCAGCTCACCACGGCGCCCTCTTCTTTTAGCGCCGCCACCAAATACTTAATGCTGTCGTTGGGCACAGTTACGGCGGGCATATCTGCTTTAATGGTGGCACAGGCTAGGCGGTGGCCGTCGGTGGCTACTACATCGCCTTCGTTAAAATGCACGCCGGTTATGTAAACTCTAACGTCCATTTTTGCGCTGGCGTATTGCACCCTCTCAATGGCTTCGGCCAAGGCCTTGGGGTCGGCTTTTACCATGGTCGTTTTGCCCATGGCGCCGCAATTTGGGTAGTCTCTTGCCGACAACGACGGCACCACAAAGCGGCGGCGTTGTTGGCTTACCGTGGCTTTTTCGCGGTCTGCCAGCTTAATCACCACCGGCCCCGCAAGCCCCATAATGGCCGCCTTTAATTTGCCAGCGTGGCAGGTAATGGCGCCCTCTTCGTCTACCCGCTCTACAGCAATAATCACCTCTAATTCGCGGGCGCCGTCGCTGCTCACAATACTGAGTTGGGGCGGGTTAGCAGTGGCCGTTAATAGCACGTGTTCAAATATATTTAAGGTGCTGCGGCGTTCAGCCAAGTTGTTTCTTAGGGCGGCAGCTAGCCCCTGCGCGTTCACAGTAATGTTCATGATTGGCCCTTATTGGAGTGTGAAAAAGTCGGTGACGGCGTGCAAAATTTGGTCTGCCGACACAATAATTTCGCGGTGGTCCTTGGTGCGCAAAGTGACGTGGTAAGCGCTGGCGTTGCTAATATCTAACCAAACATCACCGCTGTGGCTGGCTTGCGCTAATGCCAATGCCGCCTCGCGCTGGGCGCGGTCTTGGTCAATGTCAAAGGTGAGCATTAAGTGGGTAGCGCAGCGGGTTTTAAGTGCCTCTGTGCCTTGCTCGTGGCTTAAGTGCTCTGCGCGGTGGCGCAGCATATACACCAGCGCGGCATTGCTTACGGTGGTTTCGGGGTTAATCGGCATTACATTGCTCATACATCACCTCGCGGTTGGCTATTACTTAAAAACAGGGGTGGCCGTTTAAAACAGGCCTTTTACTATGGGTAAATTCACGCTGGGGTCTGGAATTGCCGACTCAGACAGCGTTCGCGTTGCCGACAAATGCGCCACCCAAGTGTGGCCACAGTGCGGGTTTTTACAGATCAGCTTTAATTCGCGCGTGGTGCGGGTAATTTGCTCGCTGTCGCGAATGTACGACTCTTCTAAGCAATGGGGGCATGGCACTAAGCGGCTCATTGGGCACCGCCTACGCGTAAGGCCTTTACGTGACTTAGGGCGCTGGCGGTGGCGCCTAGGGCCTCGGTTAGCTCCCGCTCGGCGCGGTCTAGCTCGCCTGGGTCAATGCCATCTAGCAAGGCCGCTAGGCTTTTGGTGGCCTCGGCTTGCTCTTGTACTAAATGTTCAAAGGCCAGCAAGGTTTGCCCGGCATCTATTTTTAAGGCCACTTGCACGCTGGCATTAGCGTAAACATCGTTTAAATACTGCAAGCGCATATCGGCAGGCATAGAGGCCACAATGGCTTGCTCTACATACCAAAGCTTGTCTGGTGCGGGTTTAACCTCTTCGTAGGCGCCCAACCAGCGCCACAGCTTTTGGGCGTGGGCCCGCATGTCGCCGCAAAGGTCTTCGCTGTGCGAAAACTCCACCCCTGTGCCTGCCAAAAATTCTTGCATGGCCAGTTCGTTAAATTTTTCTACCACTATCTCGGCCACAATTTGGCGGTTGTGGCGCGGCATACCAGACCAGCGATCTAAGTAACGGCGAATCAGTGCAAGGCGGTTTTGTGTGGTGGTCATTTGCTTTTTTATCCCCTGTGACTTCGGTTTCATGACGGCTTACCCGATTAACCGCACACTAGGCGCCATGTTCTGAAAAAAACTTATTGAGGCCCGCAAGGGTTGGCGGATCGCTAAGCACGCGCTCTATGGCTTCGTTATAGGCCGCAACCAATTTGGGGCAGTGTTCTATAGGCACCGAACCACGGCGGCGCCAATTATCAACAGACTGGGTATTGGCGAGCTTTGCAGCCTGGGCTACACCGCTACGACCCAAAATAGAAATGACTTTTTCTATATCGTTGGTGGCTTCCGAATCGGAGCAAGGCTTTTGCTGTGTCATTTTTAAATATTCACTTTGTTTGTTTTGACGAACATATAGTTACATGACAGCAAACAGAAAAGCAAACAAAATATTACTTTTAGCAAACATTTTAAGCCACACTACAAATCGGACTACAGCCATGGTTAGCGAAGAGATCAAACGGATCGAAGAGCGGCTAAAGGATTTGGGTTTAACGAAAACGGAATTTGCAATAGCGCTAGGCGCGCCAGAAGACAATGCCAGCTCCTACTACAACAACTGGCGAAATAGAGGTGTACCAAAATCGCGACTAAGCGCCGCAGCGGACTATTTAGATACCACTATTGAGTGGATCACTAAAGGTGAGCGCAAACTAAGTGTGGCTACCGACAGCTGCCCACGGCAAGAAATTGCTATTGAATACACCCGCCGAATGCACGCCGACGGTTTCATTACTGCCTGTGCCACCGTCAATGACCGAAACTTTTTTATTGTTGGTATGCGCGAAGATATGGTGCAAGTCATCATGTCTATTGTCACCGTATCTGGCGGTATAAAAGCCGCTACAATTAAAGAAATGATCGAGCTCGGCGTACTGTCTAGACGCATCAAGTTAAGCGCTAACGAATATGATCGGTTTAGCCGGGGCATGGTGTCGATCGATGATTTGTTTAAGGGCGGTCGTGAAAGTTACTGGGGCCGTATAGAAATAATCACCCACGACAGTATTTACACGCCAGAAGTGAGGGACAGAGGCGGTAATTACGTAGAGCTGCCCAGCCAAATAGGGGTGATATTAGAGCTGTTTAAAACCCAGCAAATCGATTTAGACGACTTAATAACCTTAGAGCAAATTGCCTGTCGGCTGGCGGCTAAAGCGGATTACATTGCGGCCAAAAACGCCATTACCCAGCTGGCGTTAGAAAACCGTGAAAAAAAGGCGGCAGGTAAATAAGTTTTACTTTTTGGTAACCAGCTCCACACTTGTGACCAAGCCCCCACTGCCCGCTGTATGATTTAAGTCATCAATCACCCAGTTGTGGGCGTTTATCTCCGCTTTAAATCCCGTTAATTCCACTGGCTGACCATTGACCAGCCCCGGCATACCCGGCGCCACGCTTAGGCTCATGGTGGCGTCGCCGCGTTGTATTCTTGCCCATTCTGCTTTTGCTGCCTCGGCGGCTTGCTGCGCGTCTGGCAGTGGGTCGCGGATCTGTTTGGTGTAGCCTTCTGCGCCGGCGGTCACTTTTACGGTTTGGGCGGTGTCGGTGTTGTACCAGCTGGCGGTGGCGCCGGTGAATCGGCTATTGCGGTCGGCGGTTTTGTAGCGGTGGTCGGTGCATTGGTTTTTGTTAATGCTGGCCTGTGGCAAGGCGGCGCCGCTGGCGGTGGCGCCCTGCCCCTTTGGGTAAAATAATAAATAGCCGTTTTTACTGGTGGCCACGGCGTCGAATTGTTGGCCAATGCGGTTTAAAAATGCGCTGTCTGATTCGGCGGTTTGGTTTAGTTGCTGCAGTGCTACGCTGGCAAGGTCTGGCGCCACTTTGGGTTTTAGCAGGTAACGCTCGGCAATGCTGGCCACTAAGTTGCCTAGGGTTGTGCCAGGCTCCCAGTGGGTTGAGCGCAGGGTTTTAAATTCGTCTCTAAAGTTGGCGCTGCGGGCGGTAATAATCAGTTTGTCTGGCGCGCCAGAGTGTTCTACATCGTCAACGGTAAAGGTGCCTTTGTTGTGCAGGCCCTGCCCCATAAACCCTAGCTGCAGGGTAAGTTTAGCGCCCTTGGGTGGAATGTTTAGGCTGCCGTCGCTGTCGTCTAGCTCTAGCACTAACTGGTCTGCGGTGGTGCCGCTGGCGTCGTGGTAACTCACACTTAAAATGCGTTTGTTAACCTCGCTGGCAAGGGCCACGCCGTTGGCGGTGATTTCATAAACGGGGGTCATGCGATGTTTTCCGCAAACGAGCTGCTGTTGGTGTTCATAGCTAGGTCGCCAATGGTGTTGATTTCGCCGGTGTCGTTGCGCACCAGTACCACGCTAAATTCTATTTTGCGGGGGCTGCCGTCGGCAAAGAAATAGCTGCCGGTTTCATCTACCGAATCGATAAACCAAAAACCCTGCGGCTCGCCGTTTCCTTGCATTAATACCCACGCTTTGCCGCTGTCGGCTAGGTCGCGCAGGTCTTGTAGGCTTTGGCCGCCACCGGTTAGCTCGGGCGCCAATGTGCCGCTTAGGGTTATGCGGTCTTCGCCGGGGCCGTTAAATTGGTGGGCAGGCAGTTGGCCTAGGCGGTTATTGGCCGCCCAGCGCCATTGGGTGCTGCGCTGTTTACGCTCAAATGGCAGGCTGCTAATGCTAAAAACAAACATGCCCAAGGACATTAACATGGTAGCTCCTTAGCCGTGGTCGGCATATGACGCACCGCGGCGGCGAGACTTGCGGCGGTCTATTTCGTCTATGGTTTTTTTTACAAGCTGGTCGGCATTTTCGCCGGGCTGCTGCTGTACGTTTATGGTGTATTGGCTGTTGTCGGCGTAGTTTTGGCCACCGTTTTCACCAGCCGCCATAACGGGGGCGCTGGCTTGCACGGGGGTGTTGTCGCTAAACAGCCAATTACCTACTTTGCCGCCTAGCCAGTCGCCGCCCATGCTGCCAATTACAGAGCCAACCAGCCCGCCAATGGCGGTGCCAATCACCGGCACAACAGAGCCCAAGGCAGCGCCAGCGGCCGCACCAGACAGCGCGCCACCAATGCCGCCCACGTCTTGCGATATGGCCGCGCCTTTGTTTAAGTTTGCGTCGTCGCTCATCAACGTAGAGCCAATAGACAGCGCGCCTAGGCCAGCGCCAATCAACCCGGCTTTACCAGCCAAGCCTTTGGCTAAACGTCCCGCCTTGCCACTTTTGCCGCCGCCAGCCACGGCGCCGCCCAGCCCACCAGCGGCACTTTGCAAGGCAGCGCGGCTGGCGCTTACCCCAAGACCAGATAACGCCACTCGTAACGCGGCAATAGAAATTAATACGGGTGCGATCGCCACCGCTAAAACGCCAAGACCACCCACCAGCAGCATGGCCACTTTACTGGCCATGGGGAATTTTTCGGTTAACCAATTAAGCGCGTCGAGTAAGCGCCCTGCAGCTCCCGCCAACATATTGATGGTTGGGAGTAATTTCTCACCTAAATTAGCCAATGTATCGTGGTAATTACTTTGCAGACGCGCCAATTTCATCTGCGTGGTTGTCATTTGTTTTGCGCGTTCTTTTTCTGCGCTTCCTAAATATTTAACGCTGTCGGAAACTTCCCCCATTGCGGCGTCGTAGGCTTCTAAATTTCCCACCAAGCTATTCACGGCTGCAATTGATTCGCGGCCAAACAATGTTTCGGCAATGCCGCTTCGTTCTTCCGCGTCGCGGTCGGCTATGGCGGCTAACACTTCCCTGATTGTACCAACTGCGTTTTCTTGCATCCGGCGGGCGATATCCGCTGAGTCAAAACCAAGATCATTCAGTACGTCTTGTTTTCCTGATGCCATTTGCTCGCCGCTGTTAAGCGAAAGCAATAAGTTTTTCATGCTGGTGGCTGCGATTTCTGCACTTGGAGCCGCGCCATCTATAACTGCGGCCAATGCTGCGATTTGCGGCGCTGCCAAACCAGCCGCCTTCGCTGTTGATCCAACGCGCGTAATGATGTCTAAAATATTTGGCGCATTAGATGCTGTGCTGTCGCCTAGGTGGTTGATGGCATCCCCTAACTGGCCAACCTGATCCATCGTAAGGTTCATGCCGGTTAGCAATTTAGGGATCGACTCAGATGCCTGGTCTATCGTGATGCCGTAGGCAACCGAAAGCACTTCGCTACGCTTAGCAAACTTAAGCGCTTCTTCAGAAGATAGATTGATCTTACCCCCAGCTGCCACAAGCTGAGCCACAGCCGCAGCGCCCATGGGGGAATCTTTGGCAAGCGTTTTAATCTGCTTGCTAAGCAACTCCATGTTTGCGCCTTTGACGAACTTATCTACCTCGGTAAATGCCGACTCTCGGGAAATAGCATAATTAGCAGGTTGAGATACTGCATTGAGTGCACCACGCCCTACACGGTCTATGCCCGCCGCCACAACCGTGGTGTTAGCTGCTTTTTGCAGACGCTCGTTATGTTTAGCCTGTGCCGCTGCTAGATTACCGTGGGCTTGCGACACCGCCTTAATTTTAGCCTGTGTGCGGGCGTAGGCTTCACCAAGCCGGTTTTGTGCGCCAGTTAAATCGCGGGTTTCTATACCTTCGGCTTTAAGTTTGGTGCGCAGCTGTGCGGCCCGCTCAATGGCAAGGCGGCGTTGTTTGGTGGTTTTTTCTAGGGCTTTTTCGGCGCGCTCGTGCTCGCGAATAAGGGTTTTATTCTCTTTGGCTTGGGCCTTGAGGTTGTTAATGGTTTTGGCGTCTACCTTTACCCCACTGGCTTTTAGATCTTGCAGGGTTTTGAGGTTGGCTTGGGTAATTTTGAGCTGGTCGGCCTCTTTCGCCCGCGCTAGGCGCAGCATTTTTACTTTTTCTGCGGCTTGGTTTGAGGCGTCTTTGGCCTTTTTAGAGGCCAGTTCGTATTCTTGTAGGCGCGCAACGGCTTTGCGTTGATTGCCGATTTTATTGAGCTCATGGCCAGTGGCAGACAGCTTTTGGGCAAGCTCGTTGCTTATGCCCGCCAATTTCTTAGCGGGGCCGCTCCATTGATCTACGAGCTTTAAGGTTAGCGCGGTATCTAAATTACTCATTATTGCCACCGGTTACTGGGGTTGCGGTTTGCCAGATCGTTCCCGCGCTTTTTGTTCCCACATCACTAAATCACTTAGCGCCATGGTGTTAAATTCAGAGGGTGGCCAGTGAAAGACTGTAGCAATATTGGCTATGGCGTCTTCCACTTCGTTGGGCAATGGCGCGGCGGCGCACTGCCCTATTCGGTTAAAAAACCCACCACCTCACTGGCGCAGCTCACCAAGTCTTTAACGTCCATTTGGCTTATGTCGTGCTCGGTTAATGCCGGTTCGGTAATGCGTGGCAGCAGCATTACTAGGCTGTCTACGTCTGAATTTAACAGCATAGATAAGCGGCAACCGCGCAATGATCCTGTGTCTGGCTTACGCAGTTTTAGTTCTGCAATTTCTTGCTCGCCACGTTTAAGCGGCTTTTTAAGCGTAATGGTTGCTGATGTGTCTTGTGTCATGATTCGCCCCGTTATTCCTACTCAATTAAAACTAATTACAAACCCAGTGCTGCGCGCTGCTCTGCCAGTCGGTCTACACCACCCACGTTTTCGATCATGTTGATAACGTCGATCTCGATTAGGGTTTCGCTGTTTACCACGTATTTAAAATAAGCGAGGCTCACATTGCAGGTCAGCATCGCGCTTTCGCCAGCTTTGTAACCGCTGGGCAGCTCTAAAACGCTGTAGCGACCACGCATAATCACTTCAATTGCGTCGGTAGTGCCTGCAGCACCGTCACTTACTGCAGCGCCTAAAAAGCGCAGTGGTACACCGTCGATTTCACTTGTGCCAAATTTGCGCAATACGCTGGCGGCCATTTCATGCAATTTAAAAGACGACGTGAGTTTATTCATGCCCATGTCGGCGTCGACCGGCGCATTAAAACCGCCTGGTCGGTACTCTTCCATTTTGCGTTCTAGATTTGGCAGAGTGATTTCGTCAACGATGCCAACAAAGTTTTCACCGTCGGCAAACAGGTTAAAATTCTTAAGTTTTTTGGGCAGCATGTTGTTGCTCTCCGGTGAGGTTTAAAAGGTTTGTGCGCGCCGTAGCGCGCAGTCATCACGCTACTAATTGCACCAAGTAACGGTCGGTAATGGTTTGTATAAACGTAAGGTCTTCGAGCGGCGGCACCGGCGTGTAGTCGTAGCTAATGGTAAGTTTGCCCGCCGCTAGTGTCTCGGTGGTGTTGAGTTCGTCATCTGTGTAGGCCAGCGCGTCAACAATGTAGCCGCTGGCTTTTAGGCTGCGGAATTTTGCGTTTATGCCCTCGACAATTTCTTTAATCAGCACTTTGCTCATGGGCTTATCCATTGCCCACATATGCGCGTCGGCAATGGTGTCGGCCAGTATGTCGCCAGTACGGGCGGCAGATTCAAAGGCAAACACGGGGTCTGCAGAGCAGGTGCGCGAACCCCAGAACCGAAACCCCGCATTACGAATAATGGTGGTGATTTCGTTACCGTTTAAGTAGTTGGCGTCGGTATTGACGTTGGTAAGGTCAAAGTGCACCGATTTAGAAATACCGGTAACGCCGTTAACCTCAATGTTTGAGATTGTTTTGTGCCAACCCACTTCGTTGTCTGCGCGGGCGCGAACACCAAGCGCGCGTGCTGTGGCGGTAATAACCACCTCGGCATTGGCGGTGGTGCTCCAGGCAATAAATTCTGGCCACAACAACATAAGCCGTTTAGATCCGTAGCTGTCGCGTGCGGTTACAGCGGCTTCCATGGTGGCGGCGCTAATGTAAGCGTAAGCAAAGGCGCGTAAATCATCGGCCACGCTCACCAGCGCGGGAACCACACCTGTTAAGGCGTCTAAACCCGGCACACCTAATATGCGGGGTTTTACGCCCAGTTGGGCTTGGGCGTCTTTAAGTGCAAGCAAGCCAGTGGCCTTGCCGCCTGTTACGGTGCCAATCACGTTACTGGCGGTGGTTTCGTCGTCGATGCCCTCGGCCACGCGTACCACCACAACCATGGCGCCAATCTGTTCAAATATCGCGGTCATGGCAGCGGGTAATGTGCCTAAGCCTTTGCCGGTGCTGTCGAGCTTGGCGGCCTTGGTGCGGTTACCTAGCACCAGCACTGGCGTGTTGAGCGGGAACGGTTCTGCTACGCCGCCGGTAAGGCTTACTTTAGCTTCGGCAATCATAATGCCCGAACCGTCTGAACCTGTTGCGTTGGCGGCGGTAATGAGCGTTGAGGCGTCGCTAGTGATAATGGCAATAACGTCGGCAGCGGTGCTGCTGATATCGCCGGTACCGTCCGTGGCTAGGGTAACGGTAATGTCGTTGCCGTCTAGGGTGACTGCCAGCGCTTCGTCTACCTCGCCAGTGTCGACCAGGGTAATGGTAATGCTGTTGCCAGCTGTGCCCGCTACAGCAGCGGTAATGGCAATGCCTGTGTCGCTGTCAATAACGCCCACTTGGCCGGTGGCGGCAATGGCCGGCGTAGAATCTGGCGCAGTGCCCACCAGACCAATCACGGCGGTATTGACGGTGCGAATAGGCCGTGAGCCCTCGGTTTTTTCAATAATGCGGACGCCGTGGTGGTAGGTGTCAGACATGGTTACTCTCCAGCGATTTGTGTGTGCAATTTAATCCGTGTTAAACGCATTTTTGGCTTATTGCCATGCAGGTTAAAGTGAATAACAGAGTAAAGCGGCGCTCTACAGACAGGGCCGCTGGTTGCTTAGGCCGAAATTAGCGCAGCCACGTCGGGGTTTTGCGCTAAAAATTCTTGCAGCTTTACAATTGGGTCTTCTGGTGGCGCCGACACTGGCGCATTCACCAGATCCCACGCCGACCCAGCCCAGCGCGGGTGTTTCCCCTCGGGTATTTCTGTTGGCGGCGGCGTAGCTGTGCAGCGTGCGGGCAATAAATATTTGCCCTCCTCTAGTGGCGATTCGTCGGCGGTGGTTTCGCCCAGGTATAAACCGGCGTAGTCGTATTGGTAAACGAGCATGGCGTGACTCCTTAGAATTTGATGCAGGCGAGCATTGCCCGGTTGCGGGGGCGCAGGTTAGCTACCAGCGGATCATTGGCAAAACCCAGCCAGCCTTTGTTGTCGGCGCCATATTCACCTGTGTAGGCGTACGAACTGAAATCACCATTGTTCGGAATTGCGTACTCACCAGCCGACACCCCACCCACCGGCGTCGTTCTTTGCTGAATCAATTTAAACTGGGCCAGCCCGCCACCTGCAGCACCTTGCCAACTGCCCAAAGTACGACTCGCATCTATCCCCCTGCTGTCATCCCAAGAACGGATAAACTCCCCACGCAAGTCCGGCAAATTGAACGTATTGAAGCCGTCGCCAGCGCCGAAGGTTGTGCCAATGGACGCGAACAGATCCGCATAGGCGGTTCGACCAACTGCTGCGCCATTAGCCTTGAGCCATCCAGTGGGCGCGCTGCTGCGTGCAAAGTAGGCAAGCATGCCAGCGGGGGCCATCTGTCGTGTTTCGGTGCGGCTGAATACATCTAGGTTGGTCCGTGATGTCGATTTGCTCTCGACGTCCGACAGATTCTTACTGCGTTCAAGCGGCGCGGGTGCGTTACCGGTTGGTTCATTCTGCGCGCAGATTATTTTTGTTCCGGCGGTATAACTTTGGCCCAAAATAATACGGGTTTCATCATTGGGCGCCGCCGCTTTTTGCCATTGCTCTGCGCCTGCCCCTGGGTAAAGCCGTTGTTTGTCTACATACACCACCAAGCCCCGCGTGGTAACCGTGGCCAAATCCACTTGGGTTTGGGCATCCGCTAAGGTTTGTTCTTCTTCAATGGTGTCGACGGTGACATTAGTAACGTCTGGGTCTTCCCAGTCCACATCACCAGCACTATTCGACTGTTTGCGCAGCACTTGCCCCGTGGTGCCGCCCGGTGTGAGCGACGACATAGTTATGTTGTTAATGATCCACGTTTGCGTTGCCACCACAACATTAGGATCAATCTGCAGGGTTACAACTGCGCCATTGCTTACCGCAAATTCTACCCGCACCACCGTGTCGGCAAAGGCGCCGTCGGCGTCGGTAGGTTTATAGGTAGTGGGTAAATTGCCCACCACCACTAGCCCGCCTTGGTCGTCAAATACACCCACCTCACGCAGCGTAAAACCCCCTTCTGTTGCGGGAATAATTAGCTCTACCGTATAGCGGGTATTGTCTTCTGGATCTTGATACACACGGTTAACCGTGTCGCGGAAACGCTCTCGCACCAAACCGGTTTGGCCCTCTTCTGGGTAAGCGTCGTTGCCGTTGCCATCGCCTACCGCAACCTCAATTAAATTAATTGGCTCGCCGCTAGCCTCTGCAGCAGCTAAGCGCTCTAGGCCGTAGGCGGTGTGAATGGTCATAAAATTGGGCATTGGGTGGCCTCGGTGTAAGCGGTTTAAATGCTTGTATGGTTACACCTAGCCGCCAATGCGGTGGGGTTTTGGCAGAGTAAGCAGCGCCTTTACTGGTAAACTATGTTCACACAGCGCGGTTTGGGTGCGGGCTAACGCCGCCAGCGCGGTTTATATAAAGCAGGGACGGTCACAAACATGCTGCTATACAAATTCAGATCACTTGAAAACTTAGAATTTGTCTTAGATATCATCATAAACGAGCGGCTATATTGCGCGCGCTACAAGGATCTAAACGACCCATTCGAAGGCCAGCTACTGTATGCGGCCGAAAATATAATTTCACCAGGCATTTTAGGGGCCAGCGTAAGTAGCACTAGCACCAAGCGATTGATTACCGCCGACGATCTAAGCCCTGTATTTGAGCCAAAGCGCGTTTGCAGCCTGTCAAAAACCGCCAATGACGTTCGCATGTGGTCGCTCTACGCCGACAGCCACAAAGGCGTTGCCATAGAAATTGATTTAGATATTGATCACGATCCGGGCGTTGTTGCTGCATTAAGGGCAGTAACCTACACCAAAACCCTAAGTGAGCGCGGGGGCATGATAGGCATTTACGACGAAGACCAACTGCTTACAATAAAAACCGACCACTGGCGCTATGAAGACGAATACCGCTTGCTGTGGCATGAGCCTTTCTTTTCCAATACAGGCTGTGTAAAACGGTTGGTCTTTGGGCCTAGAGCAGATCAATCTAGGATTGACCTGCTCCGCAAGGTGGTGCCTAAGCACATAGAGTTTGTGCAGGCTAAGCTTGATTATGATGATGTGGCGGTGGTTTTTCGAGCCTGTAAATAATTCTGTGTAACTGCCAGTGGTTTACACATAGTCTTTTAAGCGGTCTTCGAACTCAATCATAAATCGGTTCATGGCCGCACGCCAATTTCTAATTGGCATTGTCCATTTCTTTGATGCATCAATGATCGCAAGATAAACAACTTTACGGGCAGAATCATCGCTCGGGAACAGCTTGCGCTTCTTGATCGCTTTGCGAATGACGCTGTTGAGTGACTCGATGGCGTTGATCGTATAGATCGCTTTACGAATGTCCTCAGGGAACGTGAATAGCGTATTGAGATTGTGCCAGTGGTTCGTCCAAGACTTCGCAATCTGAGGGTATTTCTCGTTCCAGCGCTCACCGAACGCCTCTAGTGCGAGTAAGGCTTCTTCCTCTGTGGCGGATCGGTAAATTTGCTTTAGGTCAGCCGTGACCGCCTTGTAGTCTTTCCAGACCACATACTTCACTGAGTTGCGTACCATGTGGACGATACAAAGCTGTATACGTGTTTGAGGGAAGGCGGCATTTATTGCTTCAGGAAAGCCCTTTAGGCCATCGACGCAGGCGATCAATATGTCTTTAACCCCTCGGTTCTGCAGTTCAGTCAGAACATTAAGCCAGAACTTCGCACCTTCGTTTTCAGACAGCCACATACCCAGTAAATCCTTGTGACCCTCCATCGTGACGCCGAGGGCCAGGTAAATGGCTTTATTAATGACCTGTTTGTCCTGTCGGATTTTGACCACGATGCAGTCAAGGTAAACGATGGGGTAAACCGCATCGAGTGGGCGTGATTGCCACTCGGTTACTCGCTCAATAACGCTGTCAGTGACCTTGGAAATGAGCGTTGCAGAGACATCGGCATCGTACATTTCTTTGAATGTTGCGACGATCTCGCGTGTCGTCATGCCCTTGGCGTAAAGACTGAGAATTTTGTCGTCCATTGAGGTAAAGCGAGTCTGCTGCTTCTTGACGAGCTGAGGCTCAAAGCTACCTACCCGATCCCTTGGGGTGTCGAGCTCAAATTGGCCGTCTTCGGTTTTGAGTGTCTTCCTGGAATAGCCGTTACGGCTGTTGCTCGACTCTGACTGCTGGTGCCGCCCGTAGCCAAGATGATCGTCCAGCTCAGCATTCAGCGCCGTTTCAACCGTTACCTTGGTGAGCATCTGATGGAAGTCGTTGAGATCACTCTCGGACTTAATCGATTTAGCTGCTTCGCGAGCGAAGGCTTCCAGTTCTTTCTTGTTCATAGCTGCTTATCCTTAGCCATTACTGGCTTTCAATGATAAGCAGTTACACAGTTTTATCTACAGTCCCGGTTTTTCCTTCGGGTGCTTATGATTAAAGCGCATATTTAGTTCTAAAATAGTTTATAAGATTAGCTAAATTCGTGGAGTTTGAAGGTGATAATAAGTCGCTAGTTGTATAAATAGCCTCCGCAATATCGCCAACCATAAAACCCGTGCCTGCTGAGTTTTGTCCAAGATATAGCGTAGCATCTGCGTTGTCTGCCGATCCAACCCCGGTAGTTACTGAGCTTAAACCTAACGCATCAAGCATTTTAGTTGTTCGCCCTCCCGTTATTGAACCTATCAAAATATTCCATCCCCCATTATTTAAATCTGTTTCGGCAGTACCACCAACAATACCCATTCGACCCGATCCCCCGCCAGAAACAGTGTAAATAGCCGCGCCAGTTGACGTCGCTGCCGTGGCCATAACATTCCTATTGCCAGAAACATCAGTTACTTTTGCAACTACAGCGAAAGTGAATTCAGCAGAGGCCCCAACAGGTAGGTCGGAAACTGATCGTTTAAAACCATCACGATCACCTGACGCGCCAGAAAATCGGAGCACAGGATATCCATTCAACCCATTAGGGACTATTGTGGCATCGCGTGAATTACCTGGGCCTCTATTGAAATCTATACCTGCTGTTGATAGATCCCTTAGCGTAAGATACCCACTACCGTCAGTGTAGTAGTTATTTTCATTGGCATTGACCCACCCAGCCAAGCCCGGCAAAGCCGCAACCGCTTCCCCTAGGTCAGTTAAAACCGGAAGGGCTGGGTTGTTGAAATATGCACCGCGAATTTTAATGAATTGTGGCATGGTAGTTCTCCTTAGATAATGGTTTCTTCAAATATTAACGCCCAGTTGTAGAGCACTACTGCTGAGTCACTTTGACTTACCTCTGTTTCACTATCGCGAATGTTTCCCCACGCGCCAGAGTGTTCTGTACCTGCACCGGGACCAGATCCTGCATATGATAATTTCATGTTAGGGCCAGATGGCACGGCGCTCAGCGTTATCCGTATTATGCCGTCAGAAATAATCTCAACTGAGCTAATCGGTGGCGTTGCCCCGCTGTCGTCAGAGAAAACAAAACCGTTATCTGCGATAAACGGAAGAGTTGTAGTGTCGATTACCAGTGGTGGCTTAGGTACGGAAAATACAATATCAATTACAGCATCAGTTCTGTTCACGGACACCGGTTGCAAAGGCGACCAACCACCTTCTAAAAATTGCGCCCGCCAAGCCCTCGCTTGGTATTCACCAAGAATTGAGTACCATTTAGGATCTAGGTGCACTCCACTAGCTGAATAGGACATAAAATATTTCGATGTTGATATATGTACATCATTGCGGTCTTTCGCTAAGTCATACTGAGCTAGCGGAATATCACTAAAGGTCCCCGTACTATTAGACGAAAGTTGATCAATAATGAAATGTATAGTTGGATTATGCTCCGGTAAAATAGCCGCATAATCTATTTGATAGTCATCAACAAGTTTATTTAATGCACTGTAATAATCTAACCGAGATGTCCCTACACCTCTATCTTGCTCACCTTGAGTCCAAGTGACCGCGCGTAAAACTAGTTCACGACCGTATTTACTTGCAATTTCAACTGCCTTCGCAACCTCTTTTACCCCGTTTGCATACATTTCAAAGCCTGATCCTTTGGACAGCTCAGAAATTGAAGCTCCACCTCGACCATGACTCCGGTAAACATATGTTTTAAAGTTTTCCATGTTAACCAAATGCTTAGCATGAAGAGCTCGCATCATGCCGCTGCCTTGTGTTTCGGCGTGGTTGTTATTATTGAAAACCTCGTAAGCTGGAACGAAATCAACGAGCGTGGCCGGGTTTAAGACGGCGGACTGGACTCCTCTCGTGCCTGTATTAAACATAAAGTTATGGTGCGGGAAGACCGGGTTGGCGGTGAAAACCTCTTCACCGCTTGCGTTTTCTGTCGCTCCACCACCTACCGATAAAGACTGCCCTGTGGCCGCTATATATTCTATTGGCCCTAATGCCGAAAACATTGCAGTTGTACTAGCGATATCAGTACGCTGAGTGTAGGACAGGATTTTCCCTTCACCGTCGGCCAGAAATTCAACTAGGTTAGATGACAGCACACGGGCCATAAATATATTGCCAGGCCCGGCCAGCGTGTTCGGATCTACTGGATCACCAAGGTTTGTTCCCGCGGCAAAATTACCCAGCAATTCACCTTTTTTATTTATTCCAAATGCAACTTTCCCGTTTTGATCCAGCAACCCATAAACAAGATCAAGATCATAAATGGACTCAGTGATTGTTTCTTCTGCGCGAACTAAATCAACTTTACCATTTCCTCTTAGTGCAAAAGCGAGCCTCTCACTTTCATCCATTATTCCGTAAATAACATTATCGCCGTGAACCGCATCAGTTTTTATTTCGTTATCACGTAACATTTCAATTCGGCCGTCCCTAAGGACACCGAACGCTATATTGCTACTTTCATCAATCAACGCATATTGGTAGTTATTATCGTAATCGACTGCCACTTCATTTATTTGAGCAATAGCTTTTTGCGCGGCTTCAGAGAGATTTAAAAACACAGTGCCATCGTGACGGATACCCAATGCCACCTGCCCATTCTCATCGTGTGCAGCCCAAGCAAAATCAATTGATACTTTGTCATTTCCACGAAGTTCAGCAATGTCAGAATTTTGCTCAACAACTCTACTAGTTACATGCTCAACTATTTGCCTGCTGGGATACGAACCGGCCGCCGTTGCCACGCCGTCATCATTACGGTAACGATCAACGTATGCGGTATTAACGGCGCTAGGCACCGTAAAATATCGATTAATCGCACCCGTTCCATTCGTATTTGCAAGCCCGTCGGCAGTGTTCTGAAACTGGTAGCCCGCAATTGCCGCGGCATCGGCTGCGCTTTCAGACCGGTCGGCGTTCGTAGTCGACCGGTCAGCCTGGCTACCCGCTTGCTCTGCTGAATCGCCTGCCTGCCCCGCCGCCTCTAACAACGCCTCGGTGTCTACAATACTGGTGCGTATCCGGTAGTCTCTAACACCCGATTTAAAGCGCAGATCGTAAACGCCATTGGGGCCGGTGAACTGGGCTAGGCCGTTGGCGTCGGCAGTAAACGGGTTATCGATGGGATTGCCGTTTTTGTCTTTTACGCCGGTGGCTAGGTCGTTGGTGCCAGCGTAATAAAGGTAGGCCGTGCAATACGGAATTTGTTTACTGTCTTTGGTGAACGCAAAATAATTTTTAACTTCCATTGCGGGCCTCTTAAATCGGTATGACGAGTTCGTTTATTACAACGATGGGGTCGAGGTATTGATCTACGGTCACTTCGGTGCCGCTGTTGCTGGCGGTGGCCATGCTGGGCTGATTTCGGGTGGTGACGATGGGCACAATTTTAGTGAGGTGCGACCGCAGGTTTTTGGCGTTGTCGACCAGTTCTAATATCACGGCAATATCGTCGAACTGAATGCCGGTTTGGTCGGTTTCAAAAATCAATTTAAAGGTAAACGGGTCGCCCGGTGGGTCTTGGTTAAACCACTCTTGTACTTTTACGCCTAGGCCTATGGCGGCCAGTGCGCGCTTTACTGCGCCTATGGTGCCTTTACGCTGGTGTATGGCTAGCGAGGCTTTAATGGCGCCGCGCTTTTGTTCGTCGGTCCAGTCTGCCTGCCAAGTGTCTACTGAGCTGGCGCTGGCCAGCCATGGCAACAGGTTGTATGGGCAGGTGTCGGGGTTCCAGACTTCGCGCACTATTACGGGCACATTGCCAATGCGCGCGGTTGTTGCTTCTAATGCCAGCTCATACGCGCTGGCATTTTTGGGTAATAGGCTAGTTTCAGACACCGGGCTCACCTTCTACGGTCACCGCCACGGTGGTGCAGTACGCGGCTTCGCCGGTGGTAATGCTGATATCTGCGGTTGGCTCGGTAAGCGCAACAGACTGCACACCCGGCTGATGAAGCGCGGCATACACTGCTGATAATTTAACGTCAAAGCCCAGTTTATGAATGGTATCTGCATAGGCTTGGGCGGCGGCAATGGCATTGTCGCGCACGGTGTTGGCGTCTGGCCCTGGGTAAACAGTGAGTACGGCCTCAATAGTGTAATTACTAATGCTGGCCGACAGTACGTTTACTGTGTCAGTCATTGGCCGTTTGTCTTCGTCGCTTAGCGCGGTGTCTACGGTGGTTAATAAGGGTTCGTCGGCGGTGCCGTCGCCGGTGCGGCTAAGCACGTACACGGTTACCTCACCGTCTATCGCGCTAATGGCGTCGGCGTCTTTTACCTGGGGATCCGCACTTAAGGTGAGCGAAATATAGCTGCCACGGCTACCGGCGGTGGTTAGGGCTTCGTCGGCGAGTTGTACGCGGCGGCGCAGGTCGTTGTCGGTTTCGTAAACGGCAGGCACTGGCGGTATGGCGTTGGGGTTGCCGGGGTCGAGCACAAAGCGCGTTAAGTTTTTGTTGGCGGCCAGTTGGTCTAGGTCGCTGCCGCTAGTGTAGGCCAGCATTACGGCGCGGGCACCGTCGTTTACGCGCTGACGAATACCAAACTCGCGAAACGCCGCCACCTCTAAAATTTTATACGCGGGGTCAGATTCTAGCGGTGCATCAAAATTAGGGTCGCGGCTGCTAAAGTCGCTTAACATTTCTTGCAGTATGGTTTCGTAGTCTAGCGGCTCTACTACGTTGGGCGCAGGCAGTTGCGACAAATCGATTGCGGTAAAGGTGCCGGCCATTAGATTTTTACTCCCGTCGACACAAATTTGCCCAGTTCGTCTACTCCGTTAATTTCCAGTTGGTATTTACCGGCTTCGCTTGTGCTTACTATTGCGCGCTGCAGCGTTAGCCGCGGTTCCCATTTGGCAATGGCGTGGGCGGTGGCCGCATATAAACGCAGTTTGGTGGCGGGGTTTAGGGGTTGGTCTATGAGCATGGGCACTAGGCTGCCGTAGTCCCTGCGCATGACCCGCGAACCCAGTGGAGTGCTAATGATATCGGCAAGGGATTGCTGCAGGTGCGCTGCGCCATCTAGGTGTTTGCCGTTTGTTGCGTTAAGGCCCTTCATTGCGGCTGATTCGGTATTGCGGTGTTTGGTACACCGTTGGCGTGGTCGTGGCCGTTGTAAATGGCGCGGTCGTCTGCCATTGAGCGGGTGCCGTCGCTTACGTCGCCGTCGGCATGTACGTCGCCTGCGGCGGCCATGTCCACGTCGGTAGTTATGCTGTCGGTGCTGTGGGTAGTACCGTTTATGGTGACGTTGCCGTCTATTTCGGTGTCGCCAACAATGTGCAGGCCGCCGTCGGTAATAATCTCGGTAGTGGCGCCTTCCGGTAAATTAATTAGCAATTCTTGGGTGGCGTGGTTGTAACTAAACACCGCACCGTCGGGCATATTTTTTACGGTAAGGTTTGGGTCGGTGCTGGGTGCTGGGTTCGCGGTGCTGTAAAACCCCAGCAACGCGACAGCGTTGCCAATATTGCCCGAGGGGCACAACAGCAATACTTGCTCACCTACATCGGCTTGCGACCAGTTACTTTCTGACGCGGCGCGGCCCGCTTGCCATTTAATGGGCGGGGTTAAATTGTTTTCGTCGCCACCAATGGCCACGCGGCACAGCGCGCCGTCAACCGAATGGACTGTGCCCAGGTTGATCATGTTAGCGATACGACGCTGCAGGTCGCTGATGATTTCGAGTTCGTTCATAGCGTTGATTGTTTATTATTTCTGCGCGCGCGTAGTGGTTGCGGCGGTGTAAAGCGGGGGCTTACTGCTGGCGATGCTATCGCGCAGATAGGTGCTGGCTTACTAGGGTTTCAATTGCGCTTAGGTCGGCGTCGGACAAACCCAGCAATTCACGTTTGGCGTATTTCACTAGCGGGCCGCCCTTTTCTACTTCGGCAATTAAGCCGTGCTGGTGCACATTGGCAATTTGCGCAATGCGACCGCTAAAGCCCACGGCGGCTTCGCTTGGGCTGCTACGGTATTTAAGGTGTTTGCGGTTACGAATGCGGGCAAACATAGCGCGCTGGCGAATGCCCTTTTGTTTTTGGCGGGGTTTTCTGGCTTCAAAAGCGCTGCCGTCGGGGTTTTGCTGGGCGGCAATGCGTTGGCCTTGGGACTTTTGCAAATGCTGGGCAATGGCGCGAAATAAGCGGTGACGCTGCGCAGGCCCTAGGGGTGCTAGGGCCGCGTTAAGCCAGTCGTTTATGGTTTGATCGGTGTATTGGTTCACTTTTGGCGCTCGAAGTGAAGCCGGTATTCACATTTCGGGCACATGCCCGAAATGGCGCACCCATGATTAAAAATATCAGGAAGTACGCTCACCGGCCCACACTCTGGACACTCAATTCTTACAAATCTTTCAAATACGGCATGCCATTCACCCGTTTTGCACTGTGTGCACCGTACATCGTTATCTAGCCCGTACCACGGTGCCATTGCGGTGTTTTCTGCACATCCGCATTCGCTGCAATCGAATATAGGCATGCTAATCCCCTTTTTAAAACTATAAAATCGTTTTACTCGCCAGCTTCAACCCAGCTTGCCACTGGGTCTGGATCTGGGTGTATATACAATTCCCAATTGGTTGCACTAAGCGGGCAGATATCAATGGGTTTTACGCCGTTGTGCACTAGCTGCATGCCGCCTTCTACCAGGTTGGCGCCAACGTTTTCTTCTAGGGTTAAGATCAGCTCTACATCGGCGGTTTTGTGGTCGATTATGTCGGCATTAAATCGAATTGGCGTGGTTTCGTGGTTGGCATTATTCGCAGCCAGCCATTGCAGCACAATAAAAAACAGCATGTCGGCGTGGTCTGTGTAGTCGGTAACAATGATTTTGGCGTCGTAGCGAATACTAAAATGGGCGTTTAAGTCGCCTTGGTGGCTGGTAATTTGGCCGTCGTTGGCAAAGGTTAAAAGGTTGTCTGCCTTAATTTTTAACGGGCTGTTTAGTATGTGCTTGCGCAGCTCTGCTAGTAGTTCCATTTATGGCCCCAACAGCTCTTTTAGGCCTTGGGCAATGCCAATGCCTAGGGTCGATATAATGCCGGTCACAATAGCGCCCCACACTGCCAAGCGCGTGTATTTGGCCACGGCTTCGCTGGCGCGGCGCTGGCTGTCGAGGTACAGCATATTGCGCTGTATATCGATAGGGTTGCCGGTATCGAATCCTAATGAGGTGAGCGTGTCTTTAACCGCTTTGCTGGCCGTTTTGTCGACAAGCTCTTGCACCTCTTCTTTTGTCATTTGCTGCATAAAAACCCCTATCGCATTACCGCCGCCATTTTGGCAACGGTTAAGGCGGTATTGAATATGGCGTTGAGTTGTTCAATGTCGGCCGCCCCGCTGCTTATTCGCTCGCGTAAATTATGGTAAGCGGCATTAGCGGCAAGGGCTTGGCGGTTGAGGGCCATTAATTTTTGTTGCACCGGCGCGGGGTAGTCTGGCCAATGGTCTACGGCCAAAGTGCGCAAAGTGAAATACGCAGTGTAGAGCTGCCAGTATTCGGTATCGACATTGGCAATGGCCGACAACAGTTTTTCGGGGTCGTCGGCCAGTGCTTTGTATTGCGCGCGCTTGGCTTCCAGTTGATGCACCACCATTTTAAATTTGGCTTTTTCGTCGTCGGTAAAAAACGTGGCCATGGTGTCGGCACTGTTTAAGCCTTGGTCTACGGTAACAATAAACTCAGTGAGCGCGGCCACGTCGGCGGCGGTGCTTAGGGCTTTGTTACTGCTGCAGGCGGGCAAAATTAACATTACCGCCAGCGCGATAATTGAATAAAACAGGGGTTTTATGCTGATTCGGACATTAAACATGGGCTTTGTTCTCCAAATTATGAATATAAGTGGCAATGCTGTGACCTTTGGCACCGCTTAGTTGGGTGCGGGCCACGGTTGGGTGGTCCCACGGCGGCGTGAATTTAATCCAGTCGCGTGGGTTGATGTAGCTAACAGTGGGAATACACAGTGTTTTGAAATAGTCGCGGCTTGTTTTTGAGCGGCTAGCAGGCTCGCCAAACATAACGAGCTGGCTTATGGTTCTGCCCCGCTCGGCCAGCATTTGGGCAATGTGGCTGGCTTCGGCTGCGCCCTTGCTGTGGCCGCTTAGGTAAATTGGTTTGTTAGGCAGTACCCGGTTGTATGTTGTAACCCAGCGCAACGCGCTTAAATAAAATCCCCTGTGCACTCGGCCACGGCGTGTCTTCATGCGGTAAATTCTAAGGTCACGGAATATGTCACGTAGATTAAGCACCGCGCCAATCACAGCGCCCAGTGACCACGAGGTGGGTTTAAGGTCGGCTATTTCGGTTCCGCGCACAGCCAAGTGAATGGCGTGGCCAACGTCGACCATGAGCACGTCTACTTCTGAAATGCTAAACGTGGTGCGGGTGTAGCTTAGTTCGCAAAGCTCGGCCACTGCCTGGTGGTTGCATGAGTTATTCGCAGACATTAGCGCCGCCCTCTACTGTGGCCATGGCCAGTGAATAGCAATCTAGGGCGCGGCCAAACCAGCCATCACCGTATTTTTTGTACATCTTTAACGTGGCGTAATGCTGTTGGCGGCTAATGGTAATGGCGCGAATGATGGGCTCGGGCCGAACCTTGCTGGCGGCTAATAATGTTTTTGAGCCTATAACCCCGTCTACTTTTACTTTTAGCGCGGCTTGCAGCCAGCGGGCGGCGTCGTCTGTGCCGCTGGGTATGGCGGCGTCGAATACGGCAATGTCTACGCCGCTTGGGAGCTCCGGGCAGCGGCAGCGGTTCCAAAATTCTGCGCGGTAAAACTCGCGGGCTTGCTCCCAACTTGGCGGGCCGTTCTCCCACATTTTGGGGTGATATTTTTTGCTTATACCGAAGCGCGTATGGCCGCCGGCGTCGTCTGGGTCGTTTGATTCGTAGCCTTCTTTTTCCATTGAAAATTCAAAGGCGGTATTAAAATTGTTCATGGCGTTAATCCCACACATTGAGCGTTTTGGCGGTTTGCTGCGCGGGGATCTCGGGCAGTGTTACCAGCAAACCACTGGGCAAAATGGGGCCTAAATCGGCTAGGCGCGGGTTTAGTTCAAACAGTTGTTCGGTAACGCCAGCCGTGCGGCCAAGTTCGCGATGGCAAATAAGGTCGGCGGTGTCGCCTTGCACTGTGCGAATTTGGCGCATTAGATAAGCTCCACCACGGTGCCGGTTTGGCCCATGATGGCGCGCACACTGCGGCGGGCCTCGCGTTTAAAGTCGTCTATTGGCTGGCTAAGTTCGTCGGCTTTGTTGTGGCCTGCGCCGGTGCTGTCGAAGTTGCGCAGGTGTTCAATAATGCGGGATTTGCCCAGGTGGAATACGGCGGCTTGGTAGAGTTTTTCTTGGTGGTTTACGGCGGTTTCGCCGCTGCCATATTCTACGTAGGTAGTTTCTGCCAGTGTGGCTATGCCGTCGGCCATTTGCGCCATAGCCCAATCGTTAAGACTGCGGTTAACTTCCATGAGTGATAATTGCAACGCAAGGCGCAGGCGCTCGGTAGACACGGTGGTGTCTACGTCCATGGCGCTGCGAAACTCGGCAGGCACAATGGCTGGGTAAAAATCCAGATTGGGCAGTTCAGCTTCTTCGGCTGGTGTGGCCTCGCCACTTGGAATAAAACCGCCCATTGGTACTTCCTTATAAATTTGCCCGTTTCGCGTTAAGAAGGCCCCGACTTTCAGCTTTGACCAATTTCAAAACCTCCGGTCGGGTCTTCCGTCGGCGGGGCGACCCTAGTTACTGGCAGCGGCTTTTATTTCGCGCTCCAGCTTTTCAATGTCTTTTTTCACACCAGCGGCGGTGTTTAACTCTAGCGCCCGTTGCAGTTCTGCAAGTGCAGTGGCCTTATCGGTGTCGCGTAGCTGGTAGCCAATGGCCTTGTGCAATTTGGCGCGCACTTGGTCTGGCATATCGGATTCTTTGGTTAATTCATTGACGGCGGTAAGCATGCCCAGGGTAATTGCCTCTACACCTTTTAGGCTGTTGTCGGCAAACTCTTCGGCAATCACCGTGCCCATGGTGCGCTGGTGCGCGTCTGGGGTTGGCAGCTTGTGGCGCAGGCAATAATCCGCAATCGACAAGGCACTTTCGTAGTCGCCGGCATCGATACACCACAACAGTAAGGTGGTTACCACTTCGTCGGCGCCACCGGCATTGGCTTCTAATACGCCGCTTAAGTAGGCGGTGTATTCCGGGATAATTTGCTTTTTAAGCTCGATCTTTTTTTCAATACTCTGAATACTTTTTAACTGGCGTTTGTGCTCGGCCAGTTGCACCAACTGCCGCTCGTAGGCGGTGTGGTTTTTAGACTGCGAGGGGTCGGTGTTACGCTCCGCCTCTTGTTTTGCCGCCATGCGCTGGCGGTGCTTCTCTGCTGGTGTCATGTTCGCCCCTTGTGCTTTATTCGACTGATGTAGGACTACTTACGCTTTACGCGTAAGCAGTGCCGTTCCACAGTTTGATATTTTCCACCGCGCAGAATGCGCCAGTGTCTTCCACTACGTAGTCTTCGTTGATTGACTGATAATCTTCAATGCGGTCGCGCTTGGCGTTGTCGACGATCGTGCGGCGGTTGGTATTTTCCTGCCAGTAGATAGACAGGTTTTCTAACGTGGTAATAACAATGCTGCGGGCTGGGAAGAAAGGCACCCGCACAGCTGGCAAGCCGCCTACCCGCTTAGACGACACAATAATGTCGCTGGCGATTTTCTCGGTTGGCGTGTTGTTACCGTCGATCAACGGGAAGTATTTATCGGCTAACAGCTGGCGACCCATAATGGCCACTAGGCCAGTGTCTTCGGCGTGCCATTCGTCTAGCAGATTTTCTACCGCATCGAACACCAGTGAGTCTAAATTCTGGTAGTCATAACCAGTTTCTGTGCCGACTTTTACGGCGTCGGATGATTCCACAACCTCGCTCATAATGCGGGCGGCGTCGTTGTCGCGTACATATTGCAGCCAACCTTTAGCGACATCTTGTAATAGCGGGCTAGTGCTACGGTTAGACGTTGCCGCGCGGCTAGTGCCGTTCCAGCCAATCATTAGGCGGTCGCGGGCAATTTGGCGCACAATCGCGTCGCGCAAACGGGTCTGAAAGTCGGGGAATTTCGCCCACATATCCAGCTTGTTGTATTTAATGTGGGTGTCGAAGTTGGTTTGCTCGCAGCGATAACCAAAGGCATTAAGACTGGTTGGGTCTGTAGTAGCACGGTCTGCTGAGTCAGTGTCGGTAGTACCGGCAACGGTTGAGCTGGTGCCTAGTCCGAGGTTTTCACCCTCTTGTTCTGTGACCGGGTAAAAGCCGATTTTTTGTAAAAACGCAGACGACTCTTGAATGCGGTCTTCTAGCGTTTGAGCAATGGTTGGCACTGCCGTGAATTTTCCACCAGCGCGAATGGTGTCTTCTTCAATACCATTGAGCTTAGCCTGGTGGCCCAAGTAGCCGTTGAATTTGACGCGGGTTTCATTACGCATTGTGGTGCTCCTAATAAAAAATATGCAAAACGGTCTGGTGTTTGTTTGGGTTGGTGTTAGCAGTCGGTCAGCACTTCGCCTTCGCCGCCGCTCGCAGGGGGCCGCTGGCTGTAGTTGCTCTGCCCTGCCAACGTGGTTTGCAAACCGGCAAATTCCGCTTGCAGCGCCGTGAATTTTTCAGTGAGTTCGGTTAATGCCGTTTTGTCGGCTTCGTTGCTGCCGATTTTTTCAAGCTGGGCAGAAAGCTTTACGACTTCTTCGGCAATGAGGGTAACGGCCTTATTTTGCTCGTCGATTGCCGCGCTAAATTCGGTTTTGGTGTCGGCTTTGTCGCGCTTAAGCATGTCTTTAATTTTGGTAAAAAAGCCTTCGCTGGCAGCGGATTCGGGCGCGGCCTGCTCTTTTTCCATTTCAATTTCTGCCTCTAGGGCAGCGCTGAAAAGGTTTTCTGGGCGGGCTTTGCGGCTGGCTAGCAGTTTTTCGGCGTCGGGTTTTTGCGCGGAAAATTGCAGGGCTTCGGTGCCCAAACTGGCTGGCGAGTCAGTAATGGCAAGGCCGTACATATAAGCTTGGCCGCTGTCTGAAAACTGGGTGTCCATTTCAATAGAGGTGTAAATTTTTTGGCTCTTTTGATTAATCGCCAATAATTCTGGTGTGGGGATAATGCTGGCGTACAAGCCAAGCTTGCCTTTCAGCTCGCCGTCTGCAATTTCTTCGGCTTTCAATTCTGCTACATCGCCCAGGGCAGGAAATGAGCTGTCGGCATACAGGCCACGAATGTGCTCTAGCCAAATGCGGGCGCCGTATTTTTCGGGGTTGTAAGTGGCGGCCATTTCGGCGATTTGCTCGCGGGTAATCTTGCGGCCATCGGTGGTTTGGCCTTCTACGGCAACTCGGAAAAATTTGGATTTAATTTTCATTTCGGCATCCGCTAGTGTGTGTTTTCGGCAATTCAGCGCTATTGATCCGTAGCGTTGCGGAATTGCTTTAGTCAGACAATGCGGTGCAGGGGTAAAGGGCGTGTTTACTGTTGCGCTGATTCATGGGGGTTTGGGTTTGCACGTAATCTGGGCGCATGAAAACAGCACAAGACGACAGAACAGAAGCGCGGCTACTTTACTGGCAGGGTTACCGCATACCCGAGATCACCAAGGCCCTTGGTGTGCTTGGCCCTACCCTGCACAGTTGGAAACGTCGCGACGATTGGGACTCGGCACCGGTGGTGCAGCGGGTTGAACAATCTATAGACGCCAGACTGTGCCAGTTATTGAAGAAAAATGAAAAGACCGACCAAGATTTAAAGGAGGTTGAAACCCTCACTAAAGCCCTTGAGCGCACCGCCCGTATTCGGCGTTATGACGACGGCGGCAATGAGGCAGATTTAAACCCTAATGTGAAAAATCGCAATAGAGGCCCACGCAAGTCTAATAAAAAAGTTAAAAACGAGATACCACCAGAAGCCTTGGACCGCATCAAAGAAGGCTTTATGGATGAAATATTCGGTTATCAAAAAGAGTGGCTGCACAAAAAAACGCTACACCGCATTCGCAATATTTTAAAAAGCCGCCAAATTGGGGCCACTTATTATTTCTCTAACGAGGCATTGGTAGACGCGGCCACCACTGGCGACAATCAAATTTTTATCTCGGCCTCTAAGGCGCAGGCCCATGTTTTTAGAAATTACGTGGTGCAAGCCGCTAAGAAATGGGCCGACGTTGAGTTAACGGGCGACCCTATTGTGCTGCCCAACGGCGCAGAGCTGATTTTTCTGTCTACCAACTCTAATACTGCGCAGAGCTACCACGGCCATTTGTATGTTGATGAATACTTTTGGATACAGCGCTTTCAGAATTTGCGCAAAGTGGCGTCGGGCATGGCTGCCCACAAAAAGTGGCGGCAAACCTATTTTTCTACCCCCAGCAGCGTTAACCACGAGGCCTACCCTTTCTGGACCGGTTCCTTATTCAATCGCGGCCGGAAAAAAGACGACCAGATCCAGCTTGATGTAAGCCATAAAAAGCTGGCAGCAGGTCGCATGTGCGAAGACGGCCAATGGCGGCAAATAGTGACTTTGTTAGACGCAGAGGCCAAGGGCTGCGACCTATTCGACATTGAGCAATTAAAACTCGAGTACAGCCCGGAAGAAATGGCAAACCTGTTTATGTGCGAGTTTGTCGACGATACCTTTTCGGTTTTCAGTTTTGCAGAGCTCACCGCCTGCATGGTAGACAGCTGGGTGGTGTGGGACGACTACAAACCATTAGCCCCCCGCCCACTGGGCAGCCGCGAAGTTTGGATCGGCTACGACCCGTCGCGCACTAGCGATAATGCCAGCTGCGTGGTGGTGGCGCCGTCGCCGGTACCGGGCGGCAAACATCGCATTCTTGAAAAGCTCAATTGGGTAGGCATGGACTTTGTAGACCAGGCGGCCCGCATGAAAACCCTCACCGAGATTTACAACGTGACCCACATAGGCATCGATAAAACGTCGATAGGCTCGGGCGTTTACGACATGGTAAAGCGGTTTTTCCCGCGCGCCGTGGGCTACGACTATAACCCCTCGATCAAATCCCAAATGGTACTCAAGGCAAAAGACATTATCAGCCACGGCCGCCTCGAATTTGATAACGGTTGGACCGACATGGTGCACGCCATGCTGATGATCAAACGCGCCATGACCGCCGGCGGCGGCCAAATGACCTACCAAGCCGGACGCACCAACGACGGCGGCCATGCAGATTTGGCATGGGCGCTAATGCACGCACTCGACAACGCCCCGCTGCACGACAGCATGGCCAATACAGGAATATTGGAGATTTTCTAATGACCACAAAAACCAAAAAAGCCGTAAAAACAGAGGCATTTACCTTTGGTGAGCCTGAGCCGGTCATGGCCGCGCGCGACATTATGGGTTATGCCGAATCGTGGTTTAGTGGTAAATGGTATGAGCCGCCTATTTCATTGCCCGGGCTAGCCAAAACCTATGGCGCAAGCCCTTACCATTCCAGCCCTATTCAGGTGAAAAAGAATATCCTGGTAAAAACTTTTAAACCCCACCCGCTGCTTAGCCGCCAGAATTTTGCAGGATTTGTGCTCGATGATCTTATTTTTGGTAATGCCTATTTAGAGCGGGTAGACAATCGACTGGGCAAACCCATGGAGCTAAAGCACAGCTTGGCCAAATACACCCGCCGCGCCAAAGAAGACAAATACTGGTTTGCCCACAGCTACGCCAACCCACATGAGTTTAAAGCAGACTCGGTATTCCATCTTATACAGCCGGACATAAACCAAGAAATTTACGGCGTGCCCGAATACCTATCTAGCCTGCAGTCGGCATGGCTAAACGAAAGCGCCACCATATTTCGGCGCCGGTACTACGACAACGGCAGCCACGCTGGCTTTATCCTGTATATGAATGACGCTGGCCAAAGCAGTGAAGATATCGACGCGATCCGCAAGGCCATGAAAGAAAGCAAAGGCCCCGGCAACTTCAAAAACCTGTTTATGTATGCCCCCAACGGCAAAAAAGACGGCCTGCAAATCATCCCTATTAGCGAAGTCAGCGCCAAAGACGAATTTTTCAACATTAAAAACGTCACCCGCGACGACCTAATGGCAGGCCACCGCGTACCCGCGCAAATGATGGGCATCATACCCACCAACACCACCGGCCTAGGCGACCCAGAAAAAGCCGCCCGCGTCTTCGCCGCCAACGAAATTGAACCAATGCAAGAACGCTACCGCGCCCTAAACGACTGGATGGGCGAAGAAATCATCACCTTCAACAAATACGAAATCGAGGGACTGGGCACGATTTCTTAATCGTGCCTCCCCGTCTAGTTAATAGACGATAAGAACTGACCTTTAATCTGCACCAATCTCACATCCTTATCCGGCATCTTAGATGCCGATATTGTCCTTACCGCAGTCACCATCGCCACCCAACGGTGGCCACAATCCTCATTGCTGCACGTTAAAAACAGCTCAGAGCTGCACCGCGTCACAAGATCGCTGTAGTAATGAATCGAAGGGTACAAACAATGCGGACAAACTGGCGTGAAGCCAATGCATTTGAAGTTTGACGGCATACCGTCGGCGTGGTGTTGATGGCGCGGGGAATCGCAACCTACCTGTAGTTTCTTAGCCATACATGGCTCCTTTTGAACGGTTTAAACTCCGCTCACCCCCTCTCAATGGGGTGGGCGGAACCATGCAGGTTGAGAGACCGGCCAAAAGGACACCGGCGCACCCGAAGATGCCCCACATGGCCCGCCCATTACAGGACGTACCATATTCCGGACACAAAAAAACCGCGCTTGGCGGTGTGTCCGCCTTTTGATTCCGGGCTCTCAAACCCGCCGCCAGATTTTGCTGGCATGCGCCAAGTATTGATCAGGGTCGGCTTACTGTCAACTAGCGTGCCTATAATTTCGGTATTGCCACGCTATTCCTATGTGATTAGTATCATCGAAGGCAGCTTATTAACTCGAGTATAAAAGGGATTACTATGAAATGGATTTTTTTTAGGTGTAGCAATTGCGGTGAAGGATTTCAGAATAAAGAACACGGCCCCTGCCCTAAGTGCGGTGCAGAAAAGACCATAAAAACAACTAATATTTTTTGGGTTAGTCTATCTGTCTTTTCACTAATCATAATTGGCTTGATGTTAGGCGATGAAACACCAACCAATAATGATCTTCAAATGTTAAGCCTAGGCCAGTACGCGAGCATGTCCAACAAGACTAGATCCAAAGCTGTTGCCGCTTACCTAAAATATAATAATATCGATGAAAACCAGCTTTTGCCCTTTTCACTATGCATGAGCGACTTTGCAGGCACTAAAAATAGTGAGCTTAAATTAAATGATGCAATGGGCTGGTGCTCAGAACAATATAAGAACCTACCGGAAAAGTACTTAGACCATTATGACGAGCTCGCGGATATCGATCTGCGTATGGATTTAAAAGCTAAAGTTCAATGCGAGCAATTAATAAGGCGTGAGTTAGTAAGCCCAAGTAGCGCAGATTTTCCAATGTATGACTATAAACTGTATGGAATGAGCCGCGGGCGCTATCGCATTAAATCCTATGTCGAAGCTGATAACGCATACGGGACACAAATTCGTATGGATTGGACGTGTGATATTCAGTATGTAGGCAATAATAAAACCGAGGACTATTACTTGCCAAGTGGATGGAAGGTTAACTCTCTAGGATTTTTATAAGATTTCATGGCGCCTCACGGCGCCATAATTAACGGCTACTGGTCGTCAAGGCTTTCATTATTAACTACACGCAAGCGGCGCTCGTTTTGGAAGTCGATAAGATCAGGGTTAGTAGTACAGAACACCCAACACCGCACGGTGCCACCGGTAATGCGTGAATTAACAGCCTTAGTCTCAACAAAGCGACGATCTACGCTGGTTTTTAGTGCACCCTTGATACTCTCGGGCACATCTAAGCCATACTGAGCAGCAATATCAATAAAATGGTTAAGGTTTAGCGCAATAAAAGCATCGTCTTTACTGTGGTTTAAAATGTTCTTGCCGTTGTCATCTAGGCAAACCATGTCATAAATACGCCAGAACTGCTCTACCTTGGGATTCTCTGCTAAAGCTTCTTCTTTAGCGCCCATCATCTCCAACACATCAATACCAGACACCTCAGCCACCATCCGGTTAGACATAGCAACCGCACGATGCTTAGGCACACCAGAACGCTCAAGATACGTCAGCCCAGCTGAAAACTGCCGAGTTAGCGCAGGCATATCAAACGGGAAATCCATGTTGTACTTCTTATCCGTGCGGAAGTAGCCATCGCGGCGAAGGCTAGGAAGCACCTCTTCAAACACCCACCGCTGGAACTTTTTAGCCGAAGGTAACTTGCTGCCAAAGATCAACGCGTAAACATCGGGTTCGTAGACGCAGTCAGTAGACCTCATCTGTCCCCGTTCATTCTGAACTCGGTGTTTTACCGAGTTCAGACATTTTGACGACACAGCATCGTGCGGCCTCTCATACCCCAATAAAGTAGCAACATCACCAGCAACGAACATTGGCTGTCCGCTCTCATCTTTTAACGTGCGAACTTCACTGCCCTGAAAATAAAAAGGAATAATCTGGTTCATTATTAAAGCCCCGTAATTAGTGGTTCTTAGCCAGATTTCCACAACATATAGGGTGTGTCAAATTAATAAAATCACATCACCAACGCCATATTGACGAATAAAGCGGCATGATTCGACCAGGCGCCCAGCCAGCCACCACGGGTGCAGGCTCAACCGCTGGCGCGCGCAATTCGCCCCCCGCCGCGCCTGCGCGCTTTATGACATGGTTTTTTTGCGTATGCACAAACGAGCTAAGCCCAATGCCGCCACGGCTTGCGATATAAACGGTAAACCATTGATTTATTGCGGTTTTACGCGGCTTTGCAATGAAATAGCAGGGTTTGAACGGTTGCCCTACTGTCTGAGGTATAGGGGGGGTGTCGGAAAATAGTAATTAGTGTAATCGATACCGGAAATACTATGTAAGCTGTTGTTTTAAAAGGGTTTAAAGATTACAAAATAGTGTAATTTTTTGTAATCGTATTTGTAATTATTTTCTAAGCTGTTGATTTATATACCATTTATAATATCGTTAAATTACAAAATATAGTGTAATCGAATTACTCTTTAGTTACTCAATAATTACACTTTGCAAAAGCTCCAAACCCTTACAGTTCGGGGCTTTCAGAGTTTTTTTTTAAAAAATTACACTAATTACTATTTTCCGAACCCCCCACCTATTCTGGCAAAAAGGCCCTAAATAGGCGATTTTACCCTCTCACCCGAATGTAATGCTAATATCGTGGGACTAACTTGGGACTGAATAACAGTCCCAAATCGACACACTAAAAATATAAGCTATTGATTTATAAAGGCATCTATCACAGGTAGCAGGGTTCGAATCCCTCCCTCACCGCCATTATAAAAAAAGCCGGCCTCTGTGCCGGCTTTTTTTATTTCTATTGAATAAGACCTACGTAAGCAAGTAAAACAAATTTTCTCCCTTTGAGCAGCACAACTTCAGGCGGCTCTAGGCTTAGTGCAATACCGATATATGCGACAATCAATAATAATAGACCGCTCGTCAGCACAGCGAAATTCAGAAATGAAATCATTAATAACACCGCAAATAAGTCGTTTTACCTGGATGCGAATCATCACGGTCATTGCGACACTAAGCGCTTTACAAGTCGTCCATACCTTTTGGGACCTCGCCTGGGATCGAGTATCTATAGCCGACGGTGACTATTGGCGACTTATCACCGGCCATCTCGTTCACAATAATAGCAATCATTTGCTGCTGAATAGCGTGGGCATAACCATTGCCTTACTCTTGATCAGGGATACATTTGGAGTACGATCTTTTTGTACGCTCAATTTCTTGGTCGCGCTATTAACCGGCATATTCCTCTATGTTTTTGAACCGCAGCTATATTATTACGTTGGATTTTCAGCAGTACTTCATGGCCTAGTTGCGAGTTATGGCATAAACAAAGTCCCAAGCACGCCTTGGTTTGGTGGTGCAATTTTATGTTTGCTTGCATTGAAACTCGTACTCGAGGGGCAACCACAGTTTACCGCGAATTTAATTGGCATTCGCGTGGCCACTGAAGCGCATTTTTGGGGATTGATCAGCGGCCTGATAGCCGGAGTGGTTTTCATCTGCGGCGCGCATTGGCAAAAAAAGCGTTTGCCAAGTCACCTCGAATCAGCCGGTTAAACAAGGCTCAATATAGCTGCGAAGGCGAGATCGTATTTGTCGCATAAATTCCCGCGTCGCCCCGTAGCTGCGACCAAGCTGCTCCGACACTGCACGCAAGTCCAGACCATCTTCAAGCACCCAAGATAGCGCTTGGGCACCTTCGGTGTAATCCCTGGAGAATGCCGACATCTGCCCCTCAACACAGGCTTTTAAACGCGCTTCGTCATAGCTTTCTGACTCAACCAGCCAATTGTCGTCATACACTTGGTCGCTCATTTTTACCGCTTGGCGGTAGCGATCTGCCAGCTTTGAACGCACTACAGACCATATCCAGCCTCGCCCCTGCCCACTTGCTGTAAAGCCATCGCAGCGGGCAATAAACGCAAGAAAGATATCGTGTAATAAGTCCTCCGACTCATTTTCAGGTACACCACGAAGCTGCAAGAAAGACATTATTTTTCCGGAAAACACAGTGTAAAGTTGAGTCACTGCGCGCTTTCGGCGCTCGCCACCGGCTTGCAGGTGAAGAATGAGCGCATCAACCTCGGTATTATTCATCCCGATCACCAATCACGGCCACATCAATTTCAATTTCTTTTTCTATCGGCCAACTCACATCGAGAGCCGAGTGTGGCAGGGCTTTACGCCAGCGCTGTTGTTCCTCCTCATTCTTTAACAACAATACCCAAGATTCACTTTTCGAATCCTGCGCAAAATCGACACCCTCTTCCGCGAGCTTACGCAGCGTCAGCCACTGCATCTCTGTAAGTACGAGCCTGCGATACTCAGTGCCAGACGATTGACTTGGAGTCGTATTTTGGCGCGCAGCTTTTGCGGAAGCGTCTTGTTGCGCAATATCACTATCCTGCATCGCGCGCGCAGCAAGTAATGAGTGATGTCGTTCAGCTTTGGCCAACGCATTAGCCGAGCGCGCGTCATCTTTTTGACCGGAATCTGCGAGATGCTGCCCTCCCGCCTCGGCGTGAACGCTAGGCGGCAGTTCATCGGCTTCACGACTTGACGCTGCTTTTTCAGGCGCCGCAGCCAGCGCCTCATAGCGAGCCATCTCCGTATCCTTGGCGATGTTAGGCGCTTCGCGCATGCTGTGCTGATCTAAAACCGCCCTATCAAATATTGACAAGTCTAAAGCCAGCACCACGCCGACAAGCAGTGCTGCCGCAGTGCCATAACGATATAACCGCCGACTACTGATTGCGAGTGGCCGATAAAGCCCCTCTTGCTCAATACGGTTATGCAAGCGCTGTAAGGCAAGCTGGTCGATTTCGGCCGCAGGCGCCGATGCCCGCAATCCGCCCTTTATTGCCTTCATAACCGCTTTTTCGCAATCAGACTCACACTGTTCTGGCTGGCGAAGTCGCGCAACCCAGTTGTCGATATCGTTCTCTGTCACTCTTGCGCAATCCTAGGGGTAGTAAGTATTTTCAATAAGCTAATGAATTCGCTGCGCTTGTCATCCGGCAACAAGGGTAAAACCGTTGTAGCACGGCGCAACGCTCCATGAATTGTAGCCGACCCTGAATACTCTGACTGCGACATTACCAGACTAAATTCGGCTACCGCCGCCGCCCAGCGAAGATCCGGGGTCGCGCTTTCAATAAGCTTGGCGCGTGTTGTCATCGCATGAGCAAATTCCAACCCATTGTCGCCGCTAGGACGCTTGTACCGTATTTTCACAAAACCAAGCTCCATGGCATGAGTCCCGGCTTTACGAACAGTTTGGTAACGGCGCTCAATATCGGGCGCCGCGGCGCTGCCTGTTGGAATAATCTCGTATAGCGCGACAACAGAGTGGCCAGCGCCAACCTCCCCCGAGTCCTTTTTGTCATCCCGAAAATCCTCTGCGTTCATCACCCGCGACTCATACCCCAGCAGTCGGTACTGAGCTACGGCCGCTGGATTAAACTCCACCTGAATCTTGACGTCCTTCGCCGCTACATGCAGCGTGCGCGTTAGCTCGGCACCGAACAATCGCTGCGCCTCTGCATCGGAATCAAGGTAATGCGCAACACCATTACCCGCCTCAGCCAGAACCTGCATTTTAGCGTCTTGGTAGTTACCGCTACCCATTCCAATCACCGAAAGAAACACGCCACTTGCACGCTGCTTTTCAATCATCGTCCTCAGCTCGCCATCGCTGCTGGCACCAACATTAAAGTCGCCATCGGTAGCCAGTATCACTAGATTCGTCGCTTTCTCGTCATATTGTCTACGCGCCACATCGTAAGCTAAGGCGAGTCCAGCCCCACCAGCCGTTGATCCACCGGCACTCAGGTTTGCCAAGGCCTGTTGAATGCGACCACGTTCAGTGACCGGTGTGGGCGGCAATACCACGCCAGCGCTACCGGCGTAAGTCACTATCGCTACCTGATCATGTACTTGAAGATTCGACAACAGTGTTTGAAAGCTACGTATTAGCAATGGCAATTTATTTGCGCTGTTCATTGAGCCAGAGGTATCCAACAAAAAAGTGATGCGGGCGCCCCGCTCGCTCGCATCCGCGGTGTCGACTGCTTTCACACCTATCATGGCAAGGCGGTGTTCCGGATTCCACGGTGCCACAGCGTAGTCTGATATTACCGCCAGGGGGTGATCGTCCGTTGGCGACGGGAAGCTATAATCGAAATAGTTCACCAACTCTTCCAGCCGAACACTCGCCGGAACGGGGATTTTCCCCTGATTAATTTGGCGCCGCACATTGGAGTAGCTCGCTGAATCAACTTCCAGCCCGAAGGTAGATAGCGGCGACAATGCGACCGACATAAAGCGATTTTCAGTTTTGGCAGCGTAGCCTTCGCGATCCAATGGCGGAGGATTTGCTTCCTTACCTATATTGCCGTAGAAATTGGTATCGCGTTTAGCACTTAATGAAAGCTCCCTCACCCCATGCATCGGCATTGAAACCATCTGAGCCTCCGCGAGTTTATCGTGTAAGGCCTTTTCCAGTTTAGCGTTCATGGGAGCTTGACTAATATGGTGAGCAGCAACATCACTTTCGTCATGTCGCGTGTCGGTTACCGCGTTAATTAAATGGTGCTCTACTGGGACGGGGCGTTCGGCAATAGCGGGATCTTTCGATCCCA
>TARA_R110001599_G_scaffold353813_1_pt1 | contig 92771 bp, 89 predicted proteins | sample TARA_R110001599 | Tara Oceans TARA_R110001599 (sample SAMEA4398360) | marine metagenome | biome: Polar Biome; feature: [MES] marine water layer (ENVO:01000295) within the mesopelagic zone...; material: water (ENVO:00002006), including particulate matter (ENVO:01000060) such... | reverse complement strand
AGCGAAGCGTTTCAAACCTCCACCTCTGGTGGAGGTCACTGACTTTCACCCATGAAAGAGGTCGCCGGTGGCGGCCTTTTTCTGTTTGGGGACAAAGATTGATCCATATCGCAACCAATTTCCCTGCCGTGCGTTGTATCGGTCAGCAAAGTGTCAATCGGCCCGACCCCGGGTTGGAGAACCACTGTTGGCCCGGCGGGCGGAAAAGGATGGATGGCATTGTCTCTCAAACCGGGTTCCCCCGAAATCGACGGAACGCAGAATCCGCAAACAGCGCAGGGCACCTATCCGTCGTCAGTGGCCGTGTCCCTTAACATCATCGCCGTTATCGCGGTGTGTGTGGCACTTTATCTCGGTCAGAGTTTCTTTCTTCCCATTGCATTGTCCGTCATCACGGCCTTGACGCTGGGCCCAGTGGTGTCCGCCGCCCGGCGCTTGTTTCATATACCAAGCCCTGTTTCAGCGGCATTGCTGCTCATTATTTGTGGGGCAGGCATCACCATTGGCGCGATGACACTGGCCACGCCGCTGAAGGAGTTTCTGTCGGATGCGCCGCAAATCGGCGCGCAGCTGAAGGAGAAGCTCAAATCCATCCGAAGCCCGGTTGATTCAATCAACTCAATGGGCGAGGAAGTGGAAAAAATCACCAGTTCCGGCGGCGATGGAAAAACCAATGAAGTGGTTGTCAAAGGCCCCGGACTGATCGCGCGTGCCGCTGACGATATTATGGCGATTACTGCAATGACGCTTCTGATCCTGGTCCTGAGCTTTTTCCTTCTTGTGTCCCGCGACATGTTTTTCAAAAAGGCCATCCGCATATTTCCAAAACTGAGCGACAAGAAAAAAATTCTCGCCCTGATTATGGATGTCGAGCATGACGTGTCGCGCTATCTGCTGACTGTGGCGGTGATAAACGCCTGTATGGGCATGGCCGTGGGCGTTCTGTTCTACCTGCTGGATGTACCAACCCCGCACCTTTGGGCTGTCCTCGCCGCCCTGCTCAATTTCCTTCCCTATATCGGTGCACTGATCGGTGTGCTCCTGGCCTTTGGCGTCTCCATCATTTCATTTGATACGCTCGCCATCGCCATGGTGCCATCGGCCGTCTACCTGGTTTTGACCATTGTCGAGGGACAGTTTCTGACCCCCATGATTCTGGGTCGCAGGTTTTCACTCAATACGGTTGCCATCCTGGTCTCCATTGCCTTCTGGGGTTTCATGTGGGGACCGGTGGGTGTGCTGATTGCCGTGCCGCTTCTGATTATTTTCAAGGTGCTGTGCGAGCGCGTTGGCGGCCTGTCCCATATCGGTGAATTCCTGTCCGGTGAGAATATCCCTGTGGATCCCGAACCGCAGACCTCAACCGCTTCGCCCGATGAGAAACCCGCCGGTCTGTAACCCAGCCCGTGCGCAGATGCGTGGCAATCCATGAATGCTGGCAACCTGCCAGATTATGCAGAATGCGTGGAACTTTTGCGCCGTTCGTTGGTTCTACTACACAGAGAAAAGATTTTTTAACAACCGCAGATGGAGTTGAAGATGCGAAAGCCGCAGCGAAATGAGACCATTGGCGAAGGTGCCACGATTGCAAGACCCTCTGATGGCTCCAATGAACAGACCATGAAAAATGCCGTTGATGCCAAAGTGACGAAGGCGGGTGAAATGGCTTCTGATGTCAGGGCCTCCCTGTCTGATGCTGCATCCGACCTGGGATCGTCCGTCGCCAAACATGCGGAAAAGGCGAGTGAAGATGTCTTGAACAGGGCTATGGACGGCGCAAGGGCCACCGCAGAGCAGGGCAAGAACCGGACACAGGAAATGGTCTATTCGATCAGCCGTGCTCTGGAGGCAGGCAGCAAAAGCCTTGAAGAAGACGGCATGTCCGGTACCGCCGGTTACGTGCGCGCTGCAGGCAAGGGTTTGGAAAATGCTGCCAGTGAGGTTGACGGACTTGATCCGGACAATCTGACCCACCGACTTGAAACATTTGTGCGTGAACGCCCCGTCGTCACGGTCGGCATTCTCGCCTTTGCGGGCTTTGCGCTGGCCAGCACCCTGAAGTCCGCGCGCAGGCATCCTGTCAGAGACAGTTGAGACCGGCGCCTGAGAGAAATGGAAGGAACACCAAGATGAATAGTACCACGACCATGAAGGATACCATCAGGGAGCTGATCGCAGATCTAACGCTCCTGCTGCGGCAGGAAATATCGCTTGCGCGTGCAGAAGCGGGTGAAAAAATCGATCAGATACAAAACGGTTTCATCGCTCTGGTGGCCGGACTGCTGATTGCATTTTGTGCCCTGCTTGTGCTCGTCCAGGCGCTCGTCGTCGCCCTGGCCAATATCATGCCGGCTTCCGTCGCGTCTCTGGCGGTCGGAATCGTGCTCGCTGTCATTTCCTATATTTCAGTCACCAGCGGCAGCAGGCAGCTCAAGCCGGAAAATCTGGCACCTAAAAGAACAATGAAATCCGTGCGCGAGAGCGCTGAAAGAATGAAGGAGGCAAGCTGATCATGACCTATAAGACCGAACAGATAGAAGATGCCATCGAGAATACCCGCTCACGCATTGATTCACGACTGGACCAGATGGGGGATACATTTTCCCCCGCCGGTTTCCTGAGCAATCTGCTGGGAGAAGATGGCCAGCCTGCGTCGAATATCGGCGCGTCCCTTGTCAACAAGGCGCGTGAGAACCCATTTTCCGCGCTTCTGGTTGGGGCAGGTCTTGCCGGCTTTTTCATGGCCGGACGTGCGCGCAGCAACGGGCAGCAGGATGTGCATCCGCAAAGGCCTCTGGGCGAAACCCATGCTGATCCCATTGTTTCCGGCGATCCGGCTGAACGTGTCGGGCAGCGTGTGCATGATTTGAAAAACCAGGCCGAAGGTATTCGTGACGGTGTTGCTGACAGCGTCGAGGATCTCAATAGAGCCGCCAAAGACGGGATGGATTTGGCCCGCAGTGCTGTGCGCAGCAGCTTTGACGATGTGAGTGACAAGGTAACCGACATGGCTGGAAAAACCGCCGATGCCGTCAACCAAACATCCTCACAGGCAAAGGAACGGGGCCGGGACTATGCAGACAGATTGCATTCCAAGGCCAATGCCGCCGGTCACGCCGTCAGAAAACAGGCTGACCGTTCGCGCGATGGTGTGGAAACCGCGGCCAATTGGGTCAAGGACAATCCCATCCCCGCTGGCCTGATGGCTCTGGCAGCAGGCGCCGCGGCCGCCTCCATTCTTGCGGCAAAGCGGCCTGTGACTGGTCACGCCAAGAACACGCAGTCTGGTGCCCATTCATCTGGCGAAGACACGGCGAATGAACAGTCGAACGCGTCGGCCACACATAGGCAAGCCGAACCGGAGCCCAAGGTTGGTGATCGGGTGGTCGACCTGCAGGCGGAGGCGGAGGTCTCCGGCGCTGCTAACGGGGCGAAAAGAGATCTCAAAGCGGCAGCTGAAAAATTTCCGGGCGCTGCGAAGGTCTTGAATGATCCGGCAAAGGCGAACGGAAAGAAATCTGCCCCGGCAAAGCCACGGTCTGCGAAAAAGATTTCGACCCTGCCCAAAGGGGTGTCATCCAAGCCAGTCGGGGCCGACTAGGTGCCAGACCTTGAGCAAAGTGACCTGACAGGCGCCCGGTTAACCGGGCGCTATGCAACGGCTCCGGGCCAGATTCCATGGCCCGGCCGTAAAGCGGTGCTTAAGCGCGTCTACGTTGCTGTCGTCGATGCGGAACTGTCGCTTCGTTGCGCGGGAGTCGCGTTTTTCAGTTTCATGTCACTGTTTCCCGTCATGGCCAGCATCGTCCTGCTCTACGGACTGGTGACGAGCCGCGATTCGCTGAAGGCCCAGCTCGCCACCATTCAACCATTTGTCCCCGCATCCGTCTTTGAAATGCTGCAGGATCGGCTGATTGCTCTGCTGCAACAGCCTGAATCGACTCTGGGCGTAGGTCTTGTCGTTTCCCTGGTCTTTGCCCTTTGGAGCGGTTCGCGCGGCATCAATGCGCTTCTGGTGGCCATGAATCGCGCCTATCGTGAAAAGGACGAGCGTGGTCTGATTGCCAATGCATTGCTGTCACTTGGCCTGACCCTCGGCGGAATGGTTTTCATCACCGTTGCCCTTTTTGCCATTGCCGCAATACCGGTGATTGTCGGCGGCCTGCCGCTCCCGCGATTTCTTGAATCCCTTTCCATATGGCTCCGATGGCCGGTCCTTGCCTTGATGGTCTGGTTGGCCATTTCGGTGCTGTTCCGCATTGCGCCCAATCGCAGCGCGGCCAAGTGGACATGGATCACGCCCGGCGCGTTGCTTGCGACCCTATTGTGGATCGGCCTTTCGGTGCTGTTCTCGCTCTATGTCGAGAATTTCGGCAATTACAATGCAATGTTTGGATCACTCTCCGTGGCTGTCGTGACACTGCTGTGGATCTACTATTCAACGCTGATCATCGTGCTTGGCGCCATTTTGAATTCCGAACTGGAATATCAGACAAAAATTGACACGACCACCGGCGTGTCCGCTCCCATGGGGCAGCGCGGCGCTTTTGTTGCAGACCATATTGCGGAACAAAATGGCTGACCATGCGTTTCACTCCCATAGCACAACGAGAGGTAAGTCTATCATGTACAATATCTTTTACATCATCGGCGTTGTTGTCGTCGTTCTGGCTATTCTGTCCTTTGTCGGACTGGCCTGAGCACTGACCTGAGCCTTCGCTGCCATCATGACCGACAGCATCTCATGAGCCTCTTTGCCCTACTTTAAAGGCAAAGAACATTGGCTTTGAGTGCCTGTTGGTTTGTCAAAAGTGGCTGGCAAAAGATTACAATGGAGAATGTTATGGATAGCAGTAACGTCGAAACGCAAATTCAGGACATATTGACGAACAAGAAGAATTCGGTGTCGGAGCAGCGCAAGCAGCTCGAAAAAATGCGTCAGGAAGTGCGCGCCGAAATCCGCGCTGCAAGCGAAAGCGCCATGGTCGACGACCAGGATCTCGGAGAGGAACTCAGAAAAATCGACCTGGCCATCGACAGTATCGATCCCGACGCCGAGGACGACAGAAATGACGGTCCGGCCACTTTGTAATTGACCGGCTGAAGGTCTCGCCTCGATTGGCAGGAACCCTCACCTCTGAGGGGCCTGAGCGATATGATCGCTTCAGGTCTCTTGCCTGCAGTCCACGATCGCCTTGACCAGGGCATTCTTGTCATAGGGTTTTTGAACGATAGGCGCATTGTTGAATTTGGCAGCCAGCGCCTGCAATTCTCCGTAGCCGGATGCAAACGCAAATGGCACGCCCTTTTGCATGAGCAGGTGCGCGACGGGCTCGCTTGTTTCCGCCCCCAGATTGACATCAAGCAGCGCGAAATCGAAGTCATTTTTTTCAACGAGTTCCATGGCTGCCGTAACGGTGCTGGCGATCTGCACCTGTTTTGCCCCCAATTGATCCAGATGAATTTCGGCGTCCAGCGCAATGATGATATTGTCTTCCAAGACCAGAACTGAATTGGGCGGTGTGAATACCTCTGCTGCTGCCTCTTGTATGACAGCCTCGGATAAGGCGCTTTCCAGATGGGTCTCAACACTATCGGCGGGCAGGACGAAGACAGCGTTGACGCCTTCCTGGTCAAAATTCAATGTTGCCTGACCATGCAATTCATAGGGAATGGACCGCTCTATGATCGTCAGGCCAAAACCCCGTCGCGTCGGTTCCACGACTTGCGGGCCATCGCTCTCGCGCCAGGAAATCCTGAGTTCATCGCCGGTCTCCTGAGACAGTTTGATGAAAACCCTCCCGCGCCGATCAGACAAGGCTCCGTATTTCGCCGAATTCGTCATCAGCTCATGGACAACCAAAGAGAGCGTTGAGAATGCCTTTGGCACCAGCAAGGCATCAGAACCGGTCAGTTCCACCCGCATCGCGTCTGCTGCAAGATAGGCTGACGCCTCTGTCTTGATCAGCTGATGGGCTGATGCAGCGGCCCCGTTTTTCTTCATGATCTGATCGTGGGCGCGTGCCAATGCATGAACCCGGCCACCGATGATTTCAGTAAAGCCTGAAACGCTGCTGGCCTCGTCACTGCTCTGGCTGATCAGACCCTTGACCAGATTGAGTATATTGCGCACCCGATGGTTCAATTCGGAGATCAGCAGTTCCTGATGTTCCTGAAGCCGATGGCGCTCCGGATCATTGGCAAAGGCCAGTTTCAATGCCACTTCCATCAAGGTGACACGCAGTGCCTCGGCAATATTCATTTCCCGGGTGGTCCAGGATGAACAGTGCCCGCTTACCTGTTGCTTGTATTCTTCGAAACTCTTGCGCGGTGTCAGACGTGTAGCGTTGGGGGCGCTCTCAGCCGGCTTGTCAGGATTGCCTGCCCATCGAAGCGATTTTGCCACCTCGCTGCGAAACAGGACAATATAGTCGCGCGAGGATTGCCTGAACGGGATTGCAAGCAATCCGGCTGCTTTCGCGGCATAGGGTTTTGCCGGCGGAAACATGTCTGACAGACATTCCGTCTGGAAAACGCCGCTGGTGGTGTTCTTGTCGATGAAGGGCAGCAGTTCGAGGAATTCATCCTGTGAGGGCGCTGTGCCCTGCCTGCTGAAAATGCCTTTGGTCCAACTGATGGCGCCATCGAAGGGTATGGCGGATTCAATCGAGGATATGATCGACCCAACGTTGTTTTCAACGGGTGCCGTCTCGGTTATTTTTGCCATGATCTGGTCGTGAAGGATGCGGGAACGAATTGCATCTTCGCGTGCAATGGACGCTTCCTTCTGTTCCAGCAAAAAACCGAACAATTGAGCGAACAGCTCCGCCGCGATGCGCATCGAAAAGGAAACTGAAAGGGAAGTTCGATTGTGACAGGCAATCAATCCCCACAGCTTTCCCTTTCTCAGAATCGAGATCGACATGGATGCATGCACACCCATATTGCGCAGATATTCCAGATGGATGGGCGAAACGGCTCTGGTGGTGCTCATGCTGAGGTCCAGAGGCTCTCCATCAACCGCAAGGACCGGTTCGATCGCGATGCCTTCATCATGGGCGTCGCCAATCAGGCGCAAAAGATTTCGTGTGTACAAAGCCCGTGCCTGTTTGGGAATGTCGGAAGCGGGATAATGCAAGCCCAGATAGGGTTCCATATCCCGCTGCACCGCTTCTGCGATGACGTCGCCGGACCCATCCTGACCGAAACGGTAGACCATGACGCGGTCAAACCCCGTCAAGATCTTGATCTGGCGCGCCGCCATTTGACACAATTGAACGACATCCACCGCCTGACGCAGCCGTTCGATCATATGGCGTATATCGGAGATATAATCCCTTTGCGCCTGCGCATTGTGCTGTTCGAATTCGAGAACAATCGAGCGGCCTGACACGTGCAATGCGATATCGAATGGGGTGCCGCCATCTGTCAGTGTGACAGCAATCATCCGTTCAACTGCATCATTGCTGGCGAGCATCTGCAATCTTGAGCGCATGTCATGGATGGCTTCAGGGCTGATGAAATCCAGCAGGGATTTCCCGACGAGCCTATCGCAGTCTATTGCCAGCATCCGTGCAGCATTTTTTGACGCATGGTTGACCATCAGGTCCGGCGTTACAGACAGCAAAGCGCCAAAACTCTGGATCCGGCCGGGAATATGAATGGGCTCGAGGTCGCAGGTCGTCAGGTCCAAATCGGTTTCCTGTTGCTCAACATGTTTGTTGTTCAATGTGTGAAACCTCCCGAAGCGCACGGTCAAAACAATATTCAAAAAGGCCGAATGTGGCGTTGGCGCTGCGAACCAGATGGGTAAGATCGCAAGCAGACGGTCTTTCGATCTCCATTCTGTCACGCACAATCGGCCAAAAAAGCGCCATGTCCTGTGATGTCAGATAGGCACCTGCGTCCAGTATGTCCCTGTCGCTCGATCTGGCCCAACGCGAACGCAGGACGCGCTGTCCAAAATGGGCGCCGGCAATTACATAACTCACCCCAAGCGGGGCCGTCTCATCGCCCATGCTGAAGGGAATTTTCAGGTCGCTTTTAACTCCGAGTGCCAACAGGTCTCCCGCCAGCAATGGTGAGACGCGGGGTGGTCTTTCTTCAAGCGGCAGAACATCGGAAAAATATTTTTCCAGACTCTGATGGGCCAGGTAGTGGCTCTGCAGGAACAACAGGTAGTCACGCCGTGTGGACAGCATGAGTCCGCCGAACAACTGGTCGACTCTGCCATGGGCTGATCGCGTATTTTCTCGAAGATGTTTGTGCAGATTCATAAAAGCCAGGTGGGTTTGTCAGGCAGAAAAGGTCTAAAAGTCAAATCTGACCTATACGTGACGCAAGGTCAATGCGATCAGAGACAGTGTATGGGGTCGCCCTGTTATGGAGGGAGTTCATATTTGTGATCGGAAACAAGTCAATAGCCATATCCCATTTGTGTTGATAGTTTGCTTTCAAAACGAAGCGAGGTGCCGGTGCGGTTTCAATTCTTGATAGGTGTTTTTCTCGTGCTGGTGACAATGGGGTTGCTGCCTTCCACAAGTCAGACTGCTGCGCAGACGACCACCACAATGCCGGAGATCGCAGCCGGAGCCAATGCCATTGACGATTGGGAAATCGAGACGCGCATCAGGGAGATATTCCACGAACTGGATGGCCTGGAGAATGTCAGGGTACTGGTTCGTGCAGGCGTGGTTTCGCTGCGCGGCAATGTGAGGGAGACACCGCTGGCCGACAGGGCGGAAATGCTGGCCTCGCGGGTTGATGGCGTTGTGGCGGTCACCAATCAGATCGAGGAGGAAACATCCGTTACAGAACGGCTTGTGCCGGTTTATGAGCGACTGGAAACACGCCTTTTGCAGGCCTTGAACTATTTTCCATTGTTTATTGTGGCGATGTGTTTCTGGGCGCTGGTCAGCGGTGCAGGTCTGTTCCTTGCTGCACGCAGCTGGCCCTGGAACCGGATTGCACCCAATGCCTTTATCGCCAATCTCATTCGGCAGATCGTACGCATCCTGTTTATTGTCATCGGTGCGGTTCTGGCGCTTGATATTCTGGGTGCAACAGCTTTGCTGTCCACCTTGCTGGGAGCAGCCGGGATTATCGGTCTGGCAGTCGGTTTCGCGGTGCGCGACACCGTTGAAAATTATATTGCCAGTATTTTGCTCAGCATCCGGCAGCCGTTCCGGCCGAAAGATTTTGTTGCCATCGAAGGGTTTGAGGGTTTTGTTATCGCCCTGACGTCGCGCGCGACGATCCTGATGGAGGCCAATGGCAATCATATCCGCATTCCCAATTCCACCGTTTTCAAGGGAAATATCGTCAACTATTCAACCAATCCCGAAAGGCGCTTCCTGTTCAGTCTCGGTGTCGATTCAGACAGTGATCTGAGCAAAGCGCTGGACACGGGCCTGTCCACCATCGCAGCCCTTGAATTCGTGCTGGGTGATCCCCTGGCTGAAGCATGGATCGATGAGCTTGGAGATTCCAATGTCATCCTGACGTTCGCCGGATGGATCAACCAGCAGGAGACCAGCTTCCTGAAGGCGCGGTCCGAAGCCATGCGTCTGGTCAAGAGGGCACTGGAAGCCAATGGGTTCCTTTTGCCGGAGCCGACCTATCGCTTGCGTTTTGATGAGGGTGTGTTGAGCCTCAATGCAGGCGAGAGCGCAAAACCCATGCAGAAGTCGGCCAGAGAGGAACCGGCCGTCCGGGCTCAGGCCGAATCCGCACAGCCACAGAATACCGATGTTGATCCGGAACTGGAAAAGCGTGTCGACGAGGAACGTGATTCAAGCGCAGTCTCAGACTTGCTGAGTGAAGAGGCGCCCAATGAGTTCGGCGGCTCTTGACGGGCCTGATTACGGATCTTTGTTATCACGCCCTGCAGAACGATATTTTTCAGGCAGGCATTCCGTCACGCTGTTAATGTCGTCTGCAAGATGCCCGGCGCCCTCGAGTTCACGCACCAGCAATGTGGCGTGTTTTTCGATGATATCGTCCATGTCTGCGCCACCCACCGCCTGGAGACGGGCGAGGGCCCGCGCCAGTGATTGTGCCACCAGAAGATTATCCGCGGCAGCACGGCGCAGGGGATGGAACGCCTGGCCTACAAGACTTTTGACGGAGAGTTCTGGCATGATCAGCCGGGCCGTGTCTTCCTCATCCAGTATACAAAGCGGACGCAGGTTCTCGTCTGCGATCGTGGCAAAGGCGCTGGAGAGGCTGTCGATGGCAGCAACGGCCGTATAGGCATCATTGACCCCGGGTGACAGGGCTCTCAGAGCAATTTCCACCAGCAGATGAATTGAAAACTCGATGGGTCTGGTCTGTGAGCGCGCGGGGTCGATATCGATCAGGCTGCGGATTTCATCGGCGACCTCATCATCAACGGTGCCGGACATAACGACAAGAACTTCATCACCCAGGACAAATTGTCCAGGTGGTTTTTCAAGCCGCAATGTAAGGTCATGCTGGGCAGCAAGTGCGACGAGTGAGGCTTCGTTCACGGCTCCCACATAACCGGCCGTGCCGGCTTTCAGTTCATGCGGGCAGTCCGTATCCGGCAGGTCGCTGACCTCTTCCAGTTTTCTCAGATGTTCTGCGAGTGCCGTTCCCAATTGCTGCGTGATTTTGGCGATTTCGTCATCAATGGTCACACTTTGCGAGACGTGGCGAACGAAGAAAATCAGTTGGAAAACACACAGAACAGCCAGCAGGACAGCGCCTGCGATGGTGATTCTCGGCACAAATTCGGTCTGCACGAATATCAAGGTGACAAGAGCGTAGAGAAATGTCCCTCCGAATATGCCTGCAGTGACCTGGTTGATCGGATCAGAGCTGAAACGCTTGAGCAACCGAGGCCCGATATTGCCTGCTGCCAGCGTGAAAACCACAAGCACAAGGGAATAGGTCAGGCTGAGCGCAGTGATGGCCGCTGCCGCCACAACCGACAATATGCCGCGTGCGCTGTCCGCCTCGAACCTGAGAATGAAAGGCGTGTTGTCTGCAAAGGAAACGGACTGTTCCAGTGCCACGACAATCGGCGAAAGTGCAGCGATGCTCAAGGCAATCAAAGCAGGCAGCGTCAGCAGCATGACAAAGGGGTAGCGGAGCAAATTCAGCGGCATGGCAACTCCAAAGGACGATCCATAGAGGCAAGAACCGGCACGCTTGGAACCGGACCCGAAAAAACCGAAATGACCTGCCGGTCAGCCGGTGACACTGGCGTCCACAATGCTGCCGGGTACCAGCACTTGCAAGGCTTTCGGCAGCGACCGTATGACAACCTTGTTTTCCAACGCAATCAGTTCACCGTCGATCAAGGCAGATCTGGTGCGGTGGGGTCTCGCAAATTCCACAATGGTCTGCTGGCTGATTTGCTGGTGAAAGTCGGGATTGGATGCCCAGGTGCCGGCCATCAGGCTGGCTGCCAGTTTCATGTTGGCGGCGGCATTGAGCACCTTTGCTGTGTAGACGCCGAGCACGCCACCCTGCAGGTCGTCTGCATAGGGAAGGTGGCCTTCTCCATAGGGGTTGTTGGATACGGCAATAATGCTGACCCGTTCTTCCTGCAATTGATCATCGATGGTCCATTTGGCGTGAACCGAAGGTGGGCGTGAAAGCTGCGATGTCAGGGCCCGAAGGCTGGCAAAAATCTTGGCCAGCCGGGAATTGTATTCGTAGTTTTTTCGGTCTTCGGCGAGTTTTGGCTGCATGCCGACAGAATATTGATGCACGAAGGGTCGACCATTGGCTGTGGCAATGTCGCAGAAAGTGGTGCGCCCATCAGCCAGTGCCGTCACGGCTTCATGAAGGTCCAGTGGAATTCCCAGTGAGCGGGCAAACAGGTTCATCGTGCCCGCAGGCACCACAGCCAGACATTTTTTGCTCTTCCAGCAATGGGATGCGGCTGACGAGATCGAGCCGTCGCCACCAGCTGTCAGAATCACATCTGCATCGGACGCCGCGGCCTCGCTGAGCAAACGCGTAAAATCACCGGCACCGGCAATTTGGCAGGAAACCGCGTGGCCTTTTTGGGAGAACGAATTTTCGATGTGATCGCACAAGCCACCAATATCGGCGGTTTTCAGCGTACCGCTTTCAGCGTTCAAAAGGGCTGTAATGCGCATTGGGCATTCCTCAGTCAGCCTTCAGATGGAGCGCTGACTTTCCACGGCCCTTACAGGTCATTCAGCCATGGTTGCGGTCTCATCTGCGAAGGTTTGTCGTGTATAAAGAGTGATAAACGTAAAACCTGTGTCAATGGTTTTGGTTCCCCACATCCTGATGAAACCATGGGAGCACAAAACATTCAAAACGAGTGCCGCGCGTAGTTGTCTTAATGCATGAAGGCGCGCGAAGTGGTGGCGATGGAATTCTTGTCCGGGCCGAATTCACCTTCGCCTTCGATTTTCAGCGTCTCGTGCAGATTGTTGCGTGCACGACTGACACGACTCTTGATTGTGCCAATGGCACAGCTGCATATTTCAGCAGCTTCCTCATAGGAAAAACCTGATGCGCCGACCAGAATGATGGCTTCACGCTGATCCTCCGGCAATCCATCCAGAGCCTTGCGAAAATCCAGCAGATCCATGGCGCCGTATTGCTCAGGATGCACGGACAGGCTTGCCGTCATGGCGCCGTCCTTGTCTTCGACTTCGCGTCCATTCTTGCGCATCTTGCTATAGAAATCATTGCGAAGAATGGTGAAAAGCCAGGCTTTGATATTGGTGCCAACCTCAAAAGAATCCTGTTTTCCCCAAGCTTTGAGGATGGTGTCCTGAACGAGGTCGTCAGCGTTATGTGAGTTTCTCACCAGTGACATGGCGAAAGCACGCAGACTTGGGAGGGCCGCAAGCATCTCGCGCTTGAAACTGAATTCAGGTTCTGGAGTTGTGGTCACTTATCGGCCCCACGTTTCTGCGACGCTTCAGCCGCATCAAGTTTCTCGAGCAGGTCCAGGAAACGGTCTGGAATCGCTTCCGACTCGATTTCCTGATAAATAGCGCGCAGTTGCCGCGATATTGCGTTGTTGGGATCCATGTCGTCAGAATAAGGGATGTTCGACCCTCCTGCTGGCTTTTTACTGTTCATCGGAATACGTCTTTCCTGTAGTGTTCAATTCAGCAAACGCGGCAAAACGAAATAAGTTCCATTTTTTTCGGAACTTTTTTTTTCAACGCGCGTTGGAACCGTTAGTAGCACAAAAAATTTTGATTTTCAGGAGAGATCTCTATGTCATTGTCCACCAAGATCGCCCCGTATCTGCCGCTTTTGCGTCGGTACGCACGTGCCTTCACCGGCTCACAGACATCCGGCGATGCCTATGTGGCGGCAACATTGGAAGCTCTGATTGCAGATATTTCCATTTTTCCCGATGCGTCGAGCGATCGTGTCGCCCTCTACAAACTGTTTTGCACGGCATTTCGTTCCCTCGACATAAGAATTGAGCCGAGCCCGTCCGCATTTGTCTGGGAGCAGCGGGCCGCAGCCAATCTGGCGGCAATACCCGCATTGCCACGCCAGGCTTTTCTGCTTGTTGCAGTTGAAACTTTCTCAAAGGAAGAAACAGCCGAGATTCTCAGCGTCGAAGAAGGCCGTGTGGAAACGCTTCTGGATGAGGCATCCGAGGAGATCTCACGTCAGATCGCCACAGACATCATGATCATCGAGGATGAGCCCCTGATTGCCGTGGATATCGAACAGATTGTCATGGATCTCGGACACTCTGTCACCGGCATTGCACGCACCCATACGGAAGCTGTGGATCTTTTCAACAAGACCCGGCCGAAAATGATACTGGCTGATATTCAGTTGGCCGACGGCAGTTCAGGCATTGACGCCGTCAACGAGATTCTCGGCAATGAGACGATTCCCGTGATTTTCATCACGGCCTTCCCGGAGCGGCTGCTGACAGGTGATCGGCCGGAACCTGCCTTTGTCGTGACGAAACCATTCAGCCCATCCATGCTCAAAGCCCTGATCAGTCAGGCATTGTTCTTTGATGAAAAGGCAACAACGGCCGCCTGATGGGCAATGAAATGAATTTGGAACCATATGGCCTGGCATGCGTTGACAAACTGTTGACGCAACCTGGAGGCCTGTCATGATGTATTACGCTGCTGTGTTTTTCCTGATTGCGCTGGTCAGCGGTGTGGCTGGGTTCGCCGGGATAGCCGGCGCATCATCAGGCATTGCCCAAATTCTGTTTTTCATCTTCATCATGGCTCTGGGGATCTCGATTTTCATGGACATGGTGAGGCGTCCTCATACCTGATGAGTGTTGCCTGATGAGTGTTGAATGACTTACGGGCGTGAAACTGATCCTCTCGAAGCACGGTTTGCTTCGGTGCAATTTCGTAACAAGTGCGGGTAATCGTCGTGGAAAAATGGGTAACTTGGCAAAGAGCAGATCAGGACGACAAAGAGCGCCAGAGTTACCTTGTTGCAGCACTGGCCAGGTCAGGTCTGTGCATGACCGTTCAAAGCGCTGCGAAACGCTATTTGTTGATCACCAATCTTTTCGACCGCTGGTCGGTTGAACAGGAAGGCGATCCCGAGGATTTGACGATCTTTGGAGATGAAATCGCGCATCCTCTGGCGGCTTTGAAGGAGCGCGTCCTGTTGACCGGCAAAACAGAACGTCTTGAGTTGAAGCCGGATCAGGAAAGCGTATTCGAGTTTGATGTCCAGCTGATCTACGGAAGCAGTGGATCACCCTATCTGTTGACTGTCATCCGCGACCTGTCTGCCAAGAGGACGGCGGAGCGCATTACCCTGTCTTTGCTGCGAGAAGTCAGTCACAGGTCAAAAAATCTTCTTTCCATCATACAAAGCGTGGCCACTCAGACAGCCAGACACAGCGACACGCTGGATGCCTATGTAAAGCGATTTCGTGGCCGTCTGCATTCCCTCGCGCATGCGCAGGATCTGGTGACCGATTCGGACTGGAAAGGTGCGCATCTTCGCAGCCATGTCAGCCAACAGGCGGAAAAATATTTTCCCGACGGCATGAAAGCGATTGCATTTGAAGGTGAAAATATACGCCTGTCGCCCAATGCGTCCCTCTATCTGGGGCTTGCCTTGCATGAGCTGATTGTTCAGGCCGCATCACACAGGCTGCTGGCCAAGGGCAAACAATCCATATTGGTCAAGTGCACGCGCAAACGCACCGGACAAAACGATCTGGCAACGCTTGTCTGGCAGGAAGAGAACATAGCGCAATCACCTGCCGACACGCCGCCGGCGCAGCGCACACCTTTGCCGGATTTTGAACGCATGCTGCTGGAAAAAATTGTTCCGGCATCTCTCAATGGTCATGCCGTCTATATTCCGGACGATGGTGGATTGAAATACGAGATCGTATTTCCTGTGCTTCACGGCGCCTGAACTTCTCCTCGAGGGTTGATGCGCCGCAAATTGTGACCAGCCGTTTTGCATTATCAATGGATCGCCAGCCGAAACGCTGCGCTCATGGATTCTCGAAGGACCTGAGGGTTTTCGAAAGAAAGTGGATTGGCAATGGAACCATTACGCTGCTCGGTCGTTGGTTTAACGGACGGCGGAACGGGGTGACGTTACTGTTTCGCCAAGGTCTGGGTGGGCATCAAATGCCATCCTGCGACCTGAGATTCCTGTAGCATTGCATGTCAGATGATTGGCAGTGCGATGCATAAAATGAAAAGAAAAGGAACCGAACATGACGATGACAAAGCACATGAAACTTGCTCCTCTGGCACTTGCCGCCCTGGCGCTTGCGCCCCTGACCCTGAGCGTTCCAACGGCTGCTGTGGCTGAGACAACGAACCGCGTTGAAGTTGGTGTACTCAACTGCGCGGTGAAGGGTGGAGACGGATTCATCTTCGGTTCAACGAAGGACCTGTCCTGCGAATTCACCTCGGCTGACGGCGGCCGACCCGTTGAAACCTATTTTGGTGTTATTTCGAAATTTGGACTGGATATCGGCAGGACAGGACAAGGCGTCATCAGCTGGGCTGTCTTGGCTCCGACATCCGATTTGGATGAGCCAGGTGCACTCGCCGGTGACTATAGCGGTGTCAGTGCGGAAGCCACTGTCGGTGCCGGCCTTGGCGCCAATGTGCTGGTTGGCGGATCGAGTGAGACCATTGCCCTGCAGCCGGTCAGCGTATCAACACAGACCGGTCTGAATTTTGCGCTGGCTGTTACCCAGATCGAATTGCGTTCGTCTCAGGACTGACCTGTCACGACTGCACGGAAGATATGCAGGCCCCGGTGTGAAGACATCGGGGCCTTTTGCTGTGCCGGTTTTGCTTGCGGCTTCGCTGATGCCACCTTGTTTGGCTGAGGGGCATGGGCCAGCGATGGCGCAACCTGATTTGGAACAGGGTTTGTCAGTCTCAGGGGTTGCGAACGCCCGCGGCGCGATTGCCGCGTCACAGGCCTGTTGAGAACGGACCGCGAAGCGCGGCGGAGGCTCAGGGGAAACCATCGGTTCTTCGCCTATGGAACCTTATTGGCCTCGGCGCGTTAACAAACCAGAGACAAAGAGCAATAGCATTGGAAACGGAAGTGGCTGTGTGGAGCGAAATTTCATCATCATGTCGACCGTTCTTGGCGTGGCTCTCGGCTGGTTTTCAGCATCGGACAGCACAGAAACTGCGTTTTCTGATGAAGTAGAAACAGCCGGCGATCCGCCGGAGGATAGCTGGCTCGGTCTGAGCGTCGTCACCGCCAGCGGTGAACCGCTCGGCACTGTGACCGGCGCCCGCATGAGCGACAATGGTGATGTGCGATGCCTTCGCATAAAGAGTCTGGAATTTGCCGGCGATGATGCCGGGGCCTTTCCAAATTTTGCACTTGCCACTGTTCAACTGAAGGACAGCCAGGTGGTGATCAACGCGTCACTGACAGGCTTGCCTTCCGGTTCGCGGGATTCGTTTACGCCCGAAATCGATAGAGATCTGAAACCGAATTATAAAAGGAGACAATCATGATTACTCTGCTGACCCTCCTGGCTGTTCTTATTGCCGGAATGTTCCTGGCGACAATGAGCGCCGCACTCATCACCATGCATGGCGAACAAAACGACGAAGGTCACGATGGCTTTCAGTCTGTGCGTCATCAAAGCTCATACCGGAACTGATGCAAGCTTGATCCGTTTTGCAGGCGGGTGAGCGATCTCGATATATTGGCTATTTGTCAGAAAACTGCGAATTCCACGGAACCAAATCGACGCACAATCGTTAATTGAACAGTATATAAAGGAGAGAACCCATGGAATATGGTATAATCGGACTGTTGGTGCTCATCGCCGATATCTATGCGATCATAAAAACCTTTCAGAGCGGTGCCAGCACCGGTGCGAAGCTTCTGTGGACCCTGGGCATTCTGATTTTCCCGGTCGTCGGCTTCATTGTCTGGCTGATCGCAGGTCCCAAGGGCGCAGGCAGCGTCACGGCGTAAGCGTGATTGCCGCAGCCGACCAAACGAGTATCTGACCAGCGCATGGGATTTATCCGGTTTCGGAAATTCCAGCGCTGGTTCAGCTATCTGTAGAAAAATTTCTTTTACTTTTAAAAAACAATTAATGCAGGTAGGTTTCATTTTTAACTACCTAAACGGGAATTGTTTTTATATAAAGCTGTCTTTTGTCAATTTTCATTAAGTAATCTCTGTGCAGATTTATAGTCACCTTTCTGCAGCCTCCGATAGCGGTATCAATGGGCTTGCAAACGGGAAATTGTGCTCATAATCTGGCCCCATCAGACATCGGAAGGGGATCATTTTAAAAACAATTTTCAAACTTTTTGTCATTTGCGGCCTGGTGGGTGCAATGTCCTATACAGCACAGCAGGCCGATGGGCTTGCCTATGCGGCGAGCGCCAAGAAGAAGCAGACAAGCAGCACATCACTGGCAGGGAAAAAGGGCAACGTGCGGCGTCGTTTGCCGCGGGGGCACAGGGAATGCGGGAAAGCAGTTGAGGACTATATTAAGGCGTCTGGACATTCCGCCTACGCGTCTACACCCATGTATGCCTTGAACAACAGCTGGAGCTATATTTGCGGTTCGGCCCTCAACAGGCGATCAATAAAGGAAGCCGAAGCACTGGCTTTGAGGGCCTGTGAGAATGGGACCAGAAAATGGAAGAACGCCTTCGGCGGCAAATGCTCAATCTACGCCTCGAAATAGTCTGAGGCCCAGTTGCTGTAAGCTTTCCGGCTAAACCAGGCGACAAGCCTGGGTACCGGAGAAACAATTTCAGCCGAAAATCACCAATACAAACTGGATGGCGGGATATGTCCCGCCATTCCTGCCGTTTATCATTGTCTTTCCAGTCAAAGATACCGTTCAATGCTCTCGACAGGCTCTGGCATAAGCGCGCGCACCTCGGTCGCTATTCTTTGAAATCGCTTTTTTTCTGCAGCTTCCGATAGCGGAGTCGCGGGGATTGCAAGCAGGAGACTGTGTCTTTATCCTGCTTTTCAAGCATTGGAAGGGGAATATCTTGAGAATAATTTTCAGACTTTTTATCTTGTGCGGCCTGGCTTTTGCCATGTCCTACACTGCGCAACAGGCCGATGGCATCGCCCATGCCGCGAGCGCCAAGAAAAAACAGGCAAGCTCCACGTCATTGGCAGGAAAGAAGGGCAAGGTGAGGCGTCGCTTGCCCTTCGGACTTCACGCCTGTGGCAAAGCCGTGGACCGATATATTGCAGCGAAGGGACATTCCGCTTACGCCTCCACGCCCCTGCGGGCATTGAATGGCAGCAATGGGGTCATTTGCAGTGTTGCGCTCAACAGACGGTCGACCGCGGAAGCCGAAGCATTGGCTGTGCGGGGGTGTCAGTCAGGAACCAAAAAGTGGACACATGCCTATGGCGGCAAATGCACAGTACACGCGTCCAAGTAAACCGGGGTTTGGCTGTGGGGAGCTTAACCACCGTTCCCTTCAGCTCCTGTCTGCCTTGACCATGTGCCATTGTCGTTTTCGTCGAAGAAATCCAGCGTCACGGCGCTGGCGCGTGATCCATCTTCGCTCTTGAATGAGACGCCGACCATTACGCCGGAATCATCGCCGCGGCCGTCAAATTCGAAATGAAAAACATCACGGTCGAAGTGGGTGAGGGCAAAGGGATCCAGTCCTTTGCCGAATTTCAGCGACAATCCGCCTGCCTTCCGGGCAATTTCCAAAGGGCCGAAATAGGCATTTTCATAAAGGCCGACATAGGCTGATGCGGGCAGGCCGGCTGCAGGATCTGGCGGCGCTTTGGAAAAATCAACGTCGTTTTCAACCTGCGCCATTGCTTCAAACAGGCCTTCGAACAGCGGTAGCCAGTCACGCGACGGCGCACCTTCAATGAGAATGTCCAAGAAGCTGCGGCTGATGGCTTCCGGCAGCCCGGTGGGGAAAGCATTTGCCAGAACGACAATGCCGACATTGCTGTCTGGCAACATCGAGACAATGGTGCGCCCCCCGACGAAAAATGCGCCCGAGTGCGAGAGTGATGTCTGGCCATGCGGCTCATAGCTGATGTTCCATCCCAGGCCGTAAAAACTCGCCCGACCGCTGTCATAGCTGGTGCCGCTGATGATCTGCGGCCGGTGTGTTTCAGCCAGCGCCGCGGCATCGACGATTTGCCTGCCTTCGAAACGGCCCTGATTGAGTTGCAATTGCAGCCATTTTGCCAGATCGCGGGCGCTTGATGTGACGCCACCGGCCGGGGCCTGTGCCTGCGGGTTGCGCTGATATCTGGCAGTCGCCATGCCCTCGTCCATCATATGCAGCGCGGCGCGGTTTGGCTCGGCCATAAAATCGCCAAAACGGGCGCTGGTCCGGCTCATGCCCAGTGGCTCGAAAACCCGTGTCCTGATCAGATCGCGCCAGGTCGTATCCAGCGCATTGGCCGTGGCCACACCGGCCTCGGTCAACAGGAAATTGGTATAGGCATAGTGTGACCGCAAGCTGGTTGATGGCGGGAGAAACCGCAGCCTGTACAGAATCTCCTCGCGGCTGTAGCCCAGATCCTCCAGCAGGTCGCCGGCATGGTCGGGCATGCCGCTGCGATGCGACAGCAGATCACGGATCGTTAGCTGGCTTGTCACCCAGGGATCAGCAAGCCGAAAGCCGGAATCAAGATCGGCGATCCGGCTGTCCCAGTCAAATGTGCCGCCACCCGAAAGTGGTGTGCCGACCACGCTGGCAATGGCCGTTGAGGTAAACGGCTTTGACATGGAGGCAATCTGGAAAACGGTGTCTGGATCAACAGGCGCGTCCTCACCCGCCTTGCGCAGGCCAAAGCCCTTCAGATAGACCACCTCGGTTCCCACAACGACAGCAACGGCCACACCCGGCACGCCGGTGCGCGCCATGGCGTCCGTGATCAGGCCCTCAAGGCGCGGCAGCGCCGCCGTGACGCTCTGTGGCGTGATCTCTGCAGCCTCACTCATGTTGCCCGAAAGCAGGACGCCTGCGGCAACGCCCAGCAAAACAACGCATCTGGCGATCATGGCCATGTCTCCATCGGTTGGGTGTCACTGATCTTCAGATGCAAGTGTGCCGTCAGTGGCAGGCCGGGTCAATGCCGCAGCTCTTCCAGGCAACAGGCCGGCCAGCAATGCGGGTTTAAAGATTGTAGGCCCGTTTGGCCGCCGTGTAACAAAGATGGATTGCGATATCGGCGGCGCTTTCTTCCGACATTTGCCGCTCGCAGACCAGGCCTGCCAGAAACCGCGAGACTTCCCGTCGCCAGACATCATGCCTGGAGGCTATGGAAAGCAGCGCCCTAGTGTCATCATTGAAACCGGCAAGATTGGCAAAACCGGCAGTTTCGACAACGGCGTCGAAATAGCGACGCATGCCCTGCGGACTGTCATGGAACCACCAGGGCGGGCCAATGCGCAGCGCTGGCCAATATCCGGCAAGCGGCGCAAGCTCGCGCGCATAGGTGCTTTCATCCAGTGTAAAGAGGATCAGCCGGAAACCCGGTTCGTTGCCGAAGCGGTTGAGCAGCGGATACAAGCCCTGAACAAAATCCGTACGCATCGGCATGTCGGCGCCAAGGTTGGGTCCCCGCGATGCAAAAAGCGCCGCATCATGGTTGCGGAACGAACCGGCATGGATCTGCATTACCATGCCGTCCTCGACGCAGAGCGCTGCCATTTCGGTCAGCATCTGGCCGCGAAAGGCCTCGGCCTCCTGCGGCGACATTGTCTGTTTCAGGGCCTTGTCCAGCAGCGCCTGCTTTTGTGGCATCGACAGGTCGAAGGTCTTGGCCGAGGGCACGCCGTGATCGGTGGCCGTGGCGCCGAAGGCCCGGAATTCGGCCCGTCGTGCCGCATGGGCATTGATCATGCCCTTCCAGATTTGGACATCCTCACCGGTCAATGCGCCAAACCGCGCCATATTGCTGGTGAATGAAGGGTTTTCCGGATCGGTGACGTCGTCTGGCCTGTAGGTCGTGCGAATGCGCGATGTCAGGCCCTTTTCCTGCAGCACCTGATGATGCAGCAACGGGTCGGTGGCGTATTCCGTGGTGGCAATGGCTTCGACATTGGCGCGATCGAGAATGGCCAGAGGTCGCATCTGCGGCGTGGCCAGCGCTTCGGCGATACGATCATAGGTCGCGTCCGCCGTCGCCTCCGACAGGGGCGCGTCAATGCCGAAGAACTGGTGCAGCGAATGCATCAGCCACAGATGGGATGGTGTGCCTGAAAACAGAGAATAATCCTTGCAGAAAAGCCGCCAGATTGCGCGGTCATCCACTGCGCCATGCCGGTCATCATGGGCCGGCACACCCAGCGCGTCAAAGGATCGTCCCTGCGAGCGCAGCAGGCGCAGCAGATAATGATCCGGAGTGATCAGCAATTGCGCCGGCTTTGAAAAGGCCTTGTTTTGCGCAAACCACGACGGGTCGGTATGGCCGTGAGGACTGATGATCGGCAGGTCGCACACACCGTTGTAGAGTGCTCTTGCGACATCCAGCGGCGCGCCGCCCGGCGGCAGCAGACGGTCCGGATGCAGATGGATTTGCTGCTTCATTGTTCTGCTCTTTCAGCCTGATGTTCGAGGGCGCGCATGGCGGCCTTGAGTTCGGCAAGACCTTTCATCCGGCCGATCTTCGGGTAGCCGGGCTGGGCGTCCAGCAGACTGTCTTCAAACATGTCCTGTCCGTGATCGGCGCGCATGGGAATTTGCCAGTCGGATCGCCCGGCGCTGCGCCGGCGCAATTCTTCCTTGCGAACGGCGTCCAGCAGGGCAACCATGTCCGTATTGCCGTCCATATGTTCGCTTTCGTGGAAGGAATGCAGCCTTGCCGGGGCATCGCCAGGCTGGGGGCTTTCACTGTGCACATTGCGCAGGTGCAGAAAGTGAACCCGCTCGCCAAGCCGAGTCATCATGCCTGGAAGATCATTGTCGCTGCGCGCGCCCAGGGAACCGGAGCAAAGGGTGATGCCGTTTGACGGGCTGTCGATCTGTTGCATGATCAGCCGGTAATCCGCCTCTGTCGACATGACACGCGGCAGCCCGAGCAGCGGAAAGGGCGGATCGTCCGGATGGCAGCAAAGCCGCAGGCCCAGCGCCTCGCAGACCGGCACCACCTCTGTCAGAAAATCGATCAGATGCTGGCGCAGGCGATCGGCATTGATGCCATGATATTGGCGCAGCAGGCCGCGCACGTCGTCGAGGCCAAGCGCCGTGGTTTCACCTGGCAGGCCGCAGACCACATTGCCGCACAGGACGGCCTTGCTCGCGGCACTCATCTGCGCCAGCCGTTCAGCCGCTGCGGCAACAATGTCCGCTGGGAACGCCTCTGCTGCACCGGGGCGATTGAGCAGATGAATGTCATAGAGGGCAAAGTCGATGAGGTCGAAGCGCATGCAGGTCACCCCATTGGGCAAGCGCCATTTGAGATCCGTGCGTGTCCAGTCAAGGATCGGCATGAAATTGTAGCAAATGACCTGGATGCCGGCTTTGGCGATATTCTGCAGGCTGATCTTGTAGGCTTCCATATGGGCCCGCCAGTTTCCGGTTTGCTGCTTGATGTCTTCGGAGACGGGCAGGCTTTCCACCACCTCCCATGAAAGCCCGCTGTCAGAGCCGTCTTGCAACGTCGCAACCTCTTTTTGACGCTGCGCAATCTCCTGCGACGACCAGATGTCACCATAGGGGACATGGTGCAGGGCCGTGACAACACCCTGTGCACCCGCCTGCAGGATGTCATCCGTCAAAACCCGGTCCTGCGGTCCGAACCAACGCCAGGTGGATCTCATGCATTCCTCCTGCGAAGGCCATCCGGCCGTGTTGCATCACGGATTTTCAGCAGCATACGGATCATCGAAAACACCCCATTCAAAACACCAGGTTGGGCAGGAACAGAACCAGTTGAGGCACGAAAAGCAGCAGCAGAACCAGGGCGATGATGGCCACCAGGAAAGGCGCTGACTCGCGCACATAATCCTCTATGCGGCAGTTGATCAGACTGCACACGGTATACATCGCGACCCCCACCGGCGGGGTCATCGATCCAAGGGTGACGATGGTCATCATCAATATGCCGAAGTGAACCGGGTCAAAGCCGACCTGCTTGACAATGGGCACGAAGATGGGTGTCAGCAGCAACACCAGAACCGTGCTTTCGACAAACAGGCCCGCTATGAAAAGCATCAGCAATATGGTCGCGACAATGGCGACCGGGGACGACATGCCGGCAAGCAGCGCGGCGGCAATGGATTGCGGAACCTGTTCGAATATGATGGCAAAACCGATCATTCCCGAAAACAGGATGATCAGCATGATCATGCCGATATCCTGGACGGCGTGTGTGGCCGCGCGCCAGACCTTGTCGAGCGTCAGGTCACCATGCACCACAAAACCGATCACCAGCGCATAGACAACGGCAAAGGAGCCGACCTCCGAGGGGGTAAAGACGCCGCCGCGGATGGCCACGACCAGAAGAACAGGAAAGGCCAGTGCCCATTTGGCTTCGTAAAGCGCGTGAAAAAACGTGCGCATGTCGGGCCTTTTGGCGTCCCGGTCCACATAATTGCGCTTCTTTGCCACCAGATAGGCGGCGCACATCAAAAAGACCATCATCAGCAGGCCCGGCACGATGCCCGCCAGAAACAGCCGTCCGATGGAAACATTGCCCACATAACCATAGAGAATGAGACCGAGGCTGGGCGGGATGGTCGCCGTGATCAGTGAACTCAGCGCAATCACCGCTGCCGAATAACCGCGCGAATAGCCGTTCTCGATCATCGTTGGCCCCAGAATGCGTGCCTCCATCGCCGCATCGGCGACAGCTGATCCGGACACGCCGCCCATCAGGGTTGAAAGAATGATCGATACTTGCGCCAGTCCGCCCGACATCCAGGAAACGGCCACTTTGGAAAATCGGAACAGCCGTTCGGTGATCCCGCTTTCATTCATCAGGTGTCCGGCGAAGACGAAGAACGGCACCGCAAGCAGCGGAAAGCTCTGCGAGACGCTGGCGATCTTCTGGACACCGATGGATGTCGGCATCACATCGGACATCAGAAAAAACAGAAAGCCGGAAATGCCGATGGCAAAGGCCACCGGGGCGCCCAGAACAAGCAGCAGGAGAAAGACGATGCCCAGATAGATCATAGCAGCGCCTGTTCGGATGCATTCTCTGACTGGGAAAAGACAAGATCTGCCGCAGGCGCATTTCGCTGCTTCCAGGCTTCCATGGCATTGGAGAGAATGGACGCGACCAGCAGGAGAGAGCCAAAGGGAACGGCGATGGTGACATAGGCGTAGGACAGGCCGCTGTCACCGAACAGGCGCTCCCGGTTCAGCAAGGTCAGATTGACGCCTTCCACTGTCAGGATGGCCAGAAAGGCAATGAACAATACGGCAAGCAGCAATTCGATGATCAGGCGGCTGCGATGTCCCAGGTGGCGGATGGCGATATCCATGCCCAGATGCGCCCGGGCGCGCAGGGCTCTGGACGCCCCGACGAAACAAAGCCAGATGAAGAGCAACTGTGCGAGATCCACCGACCAGATCAGCGGGTGGCCGAATGTCCGCATGATTGCGGCGATAAACACCAGAAAGACGATCAGCCCCAGCAGGATGACGCCGCAAACCAGCTCGAAACGTTTGAGTACGTTGTTCATGGGAGACACTTTTCCGCAAGCACAAGGAAAACGCGGGCCTGCCCATTTCAGCAGACCCGCGGCAATTGTAGACCTATTGTGCTGCGACTGCGCGCAATGTGTCGCGCAGATCGCCATAACCCAGCAAATCGTAGACCGGTGCTGTTGCTTCCTTGAAGGGTGCGGTGTCAATTTCCGTGATGATGACACCCTTCTCGGTCAGTTCCTTTTCGATGCCGGCCAGCGCATCCTGCGTTCCATAGGAGGCGATATCACCGGCTTTCAGGGCTTCTTCGCGAATGATGACCTGGGTTTCCGCAGGAAGGCTGTCAAACCATGCAGCACTGCCGACCAGACCGGTGATCAGGTTGATATGCCCGGTCTTGGTGATGTGGGTGACCACTTCATCCAGCTTGGAGCCCCGCGTCGCCGGATGCTGTGCTTCTGCCGCGTCAATGACGCCCTGTTGAAGGGCGGAGTAGACTTCGGTCCAGCCCATCGGCGTGGGTGTTGCGCCCATGGCCCGAATGGTTTCCATCCACACCGGTGCACCAGGCGTGCGCATGCGAACGCCGGCAAGATCGGCTGTGCCGGTGATCGGCTTTTTGGTCAGCAGATGGCGTTCACCCTGCCACCAGTTGAAGGAAAGAACCTGAAGTCCGGAACTGTCATGCAGGCCTGCGACCCACTCTTCGAACAGATCGGAGGTAACGACCTTGCGGATGCCGTCATAGCCACTTGCAAGAAAGGGTGCGCCAAGGACGCCGAATTCCTTCTGAAAGACCGCCAGACGGCCGCCGTCGACCACGACCGCTACCGGTGCGCCCGCACGGGCCTGTTCCAGCACATCTTCGTCCTTGCCGAGTTGTGAACTGGGAAAAATCTTGATTTCGACCGTGCCGTCCGTGCGTTCGCTGACATTGTCGCGGAAGGCTTCAAGGCCTTTGAAAAGTGGATCGTCCTGAGTGAGCGCCGTATTGACACTCAAAGTGTAGTCGGCGGCCATTGCTGTGCCGCATAGAGCCACGGTCAGAACGCTGACCGCTGAAAAAAACTTCAACGCATTCATGATTATTTCCTCCCAAATGTTGACATCACGTATAACAAGTCAGATATGAATCTGAGTCACCGGAGGTTAGTATACTAATATACAATGGTCAATTCAGACACGCCAATACAATTGAATTCTCTTTCATGGGATTCAGTTTCACAGCGCCAGATGACGGCAGGAAACCGGGTTTATCAGGCATTGAAGGACGCAATTGTGCAATTGCAACTGCGCCCTGGAAATGCCTTGAGAGAGACTGAAATCTCCAAACAGCTTGGTGTCTCGCGGCAACCCGTGCGTGAAGCTTTTTTCAAACTGGCAGATGTGGGGCTGGTCGAAATCCAGCCACAACGCGGAACATTTGTTCAGCTCATTTCACGCAAGGCTGTGGAAAATGCCCGTTTCATCCGGGAAGCGGTGGAGGTTGCCGTCGTGCGCAAGGCGGCGCTGGAAGCCAGTGACGCAAGCATCGCGGCCATCAAGACCCATCTGATCGAGCAGGAGCGGGCCGCCCTTGCCGATGATCACAGCGGCTTCCTGCGCAGCGATGAGGCCTTCCATGAGGCGATTGCCAATAGTGTCGACTGCAATCACGCCTGGCGCGTTGTCGAGGAACTCAAGGTGCAGATGGACCGGGTGCGTTTCCTCAGCCTGCCGCAGGCAACGCCCATGACATCGATCATTGCCCAGCACCGCGATATCGCCGATGCGATCGCTTCGCGTTTGCCCGAACAGGCCGAACAGGCGATGCGCGCCCATCTGAGCGAGATCCTGATATCCCTGCCTGTGCTTGCCGCCGAACAGTCGGAACTGTTCCGCACGTGATTTATCCCTGGTCTGGCCAATCTTGCCGGTCCTGTTCAATAAGTCTGGGCATGGCACGGCGCCAACCGTACCCTTATTGGCGGCGGACATTGGGTCGCGGTTGACAACAAATTGGCCGCGGGGCATTTCCAGTGGGTCCAAAGTCAATTAGAATCATTCCAGGTCCCGATCAGAGTGGCTGAGCCAGCCTGAAAATTGTCTGTTGCCAAGCTTTGTGGTGCGGTTCTGTGGTTCTATTCGTGGCGCCAGACCAGGGAGAATGCATGCCAATTGTTACCGAAGAAATGGTCATCGCGCGTCTGTCGCGGGTCAAGGGGCCTGACCTGAAAGGCGACATTGTCTCGCTTGGCCTGGTCAATGGCATTCTGGTTCGCGAAGACAGGGTCATTTTTTCGGTCAATGTACCGGCCGAGCGTGCACAGGAACTGGAGCCCTTGCGGGCTGCCGCTGAAAAGGCTGTCATGATGATTGACGGCGTCAGCAAGGTGACGGCGGTCCTGACCGCCGAACGGACGGCCGGATCCCCGTCCATCCAGTCTGCCCCGGTTCGACCGGCGCCGAGCGCTGCCCAGGCGGCATCTGTGCCACCACCCATGCAGGCACAGGCCGCCCGAGCGCAAGCTGAACAGCCCAATCAGAAGGCCGGCGTGCCCGGCATCAGGTCCATTGTGGCCGTCGCTTCGGGCAAAGGCGGTGTGGGCAAGTCGACGACATCGGTGAACCTGGCGCTGGCGCTGCAGGGCCTTGGCAAGAAAGTCGGCATTCTGGATGCCGATATCTATGGGCCCTCCATGCCGCGCTTGCTCGGCATATCGGATCGGCCTTCGGCCAATGGCCGCGTTCTGTCGCCGCTGGAGAGCTATGGTCTCAAGGTCATGTCCATGGGCTTTCTGGTGGATGAGGAAACACCGATGATCTGGCGCGGTCCCATGGTCATTTCGGCGCTGACCCAGATGTTGCGCGAGGTCGCCTGGGGCGAACTGGATCTACTGATTGTCGATATGCCGCCGGGCACCGGCGATGCACAATTGACCATGGCGCAGCAGGTGCCTCTGGCCGGGGCGGTCATTGTCTCCACGCCGCAGGATATCGCCCTGATAGATGCGCGCAAAGGCTTGAACATGTTCCGCAAGGTGGACGTGCCGATTCTCGGCATCATTGAAAACATGTCGACCTTCATCTGTCCCAAATGCGGTGAACGCTCCGATATATTCGGTCATGGCGGCGCCCGTGACGAAGCCGGCCGCATGGGTGTGCCGTTTCTTGGAGAGATTCCCCTGCATATGGACATTCGCAGCCATTCGGATGGCGGAACACCCGTCACCATCTCCATGCCGGATGGTCCCCATGCCGCAATATACAAGGAAATTGCGGCAGCGGTGATCAACCGTGTGGATATCGAAAGCGCCTCTGTTGGCGCCGCTGCGCCGAGCATTGTCTTTGAATAGGCAGAGGGTTTTGGCCGGGCCGCTCGGGAAAGGCCCAGCCAAATGGCACATCTCATCCTTTTGGTGTGCTTGCCAGTTTAGAATAATTCGTATCTAATCCTAAATCAGGAGGAGAGCGTTCTGCAAAATCACACTTTAAAAGTGAAGATAAGGGCGGAAGACGCCATGCGGGCAGACCTCTATGGTTTGCTGGGAAAGCTGCTTTTTGCGCCTCCCGATCAGAATTCTCTAAAAGCGCTTGCCTCTTTGTCCGGTGACGGAACCGACATGGGACAGGCTTTCAACACCCTTGCCAAACTGGCCGCAGCGACCCCCGTGGCAACGGTCCGTCAGGAATATGACGGCCTGTTCATCGGTATGGGGCGCGGTGAATTGCTGCCCTACGGCTCCTATTACCTCACCGGTTTCCTGAACGAAAAACCCCTCGCCAAATTACGCAATTCCATGGCTGCGCTGGGGATCGCGCGGCACGATGAGATCAAGGAGCCGGAAGATCATATCGGCTCATTGATGGAAATGATGGCGGGTCTGATTGCCGGGCGCTACGGCGCGCCGGCTTCGCTTGACATGCAACGCGAATTTTTCACCACGCATATCGAGCCGTGGGCAACACATTTTTACAAGGATCTGGAAGCCGCCGAATTGAGCAGGTTCTATCAGCCTGTAGGCACGCTCGGCAGGCTTTTCATGGACATTGAACTGGGTGCCTTCTCCATGGAATAGGCGCCAATTCATATGAGTGCGGCTTCGTCTGCGCATTCGGCCCAACCGGTCTGTTGATCGCTTTGGGTAAAGGAAGGACGGAAATGGAGGGCCCTATGGTCAAAAACCCTGACGACAAAAGCGTCGCAGAACGGCGCGATTTCCTGAAACTTGCAAGTGCCGGCACTTTGCTGGGCGGTGCGGCAATCGCCACCGGTGGCAAGGCGCAGGCCGCTGTTCCTGCTGTTGAGCACGGCAGCGGTTACCGGGAAACGGATCACGTGAAAACCTATTACGAACTGTCCCGTTTCTAAGGACACCGGCACGGCCTGTGGCGTCAGCCGCAGGCAAAAATACCCTTGTGCAATTCAATTTTGGATTGTGAATGAATGCCGCAGAAGCCTTTGACTTCTGGAAACGCGAATTGGGAGAAATATCATGCTTAGGAAGAAGGTAGGTGGGGTTGCGAGAGGCCCCCGTCTGTCATCGACCATCGCTTCAATGTCGGATGCTACGGTCAATCGCCGTGACTTCTTGAAACGCTCCGGCCTGACGGTCGGCGGTCTCGCGGCCGCAGGTGCGTTGACAGCAGGCACGGCAACCAAAGCGACAGCCGCAGGTGCGGCGAACGGCAAGGTCGATATTGTCAAGTCAGTCTGCACCCATTGTTCCGTCGGTTGTACGGTGCTGGCAGAGGTCGTCGATGGGGTCTGGATCGGGCAGGAGCCTGCTTTTGATTCACCCTTCAACCTCGGCGCGCATTGCGCCAAAGGTGCAGCAGTGCGCGAACACGCCCATGGCGAACGCCGACTGAAATATCCGATGAAGCTGGTTGACGGTAAATGGACCCGTCTTTCCTGGGATGATGCCATCAATGAGATTGGCGACTCCATGCTGAATATTCGCGAAGAATCTGGACCGGATTCGGTTTACTGGCTCGGATCCGCGAAGCACAACAATGAGCAGTCCTATCTGGTGCGCAAGTTTGCTGCCTATTGGGGCTCCAACAATGTCGATCACCAGGCGCGTATCTGTCACTCCACCACGGTTGCAGGTGTTGCCAACACCTGGGGCTACGGAGCGATGACAAACTCCTATAACGACATTCACAATTCCCGGGCGATATTCGTCATTGGCGGCAACCCTGCCGAAGCCCATCCGGTTTCTCTTCTTCACCTGTTGAAGGCGAAAGAGCAGAACAATGCGCCGATGATCGTCTGTGACCCGCGCTTTACCCGTACGGCAGCCCATGCCGACGAATATGTGCGTTTTCGTCCGGGCACCGATGTGGCGCTCGTTTGGGGCATCCTTTGGCACATTTTTGAAAATGGCTGGGAGGACAAAGAGTTCATCCGCCAGCGTGTCTGGGGCATGGATCAGATCCGCGGCGAAGTCGCCAATTGGAATCCGCAGGAGGTTGAGCATGTTACCGGCGTTCCCGGCTCGCAGCTCAGGCGCGTAGCGCGCACGCTGGCCGAGAATCGTCCCGGTACCGTCATCTGGTGCATGGGTGGCACGCAGCATACCAATGGCAACAACAACACGCGCGCCTATTGCATCCTGCAACTGGCGCTGGGCAACATGGGCAAGGCGGGCGGCGGAACCAATATTTTCCGTGGCCATGACAATGTGCAGGGCGCCACAGATCTGGGCGTGCTGTCGCATACCCTGCCTGGTTATTATGGCCTGAGCGCCGGTGCCTGGGGCCATTGGTCCCGCGTCTGGGAAACCGATATCGACTATATCAAGGGCCGCTTTGCCGTCGTCAAGGACAAGAACGGCAAGGACAAGAACCTGATGACGGTGACCGGCATTCCGGTTTCGCGCTGGATTGACGGGGTGCTTGAAGACCCCGCCAATATGGACAATCCGAACAAGGTGCGCGGCATGGTCTTCTGGGGGCATGCGCCCAATTCCCAGACCCGCATGAAAGAAATGAAGACGGCAATGGAAAAACTCGACCTGCTGGTCGTGATCGATCCCTATCCGACTGTTTCTGCCGTGCTTTCGGACCGCACGGACGGCGTCTATCTGTTGCCGGCCTGTACGCAGTTTGAAACCTATGGTTCGGTAACGGCCTCCAACCGGTCGATCCAGTGGCGTGAAAAGGTGGTTGATCCGCTGTTTGAATCGCTGCCCGATCACACGATCGCCTACAAGCTGGCCAAAAAACTGGGTTTTGCCGACGAGATGTTCAAGAACATCAAGGTCGAGAACGACGAACCGCTGATTGAAGACATTACCCGCGAGTTCAACAGAGGCATGTGGACCATTGGCTATACCGGCCAGTCGCCTGAGCGCCTGCGTGAACATATGGCCCATCAGTATACGTTTGACAAAACGACGCTGCAGGCTGTGGGTGGCCCTCTCGACGGTGAATATTACGGTCTGCCATGGCCAAGCTGGGGCACGCCCGAGATGAAACATCCCGGGACGCCAATTCTCTACGATCCATCCAAGCCGGTGGCTGAAGGTGGTCTGACATTCCGCGCACGCTTCGGCGTTGAACGGGATGGGGAAAACCTGCTGGCCGAAGGCTCCTGGTCGAAGGATTCGGAAATCGAAGACGGTTATCCCGAATTCACCATGGCCATGCTGACCAAACTGGGTTGGGACGGGGATCTGACGGCGGACGAAAAAGCATCCATCGACAAGGTTGCCGGCGAAAAGACCAACTGGAAAACTGACCTGTCAGGCGGTATCCAGCGGGTGGCGATCAAACATGGCTGCGCGCCCTTCGGCAACGCCAAGGCCCGCACCGTGGTCTGGACTTTCCCTGATCCCATACCAACTCACCGCGAGCCGCTCTACACGCCGCGCCGTGATCTGCTGGATAAATATGCGACCTACGAAGACCGGAAATTCTACCGTCTTCCGACAGCCTATGCGTCTATCCAGAAGAATGACTTCTCCAAGGACTTCCCGATCATCCTCACCTCCGGCCGTCTGGTCGAATATGAGGGCGGCGGGGACGAGACACGGTCCAACCCGTGGCTTGCGGAACTGCAACAGGACATGTTCGTCGAAATCAACACGGCGGATGCCAATGATCTTGGCATTCGTGATGGTGAACAGGTCTGGGTTCATGGTCCCGAAGGTGGCAAGGTCAAAGTGATGGCCATGACCACGCAAAGGGTCGGCAGGGGTGTCGCCTTCATGCCGTTCCATTTCGGCGGGCATTTCGAGGGCAAGGACCTGAGAGACAAATATCCGGCGGGGGCTGATCCCTATGTGCTTGGTGAATCCTGCAATACGGCCCAGACCTATGGATATGATTCCGTCACCCAGATGCAAGAAACCAAAGCGACCTTGTGTCGTATCGAACGGGCATAGGGAGGAAAACGACTATGGCTAGAATGAAATTCCTTTGTGATGCCGAGCGTTGCATCGAATGCAATGCCTGTGTAACGGCCTGCAAGAACGAGCATGAAGTGCCCTGGGGCGTGAACCGCCGCCGGGTTGTCACCATCAATGATGGCAAACCGGGCGAACGGTCAATCTCGGTCGCCTGCATGCATTGTTCTGATGCGCCGTGCCGTGCGGTGTGTCCGGTTGATTGCTTCTACGACACGGAAGAGGGCGTGGTTCTCCACTCCAAGGACCTGTGCATCGGTTGCGGTTATTGCTTCTATGCGTGCCCCTTTGGTGCGCCGCAATTCCCGCAGGCGTCGAATTTCGGTTCGCGTGGAAAGATGGACAAATGCACATTCTGTGCCGGAGGTCCCGAAGAGGACAATTCCTCGGCCGAGTTCCAGAAGTACGGTCGCAATCGCCTGGCTGAGGGCAAACTTCCGCTTTGCGCGGAAATGTGCTCGACCAAGGCGTTGCTTGCCGGTGACGGTGATGTTGTCTCTGCGGTGTACCGCGAGCGCGTCGTGTCCCGTGGGTTCGGCGCTGGCGCATGGGGCTGGGGCACTGCCTACGGCTCCAAGGTTGGCGGCTAGGCCGATCATCCCTGCCTGATGCGCGGGGACGATCACAGGACATGAGGCGGCTGCACCTGTGGCCGCCTTTTCTTTCGTTGAGCATGCTCAAACTCCGCGACCGGCACGATCGGTGCAGTCGCAAGAATTCCGGAGAGTTCAGATGAATGCGATGTCGAACAAAACATCCTTCAACCAGAACCCAGGCCAGCAGAATCATGACCACCAGAATCATGGTCACCAGAAACGATGCGCCCGCAGCGCCGCCCTGAAACAGCGTGATCAGGCAAGATCTTTCATGGTCATTGCGCTGACGGTGCTGCTGGCAATTTCCGCCCTCATGTGGCTGCACAATTCCCCGGCCTCAGCTCAGGTGTCTGGCGCAGACAAACCGGTGGCTGGCGCCACACCCGGCGGCACGGACAGCGGTGCGTCCTCCGACGCGGAACTCTGGCGGCAAATACGCCACGGCGTAACCGGAACTGTTGTCGGGCATAACAAGTCGGCGGGCCTGCTGATCCAGTCGGATGGCCAGCAATGGCGGCTCACCCGCAATGGTCCTCTGGCGATGTATTCGGCCTGGGCAATACTCGGTACGCTTCTATTGTTGTCCCTGTTTTTCGCACTGCGCGGGCGCATCAGAATCTCCCATGGAAAATCCGGCAAGACAATGAAGCGCTTTTCAGGCATTGAGAGGATGGGCCATTGGCTGCTCGCCTCAAGCTTTATTCTGCTGGCGCTGACCGGTCTCAACCTGCTTTTCGGACGCAAACTGCTGATCCCGCTGATCGGCAAGGATGCTTTTTCCACCATCACGATTTTCGGCAAGTTCATCCATAATTATGTGGCTTTCGCCTTCATGCTGGGTCTGGTCATCGTGGCAATCCTCTGGCTGGTCCACAATATTCCAAACCGCCATGACGTCGTCTGGTTGCTGCGCGGTGGCGGCATGCTGGGTGGCGGCCATCCAAAGGCCCGCAAATTCAATGCCGGACAGAAGATCATTTTCTGGGTGGTCATACTGTGCGGCATTTCAATTTCCATGTCCGGCTGGGCTTTGATGAATCCGTTCACCACAACAATGTTTGGTGATACATTCAGCTCACTCAACGGCGTCTTAGGCACGCAATTGCCCACCGATGTGGCGCTCATTCAGGAACAGCAATATCAATCGCTCTGGCATACCATCATGGCCGTTTTCATGATCATGGTTGTGCTTGCACATATCTATATCGGCACGATCGGCATGGAGGGTGCGCTGGATGCCATGACCAGCGGCGATGTGGATACCAATTGGGCCAGGGAGCACCATTCTCTCTGGGTTGAGGAAGTGCAAGCCGGAAAGAAGGGCACTGCCGAAACCGGCAAAGAGTCCATACAGCCGGCTGAGTGATGACGGGAATGGAGCAGCAGCATGTTCGGGCTGTCGCGATGGCATTGGCTTGACAGACTCATGATCGGCATAGCCGCGGGGCTGGTCTCCGGCATGACCTGTGCAACGGAGCTGCCCGGCCAGTCGGATCGGCAATTGTCAGAACAATTGCCAGACCAACTGCCAGAACAACTCAATGGCCATGGTGGTCCAATCAAGGCAATTTCCATTTCCCATGATGGCAAATATGCGCTCACGGCATCCTTTGATTATTCGATCATCTATTGGGAGCTTTCCGGGGCGGAGGGAACGATCCTGCATCGCCTGATTGGTCATGACAATGCGGTCAACGACGTGGCTTTCGTGCCCGGCACCACGCAGGCCGTCTCGGTCTCTGACGATGGATCACTGGGGATCTGGCAGCTTTCCAGCGGTGAACTCATCGCCCGCATTCCGTCGTCCGATCACAAGGTGCTGGATGTCGCCGTATCTGCAGACGGAACGCTTGCCGTTGCCGCGCGGTGGGACGGGACAGCCCGGCTCTATGATCTGCCAATGCAAAGGGAAGTGGCCGTCTTGAAAGCCCACCGTGGCAACGTCAATGCTGCGATATTCTCATCGGATGACAAAAAGATCTACACGGCGGCCCATGACGGCGAAATCATCGAATGGGATGTCGCAAGCGCCACAATGTTGCGGCGGATCCATAGTCACGGTTGGGGCATCAACACCCTGACATTGATGGACGAGGATCGTCTGGTCTTTGGCGCGCTGGATGGAACAATGGGCGTCGTCAGCATCAGCCAGGCAGAAAAGCTCAACGACCTTGCCAGGAGCAACCGTCCCATACAGTCTGTCAGGACATCGCTTGATGGCGCCATGGTCGGTTATGGCGATGGCGCGGGTACGATTGGCGTGTTTCTTGTCGAAAGTGGCGCGCAACTGGAAGACATGAGCGTCACATTCGGCCCGGTCTGGGATTTCGATTTTGTGCCAGGGACCATGCATGTCTATCACGTCGGCCTTGATGACTTTGCCGCCCTCAGGCGTATATCGCCGCGCGATTTCAGTCAGATCAAGTCCGCGCTTCCGAGGCGGTTTCAAATACGCGAAAGCGAAGATCCGGGCGAACTGGAATTCCAGCGTAAATGCAGCGTGTGTCACACGTTGACGCCGGATGATGGCAATCGGGCAGGGCCGACGCTGTATAATCTGTTTGGCCGCAAGGCCGGAACGCTGCCGGGCTACAGCTATTCTGCGGCGCTTCTGAACACTGAGGTCGTTTGGGATGAGACAACGGTGGGGCAATTGTTCGACGACGGGCCGGATGTGATGCTGCCGGGTACAAAAATGCCGATACAAAGGCTGAAAAGTGTCGAGAGGCGAGACGATCTCATTCGCTTTTTGAAGCAGGCAACGGCGCCGCCCCATTGAACGGGTCGCGCCCTGCCTTGATGGTCTGTGGTTTCAACACGCGGTTATGAAAAGGGAAGATGATGAAATCGGTTTTATTGGGGATCGGCCTGATGGTTGTGGTGAGCGTCATTGCCTGGGGCGTCCTGGGCACGCAAAGGCAATCATCCGGTGACGCTTTCGTATCGAGCAATCATTCCGTGCGGTTGGATTAGGCGCTCTTGCGGATTCTTGTCCAGATTTGCCTTTGGTTGATGCTATGCGCGACAGCCGGTGCGCAACAGGGGGTGCTGGCCATGACGCCCTGCGAGAGCGACCCGGCGGGCAATGGTGCTCTTGATTTTGCCGGTCATATTGCATGTGCGGCCCGTTCTGTTGTCAGCATTTTGCCCGTCTGGCCAGACAATGCCAATCGCAACGAGGAACCGGAGGGGTCGGCAATCGTCGTCGGCGATGGCACGGTGCTGGCAACTGCCGATCACGTTCTCGGCCCGGCGCGCGACGTTTTTGTGCGCACGTCAGATGGTGTCAGCATGCGGGCAACCATTGCCCTGCGCGATGCGGTCACCGATATTGCCTTCTTGCGTATCGAAACACCTTTGCCGCCTGTGCGCTTTGCATCCTCTTTCGCGGTGGCACACAGGGCCTGTGCGATCGGAAACAGTTTTGGCCTGGATATATCTGTGGCCTGCGGGATTGTATCCGCTGTGCAGGTATCCGGCGTCGGGTTCAACCCGATCGAGGATTTTGTCCAGACCGATGCGGCGGTCAATCCCGGCATGTCCGGCGGTGCATTGGTCGATGAAGAGGGCGCGTTGATCGGGCTTCTGTCCGCCATATTCACCAAGGGCTCGGATTCCAATATCGGCGTGAATTTTGCCGTATCAGCGGCGCTGCTGCAGCGCGTTCTCGATGATTATCTGGATGACGGGATCGTTTCCCATCCAAAATCGGCTATGGTCGTGCGACCGACACAGGCTGTCACCAGTCCGGCCTTTGCGGGCATGCTGGTGGTGCGGGTGAAAGCGGGTTCAATAGAGGAAAAAGCCGGGATGCGCGCCGACGACGTCATCCTTTCCGCCAATGGAAGGCGGCTCAAAAGAGCCGGGTCCTATCGGGCCGCTGCGGCATTGACGGGAAGCGGCAATCGCCTGACTCTGCGGGTTGCGCGCGGCGACGATATCAAGGACATTGCATTTCATCTGGAATGAGCAAATGCAAGTGAAAGAAGGAAATGTCATGAGCGAAGATTTCAACATGTCAATGCGCAAGTTCCTCAAACAGGTGGGGGTGACGTCGCAGCAGGAAATCGAGCGGATCGTACGGGAAAATGACCTGGGCGGCCGCAAGACGCTGGCCGTCAAGATGGTATTGACGGCCGAGGGAACCGATCTCAATCACGTCGTTGAAAGCGAAATCGATCTTTCCGGAACCTGATTGGCTTGATGGAAAATTCCCTTCCGACATTTCCGCCGCTGTTGACCGGGCATGCTGTTTCCCCTGACACCGATGCAAGGGCGTGGGCCACGGCACAGGCAGAGCAGGGTGCACTCGGCGCCGGTGATATTGTCTGGTCACGGGACATTGCAAACCTGAGCTTTGCTCTGGTGCTGGAGCCGGACGTGCCGCGAAGCCGCTGCGGGGAAATTCTGTTTGCCGGCCTGGTTGCCTTCGGCGACGCGGCAGGCGCTCTTGGCCCGGCTGAAAATTCGATAACCTATCAATGGCCATCGGCGATCCTGATGAATGATGCCAGGATTGGGTTTGCCGATCTTGTGATCAGCGATGAAGAGCAGGACGGCATTCCCCAATGGATGGTTCTGGGCTTTGATGTGCGCATTGCGCCGGTGACGACTGGCATCGAGCCAGGCCATGAAATCCACAGTTCCACAATGTGGGATGAAGGCTGCGGCGAGATCTCCCACACGCAATTGCTGGAATCGGTTGCGCGCCATATCGTCAACTGGATCCACACCTGGTCCGAGGAAGGGTTCAAACCTGTTCACCAGCAATGGCAGGGCCGGCTGTTTGCCAAGGTTCCGCTGGAGCCGGATGCGCGTGGCCCGGCCGACCATTCAGATGATCGCGTGCTGATCGGACTGGATGAGACGGGCAATGCGCTGGTCAAACATGGTGGCAGCACCATCAGTATCTCTGTCGGTGACGCCCTTGAACGGCTGCGCGCCAGGCGCGGTGGCCAATGATGAAACTTCTGAAGACCATCCGTTTTGATCCGTCCGACAGCCAGGTATTCGAGAATGCCGCCGGTCCCGATGAATGGGCCATTCCCGGTGGCTTTCGCTTTGCCAACGCGGTGGAAGATGAACTGGCAGGCAAGGAAAAACAGGCATTCAGCAACAGCTTCCTGTCCCTAACGAGTTTCGGCTTTTCAACCTTCGTCTCGGTTGCCGAAATAAGCCCGGAAGAAAGGGACGACATCACGGCCCGGCTGGTGCGGCACTTTATCGATGATTATGGTGCGCCATCGCCAGATGCCGCCGGGGCCGCCGCGCAACAGGAAATTGCCTTCGTGCTGGACTTGTGTGAACAGGTTCCGATCAACAGCGTCTTTACCCTGCGCCGCATTTTCGATGACAATGCTGCCATAAAAGAAGAGTTTCGCATCGTCGATGTGCCGGGCGAAACACGCCACGCCCGTGTCTGGGACGTGGTAGAGGAATGACTATGGAATTTTGGAAATCTGCGGGTATGCATCTGGTTGAGCGCGACGCGAATGGTTGGCTCAAGGTGACTGCAGATTATCTGCGGGCCTATCTGACGCGTCCGGAAATTCATCCGGTGGAAGAATCCTGCGCCGCTGAACATGCATTGTTTGAAAAGCTGATGGCTGATCCCTTTGCAGCTGTCTCAAATGATGAATTGAAGGCGATTGCCGATCATGACACGGCGGACAATTACCGCGTTGTGCTGGCATTTCGTGACCATCTCGCCCGCCATGGAACGGTGGAATCGTCCTATGCGGCCCTTTTTGCCGGCGATACGATTTCCATCCCTCCGGTTTTCATCGACCAGATGGCCCATCTCATCCTGTGCAATATTCTGGCTGACACTGATGATGTCATGCAGTTGCGGGCCGCTGAACTGTTCTTTCGCGAACAGGCCGTGACAACGGGCGATGACCAACTGATGCTGGCGGACCAGGAAATCGTCGAGATGCGCAGCCAGAGCGGCTTTGGCGGCCTGGGACAATTGCTGGCGGAAGCTGGAACCCCGGCGCGGGAAATCGCCCTTGATGTCATGACAGGGGAAAACAAGTCGGCCTACTGGAAACGCTCCGACCAGTTCGACATGGCTGTGGATTTTCGTTTCACCCAACCGGCATCCGATGCGCTGGGCCGCGTCATGGAAGCCTGGACAAGCCATTTCCTTGGAATACGCACACGCATTCAGGCGGTGAAATCCATCCGGGATGAAAGCTGGTCCTGGCATGTGGGATGTGATCAGGAATCCACAAAAATTCTCAATTGCCTGTATAATGGCGAGGATGTTGCCGAAGCCGACCTCTATCGTATCATCGCGCTCTATCGGATGGAGTTTCTCGATCCGGCAGACATGATGGAACAGGTGAGGGGAAAACCCGTCTATCTGGGTGTGGCAATGACGACCGACAGAAAGCTGGTTTTCAAACCGCAAAATCTTTTGACGAACCTGCCCATTCAACGGGGCTGACAGACACCGGGGGAGACAAATATGGCACATGCACAAACGTCACGCAGTTTTTGGGATACGCCCTATGCCAGGCTGCTGGCACTGGTGGTCGCGGCACTGATCGCATTTCTGCTCTACAGCAATTGGGCAAATGATTTCGGCAAGCTGCTTTCCGGCGATGCAGGCCCCATCCCGATTGCCGCCAAACCCTCTCCTGTGACCGAGACAAATCCTGCATTGGCCAATTGCCTTGAAAAACGTGTTGGCGATGTCGAGCAGATGAAGCAGGAGGGCATCATCAATGACGCCCAATATGCATCATTCAAGGCCCGCGCGACGGATCTGTGCCAGGCGCAACATCCGATCTAATCGTCCATCAGGAAGTCATCGACACTCAGGCCCTTGCTTTCTGCTTCAAGGTAATCCTCGGTGGTGCGGGGGCGCGGGCGTGTTCCGGCGGAAAAGGGATCGTTGATGCTGTTCGCCTGAAACTCGATCCGGCATCTGTCACACATTTCCATGATGCGTGAGCGTTCCGCATCGGCAAACATCGTGTGTTTGCCGGCCAATTGTCCCTTGATCCGGTCGATGGTCGATTGGGTGGCAAAGGGTGTGCCGCATTCCACGCAGTTGAAGGGTTCCTCCTCATAGAGCGTAATGGGTTGCATGGCCTTGGGCGTGAAATCGATTTGCGAGACGAGTTTCAACGCGTTCTCCGGACAGGTATTGACGCACAGACCGCACTGCACGCAGGCACTTTCAACAAAACGCAGCTTTGGTTCGCCCGGCGTGTCGACCACGGCTGTCGATGGGCAGGCCGACGTGCAGGCCATGCACAGGGTGCAGGCCGTCTGGTCGATTTCCACCCGGCCATAGGGCGACTGGGCAGGCAGTGAAATCACGTCAGGCTGTGTGGGGGAGTGTTGGTGCAGCTTGGAAAAGGCCATGCGTGCCACATCGCGCTTCGAGCCGACAGGGTTGAAGGCCTCACCCGCAATGGGACTATGCTGGGGAAGCGACCACATTGCCTCTTCGATCCTGTCGGGATCAGCATCGCTCAAAAGACTGACGCGCAGGTCGTCGCCAAACCCCAGACCTGACAGGATCGTGTCGGCCAGATGGCATTCTGCCCGCAGTCCGTTGATTTCATCGTCCTTTGCCGGATCGCAGAGAAAAACGATATGCTGCGCGCCACCGGCAAACATGGACGCCATTTCGACATGACCCAAAGTGGTCGGTGCATGCATGGCAATCGGCAGGCAATTGGCCGGCAGCCCTCTGCCATAGCGCGCCATGGCGGCAATCAGGTCGCTGCCGAATGGCTCATCATGGATAAGCAGAGCCGGTTGTTTCCCACCGGCCTTGTGATAGGCGCCGAGCAGCGTCTGGGCATGGCCGATCATATCTGCCCGCTCAGGATACTGATAGGAGATTGAACCGGTCGGGCAGGCGGCATGGCAAGCCCCGCATCCACCGCATATGCCGCTGTCGATCGATATGATGTCGCCAGCGTCGCTGATTGCGCCAGCCGGGCAAACATCAAGGCACTTGTTGCAGCCTGATTGTTTTGAGCGCGAATGGGCGCATGTCGTTGCATTGTAGTCGACGTAAAGGGGTTTTTCGAATTCGCCAACCATGTCGGAGAGTTCGATTGCGGCGCGCAAAACCGCTGCCGGATCGCCGGGGTCGACGTGTTTGTAGCCGTCGCGGTGCCGATGGCCTGTAAACAGCGGCGCACCCCCCGAGATATCAAGTATCAGGCTGCAATCGGACTTCGCGCCGTCGCGTGCCATCAGGAAATTCAACCCACCACGTGATGAAGGCATGATGGGGGCATATTGATTGACCGTCAGCGAAAATGCGCCAAAGGATCCTTCGGCTTGGGCAATGTCGCCGCGATAGATTGGAACATCCGCGATCGCGGGCGGCAGCAGATCTACGTCATCAGAAAGAAGCAGGGTGACCGAAAGTCTGGATGACAGGATTTTTGCCACCTCCAGCGCCTGTTGCCCGGCCCCATAGACCAGGCACATGCCGTCGGACTGGATCGATTTCAGCCGCGCCGGTCTGGAATTGTACTGCGCTGTTGCAAGCAGCGCGGCGATCTTCGGGCTGACGTCCGCAGCTTTTGCAGACCAGCCGGCGTTTTCTCTTATATTGACGAAAGACACCTGTTCCGACCGACCGTTTTCATCGGCGATCTCCTGAAACAGTGGCGCTTCCTGTGTGCATGCAACCAGCAACGGGGCATCTTCTGCAAGAGCTCTTTCGAATGCGCCAATGCCGGAACGGCAAAGGTGGGTATGAATGACTTCGACATCCTGTCCCAGTGCCTTTGTCAGTTTCGACGCATTGAGCGGCATGGATTTTTCGCAATCGCATATCAGGCACTTGTGTCCCGCTGGTATCATGCTTGTCTCCTCCCGGTTGCACCAACCATAGCCCATGCAAACCCGGTTGTCCTATACATCCTTAGAAGTGTTCCAAAAGCATATTCGTCCTTGGCACGCGCTGTGCTATCGTACACACTCTGTGGTCCTGGGTGCATGAAGGAGTGGCGCATTATTGTAAGTTCCATCGTTGACCGAGAAGTCAGTATCCCGCTTGGCATTGTTGTCGAGAAACGCAAATCGTCCCATCCCTGGGCCGATTGGGTCTGGAAGCCGACGGCGGTTTTCCTGAACGGATCGCAGGATGCGTCCTGGGATATTCTCGTGTCGGGTGATGATTTTACACAATATCATGCCGCGACCCTGCCCCTGACATTGCATCGCAAGGAAACGGAAGCATTGCGGCTGAACCTGATGCTCGATCAACCTGAACTCTATGTGGTGCTGCAGGAAAATGAAGATGCGACTTCCGAGTTTCCCTATGTTCCGTTGATCGTGACAGCCTCTTCCTATGAAGCGCAGGATTACCACGATGCCGGAGATGACATTATCGAGAAAATCGCGATGCCCGAGGCTGTCTCAGCCTTCGTCCAGGCCTTCGTGGAGGAGCACCATGTTGATGTGGAATTCATCAAGAGACGTCGGGATCGACTGAATACCGAGGAGCAGAAATTCGGCAAGACGCCGATCTTCAAGGCACACACAAAGCATTGACGGATAGAAAAATGCCACCTGAAGACAAAACACAAGGGCGTTTATCCCGCTGGTCGAGGCAGAAGCTCGCCAGTGCAAAAGCCGATGCGGTTCCAGCCGTCGAGGTCGAGGAGGTCGTGCCGGAACCAAGCCCGCAGGAAGTGGAACGCCAGGCGGCTGAGGCTGCGGCTCTGGAGGCACAACTTGCCGCCAACCGGCAAGCGGCAGAAGCCGTTGATCTGACGACATTGGACGAGAGTTCGGATTTTTCGGTCTTTCTCAAGGAAGGTGTGCCGAAGCTTTTGAAAAAACAGGCCATGGCGGCGCTTTGGCGCTCCAATCCCGTCTACGCCAATGTCGATGGACTTGTCGATTACGGTGAGGATTTCGGCAGTCCCGATCTCATCATGAAGACGTTCAAATCAGCCTGGCAGGCCGGTCGTGGTTACCTGAAAGCCGTCGAGGAATTTACCGAAGGCGAGGTTGACGACAAAGCGGCAGCAAGCGTCGATGTGGATGATCCTGAAGCCGGAGAAGAGGCTTTGGTGGTGCCAGATGAAACGGCGCTCCTGACGGATGGCGAAGCATCGCTGCCAGTCAGCGATGATGCCGCGGTGTTGAACGAACTGCCAGACAATTCGGCCCAGTCGGCGGAAATGGATATGGAAGATGCCGAACCTGTACCGGCGCGCAAGGTATCACTGCGACGGCGTCTGATGATGGAAGAAAACGGGTAAGCCGGTTTGACCTTAAACCTGTGGGTCGGCCAGATGGTTTCGCAGCATTTCCTGATAGGCTTTGGTCATTTCTTCCACATAGGGCTCATGCTCTGAAACCGCGACGACATTCTTTGCCACATGGGCATTGTAGCGGGCTGCGGCGTAAAGAAAGGCCATATGCAGGTCGGTTGCCTGCACAGTCCTGTTCTCACGATTGGCCACATCAATAAAGCGATCGGCAATTTCGAGGAACAGGCGATCTGTCATGCCGCCGCTGGCCTCGGCGGCGCGCCGCTCCTTGCGGTTTGGCTTGTGTCCCTGTTCATCCATGATCTGTCCCTGGCTTGAATTGCCTCTGGTCAATTTGGTTCGCGGTGACCTGCAGAGCGTTTCCTCTAGCAGAAAACGCTCTGCGATATTGATCTGTTAAGTGCCGCCACTGGCATTGGCGTTGGGTGTAAACAGGGTCTCACCACCGATGGTATAGGATCCGATGATGTCCTGGGCTTTTTTGCTCACCAGCCATTCTTCCAGCTGCAGCGCAAGCTCGTCCTTGACGTGGGCGTGTTTTTCCTTGCTGATCGGCAGATAGGCATATTGGTTGAAAAGAACCGGGTCGCCGGAAAAAAGTATTTTTGAATCGCCCTTGTTCTTGAATTTCAGCCAGCTGGCGCGATCGGAAATGACATAGGCATCCATGCCGACAGCTGTGTTCAGCGTTGCGCCCATGCCCGCGCCTGCTTCGCGGTACCAGCTTACATTAAAGCTTTCGGGGTTCTGGCCAGCGGTTTGCCACAGTGCGGTTTCCTTGCGATGGGTTCCGCTGTCATCCCCGCGGCTGACAAAGATGGCCTCGGCGTCGGCAATTTTGGCCAGCGCCTCATTGGCTTTCCCGGCTGTCGAAATGCCGGCCGGATCGCTGCCGGGGCCGACGATGACAAAATCATTATACATGATTTCACGTCTGTGGGTGCCGTAGCCTCCGGCGACAAATGTGTCTTCGGCATTTCTGGAATGAACCAGAATGGCATCGACATCGCCTGCACGGCCGAGTTTGAGCGCCTGGCCTGTTCCCACGATAAGCAGGTGCACATCAAGGTCGAGGTCCTTCTTGATTTCCGGCAACAGAATGTCAGACAGACCCGAATTGTGGAATGATGTCGTGACCGCAACCTTGATGTCATCAGCCTGAGCGGCGGTGCTGAAGGCCGTTAAAAAAACAAGACCCATGAGGGAGGAAATATATCTCATTCGACGATGTCTCCTGATAAAAATGATTTGGATTCCGGCGTTTTTGGTGTGTTGAAAAATGCCTCCGCCGTTGCACGCTCGTGCACCTGTCCTTGATATAAAAAAATGATGTCACTCGCAAGACGGCGCGCCTGGCCAAGATGATGGGTCGCCATGAGAATGCGCACCCCGTCGGCCTGTGCAGCCAGCAAAATACCTTCGATTTCCCGCGTCGCCTTGCCATCCAGATTGGCCGTTGGCTCGTCGAGAAACAGCACCTCCGGCTGGACGATCAGCGCGCGTGCGACAGCCAGTTTCTGCTTCTCGCCGCCCGAAAGCACCTCGGCATTTTGCTCCAGGGCATTCCCAAGACCGATAATCTCCGCCCATTTGGCAGCCTGCGCCAGCGTCCGGTTTTTCGCCTCGCCCCGCACGCGAAGCGGATAGGCAATATTTTCCACCACTGTGCGGCGCATCATCACCGGCGTCTGGAATACAAAGGCCTGTCTGGTCCGCGCCTGCGCGGCCGGCAATTGCCATGTGACGCTGCCGCCGCGTGGATGCTCCAGACCGTGCATGAGTCGCAGCAAGGTGGTCTTGCCCGATCCGTTGGGGCCCATGAAAATGGTGAATCCCGTGGGATCGATGGTTTCGCTCATCGGACCGATGATGGTCTTGCCGCCCTTGCGCACGGTCGCGTCTTTCAAGGTGAGCGGCAGAATGGAGGCTACCATGTGCTGGCCCTCTCGGTGCGCGAGATGGCGTGAATGGCCATATTCACCGCAATGGCAAGGGCGATCAGGATGAAGCCGAGGCCAAGGGCCAGTGAGAAATCACCCTTGCCGGTTTCCAGCGCAATGGCCGTTGTGAGCACCCGTGTCAGGTGATCGATATTGCCGCCGACAATCATGATGGCGCCGACCTCGCCGATCGCCCGGCCAAATCCGGCCAGCGATGCGGTGATCAGCGAGCGGCGCGCGTCCCATATCAGCGTGCGCATCCGCTGCCATTTCGTCGTGTTCATCGAGATCAGCAGGTCGTGGTAGGTGGCCCACAGGTCACGAATGGCCTGATGGGCGATTGATGCGATCAGCGGTGTTATGATGATGATCTGGGCGATGATCATTGCGGTCGGGGTAAACAGCAGACCAAGAACACCAAACGGGCCGGATCGCGACAGCAGGATATAAACGAAGAGACCCACGACAACAGGCGGCAGACCCATCAATGCATTGAGCAGTGAAATGGTGGCCCTGCGATAGCGAAACCGGTTGACCGCCAAAGCTGCGCCAAGGGGCAGGGCGATAGCCGAGGCAATGATCACCGCCGTAACGGTGACCTGCAATGAACGCAGGACGATTTCATAAAGATCGGCATTGAAGGAGGCAATCAGCCAGAAAGCCTCGATCATCCCCTGCCATAAATCACGCATGCGGTCCCTTGATCTTATTGTTCTGTTTTCTTGAGCGAACGGGCGTAGGCCACAATGGCTTCAATGTCGGAATAGTTCAACTCGACCGGGGCAATGGACACAGGTTTATCGGGCGGAGACACTTTGCCCTCGAAGCGGATCACGGATGGATGGGGAGGCCGGGTGTGAAAACTCTGAAACCGGTCCTCCCAGTCCGCAAGCGCCTTGACCAGAAGCGGAAAGGATGGCGTGGATGAAATGCCGCCAAAAACATTGACCTCGTCTACAACATGGCAGCGTGCGCAGTGAACAGCCGCAACCCTCGCACCCGCTGCAACCAGCGGCGCGGCATCCTGTGCCAGGCTTGCGACACTGCCCCCCGGCACAACGAAAAATAAAAGCAGATACGCCTTGATCCCCATGATGAACTCCTCCCTGCGAAATCCCATGATGCCCAATTTTGGACACGATGCAAAGTCGGGCGTAATCGATCACAGAAATGTTCTAGGGGGAGTGCCGCTTGGCTTCCTTCAATTCGGACTTCTGACCGGTCTTACTGCCCCGAGGCGATGATCTGGCTGCGGCCGGTGCGGTTGAGAAAATAGAGGAAATCCGACAGCCCGTTTGCAAGGGCGTTCACGTGTGTACGCATCTGGTCGGCGGCGGCAGTGCCATTGCCCGCCACGATGGCTTTGACAAAGGCCTCATGTTCGCTCAGTGAACTTTCCATGCGACCGGGCTGGTAGGTGATATGGCGTCGGTAAGGACCCAGAACACGGGCCACGCGCATCTGTTCCTTCAGCATCCAATTGCCGCTGGCTTCCAGTATGGTGTTGTGGAGTCGGTCATTGGCGGCACAGAAGGCGTCCGTGTCGTGGTCGGCAAAGGCCTCTTCGCATTCCTGCTTGTATTGCCACAGGGCAGCGATCTGATCCTCGGTGATCCGTCCTGCGGCCTGCAGGGCGGCAATGGCTTCCAATTCACTGACAACGCGGAAACCATCAAGAAGTTGCGTCATGGTGAGCCGCGCCACATTGGTGCCATGGCGCCCGTTGATCTGAACCAGCCCGGTCGCCGAAAGCCGCTGCAGCGCTTCGCGAACCGGCGTGCGGGACGCCTTGAATTGCAGGGCCAGTTCCCGTTCATCCAACCGGTCTCCAAGGCTTCGCTTGCCGGTGAGAATATCGGATTCCAGTTGCGCGGCTATACTTGCCGATAGTGATAATGTTTCCGTCATATTTCTCATCCCGTCTGCTCTCGCCGATTTTTCCTGTATAAACCGACCAGCGGATAGAGCAATGCAGCCATGGACAGCAATATCAGGATCAGCGATATCGGGCGATCAATGAAGACCGACCATGAGCCGCGACTGATAATCAGGCTGCGCCGCAGGTTTTCTTCCAGTAAAGGCCCGAGGACGAGGCCGAAGGCAAGCGGTGCCGTTGGCAGCTTCAGCTTGTGCATGACAAAACCGACGGCGCCAAACGCGATCATGATGTAGACGTCGCTCATGGTGTTGCGAACGGCAAACGAACCGAAGATGCACAGGATCGCAATTCCCACCATGAGAATATGTCGGGGCATTTTCAGAAACTGGATAATGGCGGCAATGGCGACAAACCCGAAAACGAGAGTCAGCAAGATAGCGAAAAAGAGCGATCCGAAGATCGTACCGACCATTTGCGGATTTTCGGCGAATAGCAGCGGCCCGGGACGCAGGCCGTGCAGCAGCAATGCACCCATCAGGACAGCGGTCATCGTGTCACCGGGCACACCGAGTGTCATCATCGGCACGAGCGCACCGCCCACACAGGCATTGTTTGATGCTTCCGGCGCGACAATGCCGGCGGGCGCGCCCTTGCCGAAGGTTTCCGGTTCCTTCGACAGTCTTTGCTCCTGTGCGTAGGCCAGGGCGACCGCAATGGCTGATCCGGCAGCAGGTATCGCTCCGACAAAAGTGCCTATCAGCGATCCGCGCATCATCGGTGCTATGAGCTTTGGAAGCGAGGCAAGGGGCGGAAAAATCCGATTGATCCGCGCGACATGGGCGATTGGCTGATTGGATGATGACAGGTTGATCAGCACTTCGGCGAATCCGAATATACCGACGGTCAGCGGCACGATATCAATACCGTTCTGCAAGACGCGCGTGCCGAAATCAAAGCGGGCGACATCGGTCAGCTTGTCGAAGCCCACCATGCCGACAATCAAGCCGATGCATCCCACCAAAATACCGCGAAAGGTTGATCCGGGTGAGGCATAGGCAAGCATGGTCAATCCGAAAATGGCTGCCATGGCGAATTCCGGACTGCGAAATTGCAGGGCAGCCGACGCGATCAGCGGTGCAACGATCGACAGTATGGCAAGGCCCAGAAGTCCGCCGACGGTCGAGGCAAGAAGCGCGTAGCTCAGTGCCTCACCGGCACGGCCTGATTTTGCCATGGGGTATCCGTCAAACTGCGTGACGATGGCGCCGGGCGTTCCGGGAATATTGATGAGAATGGCAGAAATGGATCCGCCAAAAACACTGGATGAAAATACGCCGATCAGGAAAACCATGGCCGCATCGGTGGGCATGGCATAGCTCAGGGGCAGCAGGATCGCCAGCGCCATGGTCGAACTGACACCCGGCAGCGCCCCCAGAATGATGCCGACCATGACTCCGGTCAGCGACAGGCCAAGAAGGTCCGGTCTCGTTGCGATCTCGATCAGAGCCGTGGCAAATACGTCAAACAAATTGGTCTCCTGGGAGCGCTTGTACACAAATGCAAAGCGGGTTTGCCATGGAGCGGGGCTTCAATCGGACGTTCATGGCAAACGGGAACGGATCACGAGATCAAATCCCACATAGATGAGCAGGGTTGTGACAAGGGCTGCAATGGTCGCAATGACAAGGGTACGACGTGGCCGTTGCATGGCATTGGGAGCAAGCGCAAAGCTCCAGAAGAAAACGAAGAGAGCTGTTGCTGCTGCATATCCAATGGCATGCATGAGCGTCGGAAAAGCCACGACGCAAGCCAGGAATCCGATCGGGCGCCAGTTGAGATCGGACTTCCATCGGATGCGGCGCGATGCGGACATCCATTTCCTCACCGGACTGACGGTGAGCGCAAGGCCACCAGCGGTCAGAATGGAAAGGGTGATGATGGGCAACAGTGCCGGCCCCGGATCAAGGCCTGTTGCGCGGCCGCTGAACAGGCTGGAGTTTGTCGCGATTGAAACCCAGCCAACGCCGGCCCAAAGGAGAAAAAATACGGCGACACCCAGATCCAGACCGGCATTGTCCTGGTTGCGCCCCGCGTCATTGTCCATATGTCATCTCCCAAACCGCAAGAAGCTTCTTTACCCTGTCAGGCGCCGGATCGCGATTCCGACTGGGTCAAAACCACGATCCATCGTCTGCTGTTGTTGGTCTCATCTGCCAGAACCCAAGTCGGTTTTGGCAGAAGCACACTATTTCTTGCGGGTCGTTACCAGATCTGCATCGAGCAATATGGGGTATACGGCTGCATCATGTGCCACGATCCAGGCCTTGGTCTCTGCCGGTGGCATGGGTGTCACCATGAAGCCCACTTTCTGTGCAGCTTCGATGAATGCCGGATCGGACATGGTTTCCATGAACAGTTTCTCCAGATAGGCTTTGGTCTCGGCTGGAACACCGTTCGGCAGGAACAGCGCCCGCCAGTCACCGGCAACAAAGTCAAAACCCAATTCCTTGAATGTGGGCACGTCCGGCGTCAGGAAATGGCGGGCTTCGGCAGCAACCGCCAGAATGATGATGTCACCGGCCTTATGCTGGTCAGCCAGTTGATGCACCGGCAGTGTCGCCGACTGGACTTCACCTGATATGATGGCTGCGACTGTCGGTGCATACCCCTGGTAAGGCACCTTGGTCATTTCCACGTCAAAGGCACTTTCAAACAAGGACGCCACAATGTGGGACGAGCCGCCTGGTGCGTCATTGCCGTTGATGATACTGCCCGGCTCGGCCTTGAGCTTGTCGATATAGTCCTGAACAGTCTTGATGCCCGTGTCGGCGCGCACTTCCAGTGCGCCCGGGTCCGGTCCGAAAAACACCAGAGGATCGATGTCTTCAAGCGGTGTGGCGTTTTCATTGAGATAGCCGCGCGCCACAAAACTGGAACCCATGATACCAAGCGTATAGCCATCCGGCTCTGCCTCCGCTGCGGCCCGGATGCCATTTGCGCCGCCGGCGCCGGTAACGTTTGATACGATGATCGGCACTGGTGCGCGTTTTGAAGCCCAGTCGGCGATCAGCCGCGCTGCGGTGTCCTGTCCGCCACCTGCCGGCCAGTTTACAACGATGGTAATGGGCTTTTCCGGGAAACCTGCAGCTGTCGCCGGGCCCGCAGCCAAGGCAAGTGTCGATACGAACAGAGCGTTAAAAAGCGTCCTTCGGGATAATCTCAACATAGTCATTTCCTTCTCTCCTGATGATGGCGTGCACTTTCGCGCGTGATGCAGGCAAACATGAAATGTATATTGTGTCTACCAAAAATTATGAATTGACATATAAACGGTACCAATTTATCCAGATTGCACAATATTATTGCACAATATTCTAAAATTTGTACACCTAATGAGCGTTTATGGAAAAGGGTCGTGCAAACAAACAGGAGCATATGATGGATTTGGGTCTCAAAGGGCGCACAGCATTGATTACCGGGGCTTCACAGGGCATTGGCGAGGGACTGGCGGTTGGTTTTGCCAAAGAGGGCGTGAACCTGCATCTGACTGCCCGTCGCGGAGATCTGCTTGATGCATTGTGCAAGCGCCTGCAGAGCGAATACGCCATAACGGCCACCGCTCATGCCTGTGACCTGACGCAGGACCAGGCAGTGGACCGCCTTGCCGATGCAGTGGGAGATGTCGATATCCTTGTCAACAATGCGGGCGTCATCCCCGGAGGGGATCTTGCCTCCATCGATGCAAAAACCTGGCGTCAGGGTTGGGAACTGAAGGTCTTTGGCTATATTGACATGTGTCGGCTCTATTACGCGCGCATGAAGGCACAGGGCGGCGGTGTCATCATCAACAATATCGGCAATGCGGGTGAGCGTTATGACGCCAATTATATTGCCGGTACGACAGGAAACGCTGCGCTGATGGCATTCACGCGCGCGCTTGGCGGCCCCAGCCTGGATGACAATATCAGGGTGGTCGGCATAAATCCCGGTCCGGTCAATACGGATCGCATATACAAGCTTCTCAAACACCGCGCCAAGGAATGGCTGGGTGATGAGGCCCGTTACGGCGAACTGGAGAAAAACTATCCGCTCGGTCGTCCGGCTCACCTTGACGAAGTGGTTGATCAGATGGTGTTTCTCGCTTCCGAACGGGCAGGCTATACCAGCGGCACCATTGTCACGATTGATGGCGGTATTGCCTCGCGCAGCTCGATCATCTGAGGCGGATGAAGTCCATGGGTATGGTTTTGCCTTAATGGTCTGGGAGTTGAAATGCACCGTGTGGGTCTGATCATACCGTCCTCCAACGTCGTCGTGGAGGACACATTGCGCCGGCAAGCTGGCGATATGAACCCGGCGGTCGCCATTCATATCGCCCGGTTCTCCGTTGTCGCCGTCGATCTGGGCGGCGATTCCGTCGATCAGTTTCAGGACGCGGCCATCGACCGGGCGATTGATCAGCTCATGGAGGCGGAAGTCGACCGAATCATCTTTGCCGGGACCGCTGGCGCCTGGCTCGGCATTGACCGCGAACGGGCCTGGTGCCGGCGGGCCACAGATCGGGCGGACCTGCCGGTCACCAGCACCACATTGCTGGCGCTTGAAGCTCTGTGCAAAGCAAACGCTGCCCGCATCGGCCTGATAACGCCGTTTCGCACCGATGTGCATGAGGCGATCGTGCAAAATTTCGCAGGCGAGGGGGTGGCCACAAAGGTCAGTCACTGCCTCGAACTGGATCGAAGCCGCGACATGGCGGACGTGTCGCCCGAGCGGATCGCGGATCTGGTGCGTTCCTGTCTGGATGAGGGCTGCGACACGGTCCTGTGCTTCTGCACCAATTTCCGTGGCCTGGATGCCTGCCAGCAGATCTCAACGGTCAATCCGTCAGCGACATTGCTGGATTCTGTAGGGTTGACCCTGCACGCTGCCGGTACCAATTTTCGGAATTAGAAACGGGCTTTTGGCAAGCAGCCGGCTGGCTTCAATGTTGCCGTGTCTGGTGTATGTGTTTTGCCGGATACTGGCCTCGGGCATTGACGCTTGATGGGCCTCCTACGAGGCCGTTGGACCCAATGCCCGTCGTTGTTGCAACTGGCTCCATTGCAATTCCCGGCACCAGGCCCACCGCAATATTCCGGGCTTCCAGCCGTGCAATTTCATCGGCTGCCTGGCAACACGTCATGGGGTCGCCGGATTTCAACCGGACGACATTCTTGCCGCCCTTGACGAGGCTGATCATCATCTCGTTGGTTTCACATTCCTTGCCTTCGCCCACCAGCAAACGTTTTGCCTCGCGCCGGGCAAGTTCCAGAACGTCGCCTGAAACCAGATCGTCAAACAGGATGACATCGGCTGCCTGCAGTGCACGGACGGCTTTCAGGGTCAGCAGTTCGGCATCACCCGGACCGGCACCAACGAACGTCACCTTGCCGCCTTGATGCGATGGGGCGGTGCGGATCATTTCCACATCGCCAAGCAATGCTGCTTCGGCTTTATGATCCGGCGCCCTGGCAAATGCCCTGTCGACGAACCGCTCCCAGAAGGCCCGTCGCTGCGGGCCGGGTTTCAGCCTTTGATTGATGCTGCTGCGCAACTTTGCGGCAAGGCGCGCCCAATCCTGCAGGGCAGGCGGCAACAACACCTCAATGCGGCGGCGGATGGCCTGTCCGAGGATCGGCGCCGCGCCGTCGGTTGATATGGCGATGATCGCCGGTGAGCGGTTGACGATGCTGCCGAACTGAAAGCTGCAAAAGGCAGGCCTGTCGATCACATTGACCGGAAGGCCGCAGGCCCTGGCCGCGTTGAAAAAAGCCTTTGCCTCATCATCGTTTTCAGCATCCGCCAGCGCCAGTTCAGCGTCTTCGAAACCATCAGGGCCCCATTGGCGCGCATGATGGATATATTGCCCGGGTTTTCCGGCCGCAATGATCGCTTCGAACTCCGGGGACAGTGACTCCGCGTAGACATGCACCCTGGCGCCGCTGGCGGCCAGCAATTCGGCCTTCCAGGCAGCCGCTTCGGTGCCGCCCGCCAGCACGATCTTTCTGGCCTTCAGCTTGAAAAAGACAGGCAGGACCGCCAGTTCGCCGACGCGTTGGGAATGCCTCTGGCGGGCTTTGCGTGTCGTTCGTTCACTCGGCAGCAAGGATACGGTGTTCATTGATGATTCCACTGATTTCAGATCTGCAGGAGCCGCAATTTGTGCCCGCGTTCAGACGTTTTCCGATGGCCTCGACACTGATGCAGCCAGCACCGACGGCCAGGGCGATCTCATTGACCCCGACCGCGAAACACGAACAGACGATGGCGCCGCGATCGGGCACATCCTGTCCGGGCCTTCCGGCAACAAGACGAAAGCGCTCAAGGGGATTTTCATGCCGCGTTGCAAGCAATTCGCTTGCCCAGGCGCGGGAGACTTCAACGGGGGTTCTTGCCAGGAATATGGCCGCCTGCAAATGCGGGCCTTCAAACCATGCAAAGCGCTGTTGTCCGCTTCTGTCGTCCTCATAGGAAACGCTGGCCGCCTCGATGGAAAGGCCAAGTGCCCTTTGAACAAGATCCTTCGTTGTCATATCGGCATCGTCAAAGGCCAGTTCGACACGCCAACCTCCGGCACATCTTGCCCTGGCCCAATAGGCCGCTTCCATCTGTTCCGGCAATGTCCGGCAAATGGCAAAGCCGTAATGGCTCGCCGCGAATGGCCGGACCAGGGCGGGAACGTTCTTCGAGGCCGGCTGGCCCGAGATCGGGTCTGTTCGCGGCGCCACCAGCTTGTCCACCCGTGCATTGGACGCAAACTGATCTGTCCAGTGAACCGGCACGAATATTGAGCCGCGCTGCTGGCGCGAAGTGATCAGGACGCGCACGCGAATGGTGCCATGGGCACTGTCCACATCGACGATATCGGCCTGGCCGAGGTCCAGCCGTTCGGCGTCCTGCGGGTGCATTTCGCAAAAGGGCTCAGCCATGTGAGCCGACAGTCGCGGGCTTTTCGCCGTGCGTGTCATCGTGTGCCAATGGTCGCGCACCCGCCCGGTATTCAGGCGCAACGGATAGGCCAGTTCGACGATGTCAGCGCGCTTTGTTTCCACTGCCACAAGGCGCGCTCTTCCATCCGGCGTATAGAAGCGACCCTTTGCGAAGAAACGGGTCTCACCGGGCATGTCTCCTTCGCGCTGTGGCCACTGGAAGGGTTCGAGCCCCTGATAGGTTTCCGCGCTGATGCGGCCATGAGCGCCGATATCGAAATCGCGCGTTCCAGCATTTCCCTGCGCCGAAAGGGACGCAAATTCGCGGAAAATCTGATCCGGTCCGGTGAAAGAAAAGGCCGTGTCAAATCCCAGGCGTTTTGACACTTCCGCCATCTGCCACCAGTCCGGCCTTGCCTCTCCGGGGAGAGGCAGGAAGTTGCGTTGCCGCGATATGCGGCGCTCGGAATTGGTAACCGTACCGTCCTTTTCGCCCCAGCCCGCAGAGGGCAGTTTCACATGGGCATGGCGCACGGTATCGGTCTGCGCCATGATATCGGAGACAACGACAAAGGGGCAATTGCTGATGGCCTCTTCCACGGCGCCGGCATCCGGCAGGCTGTCGACCGGATTGGTCGCCATGATCCAGATGGCCTTGATGCGACCATCGGCGACCGCTTCAAACAGTTCGACGGCCTTGAGGCCGGGCTTTGTGGCCATGAAAGGCGCGTTCCAGAAGTCCTGAACCAGATCCCGATGTTTCTGGTTGCCAAGATCCATATGGCAGGCCAGCATGTTGGCAAGGCCGCCCACCTCGCGCCCGCCCATGGCATTGGGCTGGCCGGTCAGCGAAAGGGGCCCCATTCCGGGCCTGCCGATCCGGCCCGTGGCCAGGTGGCAATTGATGATGGCATTGACCTTGTCCGTGCCGCAGATCGACTGGTTAACGCCCTGGCTATAGGCCGTGACGGTTTTCTCGGTATTTGCGAACAGGTGATAGAATTGCGTCAGTTGCTGCGCGCTGAGGCCGGTCTGCTGCACCAGTTCTTCCATGGGCAGGGTGACAGCCGCTTCAAGGGCTGCATCGAAACCGCTGGTGTGATGATCCAGATAGGAATGATCAATCCGCTCCGAGGCAACAAGATGGGCAAACAATCCGGCAAACAGAGCGGTGTCGCCGTCCGGCCTGATGGCCAGATGCATGTCGGCCAATTGCGCGGTCATGGTGCGGCGGGGGTCGATAAGCACGACTTTCATCTCCGGCCGGGCTTTTTTGGCCGCCTCAATGCGCTGGTAAAGCACCGGATGGCACCAGGCGAGATTCGAGCCCACCAGGACGATCAGGTCAGCCAGTTCAAGATCTTTGTAATTGCCGGGAACCGTGTCCGAGCCGAAGGCGCGCAGATGGCCTGCCACGCTGGACGACATGCACAGGCGAGAATTCGTGTCGATATTGGCTGAACCGATAAAACCCTTCATCAGCTTGTTGGCAACGTAATAGTCTTCGCTCAGCAATTGCCCGGAAACATAAAAGGCGACGGAATCGGGTCCGTGTTCGCGGATCGCATCACCGAATTTTTGAGCGACCAGATCCAGAGATGCATCCCAGCTTGCCCGTTCCCCGTGAATTTCCGGGTAAAGCAGCCGGCCTTCCAGATCCAGTGTCTGGCCGAGCGCCGACCCCTTGGAACACAGACGTCCGAAATTGGCCGGATGATCCGGGTCGCCTTCTATCTTTACGCTACCGTCCGGTGTCGGCGTTGCCAGCACCCCGCATCCAACCCCGCAATAGGGGCAGGTGGTCCGGCAGGTGGAACTCATCGCGCGCCTCCGATATCGAGCAATATGGAATCACCGTCGAGCTTCACACCGAAACTCAATGTCCCGCCTTCATCAGCGCCCTGCGCCTGGCCTGTTTCCAGCGAAATAACCCAATTGTGCAAGGGGCAGGTCACGCAGCCATCATGGACAATGCCTTGCGAGAGCGGACCATTTTTGTGCGGGCATTTGTCTTCCAGCGCATAGATGTGATCGTCGACTGTCCTGAAAATGGCGATCGTCGTATCGCCGTTCTTCACACAGCGCGAACCGCGTCTCGGAATATCGCTGACGGCGCCGATGGCCACCCAGTTTTCGGTCAATGCGTTCATTCCGCAGCCTCCAGAGAAAGGGTCGCCATAGGCTGGAATTCGTGTTTGTCCTTGCCCGAAACGCGTTCGGACCACGGATCGACCTGGGCAAATTTCTGACTGAAGACAAAACGCTCGAAATAGGCCTTGCGCTTGTCTGCATCGTCCATGATCTGGCGGCGAACCTCGTCATAGCCGATGCGCTTGGACCATTTGTAGATGCGCTCCAGGTAACGGCCCTGTTCGCGGTACATCTGAACCAGCGCCACGACGTGTTCCAGCGCCTCGTCTTCAGTTTTCACCATGCCGAGAATCTCGGTTCCCTTGATGTCGAGCCCGGCGGCGCCGGCAAAGTGAATTTCGAAGCCGCTGTCGACGCAAATGATTCCGACATCCTTGCAGGTCGCTTCCGAGCAGTTGCGCGGGCACCCGGAAACCGCCATCTTCACCTTGGCCGGGGTCCATGATCCCCACATGAACTTTTCAATGCGGATGCCAAGTCCGGTGGAATCCTGCGTGCCGAAACGGCACCAGTCGGTTCCAACGCAGGTTTTCACCGTGCGCAGGCCCTTTGCATAGGCCTGACCGGATACGAAACCCGCCTTGCCAAGGTCGCCCCAGACAGCCGGCAGGTCTTCCTTCTTGATGCCCAGCAGGTCGATGCGCTGCCCGCCGGTGACCTTGACCATCGGTATGTCGAATTTGTCGACCGTGTCGGCGATGGCGCGCAGCTCTTTCGAGGATGTGACACCGCCCCACATGCGCGGCACGACGGAATAGGTGCCATCCTTCTGGATATTGGCATGAACGCGTTCGTTGATGAAGCGGGACTGGTAATCATCGGCATATTCATCCGGCCAGTCGCACACCAGGTAATAGTTGAGGGCAGGACGGCATTTGGCGCAGCCGCAGGAGGTCTTCCACTCCAGTTCCTGCATCACTGCCGGAATGGTCTTGAGTTGTTTTGCCACGATCAGCCGGCGCACATCGTCATGGCCCAGCTCAGTGCAACCGCACATGGGCTGAACGGCGGCGGGATTATAGGCCTCGCCAAGCGCCAGCGACAGCAACTGTTCGACAAGACCTGTACAGGACCCGCAGGAGGCAGAAGCCTTGGTGTGAGCGCGCACTTCATCAAGCGAGTTCAGGTTTTTTCCAACAATTGCATTGCTGATCTTTGATTTGCAAACGCCGTTGCAGCCGCAGATTTCCGCATCATCCGGCAAGGCTGCAACGGCCGCCATGGGGTCCAGTGGGGATCCTCCCTGATAGGCCTGTCCGAAAATCAGCGTTTCACGCATGTCGCTGATATCGGTCTGTTTCTTCAGAAGGTCGAAAAACCATGGTCCATCCGACGTCTCCCCATAGAGCACGGCACCGATGATCCGGTCATCTTTCAGCACAAGCCTCTTGTAGACCCCCGCCGTTGCATCGCGCAGGACGATTTCCTGGCGGTCCTCGGCCTCGGCGAAATCGCCTGCCGAGTAAAGGTCAATGCCGGTGACCTTGAGCTTGGTTGCCGTGACAGATCCTGTATAGGCGGCCTTGTTGCCACACAGGTTCTCGGCAATGGTCACAGCCATTTCGTAAAGCGGAGCGACCAGCCCGTAAACCTGGCTGCGGTGTTCGACACATTCGCCCAGCGCATAGATATCGGGGTCGGATGTCTGCATGTCGTCGCCCACCAGAATACCGCGATTGACGTCGAGGCCGGATTCTTTGGCAAGATCAATGCCCGGGCGAATGCCCACAGCCATGACAACGATGGCGGCATCGATCACGGTGCCATTGTCGAGTTTCACGCCCGCAACCTTGCCGTCCTTGCCGACGATTTCATGGGTGTTGGCCTTGGTGATGACATCGATGCCGCGATCGGCAAAGGCCTTTTCCAGAAGGTATCCGGCAGCCGGGTCGAGCTGGCGTTCCATCAAGCTCGGCATCAGGTGCAGCACAGTGACCTCCATGCCCTGCTGGCGCAGGCCGGCGGCAGCTTCCAGCCCCAGCAATCCGCCGCCTATGACGACGGCGCGGCCACCGGCGCGCGCAGCGCAGAGCATTTTCTCGACATCATCCAGATCCCTGTAGGTCAGTACGCCTTCAAGATCCTTGCCGGGCAGCGGAATGATAAAAGGGTTGGACCCGGTTGCCACAATCAGCGTGTCGTAGCTTGCGGTGATACCGTTGTCCGATGTCACGGTCTTTGCACCGCGGTCTATCCGGCTGACTTTGGATCCTTTGTGCAAGGTGATGCCCTGCTGTTCGTACCAGGCATCATCATGGGTGATGATGTCCTCGTAGGTCTTCTCGCCCGACAGAACCGGCGAGAGCATCAGGCGGTTGTAATTGACCCGGGGTTCGGCGTTGAACACCGTGACATCAAAGCCATCAGGTGAAAGCTCGAACAGGTGTTCCAGCATCCGGCCCGGGGCCATTCCATTTCCGACAACGACCAGTTTCTTTTTCATGTGCAGGTTCCCTATTCAGCCGCAGCGGGCATGCGGGCGGTTTTTGCCTGCCGTGCCATCCGGGTTGCGCGTTTCTGCTTGATGGATTCCAGCTGTTCTTCGCTGGGGTTTGCGCCACCCTCGTAGGCTTCGAGAAAATCAAGAAGCTCTTCGCGGTAGGCGTAATAATCGGGGTGACCGAGCAGCGCCGCGCGCGAACGCGGACGGGGCAGGTCAACCTCCATGATATTACCGATCCTGGCATTCGGTCCGTTGGACATCATGACGACCCGGTCGGCCAGCAGGATGGCTTCGTCGACATCATGGGTCACGCAGATGGCGGTAACCTGCGTTCGTTTCCACACGTCCATCAGAACGTCCTGCAATTCCCAGCGGGTCAGCGAGTCCAGCATGCCGAAGGGTTCATCCAGCAGCAGCAATTTGGGCGACAGGGCAAAGGCGCGGGCAATGCCGACGCGCTGTTTCATGCCGTTTGACAGGTCATCGGCCATCTTTTGCATGGAATCGCCAAGACCAACCTTGGAAAGGTAATATTCCACCACATCTCTGCGTTCTGCCCGGGTGGCGTTCGGATAAACCTTGTCCACACCCAAGGCGACATTGTCATAGGCTGAAAGCCATGGCAGCAGCGACGGTGCCTGGAAAACGACGGCCTTGTCCGGCCCGGCGCCGGCGATATGCTTGCCGTCGAGAATAATGCCGCCTCTGCTGATCTCATTGAGGCCGGAAACCATGGAGAGCACGGTAGATTTTCCGCATCCTGAATGACCGATCAGCGTAATGAATTCGCCTTTCCTCATTTTCAGGTCGAACCCGTCGACGACAGTGAGCGGGCCCTTGGGTGTGGGGTAGACCTTCTGGATTTCACTGAACTCCAGATAACGTTCGTCATGGGCGGAAGCGCTTGCCTCCAAATAGGCGTCCGGCAATGGATCCGCTGCCTGGGTGATCGGCACAATGTTCGGCAAGGTAATGTCGCGTTCCAGGCCGGATCCGCGATCATTGCCAAGCTGCAGCAGATAATCTGTCACGGCAGCACGCAGGCGAATGAATTCATCATTGCTGTTCATCTCGGCACGATCGCGTGGACGCGGCAGATCAACCCGGAACTCAGGGCCCAGCGTGGCGCTCGGCCCAGGTGTGAGCGGAATGATACGGTCAGCCAGCAGGATGGCTTCGTCGACGTCATTGGTGACGAGGATGATGGTCTTTTTCTCCTGCTCGCATATATCGGCAAATTCGTCCTGCAGCTTGGCGCGGGTCAGGGCATCGAGTGCCGAAAGCGGTTCGTCCATCAGCAGCAGTTCAGGGCGCATCGCAAGGGCGCGTGCAACAGCAACGCGCTGTCGCATGCCGCCGGACAATTCAGCCGGTTTGCGGTCGCGTGCGGCGGTGAGCCCGACCATGTTGATATAGGTCTCGGCAATGGACCTGCGTTCGGCCTTTGACTTTGCCTTGAAGACGGCGTCCACTGCGAGGCAGACATTGCCGGCAACCGATAGCCATGGCAGCAGTGAATAGGACTGGAAAACCACCCCGCGTTCGGGGCCTGGCCCGGTAATTTCCTTGCCCTTGAAGATAACGCCGCCTTCATCCGGCTTGATGAGGCCAGCAAGGGCCGAAATCAGGGTTGTTTTACCCGACCCGGAAAACCCGACGATGGCGATGAATTCTCCGTCCGCCACCTTGAGATTGATGTCTTTCAAAACCTCGGTGCGGTTCTTGCCCTCACCGTAATGTTTCGACAGGTTGGATATTTCCAAAAATGTCATGCTCGCCCCCTACCGGTTTGCCGAAAAGGTGAATGCACGCTGCAAAGCGAACATCAGGCGGTCCAGCATGAAGCCGAGAATGCCGATGGTCAGAACCGCGACCATGATTTTGGCGAGGGACTGCGAGGAGCCGTTCTGGAACTCATCCCAGACGAATTTGCCGAGGCCGGGATTCTGCGCCAGCATTTCCGCCGCAATCAGCACCATCCAGCCCACGCCAAGTGACAGGCGCATGCCGGTGAAGATCAGGGGCAGGGCCGAAGGCAGAACAAGTTTTGTAACTGTCTTCATGGTCGGCAGTTGCAGAACCTTGCCGACATTCATCAGGTCCTTGTCGATGGATGCAACGCCCAGGGCCGTATTGATGAGGGTTGGCCAAAGCGAGCAGAGCGTCACTGTTACCGCTGAAATCACCAGGGATTTCGGCATCAAATCACTGGTATCCACATAAAGTGCAGAGACGATCATCGTGACGATCGGCAACCATGCCAGTGGTGAAACGGGTTTGAAGATCTGAATCAGCGGATTGATCGCACCATTGAACGTTTTCGATAATCCGGATGCGATGCCCACCGGCACGGCAATCAGAGTCGCAATGAAAAACCCAAGCCCCACGGTGAACAGCGAGGTTACAATCTGGTCAAGATAGGTCGGTTTGCCCGTATAGGTGCGATATTTGACCTTGTCGGCCTTGCCATCGGCAACGAGCTTGTCGTTGCGCACATCCTGCCTTTGGTAGAAGGCATCAGCCTTGGCGCGTTCACGCTGATGGTCGCTTGCCAGATTGACTGCCTGCTCCCAGACCTGACGGGACCGGGAATGGCTCCAAGAGAGGTTTGCACACGGGGCGCCAGGAATCCCCAGGCCAACAGGAAGATGGCGATGCCAAGCAGAGGAATGACAAGAACCTTCTTGAGTTCCTGCAATTGCGCGCGAGGGTCGTCGCCGGCCAGCAATTTCAAGATCGGTGTAAGCCAGCTGAAACCCAGGGCCTCAAGCCAACTGCTTGCCCGGTTGATCGCGGAGAAAATTTTTTCACGGCGCGGCGCGGCGAGCTCGGATGAGATTTCGTTAGTCGCATCGACCATAATGCAGATCCTTGCAGTGTTGAATATCAGACGGGCTGACCGATTGCGGTCAGCCCATTTTGGTTCTTGTTCAGCCGGAAACCTCATTGCCTTCAATCATCTGGTTGGACTTCAGACCGATCGAGAGGCTGTCGATATAGGCGTTGGGTTTTTTGCCGTCATAGGCGACACCATCAATGATGTCGGTAGCCGGCGTCGGCTCACGGTAGCCGTCGGAATCCCATGGGAAGTCCGCTGCATCGGCATTGCTGTCATCGACCACCAGTTTTGCAGCCTCAAGGTAGATATCCGGCCGGTAAACCGATTTGGCGACTTCTTCGTACCAGGCGTCATCCTTGTGGTCGGCAATCTGTCCCCAACGGCGCATTTGCGTGAGGTACCAGATAGCATCGGAATAGAAGGGATAAGTCGCATGGTATCGATAGAAGACATTGAAGTCCGGTACGTCGCGCTTGTCGCCCTTTTCATACTCGAAGGTGCCGGTCATGGAATTGGCGATGACTTCCGCGTCGGCGCCCACATATTCCGGGCGGGACAGGATTTCCACGGCTTCCACACGGTTGGCGTTGTCATTCTCGTCCAGCCATTTGGCAGCCCGGATGAGCGCCTTGGTCAGGGCCAGCGTGGTGTTGGGGTTTTCCTCGGTGAATGCCTTGGTAAGACCGAAGACTTTTTCGGGATTGTTCTTCCAGATTTCATAGTCGGTAATCACTGGAACGCCGATGCCCTTGAAAACAGCTTGTTGATTCCAGGGTTCTCCCACGCAGTAGCCGTCGATTGTTCCGGCTTCCAGAGTGGATGGCATCTGCGGTGGTGGGGTTACGGAAAGCAGCGCGTCAGCCTTGATCTGGCCGGAAATATCGGTTCCTGAATAGAAGCCGGGGTGAATGTCACCAGATGCCAGCCAGTAGCGCAATTCATAATTATGGGTGGATACCGGAAATACCATGCCCATGTTGAAAGACTTGCCATCGGCCTTGAAAGCATCGACCACCGGTTTGAGCGCATCCGCCTTGATCGGGTGAACCGGCTTGCCGTCATCGCCCATCGGGATATGCGGCTTCATCATTTCCCAGACTTCATTGGAAACGGTGATGCCATTGCCATTGAGATCCATTGAAAACGGCGTCACGATATGGGCCTTTGTTCCAAAGCCGATGGTCGCGGCCAGCGGCTGGCCTGCCAGCATGTGCGCGCCGTCAAGTTCACCGGTGATGACGCGATCCAGCAGAACTTTCCAGTTGGCTTGTGGTTCGAGGGTAACGAACAATCCTTCTTCTTCGAAATAACCCTTCTCATAGGCGATGGCCAAAGGGGCCATGTCGGTGAGTTTGATGAATCCGAATTTCAATTCGTCTTTTTCAACATCAAGCATCTCTGCCGATGCTGTGGGAAGCGCGGTGGCTGCAAGCATGATTGAGCTGGCTGCCACCAAAAATGTCCGGCGTGTCGCGGTGCCTTTGCGCATTTCGGTTTCTCCGTTTGCTAGCTCCGTTGGAGCTCTTGATCTCGAGGGCATGGCCCAAACAAAAAAAGCCGCCGAATCGCAAGGGTGCACCGGGAGGAGGTAGTGCACTGTTACGGTTCGGCAGCTTTGCCTGAAGCGCCCGTCTTTGGACGCAATATTTCTTGATCCGGTTGGGATCACCAATACAAAAGCAATTTACATGCCAGTTTTTCAAAAATTAACAATATATAATGATATCAACGTGTTGATTTTAATTATCTGGAAATCAATTTTTCAATTGATGCAGCCGCAATGCACAAAAATGCATGAAATTTATGCAGTGCACAATAATTGTTCACGATCAATGGGGCTGATGATCAGGTTTTTTGTGACAGCACGTAGGCTTCAATCATATCCGGATCGAAAATCTTGCCATCAAAAAATCCATCGGGGCCAAGCAGCAGGCTGCCTTTGCTGGCACCGACTGGAACAGTGCGCGGCAGGCCACCTTCCACCTTGGAACTGGCAGCAGGCAACGGAATATCAAAAGTGGCCAAAGCGCTGCGATAGAGATCCGGCCGGTAGGTTTGAGAAATGGCCTCTGTCTGGCTGGCATCCCAGTCGGCGTGACCCCAGCGAACCATCTGGCTGTAAAACCACAGGGCATGGCTGCGCCAGGGAAAGTTGGCGGCCCGGGAAAAGGGAATGAAGAAATCTTCGACCTGATGAAGCGTGCCATCTGCTGTTTCGAATGCACCACTCAAGGATGGAAGCAGCGTTTCCGGCTCAATCCCGATATAGTGTACGCGGGAGAGCAGATGGGCCAGTTCCTCATGATTGTCACTCTTTTCGCACCACATGGCAGCACGGGTAAGGGCACGCAGAAGGGCTTTGAGAACCTCTGGATTCCTTTCTGCGAATTCGAGCGAGACGCCGAGTACCTTTTCCGGGCTGGACCGCCAGATTTCCGATTTTGTTGTCATGATTACGCCGCTGCCATCACGCGCGGCCACTGAATTCCATGGCTCACCAACGCAGAATCCATCAATGCGGCCGGCCTTCAGGGCGTCGGGCATGTAGGGTGGTGGAATGATAACGATGTCCACGTCGCTCTCGGGATCAATGCCGCTTGCCGCGAGCCAATAACGCAAGTCGTAATTATGACCGGAATGGGGATGTACAACACCAAGAACCAGCTTTTTCAGTCCGCCAATTCTACGGCGCTGAACCTCGCCAAACAGGGCTTTGCCGCTGGGTGCTGCAGCGAATGCCGTTCCATCCGACGCGATGTTGAGACTCTCCGCAAGCCTGCGCGAAAGCGTAACGGCGTTGCCACCAAGACCAAGGGCCATGGGCGCAATGATCTCCAGCGGCATGGGTGTCAGGCCCAGCTTTGCCGCAATCGGCATGGGCGCCAGCATATGCGCTACTTCAAAATGGCCGATGGCCATGCGGTCGCGGATATTGGCCCATGAGTTTTCCCGCACCAGTGTCAGGTCTATGCCCTCGTCCTCGGCAAAACCCTTTTCACTGCCGACAACCAGAATCGCGGAATCAATCAGTGGCAGAAAACCGGCATGGACAGGGAAAAGATCGTTTCTCATGGTTTCTGCTCCTGAGGTTCCAGCAGGTTTGATGCGGTGACGAGGCTCTGGGCTATTTCGGAAAGCTTTCTGTTCTGGTTCATCGCGGTTTTGCGCAACAACCGGTAAGCTTCCTCTTCACTGATGCCTCTCGCCTTGATCAAAATGGCTTTGGCCTGATCAACCGTCTTGCGGCCTTCCAGTTCACTGCGGACATCCGCCAGTTCCCGCGCCATGTGTGAAAATGCCTTGAAGCGGCTGATGGCCATGTCGAGGATGGGCTTGACTCGTTCCTTGCGAAGACCATCGACCACATAAGCGGAAACGCCTGCATCGACCGCTGCCTCGATGGAGCGTTGATCCGATTTGTCGACAAACATGGCAATTGGACGCTGCACGGAGCGCGTCAGGGCAAAAAGACCCTCCAGCATGTCGCGGTTGGGATTTTCGATATCAATGACAATGACATCGGGCTGGGACCGCTCAATATGCTGCGCAACCCCATCCAGTTCGTTGATGACGGAAACGGCCTGATAGCCGGCCTCGCGCAGACCCGCCTCTATGATCGATGCGCGTATATGGTTTTCATCAATGACAAGAACAGACAATTGTGCAACAGACATACGCCCATTGTGCGCATGCGAACAAATTGTGCAATGCAATATTTATCAAATGGCAAGAATTCTTCTAGAAACCGTCGGCATCAACGATGCTGCGCGGCACAGAACGCCCAAAGCGCTGCAATTGCTGGCGCAGTGCTTCGCGCTCCTCCAGCAGGTTCAACGCCAGCGCAATGCCGGCCTGGTTTACGCCGAGGTCGCGCTGCAGGTGCCAGGCGACACGAACTCTGGTGATGCTGACCGCAGAAAATTGCCAACGCTTCGGGTCGGGACCCTGTGGTTCGAGAACGCCCTCGTTGACCAGTTCAACCACCCAATCGGTTTGCACACCGCAGGATTGGCACAATTGCGTCAGCGTCACCATTTCGATCACTTCACCGGGAAGCGCTTCTGAAGATCGATTTTCCATGGTTCACTTAACTCCCAACTTTGCGCGCGGATTGAAATCCATTTCGCGCTCCATCTGCTCGTAAAAGGCCCGGTCCTTGTCCGTTTTGGCCGGTGGCAGGACAATCTGCAGCACGGCATAAAGGTCACCCGCCGGTTTACCGGGAATGCCGCGCCCCTTGAGCCGCAGTTTCTGCCCTGTATGTGCGCCTTTCGGCACAGTGAGGCCGACGACACCCGTAGGGGTGGGCGCCTTGACCTTTGCCCCCAATGCTGCTTCCCATGGCGCGATCGGCAGGTCGAAATAGACATCGCGCCCGTCGACATTGAAGACCGGGTCCTCGTGGAAATAAATCTCCAGATAAAGATCGCCTGCCTGGCCGCGGCCCACGCCGGGATTTCCCTGACCGGCCAGCCTGATGTGCTGCCCCTGGGTGATGCCCTTGGGAATCTTCACCTTGATGGTGCGTTCCTTGAGTTGCACATGGCCCGATGCGTCCACTTCCGGTGATCGCAGGGAAATCGACCTTGTCGCGCCTTCAAAAGCGTCCTTCAGGTCGATGGTGATTTTTGCGTGGTGGTCCTGCCCGGTGGCATGAAACTCCTGACGGCTGCGCTGTTGGCCACCAGAACCAGCACCGGCACCACCCGCACGTGCCTGCCCAAACAGATTTTCAAAGAAGTCGCTGAAAGCGCCTTCATCGGCTGCGCCGGCACCGGCGCCAGAAAATTCAAAGCCACTATCCCATTCGGGTGGTGGGCGGAAATTCTGCCCTTCCTGCCAATTGGCCCCCAGTTGGTCATAGGCCGCACGTTTTTCCGGATCTTTCAGGACCTCATAGGCTTCGCCAAGCGCCTTGAACTTGTCTTCGGCGCCTTTCTCGTGATTCACATCCGGATGGAATTTGCGCGCCAGTTTGCGGTAGGTGCTTTTGATCTCGTCCTGTGTGGCGGTGCGCTTCAGCCCGAGGGTTTCGTAATAGTCCTTGTAGTCCATTCAATTCACCTGATGGTCGCACATCCACCAGCACCTGCTGTGTGGACAAATCCCGCTATTGGTCTTTGCGCAACCTTATCACGGTTTACGCAATTATTCTCAATATGCATTTTGACCGGTGCCCGCTTTGATGGAGGTCAATTGGCTGTAAATGCCTCTATCGCCTGAATTTTCCGACACTGGATGATGCCACAGCTGTCAGGATGATCGCGCCCACAAGGATTTCCCGAATGTAGCTGTCGACGCTCATCTGGGTCAGCCCATTGTCGAGAACCCCGAGTATGAGCACGCCGACAAGGGTTGCCAAGACCCGTGGCTCGCCTTCTTCGCTCATGGTCATGCCAAGAAACACGGCGGCGATGGCATCCAGCATCAGGCCGCTTCCCTGGGTGGGGTTGGCCGATGCGACCCGGCTTGCATACATCAGACCACCAATGGCCGCCCCAAAGCCGGTCAGCGCAAAAGCCGCCATGCGCAGCCGCCGCACCTTGACCCCGGCGAGCCGAGCCGCCTCGTAATTGCCGCCAATGGCATAAAGGCGTCGGCCAAAAGATGTCTGCTCCAGCACCAACCAGACGGCCGCCAGAACCACCAGAGCAAGGATGGAAAGATAGGGAATTTTGAGGGCCAACGTTCCGGCAAGTTCAATATCCACACCACCCCGGGCAAAACCGCTGAATGTCTTTGGTATGTCGCGGCCAAAGATCGTCTTGCCATCGCTCAGCCAGAAAGCCAGACCACTGAACATGGTCAATGTGCCAAGCGTTGCCACAAAGGGCAAAATGCCAAGAATACTGACCAGAAAACCGTTGAAGAAGCCCCCGAGAATGCCCATTGCCAATGCCGCTGCGACCCCTGCGGCCACCGGATAGCCCTGGCTGAAAAGAAGGGCTGCGGTAATGCCCGAGAGGCTTGCCATGGATCCGACGCTGAGGTCGAAATCCCCCATGACCATGACAAAGGTCATGGTGAAGGCAACCACCGCCAGCATGCTGATCTGTTGCGAAATATTCAGCCAGTTGCGCGCTGTCATGAACGTATCGGGCAGATTGAACCAGAAGAAGGCAACGATGGCGATGAAGCCGACCAGCGTTCCGTAGCGTTTGAACAGTGAGATCATGAAGCCGGATCCTTTGGTCTCAATCATAAAATTTCGCCAGCAGATCGGCGGGGCTCAGCCCGTCCGTTTCGATGATACTATGCTGGGCCCCTTCGCGCATGATGAGGATGCGATCGCACATACCGATCAGTTCGGGCAGATCGGAAGATGTCATCACCACCGCTGCCCCTTCTGCGCTCCGCTCGCGGATCAATGTGTAGATGTCGAATTTGGCGCCAACATCGACACCGCGCGTCGGTTCATCCAGCAAAAGCAGCTCCGGTGCATCGCCAAGCGCCCGGGCGAAGACCACCTTTTGCTGGTTGCCACCACTGAGCTGATAGCAGGCCTGGTTCATGCCGCCGGATTTCAGCCGTACCTTTTTTCCCAGCGCATCTGCAAAACGTCGCTCGCGCCTGCGGCTGAGAAAGCCAGCAGCAAAGCTGAGTTTTTGCAGATGTGGCAGGTTGATATTATCGACAATCCTGCGCTGTAACATCAGCCCCTCGCGACGACGCTCCCTAGGTATATAGGCCACATGATTGCGCCAGGCCGTCGAGGGGTTTTGGGCAGCAATCGGTGAGCCATGGATTGTCACGTGTCCTGCCTGCACTCTGTCTACGCCGAGGAGAGCCAGCAGGACGGCGCTTTGCCCGGCATCTGCCAGACCGGCAATGCCGAGGATTTCTCCGCGATTGACCTGGAAACCCACGTCCCTGACCTGACGTGTGCGCAGAGCTTTCGTTTCCAGCAGGACATCTTCGCTCTTGGCGGCGCGGCGCGGCGGGTAGCTATCCTTGACATCGCGCCCGGTCATCAGATGAATGACTTCATTCTTGTCGGTATCGGAAAGGTTGCGGGTCGCAATGGTCTGCCCGTCACGAAAAACGGTCACCCGGTCGCAGATCTCCATCACCTCGTTCATCCGGTGTGAGACATAGAGGATGGAGGCGCCCGACTGTTTGAGCTCGTCAATCACCTCAAACAACTTGCGCGATTCTGCACCGGTGAGCGCTGCTGTCGGCTCATCCATGACATAGAGCCGTGCCACGTTGTCTCCTGCGGAAATCAGTGTGGCAGCGATCTTCATCAGCATTTGATCGCCGGTGCTCAACCGGGCCGCTTTGATGCGCGTGTCAATGTGACTGACCTGCAATTTGTCGAGGGCCGCGCGGGCCATGGCATTCAGTTTGCTCCAGTCCACCAGAGCACCGAAGCGTCTTGGATAGGGCAGCCCGAGCATGATGTTTTCCGCCACGGACAGGTGTGGCACGATATTGAGTTCCTGATGGATGAAGCGCAGCCCGTGACGATAGGATTCCTGCGCGTCCGAGATGGTGACAGGCTTGCCATCAATGGTGGCCGCCATGTTGTCAGCCGCAGTGACGCCGGCCAGGATTTTGATAATCGTGCTTTTCCCGGCGCCATTTTCCCCCATCAGCGCATGCACTTCACCCGGTGCAATGTCCAGCCGCGCATCGTTCAGGGCGATAGCGCCGGAATAGCTTTTGGAGACATGTGCGACTTCAAGAAAGGACATGGATGATACTGCGCAACGACGCTGTCCGAAGCGGAATGGGTTTTTGGGGCCTGTTCCGCTCCGCAATGGTATTAATCGAGATCTGCGACATTGGATGATGTCACCAGCGTGGTCGGAACATAGACGACGGGTTCCCGGATGGTTTCACCCTTGAGAAGACGTCCGACCATTTCTGCGGCCTTGTTGCCGATGCCGATGAAGTCCTGCGCCATGGAGGCTTCGAAATTGCCGCCGGTGGCGATGGCATCGCGGGCCTGCGGATTGGCATCCATGCCGACGATCACAATGCCTTCATCGGATCTTCCGGCATCTTCGATTGCCTGCAGTGCGCCGAGTGCCGGTTGGTCCCAGGCAGCCCAGACGGCCGCAATGCTGCCCTTGTCGGGATTGGCCGCCAGGATCGCTTCCATCTTTGCACGGGAATCGGCAATGCCGCCATCCTGCACATCGGGTGTGACGCGATCCACGATCTCGATGTCGGGAAAATTGCCAAAGATCGCATCGGCAACAACGCCGCGAATTTGCACGGGCGGAAAGGCGTCAAAAACAAACATCACGACGCGGCCCTTGCCGCCGATCCGGTTGGCAACATAGACGGCAGTTTCAGCCGCCATCGCATAACCATTGCTGGTCACATTTGTCGCCAGAAGTGGGTCAGAGCCAGAATCCATTCCAACGACGGGAATGCCCGCTTCCCTGGCAACTTCAAGTCCGGCTGCCACCTGTTGCGGGTCAACGTTGATGACGATGGCATCGACCTTCTGGTTGACCGCGTCTTCCAGACGGCTGATGACGGCAGCCACGTCGCCGGCGGTATCCACAATATTGGTCTCCCAACCGTTTTTCTCAGCCGCTGCCTTGAAGCCTTCGACATAAAACTGCGTGCCGGGTTGCGCCAGATAAGGCGTAATGACGGCGACTTTGCTTGCTGCCTGGGCCAGACCCATCGAAAGCCCGGCGGCAAGCACCATGGCGCCTGCAAGTCCGGCAATTGTTTTGAGTGTCTTGGATATACGCATGATCTTTTCTCCCAAATATGTGATCAAATTTTCAGTGATCCCCGATTTATTCAGCCCATTTTGCCGGGCCTCTCGTATCCCGGATCAACACCCGGTTTTGATTCAGGCCGCGTTCCATGGCTGCCAGCCAGTCGCAGACTGCTTTCAGCTTAGGGCCAAACCGCCTGCGCCATCACTCACCAATAGGCCGTCGTAGCGCTATGGCCTGCAGTTTTCTGCACAATGCGGATGATTTTTGCAGCATTCAACTGCCCGTGATCTTCTTGCCTGAATCAATTGGCGTAGATCCGGCCAAGCTCCGCATTGATGTGGCGTGTTGCCAGATAGGTCTCCTCATAGAGTTTGAACAAATCATTGTAGCGCCTGTGACGTGCAGCGTCCGGTTCGAATGTGCGATCGAATTTGACAATCTGTGCCAAAGCGTCTTCAAGCGTGCCAAACAGATTGGCCGCCACTGCCGCCATTGCCGAGGCCCCCAGGACACCCGGATCCGATACCTTTGTCCGTTTCAGGCTGCGTCCAAGGATATCGGCGCGAATCTGGTTCCAGATATCGGATTGAAAGCCACCGCCACCGCAATTGATTGTATGCACCTCGGTTTGCGAAGACCTTTGCAGCGAATCCAGCAAAAGCCGCGCGGAAAACCCCACGCCTTCATAGACGGCACGTGCGATTTCACTGGCTCCCATGCGTGCATCGATCCCCACAAATGTACCACGTGCATGGATATCCCAGATGGGTGCCCGTTCGCCCTGCAGATGCGGAAGGAACAACGGGCAGGGGGCGTCGCGGTCAAGTGCCTCAACCCGTGCCGCCATCTCGGCAGGCGTGACATTGAGCAGATCACAATACCAGGTGATGGAGGCGCCACCCGATTGCGTCGGGCCGATATGCACCTTCATGGCGTCATAGTCGGGAAACACCAGAACACCGGGGACCGGATGAACATTCGGGGAAACAATGGCGAGGACTTCGCTGGTTCCGCTCAGATACATGGCCTGCCGGTCGTCGTGCACGCCAACGCCGAACATGCCGGCCCAGGCATCCATTGTTGACACGCAAAGCGGAACCCCCGCGCAGGGCAGATCCGGGCGCACCCTGCCGGCCAGGTCGGTGATCCGTGCCAGCGGGGCCAGCCGTTCCCGCGCCCCCGGAACCAGCCCCAGCAGTTTGGGGATATAGTCGAGATTCGTGTCCACCAGGCCAAAATTGGAAATCGGATCGGAAACGAATTCGCCTGTCAGCCTGTAGATGCAGAAATCCTTGGGAAGCATGACATGTTGTGTCCTGTCCCAGATTTCGGGGTGATGTCGGGCCATCCATCGCATGCGGCTCAGGCAATGGCTCGCATCAATGCGCCGGGGAGACCCCCACCAGCGCGTCCGATCCTCGTCGCACACCAGCGCGTCGAGTTCTGCCGCCTCCCTGGCGCAACGCCCATCCTGCCAGACGATGGCAGGCGCCAGGCTGTTGCCATCCGCGTCGACGAAGACGTGGGTGTCTACCTGTGAGGTGATACCAATGGCCTTCAGGTTGCCAAGGTCGCGACCGGCGGTGAATTGCTCCAGCGCCCGCAGGATATGATGGATCCACAGCTCGGGATCCTGCTCGACAACGCCATTGGACGGCCGCATGGTGGGATAGGACGCCCGGTAGCAATCCAGCTCTGCGCCACCCGCATCAAACAAGATCGCCTTGACCGCGGTTGTTCCGACATCAATGCCGAGCAGCATTTCCTCAGCCATCCAAAGTCTCCCTGATCGAGCGAAGATAGTCTTCCAGAGCCTTCGCGCCCTTCATTCCCTCCAGCAAGGCGCGCGATCCAACCACCACACCATCGGCGCCACAGTCAATGGCCTGACGGCATTGCTCAGGCGTACTGATGCCGATGCCCAGAACAATGGGGGCGGTGACGCCGGCATTTCGCAGCTGTTTCAGGCGCTGGCCACAGGTTCTGTCAAAGCCGCTGCGAATGCCGGTGCTGCCCTCACAGGCCTGAAGCATCACATAGCTTGAGGCGTTGCGGGCGCGTTCCATATGGCTTTCGTCAAAATGATAGGGCACAAGCGCCACGATTTTCACTCCCGCATCAACCGCCTTTCGCTCAATTCCGTGCTGATGGTTGGTGCCAATTTCCGGCAAACACAAAAGCCCGTCGATGTCTTTCCAGTCATCTGACTTTCCTTTTGACGACGCATCGACGTCGCCCGATTGCAGCAGGTGGCGCGATGCATAGGCGAAAATCAGCGCAGCCGCATCGCAATCCGTTGCAGCCAGACGGTCCAGCACTGCCCGGGCATCGTCGACAGACCCGGATCCCATTGACCTCTTCATCGATGCGCGAACAGCCTCGCCGTCGAGATAGGGGTTATCGGATCGGATGCCCATTTCGACAACATTGACCCCGCTCCGGCAATAGCTATCAACAAGCGAGGCCGCAATCAGCGGGTCGCTGGTGGGCATATAGGCAACAAGGATGTTCTTGCCGCTTGTAACCACGGCGTCCATCCTGCTTTTTTGGGTTGGCTGAGAACGCATGTGTTTAAAGTGTCCGTGAAGCGGAGCTGACGCAAGCGCGAACCGGTCCCGGCAGAGAGCGTGATCGACAAACATTCCGGTTGCGGACAAATCATGCGGTTTGAGGACGAGACCAGGCGGAAGAATGAGGCCGCCATCTCATTTTTTGGCCGTGCGGGAAGGATATTCCCCGAAACGATCCATATAATATTTTGAAAAACGCCCGGCATGGCGGAAGCCGCATTGCTTCATCGCAGCCGCGACTGTGGTTTTTTCCGATAGCAACATTTTTCGCGCATGCATGAGACGGGTCTCCAGCACATATTGCATGGGCGTTGCGCTCAGATAATGCCGGAAGCCTTCGAAAACGGACCGTTCACTGACATCGGCGGCCTTTGCCAAAGCGGCGACAGAAACCGGGGAGGCCAGATTTTCCGAGATATACCGGGTGCAGGTGCGCACGTGTCTGGGCAGGATATTGGCAGAGGCATTGGGCAGCAGGGGCGTTTGGTCGTGTTCAAGGCTCATCAGCAGGGCATCGACCACAGCGTGCGAAAGAGTGGAGGTTTCGATTTTCCAGGCGGGATCATGGGCAAAACGAACAAATTCTTCCATCAACAGCCCCATCAGGTTTTTGATGCGCCAGCCCTCGGGCGTCGAGAAATCAACGCTGGTCCGGAATATGGGATGCGTCCTCTCCGCTCTGCCGGTCAGCAGGTTCCAGCGCTTCAGCAGGAAATCTCGATCGATTTTCAACATGAATTGCGTTGTACCCGGCCGCCAGAATGAGACGAGACGTTGACCGGGTGAAATGATCAGGCCTGCTTCGGGGCGCGAATTGAAATCCTGGTTGTTGATGCGAATATCGACGCCGCCCTCCAGCGGCACTTCCAGCATGTAGAAATCCTCGAAATTGTCCGGGTCGATGGTCACGCCCGCGCCATATCTCAGGATGTTCAGACTGCCTGCACTGACTTTTGTACTGACATGGAGGAAGTCGAAGTCTGAAGCGCCGTTGCTCAATTTCAGGTCATGCGATTTGTACCGGCTGCACAGCAGCCTGTGGGCCTCGGCCGGTGAATGTGTCTGCGTCTGCGAAATGGCCTTGTTGGCGACAGACAGGCGGCTCGGGTCGAATGTCGCAAGCTGCAATGCACTGCGCCCGGCCATCGGAGCATCAAAGGCTGTGGCCTGTCCGGGCCGCTCATGGTCAGTTGTGTGCACCTGTCGTCACTCCTGCTTGAGGGCGCCCATCACAAACTAGGTGATTTATGGTCGCTGTCAAAGGGGCACTTGTTTCAAGGTGATTGTGGCTGGACCAGTCTCTGTGCATTTATGATGGTGTCAAACAGGGCATCGAGTTCGCTGGAAGCCTGTATCGTGTCCGCGCCGCCACAGGCTTGCCAATGCCTGGCAACGGGCTCAAGGATCCTGTCGATGTCGCTTTCACAGGAAAAGGTGCCGGTGATGGATTTGATTCGGGAATTGTCAAAGAGGGTCGAATGGGCCTTGTCCCCCAGCAAAGGGCCTTCCCAATCCGCATTGAAACGGATCAGATTGTCTGTCGGCACGTGCACAAGCTCCGCAGTTCTGCCGACCGCCCTGCCGATCGCCTGATAGATCGTATCCCAGGTAAAGGCATTGTCGGATGTCAGGTGAAAGGCTTTGCCCAATGCCGCCTGTTTGCCAAACAGGCGAATAAAGGGGGCGGCAAAATCCTCTGCGCGTGTCAATGTCCAAAGGGATGTGCCGTCGCCCGGCACAATCACGGGTTTGCCCTGGATCAGCCGTGCAAGCAGCGTGTCGCCTTCCGAAAAGGCTGTCGGAAAGCGTGTGCGCACTGTGTGGCTCGGACGTACGATGGTGACCGGAAGGCCGTCCTGACCCATCAGGACGGTTTCACAGGCAGCCTTTTTCTGACTGTACTGCCAGAACGGATTGTCCAACGGCACATCTTCGGTTATTGGAAAGCGGGGCGCTGGCTTTTGATAGGCAGATGCCGACGATATGAAGATATATTGGCCGGTCTTGCCGGCAAACAGCGCCACGTCGCGTTGTGCATCCTGCGGTTCGAAGACGATGAACTGGCAGACGACATCATAGTGGCCCTGAGCCGCCGCCGCGTAGGAGACGTCGTCACGGAAGTCACCGGAGATCTGTCTTGCACCGCCGGGCAATTTGCCATTGGCACTGCCCCGGTTGAGGACACTGACATCGTGCCCGGCCGCGACAGCCTGTTGAACACAGGGCAATGATATCTGGCCGGTTCCGCCGATGAAAAGCACGCGAAGAGTCATGTGAAATCCCAATAGATATTCGACCATTCAAATTGAAGGCGTCACAACGTCCTGTCAAGTTGGGCTATTGGGCAGATCTGCAATGCGCAGAAAAGGGCATTGCAGTCTGCACGGAGTTCACATCAGTTTCGGCGCTTGCAATTATCCGCAGCAAAAACGCTTGTTTGGACCTAAATAATTTGCACTAGTGCGCTGGACAATTCATGTTGTCAGATGAAGGTGAATTCCTCACCAGGATAAAATGATGGATTTTGTATTCCTGTGGGCACTGGCTGGCCTCCAGATAAAGCATTTTGTAGCGGATTATTCCCTTCAGTGGGGATCGATGATCGCTGACAAACCTTACCTCAACAGGCCAGGTGGCTATATTCATGCAGCCATTCATATTGCCGGCACACTCCCGGTTCTATTGTTGTGCGGCCTGTCATTGGTCTCAGTGGCAATGCTGCTGGCGTTCGAGTTTGTCGTTCATTTTCTGACCGACTATATCAAGGGACGGCATGGTCTTGTTAACAAGGCCGATGCGCATACGCGCTCCTACTGGATCGCCCACGGTATAGACCAGCTGGTTCACCAACTGACCTATGTGATCATTTTGCTGTTCATGATTCTGGAACTGACCAATTGAATTCAGGCATTGGCACAGCGCGCCCGGCGGTTGTGCCTGCTGCAAGCAACCAAACCTCTGACCGCCCTGAAAAATCCTGAATAGGCGCCGACGGCGATATCTGGTTTTGCGGCAACCTGTTTTTCAATTGGCCTGCGTTTCAAGCGGTCTTGGCAGCACCACCAAAAACTCTCAATCAGCACATGGCTGAAATCAGTCGGGTGTTTCTTTGCTGTCCAGCACATGTGCCAGATCACTGGTTGTCGTTGCCAGTCGTCTGGCAAGTTCGCGTATCACCTCAACGGCAACCTCCGGAAATTCGTGGATAAGTTCCATGAGATTTTCGCGCTTGAGTTCCAGTACGGACAATTGGCCGCGCGCCCGCACGCCTGCCGTTCGCGGCACGTCGCAAAACGCGGAAATTTCGCCGAAAAGCGCATTTCTTCCATGCACCGCCACAACCACCTGTTTGCCGCCGCTTTCAACGAGTATTTCGGCTTCACCCCGGACGATCAGATAGGCAGAGGTCCCGTTTGAATCCTTCTCAAAAACCATCTCTCCGTCTTCAAACACCCGCTGTGATGCAGTGTAGGCGATCAGTTTGAGTTTGCTCGGGTCGACACTTGAAAAAAGTGCGACCCTGCGCAGCATGGCCACATCATCTTTAAGTGTACTCATCAAGCCGCTCCAGTATCTCCGGTTCCATCATTATGCATTACTCATTTCAAGGCGTGGAGCGACTTGCTCAGGTGTACCATCAATCGAAATTCTGCCGCCTTCCATCAATATGACGCGGTCAAAATCATCCCAGGGACCATTGTCGACGGGCACGCAGATAACACCCATTTGACGTTTTCCGTCTTCGCTTCCCAGAGACAGGATATCATGAATGATGGCCTTGCGCTCGACTGGATCCAACGCAGATAGGGCGCGATTGAGGATGACCATATCCGGCTTCTTCAGCAATGCCCGGGCGACTTTGAGTTTCTGTGCCTGGCTGGTTGTCAGGTTCCTGCCGGCAACGCCGATGTCGTAGGAAAGACCGATGCGGAAAATAGTCTCGGATATATTGCGTTCCTCGAGGATTTTCTTGATCGCATTGAGAACCCGGTCGCGGGCGCCTGTTCGCCTGGCATCAATGCGTCCAAACAGAATGTTATCGATAATGGTCAATGACGGATTGAAACGTGCCGGGTCAAGGAATGCAACACAGTCATTGCCTTGCGCTCCCAAAGTTTCTGCAAGTTTTTTGCGGGCATTGAGCAATTGTGCCTGCAGCGCTTCGTTCAGCACACCAAATCGAGATTGTGTTTCGCTATAGCCAAATGCAAGTGCCAGTATGGCGGTAACATCATTTGCCGGAGCGGTTGTCACCGTCTTGCCGGATGTCCGGTCCAACATCTGTTTCATGGCTGCAATCTGTTCGGGGGAGGGACCGCCGGTGCGTTGCAGCAGCATGCTGTCCTCGGTCAGATCGCCAAACAGTTCCACATTGTTTTCAGCCACCTCACGTCCCGCATCAAACAGCTGCGACATCAGGTCGGTTTCCTTGAGCACGCCAAGCATAGTCTTGTTGGACGGCAGGTTCTCCGGGTTGAATTGCGCATCAAGGGGGGTGCCGAAAATCAGGTTCTCGCCGATTGTCAGTTGATGATTGTATTTTTCCGGATCAAAAAATTCCACTGCACCGCTGAGTTCATCGGTTGATTTGTCATCGGCAAACTCGCGCCGTGCTTCCAGCAGACTGGCCTTGATCGTTTCATCACCTTCATCGTCCAGCGTGCGCAGCAAACCAAATTCAAGAACATCATTATACAGTCTGGTGCTCTGCATGACCGAAAGCAGGTGCGGCCAGAAGGCGTCATCGGGCCAGAACGGATTGGAAACCGGATCATCGACATCATAGATCATGTCGACGTCGGCACTGACCATCACATCGTTTTCATAGTTGGCGAAATCGGCACCGGAACTGGCGTTCTTGATAACAGGCGCTGCATCCCCGACAAACGGCAATGTTTCGGCCAACGTGGCCTTTATGCTGCCGCCGGCATAGAACACATTGCTGTCGGCATAGCCGATGCGCTGACCCGTCTGCGATTCCGCTATGGAGTCCAGATCATTCCCGTCCAGCGTGATGGAGCCCGACCGCGCACGAAGCAACCGGCCCAGAACTTCAGCAACCTGTTCGGCACCGGAATCATTGCCACCAACAATGGCCACGGCTTCGCGCGGCGACAGGGTCGCTGAGAAGGACTCGATCACCGGCTGGTCCGATGAATCCACAACCGTAATATTGCTCAGTTTGTACCCTTCTTTTATGTGCGGCAGGACCTGGTCTGTTGCCACTTGCCGCTCATAGGGGACGATTTCGGTTTCTGCAAAATCCTCTACCGCCTGTTCATAGCGGATCTGGTTCATCAAACGCTGTTGATCCCAGTCGATAATACCCTTGATGGGTGCCGGCAAATCCTTGTAGGCGGCAATCGATGCAACCAAAGCACCAAGATCCATCCGGCCGGTAATAACCAGATAACCGCCAAGTAGGTAGAAAATGAATGCCAGGAGCTGGATGAGAAAATTGTTGATGAATTTGACAAAGAACTTGCGCTGATAGAGCTCGAAGCGTGTGGCAAGAATGCCGCGCAATATGTTCCAGATATTCGCCCGGGCACGGTTGGTAACGCCATGCAGATGAACGTCATCCATTCCCTGGACATATTCGCCGATTCTGCCCGATAATCTGCGCGCTGCCCGCTGACGTCGACGTCCAAGCTCCAGCAAACGTCGCCTCAGGCGCGGGATGATCCATGCCTGGAACACCACGATCCCAAGCGTGATGGCCCCGAACATGGTGTTTTGCAGAAACAGGAACGTCATGCCTGTCAGCGCCTGGGCGCCTAGAAAAACCGGCGCTGAGAAGGCGTCTCCGAAGAACTCCCCCAGCGGTTCGACTTCATCCTTGATGACGCTGGAAATCTCTGACGGCTTGACCTGGCGGATCTTGCCGATCGGATAACGCAGCACACGATCAAACAGCTCGTAGCGCAAGCGGCGCAGCAGGCTTTCACCAAGTTTGCCCTTGTAGGTATTGATATAGAGCTTGAACCAGCCGTTCAGAGCAACAGCCAGCAGAAAGGAAATACACAAGACCACCAGCATGGACGGCCGTTGCAGTTGGAAGCCGTCGAACAGCATGATCTGCTGATCGGTAAAATACTGCGTGAAAGGCAATGAGATCGAAAGAAAAGGTTGCGTGGCCTCAGGTGTCTCGAAGCCAACCGCCTGGATGGGGCCATTGACGATGAGTTTGGGCAATTGCAACATAAGGAAGTAGACTGGCATGGCTGCCAGTACAACTATGAATATCCATATCTGCTTACTTCGCGAATGGCGCCAGATATATTTTAGAAGGTTGCGCTCCAACTGATCTCCACCTCTTACGCGTCCCGATCCTCCTGCATCAAAAGACCATGATGCGGCTGTTTATCAGATCCGGCTGCGTCAGTTATTATCCCCATTGCGGGTTTAACTCTTTATCCCCGCATCCTCTGTGTCAAGACACACAGACCAAACGAACCAGGCAAACCGGTCACAATTGTCCCATTTCCTGGAATTGGTACATTTGCCCCGAACCATCTGGCGCATTGCAAGCAATACGCCAGGCCCTTGTTTGGTGTTTTACATCGGGATGTTGAATTTTACATTAATCGGCTGAGGATTTTGCCCAGAGATTGACGCCTTCTTCGTTGGCATAGGTGTCGATCTCGGCAAGATCCTGCGCCGTGAAGGTGAGATTGTTGATCGCACCGGCGCAATCCACCACCTGTTGCGGCCGTGATGCACCGATCAGCGCCGTGGTGATGCCACCGTCGCGCAGCACCCAGGCAATGGCCATTTGAGCCAAAGTCTGACCACGGCGTTTTGCGATGAGATCGAGCTGCCGGATACTGTCGATGGCCTTCTCCGACAGAAATTCCGGCTTGAGCGATTTATGCTGTGAAGCCCGGCTGCCTTCGGGGACGCCTTTGAGGTATTTGTTTGTCAGCATGCCCTGTGCCAGGGGCGTAAAGGCGATCGACCCGACACCCAGATCTTTCAGGGTATCCTTCAATCCATCCCGCTCAACCCACCGATTGATCATATTGTAGCTTGGCTGGTGAATGAGGCACGGTGTGCCCAGATCCTTCAGGATTGCGACAGCTTCACGTGTGCGCTGCGAATTGTAAGATGAGATGCCGGCATAAAGCGCTTTGCCCGAACGCACGATCTGGTCAAGCGCACCCATTGTTTCTTCCAAAGGTGTATCCGGGTCAAACCGATGCGAATAGAAAATATCGACATAATCGAGCCCCAGGCGTTTCAAGCTCTGGTCGCAGGACGAAATCAAATATTTACGGCTGCCCCATTCTCCGTAGGGGCCTTCCCACATGCCGTATCCGGCTTTGCTGGAAATGATCAACTCATCCCGGTGATTGGCGAAATCGGTGCGCAGTATCTGCCCGAATGCGCGTTCCGCGCTGCCGGCCGGAGGTCCGTAATTATTGGCCAGATCGAAATGCGTGATCCCCAGATCGAAGGCCGTCCTGCAAATATCCCGTTTTGTATCAAACGGCGTGTCATCGCCGAAATTGTGCCACAGACCAAGTGAAATAGCCGGTAATTTCAAGCCGCTGTTGCCGCAACGGTTATAGACCATATTGGTGTAGCGATCAGCATTGGGCGTGTAGGTCATGCGCGTTCTCTTTCGACGTTCGTTTTGATGCGGGAACTGATATCCCCAGCCGCTCCTTGTCTTTATGCATGGTCAATGAGCCTGTGTCCAACCTTGACACAGGCTCATCCTGCCTGGCGCTGCAATTTCATGTGCGACAAGCGCCGATCAGCGCGCTGGCGCAATGGTCACATGAGGTGTTCTTTGAAAAAGGCCACAGTGCGCTCTTCCGCCAGTTTCGCGGTCGCCTCATCGTAGCGTGGTGTTGTGTCGTTGTGGAAACCGTGATTGACACCCGGATAGATATGCGCGGTATAGGCTGTTCCAGCGGCCTTCAGCGCTGCTTCATAGGCCGGCCAACCGGCGTTGATCCGCTCATCGAGTTCTGCGTATTGAATGAGCAGTGCAGCCTCGATGTCCTTGACATCAGCGGCATCGGGCTGCCGCCCGTAAAAGGGAACGGCAGCCGCAAGTTCGGGATAGGCCACCGCAAGTGCATTGACGACACCGCCGCCATAGCAAAAGCCGACCGCGCCGACTTTGCCTGAGCAGTCGTCGCGCGCAATGAGATATTCAAAACCGGCAAAAAAATCATTCAGCAGTTTTTCACCATCAACCGTGCGCTGCAGGTCACGCCCATCATTGTCATTGCCCGGATAGCCGCCGACCGATGTCAGGCCGTCCGGGGCAAGCGCCATGAAGCCGGCCTTTGCCATGCGGCGCGTAACATCTTCGATATAGGGGTTCAACCCGCGGTTCTCGTGAACAACCAGCACCGCCGGGAGTTTGCCCTTGGCCCCGGCCGGTCTTACCAGATAGGCATTGACCGAACCGTTGCCATTGGGTGATGCATAGGTGATGCGGCTGGTCTCGATATCCGGATCATCCGGCGCTACCTGCTGGGCCAATGCGTAATTTGGCGAGAGCTGGTCCAGCAGCATGGCTGCCGTGACCCCTGCGGCGGCGTATTTTGCCGCGCCATCCAGAAACGCCCGCTTGGTTATTTTTCCATGGGCATAATAGTCGTAGAGATCCAGCAGTTTTTGCGGAAAGTCCTTGGCGGTCTTGCGTTGGATTGAGCTGTGTTCATTCATCGTTTTACTCCCGGTAAGCGATCAATTGCAGGTTTCAACACCTGCCTTCAATTTAGCGCGCCGCACCTCTTTGCCAAGAGTGAGGCCCATTTTCCTGGTCAATGATACTGCTCCAGGCGATACACCTTGAAAATACCTGCATCTGAGCTAGGCGGCAAAGCGGATCGTGAACTGTCGTGATTGGACATCGCCCATCGGCCTGTTCGATACCAGCATATAGATTTGTATATGTGGGCAAAGCCCGGAAAGACGGACACGATGGCCCGTAGGTATGTTGCATCAGCACTTGGCGCGTTTGCGGCAATGGCTCTGAGCCTTTTGATGCCCCTTCCCGCTGCCGCGCAAACCGGCAGGCAGTTTGACCGTGTCGGATGGGTGGCCCATGTAAGCGCCTATTCATTTGATGCATTGAATACACGTTTGGATGCGGCCATCAGGGCAGAAAAAATGGGTCTTGTCACGCAGGCCAGTGCGTCGGCGGGGGCGCTCAGTCGGGGGGTAACGATACCGGGAAACCGGGTTGTCGGTGTCTACCGCAATGATTTTGCCGTTCGCATGCTTGAAGCAAGCCTTGCAGCAGGCATTGAGGCACCGATCCGTTTTTACGTTTCTGAAGATCCTGATGGTGGGGCGACCCTGTCCTACAAAACGCCGACCCATGTTTTCTCCCCCTATTTTGAAGAGGGTGAGACTGCCCTGCAAACATTGGCTGGCGAACTCGACCAGATCTTTGCCCGTATCGCCGCACGCGCTGCAGGATCATCGTGAAATGGAAATCCCTTGCCGGGTTCAGTTCACCACAAAGCCATGGGCAAACGGATCCCGGTCATCGATGAAAATCGTATTGAGACCGGTCATGCGCGCCCAACCGCCGATGGAGGGAATGATGGCATCGTGATCGCCCACCCGGGCAGTGCCTTCAATCCGGCCTTTGAAAATGGACCCGATGATGCTTTCGTGGATGAATTCATCACCCGTTTTCAATTGTCCGCGTGCGGCCCAATGGGCCATGCGCGCCGAGGTGCCCGTGCCGCAGGGTGAGCGGTCTATGGCCCTGTCGCCATAAAAAACTGCATTGCGGGCGGTTGCTGTTGGCCCCGTTGTGGATGGCGTCGGCGCGCCGGTCCACAAAATGTGCGACAACCCCTGAATTTCAGGATGCTCGGGGTGAATGAACCGGTATTTTTCATTGAGGGCCGCGCGCAGGCCGGGGCTCCACCCGATGAGATCAATGGCGCGGTGATCGGCAAAGTCGCGAAAACCCGCCTGTGGTTCGACAATGGCGTAAAAATTGCCGCCATAGGCAACATCGACGGTGAGTTCACCAAGCCCGGGGCATTCCACGCTCAAACCAGTGGAATGCACGAAGGATGGCACGTTGGTCAGTCGCACCTCTTCAACAAAGCGGCCGTCCTGCCGATATTCCGCAATGACCAGACCAGCCGGCGTATCCAGCCGCAAAACACCTGGTGTCTTCGGGGTGACAAGCCCGTGCTCAATGGCCATTGTGACGGTGCCAATCGTCCCATGGCCGCACATCGGCAGACAGCCGGACGTCTCGATGAACAGCACGCCGACATCGCAATCGGCGCGTGTCGGCGGATAGAGAATCGAACCGGACATCAGGTCATGCCCTCGAGGCTCATACATCAGGCCGGTTCGGATCCAGTCATAGTCGGCCAGGAAATGAGCCCGGCGCTCAAGCATGCTGTCGCCATCAAGTTGAGGGCCGCCGCCCGCCACGACACGCACCGGGTTTCCGCAGGTATGCCCATCGATGCAAAAGAAGCTGTGCTGTGCCATGGAGCGCTCAATATTGCGGGAGGTCCGGGCGGCAGGCGATGGCATCGCGAATGATGCGCTCTACACGGGCGCGGTGATCGCCTTTGAGCGGTTGGCGCGGCATCCGGACCCGGTCATTGCTGTTGATCTCAATCAGTTCGGCCAGTTTGATCTGCTGAACCAGATAGGTGGAGACATCCAGATCCAGCAGGGGGCGGAACCAGCGATAGATTTTAAGCGCCTCGGCGTGGCGGTTCTGCTGCATCAATTCATAGATCGCCACAGTTTCGCGCGGGAACGCCACGACCAGACCGGCGACCCAGCCGACAGCACCAACCGCCAAAGCTTCATAGGCCAGATTGTCCACTCCGGTCAGAACGTCGTAACGGTCACCCAGCATATTGAAGATTTCCGTTGCCCGGCGGATATCGTCCGAACTTTCCTTGATGGCCACGAACAGCGGCTCTTCTGCCAGCTCAACCATCATCTCAGGCGTGATGTCGACACGATATCCGACCCGGTTGGAATAGATCATCACCGGCAGACCGCCAGCCTGGGCGATGGCCTTCAGATTGGCGATCGTTTCATCGCGGTCCGTATGGTAAATCGGTGAAGGCACGACCATCAGGCCATCCGCTCCGGCCGATGCGGCCATTTTCGCCAGATCGCAGGCTTCTCTCGTGCCGGCCTCGGATATGGTCAGCAGGGCTGGTTTGTCGCCCGTGGCGCTCTTGCACAGACGCAAGACGTCGATGCGCTCCTCGTGAGAAAGCATATTGCCTTCCCCCAGGGTGCCGCAGGCGATCAGTCCATGGCAACCAGCATCCATCTGCAGGGCAAAGCAACGCTCCATTTCCGCATGGTCAAGGCTGAAATCCTCATTGAATTTGGTTGTTACTGCTGGAATGACACCGCGCCACATTGCTTCTTCCTTCTCTGACAGGTCTGCCTCTTTTGACAGGCGCATTGATTGTTCCGGCACTACCTGTTGTTGACAAGGTCTGGTACGGACAAGATAGTCCGTGTTTTAGAACGCTTCGGCAATCGTGTGAAGCGGTTTTCGTTGAGAGCGCGCGCAAAACAAGAACCTGGAACCTCTCGTCAATCAATGAAATCAGGACAGGTTCCAGCGGAACAGGGAAATTGTGGTGCGTCCAGACCAAAAGATACTCGTGCTTTTTGCCCATCCGGGGCAGCGCTATTCCCGAGCGAACAGGGACCTTTCAAAGGCTGCAAGCAGCGTTGACAATGTAACGTTGATTGACCTTTACGCTCTGTATCCGCGTTTCAAGATAAACATCGAAGTCGAACAACAGCGCCTCTTGGATCATGATGTGATCGTGTTTCAGTTCCCCTTGCTATGGTACTCGGTGCCCGCCCTTTTGAAGGAGTGGCAGGATCTGGTGCTTGAATATGGTTTTGCCTACGGCGAGGGCGGCGACAAATTGGCGGGGAAGTGTTTCACCTGTGTTGTCACGACCGGCGGGCCGGAAGAGTTCTACCGAGTTGGTGGGCGCAACAATTTCCCGCTTCGCGACCTGCTGTCACCGATTGAACAAACGGCCAGTCTGTGTGGCCTGCGTTTCGTCCCGCCCTATGCCCTTTTCGCTGCCCACAGCGCGGCAGGCGATGATCGTCTGCCACGCCATGTGGATGGCTATAAGCGGCTTCTTGAAGCGCTGCGCGATGATCAACTGGATATGGAAGCAGCCGACCAGATGCGGCTGCTTTCGGCTGAGACCCTGCCCTTGCGTCGCACCGCGCAAACCGGGGTGAAGCCATGACAGGCTTGCTGTTTCAGGTCTTCGTCTATCTGTGCGCCGCTGTGGTTGCCGTGCCCCTTGCCAAACGTCTCGGTCTGGGCTCGGTGCTTGGGTACCTGATCGCCGGGATCGTCATCGGGCCGCTTCTCGGGCTGGTCGGGTCGGAGACCCAGGGCATTCAGCATATCGCCGAATTCGGTGTCGTGATGATGCTGTTCCTCGTCGGGCTGGAACTGGAACCGCGCAGCCTGTGGAACATGCGTGGCAGGCTGCTTGGTTTGGGCGGCCTGCAGGTTGCTGTCACCATCGTGTTGGTGATGGCCGCAAGCATGGCGCTCGGCCAGCCGTGGACCGTATCCCTGGCCATCGGCCTGGTGTTTTCCCTTTCCTCAACGGCCATCGTTCTACAGACGTTGAATGAAAAGGGCCTGATGAAAAGCGTTGGTGGCCAGTCCGGCTTTTCCGTTCTGCTGTTTCAGGATATCGCGGTTATTCCGATGTTGGCGCTGATCCCGCTTCTGGCCCTGCCGGAACTGATGAATCATACATCTGACGTAGTGGCAGGTGCAGGTGCAGGTGCAGACGCTGGGCATCATGGCGCGGAAATGAGCCTGGTGGCGGGGCTTGTCGGATGGCAGATCGCTCTGGTCAACATCGCTGCAGTTGCCGCGGTTGTGGCTGGCGGACATTTTCTGACACGGCCGCTTTTTCGCTATATTGCCGCGGCCAAATTGCGGGAAATATTCACCGCAGCGGCTTTGCTGCTGGTGGTTGCCATTGCGTTCTTGATGACGCTGGTGGGGCTTTCACCGGCGCTGGGAACTTTTCTGGCCGGAGTCGTTTTGGCAAACAGCGAGTTCCGTCACGAACTGGAAAGCGACATTGAGCCCTTCAAAGGCCTATTGCTTGGTCTGTTTTTCATCACCGTGGGAGCGGGGATCAATTTTACCCTGCTGTTTGACAATTTGTGGATTGTCCTCGGCCTGACGATTGGGCTGATCCTCTTGAAGGCTGCCGTTCTGTTCTGTCTGTCTGTGCTTTTCTCCATGCGCTGGGCAGACCGCTGGCTATTCACGCTGGCGCTTGCCCAGGCCGGTGAATTTGGTTTCGTCCTGCTCTCGTTCACCACCAAGAATGCCGTTATCCCGCCGCAGATTGCCGATCTTCTGCTGCTTGTTGTCGCGCTTTCCATGTTGCTGACTCCGGCATTGTTCATTCTGTTCGACAGGGTGATTCTGCCGCGTCTCGATCAGGGACAACAACGCCCGGCTGATGAGATCACCGAACATGGAACGGCAATCATTGCCGGTATCGGTCGCTTCGGTCAGGTGATCAATCGCGTCCTGAAAGGCAATGGATACCAGACAGTGGTGCTTGATGTCAGCGCAGACATGATCGACATGTTCCGTAAATTCGGCATCCAGACCTATTATGGCGATGCGTCACGCCCCGATCTGCTCGATTCAGCCGGACTTGAGGAGGCAAAGCTGCTCGTGGTGGCGATTGATGATGTGGATCGGGCAGTCGAAATTGTCAGCCATGCGCGTCGCGAGCGACCTGACATTCATATTGTCGCGCGCGCCCGCAACCGCGAGCATGTCTATGCACTCTACAAGGCGGGGGCCAATGACATTGTGCGTGAAACATTCGACAGCGCGGTGCGTGCCTCGCGTTATTCGCTGGAGGCTTTCGGCGTTCATCCGCATGAGGCTGAAAAGCTGGTCACGGTCTATGTCGACCATGACCGTGATGCCATCAGGCGCCTTGCGCAGCTTTATGATCCGGACCTGACCATCACCGAAAATGAACCCTATATGAACTTGATGAAGGAAATTCAGGCTGAAACGGATGCCGCGCTCTCCAGTCATAGCCCGGATGTCCATGACCGGGTCAAGCGCGCCTGGTTGCCGCCGGGAAGCCGTCCTGATGAATTCGATTGATTGCAGACTGCAATGGGGCGGTTGAAGACCTTATCCAGATCCAAACCTCTGGTCCCCTGTGTTCTTCCGCGCTGGCACTGCTCGCAAAGAGATGATTTCTGTAAAGAATTGCCCGTGAGGTGATGACGGTTCTGTAAATATATGAATATATATATGGAACGGGGATCAACTGCGGCGTTGGCAATGCATGCAAGGGAATATCTATATGGGCGGTGATGGGCACAATCTGGAACTGTCGCCGCATGTATCTGATGAGATTCGCAAAACCACCTGTTACATGTGCGCCTGTCGTTGCGGCATCAATGTCCATCTGCGCAAAGGCGAGGATGGTCAGCCGAAAATCCGCTACATAGAGGGCAATCGCGATCATCCGATCAACCGCGGGGTACTGTGTGCGAAGGGTTCGGCCGGCATCATGCAACACTATTCACCCGCTCGGCTGAAAAAGCCGCTGCTGCGGGTGGGTGAGCGTGGCAAGGGCGCCTTCCGGGAAATCGAATGGGAAGAAGCCCTCGCACTGGCGAGTGAATGGCTGGGAGAGGTGCGTCAGCGCGATCCCAAAAAACTGGCCTTCTTTACCGGCCGCGATCAAAGCCAGTCGCTGACAGGCTGGTGGGCACAGCAATACGGAACACCGAATTTCGCCGCCCATGGCGGGTTCTGCTCGGTCAATATGGCCGCCGGTGGAATTTACACATTTGGCGGTGCCTTCTGGGAATTCGGTGCACCCGATTGGGACCGGACCGAACTGTTCATGATCTTCGGTGTGGCCGAGGATCATGATTCAAACCCGATCAAGATGGGGTTGGCCAAACTCAAGGATCGCGGCGTCAAGATCATCGGCGTCAATCCCGTGCGCACCGGCTACAATGCGATTGCCGACGAATGGGTTGGCATTACACCCGGCACCGATGGGTTGTTCATCCTGGCCCTTGTGCATGAACTCCTGAAAGCCGGCAGCATCGATCTTGACTATCTGCTGCGTTATACCAATGCGCCCTGGCTCGTGGTGCAAAACGAAGGGGCGGAAGACCATGGATTGTTTGCCCGCAATGAAGCCGGTGAGCCGCTGGTTTTCGACCGGCAGCAGGAGGTCTGTGTTTCTTCAAAAGGCAAGGCGGTAAAACCGGCGCTCAACGGGCAGGTCACCCTGCCGGACGGCCGCAAGGCGCGACCGGCATTCGAATTGCTCGCACAAAAATATCTCAGCGATGAATATGCACCGGAAGCCGTGTCAGAACGGACCGGTGTTTCGCCGTCGCAGATCCGCCGACTGGCCGGCGAAATTGCCCAGGCAGCCTTTGAAAGGGAGGTCGTCATCGATCAGCCCTGGACCGACATGAAGGGTGAACGTCACGAAAAGATGGTCGGACGCCCTGTGTCATTTCACGCGATGCGCGGCATATCGGCCCATTCCAACGGGTTTCAGACATGCCGGGCACTGCATCTGCTGCAAATCCTGCTTGGCTCCATCGACAGTCCCGGCGGATTTCGGTTCAAACCGCCCTATCCAAGGCCGATTGACGGTCAGCCCAAACCGCACGGGGGCTGCAAGCCCGGCGAACCGCTTGCCGGGCCGCATCTGGGCTTTTTGCGCGGACCCGAAGAGCTGCTGCTGGAAGACGATGGCATCACACCGCAACGTATAGACAAGGCATTCAGCTGGGATGCCCCCATGTCCTCGCATGGACTGATGCACATGGTCATTTCCAATGCCTGTGCCGGTGATCCCTATCCGGTTGATGTGCTGTTCATGTATATGGCCAATATGTCGTGGAACTCTTCAATGAATTCCGGCGGCGTCATGAAGATGCTGCAGGAAAAGGATGATAACGGCGACTATCGCATTCCCAAGATCATCTATTCGGATGCCTATAATTCCGAGATGGTGGCCTTTGCCGATCTTGTCCTGCCGGACACCACCTATCTGGAACGCCATGATTGCATATCGATCCTTGACCGGCCGATCTCCGAGCCCGAGGCCCTGGCCGATTCATTGCGCTGGCCGGTCGTGGACCCGGCAACACAGGGCGAGGGCCGTGATGTCCGCGGTTTTCAGTCGGTATTGCTGGATCTGGGCGGACGACTCGGACTGCCTGGCATGGTCAAGCCCGATGGCAGCGCCATTTACAAGGACTATGCCGATTACATGGTCAATCACCAGCGTCGCCCCGGCGTTGGACCGCTCGCCGGGTGGCGCGGTAAAGACGGTGAGCAGCAGGGTCGCGGCGAACCCAACCCAGAGCAGATCAATCGCTACATCGAAAACGGCGGGTTCTTTCAGGCGCATGTCCCGGCGGAAGCACAATATTTCAAGCACGCCAACAGGGCATGGTCAGACTGGGCCATTGAAATGGGCCTGCAGGACGGGCCGGTTGAAAATGTCTTTCAGCTCTATCTCGAACCCTTGCGCAAGTTCCAGCTTGCAGCCGAAGGTCATGGCAAACGCCTGCCGCCGGAAAGTCACCGCGCCCGGATAAAGGCGACCTTCGATCCTCTGCCGATCTGGTATCCGCCGTTTGAAGGCCAGCAGCTTGACGAGAATGAATTCCCCTATCATGCGATCACCCAGCGACCTGCCGCCATGTACCATTCATGGGGCTCGCAAAATGCTTGGCTGCGCCAGATTCACGGCGCAAATCCCCTCTATGTGCCCGGTGCGATTTGCGATGAGGCCGGACTGGTCGATGGAGACTGGGCCTTTGTGACGTCGCATCACGGCCGGATCAAGGTTCCCGTGCGGCGGATGGAGGCGGTCAATGAAAAGACCCTTTGGACATGGAATGCCATCGGCAAACGTTCGGGTGCCTGGAATCTGGATGACGATGCACCGGAAGCCAAAAAGGGCTTCCTGTTAAACCATCTCATCCATGAATTGCTGCCACCCAAAGCCGATGGTCTGCGCTGGTCGAATTCCGACCCGATCACCGGGCAGGCCGCATGGTTCGATCTGCGTGTGCGCATTGAAAAGGCGGACCCACAGGACCATCCTGTCTCCTTGCCGCAGTTCGAACCACAGGAGGATGGTCTGGAGCAGCCTGCCCACCAATTGACATATGGCCGCGAATGGGGAGAGGGGACATGACCAGCCTGCCCGAAACAACCGAAAGAGCGCTCGGCCTGGTCATTGATCTGGACACCTGCGTTGGCTGTCATGCCTGTGTTGTCAATTGCAAGGAATGGAATACCGGCGGCTATGGCGCGCCTCTGGCGGATATGGATCCCTATGGCGCGGAGCCGGAGGGTGCCTGGCTGAACCGGATCCATACATTTGAAGTCAGTCCTGAGGATGCACCGGCCTCCATTGTGCACTTCCCAAAATCCTGCCTGCATTGCGCCGATGCGCCCTGTGTGACGGTCTGTCCAACCGGTGCGAGTTACAAGCGCTCCGAGGACGGCATCGTGCTGGTGGATGAATCCATGTGTATCGGCTGCGGACTGTGTGCCTGGTCCTGCCCCTATGGTGCGCGCGAGATGGATCCGGTGGAAAATGTCATGAAGAAATGCACCCTGTGCGTGGATCGCATTTACAACGACAATATTCCGGAAGAAGACCGGGTGCCTGCCTGCGTGCGCACCTGTCCATCCGGCGCGCGGCATTTTGGTGATTTTTCCGATCCCCAGTCGAATGTCTCGCAACTCGTTGCAGAACGTGGCGGCTTCGATCTGATGCCGGAAATGGGCACGGCGCCGGTCAACAAATATCTGCCGCCCCGACCCAAGGCAAAGCCGGAATGCGCAACGACAACAACACCGGCTTCAGTGCAGGCCGAGGTCGGTGGCTTTCTCGGCTGGCTTGACCGGGCGCTGGAAAAATTGGGGAAGGACTGACATGCATCCAGCCATTTCAGTCATTTTTTTCACAGTGACCTCCGGTGCAGGCTTTGGTCTGATCGCCATGATCGGGGCGGGCATGCCGCTGCCGGGCGGCCTGCTGTCAGCTTTTCTCATACCTGCGCTGGCAGGTGGCATGGCGATTGCCGGTCTGGTCGCCTCGACCTTCCATCTGGGACGCCCGGAGCGCGCCTGGCGGGCGTTCTCGCAATGGCGGTCATCGTGGCTTTCACGTGAGGGTGTTCTCGCCGTCACAACGCTGGTTCTCTTCGGGATCTATACTCTGATCTGGATGATGACCGGTGAAAGGCTATTTTGGCTGGGTCTGCCCCTGGCCATCTGCGCCCTGTTGACAGTCTACACGACGGCCATGATCTATGCGCAGTTGAAGACCATCCCCCATTGGCATACCGGCCTGACGCCGCTGTCTTATTTGACATTTTCTCTGGCGTGCGGCCTTGTCCTGGCGGGCAGTCTGGGGGGGCACCTCCAGCCTGGATCTCTGGCGGCGGGGCTTTCCTTTTTCGCCATCCTGATCGCCTGGCTTGTCAAATATCTCTGGTGGAAGCGGGCGCATGGAGCCAGCCTTTCAGCCTTCGGTTCCACGATGGAAACGGCGACAGGCCTGAGCGCGATCGGCAAGGTCAGGCTTTTGGAACGGCCCCATACCGGCGAAAATTATCTGACCCGTGAAATGGTCCATGTCATCGGTCGCAAACATGCATCCAAACTCAGGACCATTGCTGTTTTGCTCGGGGCAGGCTTGCCGCTTTTGATCGCCTTTGGTGTGTGGATTCTTTCGGCTTCGACGGTTTGGCTGGTGTTTGCCTTTGTCTCACTGATGACCGGGTTGTTTGTCGAGCGCTGGCTGTTCTTTGCTGAAGCCGAGCATGCCGTTTCGCTTTACTATGGTGGGCCTGAGACATAGAGCGTTTGATGATCAACTGTTTCCATTTGATCATCAAACGCTCTATCTTCTGTCACGACTTTCTCGCACCCCCATAGGCTTTTCCATACATGCTGCTTGATCGCCTGGCCCCCGTGCTGTTTGTTCTGCTGTGGTCGACCGGCTGGATTGTTGCGGGTTTTGCCACCCCGCATGCCGACCCATTGGTTTTCCTTGTCGTTCGCTATGGCGCCGCTGCACTGGTCCTCCTGTTTGTCTGTCTGGTTTTTCGGGCCGCCTGGCCAACGTCACGGGCTCAATGGGGGCATGCGATTTTCTCGGGGGTCCTGCTGCACGGTATTTATCTGGGTGGCATCTGGTGGGCAATCGACGCCGGCCTGCCAACCGCGCTTTCGGGATTGATCGCTGCTCTACAGCCGATATTGACGGCGATTTCGGCACCCTTTCTGATTGGAGAGCAACTGACCCGCAAGCAATGGATTGGCATCTGTTGCGGATTGTCCGGTCTGCTGATTGCCATTGTTCCGCGGCTGGTAATCCTGCAATGGTCCGAAATCGGCACGGCATTGGTTCCGCTCCTGGTCAATGTTATATCGATGGCGGCCGTGACTGCCGGGACCATCTATCAGAAGCGGTACCTGCAAATCGGTGATCTGCGAACAACGGCAACGCTGCAATATGTCGGGGCGCTGGCATTCACGCTTCCATTTGCCATGCTGATGGAAGATATGCACATCAATTGGAATACAGAGTTGATTCTGGCTTTGATCTGGTCCGTGTTCGGTATCTCGATCGGAGCAATTGCCTTGCTGCTTTACCTGATCAGGCGTGGACAGGTGTCGCGCGCAGCATCGCTGATCTATCTGGTTCCACCCACCATTGCGATCCAGGCGTTCTTCTTTTTCGGCGAACAATTGACGCTCCCGATGGTTGTTGGAACGTTGATTGTCGTTCTGGGTGTGTATCTGACCAACAGGCGACCGGAAAACATTGCTCCTGCGGCAAAATAATACCAACCGTTGGATTTGTTGACTCATTTGTGATTTTCCAAG